>Ga0268360_1002903_pt1 | contig 11958 bp, 18 predicted proteins | sample BioMet11_FD_192465 | JGI IMG/M metagenome (GOLD analysis project Ga0268360, IMG submission 192465) | Sewage microbial communities from Oakland, California, United States - Biofuel 11 (Illumina Assembly) | ecosystem: Engineered > Wastewater > Sewage > Unclassified | place: USA: California... | reverse complement strand
CGCGCACTGGGCGCACCTGCCGTACGACTTCCTGGGACGTGTGTCCAACCGCATCATCAACGAAGTTAACGGCATTTCCCGTGTCGTTTATGACATCAGCGGTAAGCCACCAGCTACGATCGAGTGGGAATGATGTATAGATAGTTCATAGCACATCATATCTATTCGATTTCATCACTAACCCTCTGTAATTGCAGAGGGTTTTTGTTTATATCTACTCATATCTATTCACTCTACACCACATATTTCGACGGTACAGGTGACGGTATTACCCGAAAGGTATACTCTCGTACCGACAAAAACATGGATGCATTACGGGTGAATCGTGCTTACCGATACCAAACTGAAAAACCTCAAGCCGCAGGACAAACTGTATAAAGTTACCGACCGTGACGGGCTGTATGTCGCCGTGCTCACATCAGGATCTGTCTCGTTCCGCTACGACTACCGCATTAACGGACGCAGGGAAACGCTGGTGATCGGCCAGTACGGTCGTGACGGTATCAGCCTGGCGGAAGCACGCGAGGAACTCATTGCCGCCAAAAAGCTGCTGAAGGCAGGCCAGTCGCCTGCTGCGGCGAAACGTGACGGTATCAGGCAGATAGCAGGGGCCGAAACATTCGCGGTATATACCGACGCCTACATGAAATACGTCACCCTGGCCGACAGCACCCGCGCCATGAAGCAGGCAGTGATCGACAGGGATATCCTCCCGGTGCTCGGCAACAAGATGATGACTGAGATAACCACCAGAGTGGTGCGCGACCTTTGCGATCGTATCATCGAGCGTGGCGGACGGGCGACGGCTATTCAGGTCAGGGAGATAATCAGCAGCGTCTATCGGCATGCAAACGACCGCGGACACGGCCTGTTTAATCCGGCGGCCGACATTAAGCCATCATCCATTGCCATGTTTAAGCCGCGCGAGCGCACACTGTCGCCTGAGGAAATTGGCATTTTCTTCCGTGCGCTGGATAACGTCGGTGCGATGGGCACCATGAAGATGGCGCTGAAGCTGGTACTGCTGACGCTGGTTCGCAAAAGCGAATTTACATACGCTACGTGGGCAGAGATCGATTTCAAGAACTGGACATGGACGATCCCCGCTGACCGAATGAAGGCCAGGCGCGCGCATGTGATTTACCTGCCGAAGCAGGCGCAGGATCTGCTGGTTGGGTTGCAGATGTGTGCTGGTGGCAGTGAATACCTGGTGCCCGGTCGCTACAACTTCCGCAAACCATTATCGAACGCCGCGCTGAACTCGCTGATAGACCGGACCGTGGATACCATAAACAAAGACGGCGAGAAAATTCAGGACTTCACAGTGCATGACCTGCGCCGCACGGCCAGCACGCTGCTGCATGAAGCTGACTATCCCTCAGACTGGATCGAGAAGGCACAGGCGCACGAGCAGAAAGGAGTCCGGGCGGTTTACAACAAAGCGGAGTATGCGCGGCAGCGCGCCTATATGTTGCAGCAGTGGGCGGATATGGTTGATTCCTGGATTAACGGGGAGCACACCGACCTGGTGCCGTTCTCCCCGTCTAAGTTTGAGAAGTGGATGGAAGGAAAGGATTAAGCTGCCTCCCGTCTTGCCAGGCGGGAATTGCCATATGCCATAAGAGTATCGCGATCTACCGTTGTAAACTCGCAATGCGTTCTCGGGTATGGCTTCCAGATAAGCAGCAAAGATCCTTTGTTGTTACCGCTTACCGGCTTACCGGTGACCGGATTGATAAATGCCAGGCGCCCGGCGGTGATGAAGCGTACCTCGCTGGCTGTCTGGATAGCCTCCTTAAACCAGCCAACTGAAGTGTCTGCCGGTACCAGCATGACCGTGCCGATCTGATTAGCGCTCTCGGCGGCGGCCTTCTTAACGAACGGTGTGATGTCGCTGTATGGTGGGTTCAGCCAGACGTAGCCAGGCACATTGAGGTAATCAGCCCACGGCGTCTCCAGCGTATTCTGCTCGGCGGTGATGAACTTCCGGCATAGCGCGTTATGCGGCGCCGCGGCGGCATCCAACTGAAAGCAGAACTCAGCATCAAGGGAAGCGAAAAGGGCTGGTGGAGTGCGCCAGAGGTCGCGCTGGTCGAGCGGTGTTTTACTCCTGCCATAATCACCATTCAACTTCTCTGCTGGCAGCGCTGCGGCGATGCGTTCACCGATCCAGCGCATAACCGGTACTGCCATGCTATTGCCGATAGCTTTGTATCGTGGCCCGTCCGGGCATTCGGCAGCATCCTTTCCGCGCCAGCCGATCAGAGTGTGATTATCTGGAAAGCCCTGAAGGCGCTCGCACTCAATCGGCGTAAGCCGGCGCACGGCTACACCATGCATTACCGCTGGTGCAAGGTTGGTTCCGCTGCTGGCGCTGGTTAATGTCGGTGATTGCTCTTCCGCGTAACCAATGCCACCCGCTTTAGCACCCTGTCCTGCCTTGAATGCATACGCAATAGCTGGCGGCTGGCCGCTATTGGCATGGCTTTTATCGTGGTTTCCTGCGCGAATCGTTGGCGATAAATCCGACGTAGCAACATCAATGTTTCCACTGGTATTTCCACCGCCGAAAGCCACAACTGGAACGCCTCTCCCGGTTCCGTCCTCACTACCATCAAACCCTTCACCCTTTAATGTGTGGCTAACGTCACCATTAGCGCACTCAGCTATCAGGTGTCCTGCTTGTGCCTGATTGTCGTAAGCGCCACACGTTCTAACGCCTCGTGCAGTAAGGGCGGCAACAGCCTTTTGCGTTTCTCGGCGCGGCGCAGAATCCCGGCGCACGCTGTCGAACTCAAAAAGTACTTCTGCGGGATAGAATCCTTTTCGAGCACTTGCGACAACGAACACACGTCGGCGTCGTTGGGCCACTCCGAAAAATTGAGCATCAAGGACGCGCCAGGCAATAACCCTTTCTGGTCCAGACACACAACCTGCGTGCGTCCATTTTCCCCCTGCTGGCTGCAACTCACAGCTTTCTCCGGCAAGTCCTGCCAGAAAGCACCCGAAGGCATTGTCTTTGCTGCTGAGCACGCCGGGGACGTTTTCCCAGACGATAACTGCTTCTGGCTCACCGCGTTCGCGGCGCTTTGCGTCGATTGCATTGGCTAATTCCACATAAGAGAGGGTTAACTGGCCGCGGTCATCAGACAGGCCTTCACGTAAGCCGGCGATGCTGAATGCCTGGCAGGGCGTACCACCGACCAGAACATCAGGCGCTTCGACATCACCAGCGCGCACCGCATCGGCGATTTTGGTCATGTCGCCAAGATTGGTTACTTCTGGCCAGTGATGGGCGAGGACGGCTGAGGGGAATGGTTCGATTTCAGAGAACCACGCAGGTTTCCAGCCGAGAGGTTCCCAGGCTTTGCTGGCGGCTTCGATACCGCTGCACACGCTTCCGTATTTCATTCCGCCACCTTCTTACTGTTCATCAGCTCAGCCAGGCGCTGAGCCTTCAATGGGTTTCTGATAACCTGTCCACCGGGCGCTAACCACCCTCGGCGCATAGTTGAATAAACCAGTGTCACGCTGCCCACGGTGATCCCGTCGTGTGGATTAGTCATACACCACCCCGCGACATCCGATCCCGCTGTAGTCCAGGTGCGGGGTGCGGTTACCTTTGGTGATGCACTGCTGGCGGCGTACCGCGATGCGGGCGCGCTCAACTTCACCAACAGCGGCATCAAGGCACTGTAGCCAGAGACGGGCTGCGATTCGGTAGTGCCCGCGGCGTTCGCGCTCGATGGCCCGGCTTTCGATCTCCATTGCTTCCGGCGTTACTGCCACCACTCTTTCAACACGGCGCTGCGACACGTAGTCTTCGTGATAGCGCTCAAGCTTCGTCTTTTTCATTTGATCCAGACCTCTCAACTGATTATCGCCGCCAGCCACATCAGGTAGGCGACCACGGCCAGACACAGGTAAACATCTGACCATCTGCCGATATGCTTCTTCATCGCCGTCATGCAGCTGCACTCACGGCAGCACCCTTCACAGGCCGATACTTCCGCAGCTCAACCGGTGGCTTTTTTCCCTGGAATTCGTCCGGGCTGTTCTTCCTGCGATCGTCAAGCCACTTCTCCACTTCTTCCTGGGTCCATGCCACTTTCCCATCGGTGATGTACCAGCGTTTCGGGAATTCGCCATCACGCTCCAGTCGGTCAATCGTGCTCCATGACAGTGGCACCACCTCAAGGAGTTTTTTCTTACTCAATGCACCTTTCATAACTATCTCTCCTGGTTGCAGGTGTGGCGCCGTGGCGCCACGGTGGTGATTACATAGGGACTTCGTTCAGCTCATCGCGGCGGATGGTGTACACGTCAGTGGCTTTAGCCAGGCGGTCATCATCGTTAGCGAGCTTGCTGGCAACGTATTTGTATGCCTTATCCAGATCCTTCAGCGTGTTGTAGTTCATCGCTGCGTCAGTGAAAGCGCACAGAATCTCTTCTGGATCGCGGTCATCACTGCTCTTTGTCTTCTCTTCCTGGTGCTGCTCAGGCTTGGAGTTGATCAGCTTGTTCATGCCTGAGGCGGTGGCTGGTGCTGGAGTGATATCGCGCTCAACGCGCGGTGCCGTCTCCTGCAATTCGTCAGGGGTGTACACGCCCATGATTACGTCTGGGCAATGCAGGCGTGACCAGCGCTTTGTCGCCAGGTATGCGAGTTGTTGTTTCGGGTCGCTTGCCCAAAGCGTTGAGTTTCTTACCTGAGCCTGAGACAGCATTAACTCAAGCACTCGAGGCTGATCCTCTCCCTTCATGGTTGCCCATACGCGAACACCGCAGCCTTCTTCGTCTTTGAGGGTCCAGCCTGGTGCGATATATGGGTTGCCGTTTTTGGATGTTTTCTCAACAAACTTTCCGATCACGCCTTCCCAAGGCCCGAACCACTCGTAGTTGATGCGATCTTTTGTTGGCGACATGGTTGAGATAACTGCGTTTACTAATTGGGCTTCATAGCCGAGCGTGCCGCTCACAACATGGGTTTTCTGCGCGACGGCGAACGGGTTCATTCCCCATTGTGCAGCCTGCATTGCCACAGCCATGCAATCAGCTGGCTTACCGGCGAGGTGAGCCGGTACCGTTACGCGGCTTTGCGCCATTACTTCGGCGAATTTCATCAGTTGGTTTAAGCCCTCTGGGCTGAAAATTGTTGCAGCAGTGCCAGCGATTGCTGTGTCTACTGGCGCATTGATGTTTGCGATGTCGTTGCTCATACGTACATATCCTTTTTGCGTGCCCACTCAGGGCGTTTAATAATTTCAAATCCACCCCATTCGCCAGACTCACGGCACTGGTGGTAGGTATTCAGATCCCGGCGGAACAGCGAATGCCCGTCGTCAACATCCTGTGCATCCAGCTCAAACACTCGCACCGGGTAGCGTCCGCAATCGATGGTTTCGCTTACCGCCAGGAAGAAGAATCCGTGCGGCTCACCGGTGGTCTGCTGCGCGCCTTCACGGTACATAGCGTCCTGAACGTGGTACCGGAATTCCTCGATGTGGCGGGCGAACCTCTCCATGTCTGCAACCTTCTTCACGTCCAGCAGCACCGGGTGATACTTCAGGCGTTTGTCCGGACGGATGCGGCACAGTTCGCCAGTTTCCGGATCCATCCAGTAATGCGATGCTTCGCAGAAACCTTCCGCCTCAAGCAGCCAGCGCGCCGCCGGGTGGGCCATCGCGCTGTCGCGCATAAGTTGCAGCTTCCGGCCCTGTTCGGCATCCATAACAGTCATGCCCATTCCCGCAACATCATTCAGGAACGCAGCTTCATCCTCTTTGCCTGCTGTCGTGCGTCTGTTGAACTGCGGCGCCACAATAAAACGCTTGTCGAACTCTTCAGGCTCCAGCAGCAGGCAGTGCAGGGCGGTTCCCATATCCAGTGCCTTCAGCTTTTCGGTGTCTACCGGTGCTGATTTCTGCCACTGCAACAGGGCCGGGCTCAGCGCAACCATATCCAGCTGCGACTTACTCACGCCGTCGCCGGCGTGGTAATCCTCGTTGCTGATGTCGAAATAAATGCCAGGCTTCATGCCGCATTCCTCGCCGTGTCCAACTGGTCAGCCAGATCCCACTTAGCGATGATTCCGGTAAGCGCTCTCTGGAATGCAGCGAGAGCTTCTTCAAACTCCGGGTTCATCATCAGCTCTTCCAGAATCTCCTTGCGCACGCCTTTGCGCTCCAGCTCATAGAAAGGCGCCTGCAGCTGGTGGTGCTTAATGGCGTCGATCAGCTCTACCTGGCGCTCGTAGTGCATCTGGCTCAACTGGTAGTCGCTGTCGATGCTGGTCATGATTTTTTTCAGGTTATTAATCTGTTGGATGTTCATACCCACCTCAGTACTTGATGGAGACTGCAGATACCTTCCCGCTGGCGATGGCAATCAGAGCTTTCTCTGCCATTTCCTGCGAAAGACCGCTTTCGATCAGGTCTGCGATAGCCTGCCGGTTGATGGTGCGGCGATGCTCTTTATCAGCTGCGCGGCGCGCTTCTTCGTCGGCGATTCGTTTCTGTTCTGCCAGGCGTGCAGCTTCCAATTCTTCTTGTCGGTGGCGTTCCGCTGCGATAGCAGCGTTCTTTTCCTGCTCAGCTTTTTCAGCAGCAGCTTTTGCTTCACGTTCTGCTTTCTGCTGGGCTTCAATTTTTTCGCGCTCTGCGCGTTCAGTTGCTGCCATGGCTTCAGCTTCACGGCGTGCAGCAGCATCAATCTCGGCCCGTGCTCTTGCTTCTGCATCACGCTTAGCCTGCTCTGCTGCTTCGCGGCGGATAGCTTCTTCACGTTCGAGGCGTGCTTTTTCTTCTGCCTCTTTACGCAGGCGTTCCAGCTCAGCAGCTTCGTGCTCGCGCTTTTTCGCCACTGCCAGAGATGCTTCCAGTTGTTGAATGGTTGAATCCTTAGCAACACCAGCTTCTGCTGCACGTTCCTGCCAGCTGTCATCCAGCACCACGGATTTAGCTTCCTGAATACGCTGTTGAATATCAGCAGATGGAAGGTAGTTCCCTGCGGTGTCTATCACGTCAGCCAGTGCACGCAAATCCACAAGACGCTGTTGCAGTGCTTCAGTACGTGCCTTCTCCGCGTCTTCCCACTCGGTAAGTGGGCGGCGTACTTCATCGCGAAGCTGGTCGCATTCAGTCACGAATCGGCGCAGTTCAGTTTCAACCACTTTCGGCTGCTCTTTCAGGCGTTTCAGGTAATCACGGCCTGGCTTTTCAACTGCCGTTTTGCTACGTGAAACCTGAGCAGCCAGCGATGCGACACGGGCGCGGCCTTTTGCTGTGCTCAGGTCAGGAACTTCGTTGACGCCTTCACGGATCTGTTCAAGAAACTGATCCAGGCCGTTTTCTACATAAATTACCGGTGCCATATCCGGTGCAATTTCGATGACTGATAATTCACTCACTTGCTCACCCCCATATCCATTTCAGTTTTGACTGCCATCTTGGTGACAAACGCCCAGTTGATGGCTTCATGCAGAGTGCGGAACTTGGTACTCATCAGCCCGCACGCCGTAACGCAGTACCAACCGTTGATGATTTTCCACTGCATAATTCGTTACCTCAGTGTTACCGTTGAGGTAATGATTATCCGTATATGGTTTGAAGTCAATAGATATGGTTATAAAAAATTACCCAGCAGGTAATTATTGAGGCGATAAAAAAGCCGCTGATTAGCGGCTTAGTAATTGACTATTAACGTATTATTCTTGTTTTATGCCATTCTGATTGATGACAAACTGGATATAGCTTTTAATCTTTTCTTTTTCGGTTTCAGGTAACGATGCGAACCTGGACCGGTCGTACGGTATGGTTGCCGGATCTTTAGGGTGGATAAGCAACTCATAGCCGTGACGCCCGAACGCTGCAGCTAGAGTCTCAAGTGTGGCGATGGACACGCTAACTTCGTTATTCAGCATCCGGTTGATGGTGGCCTGGGCAATGCCTGATGCTTTGTGTAGTTTACCCTGTGATGACAGATCGCGACTTTCGCGCATCCAGCGCTCAAGATTATGAGCTGCAAGCAACCCGATATCGCTCGGGCCGATTGGGGAATAACCTTCCTGCGAGAGGGAATGGTCGATATCCAGCCAGTTTCTCGGTTTGTTCGCAGCGGCTTCAATTTTTCTCGCTACCTGGTCACCGATGACCTTTTTACCCAACACCCAGCGGTTAACAAGATTGGCCGGAGTCTCCATTCTTTCCGCAAGTCGTGTCTGTACCCCGTTAAACTCACGGTCAATAAGATCACTTAAATTTTTAATGCGGATTTCCTGAATACTTTTCATGCTGTGGTAAATCGCTCCATATATGAATCATTTAGTGGTTCAATTAAAAGCGAAATTACCTCACGGGTAAATGCACCTGACAGGTAACAATCCTTGATTTTTATTACCTGATAGGTGAATATTTATTATCTGAAATTAATATCAGGCAATAGCTATGAGCGAGAACGAAAAATTCGACTTCAAAAAACACTGGCTTGAACTCACACCTGATGAGCGCGATTCCTTTGCAGAAGAGGCCGGGACGACGAGTCACTACATCCAGACGCATCTAACCGGGCGCAGAAAAATGCCTGGTAAGGCATTGATGAACGGGCTATTTAAAGCATGCAAAAAGCGAGAGTGGATTAAAAACAAACCACAGATGGTAAACTTCTTCTACGAATAAAACCTCTATCAAACACCCATCAGACCGCCTTCTGGCGGTCTTTTCATATCTATTCGCACCCAGCAGGTAATTATTATCCATATATGGTTGATCTTTTTTTCATCCGCACTCAAAATCACCGTAATAGCAAACGTAAATGAGGTTGCGTAATGGAGATTATCACTCGTCTGGACGCTGCAAAGTCAGGTCTTAAGCGTTATTACACCGGTAAAAAGTGCAAGCACGGTCATGACAGTGAGCGCTACGTCTATAACGGCCATTGTGTTGAGTGCGCCATCAACTCCAGTTTGCGCCGCCAGGCGGAGATTAAACGGATTATGGACGAAGCTGCGAAAGGCAACGTGCCGGAGGTGATCTGATGGCCAGCAGCTGGATTAAGGTCGAGGTGATCACCCCTGACAAGCCTGAAATATTTCAGATAGCCGAGCTGCTGAATATCGACCCGGACGCCGTTCTCGGGAAGCTGGTCCGCATCTGGGCATGGGCTGATCAGCAGACAATAGACGGTAACGCTGGAAGCGTTACAAAGGGAGTACTCGACAGGCTCGCTTTTATTACAGGATTCGCTGATGCACTGATTACTGTTGGCTGGCTTGCATATGTCGACGAAAAGCTGGTCCTGCCTAACTTTGAGCGACACAACGGTGAATCATCGAAAAAACGGGCACTTACAAACAGAAGAGTCGCAGAACACCGGAAGCGTGAAACGCAAAATGTAACGCGCATAGCGTTACAAAAAGAGTTACCAGAGGAAGAGGAAGAGGAAGATATAAATAAAACCCCTCTCTCTGCGCGCGAAGAAATTCAAATTCCTCCCGTTGTTGTTCCAGGTATAGGGGAACCGATCGGCAAATTCGCCATGCATGAAAACTGGCAACCGTCAGATGACTTTGTCATGCGCGCCAGAATGTGGGGCCATGCACTACCTGCTGACGGGTACAAGAAATCAGAACTGATCGAATTCATCACCTACTGGATGGCGGAAGACAATGTGATGCAACACGTGCAGTGGGAGCAGAAGTTTGCCCGGCTGCTGATGAACAGGAGAAAAAGAGCGGCAGGAAAGCGCGGTGACAGCTCTGACGATGACGTACCACACTGGAACAGCCCTGAGGGCTGGAAGGATTTCTTATGAGTAACGTATTCGCAGCAATTCAGGATCGTGATGCTGGCGCACTGGCTCGCATGATGGGCCAGGGCAATCACCAGGAACAGCAGGACAACGTTGTAAACATCAGTGCAGAGCGTCTTGTCGATGCCCTGTTTAAACAGCTTAAGCAATTATTCCCAGCAGCAGAGCAAACCAACCTTAAGACCGTGCAACAGGAAACTGACGCGAAGCGCCAGTGGATCGCTGCATTCGCCGAAGGTGGGATACGTACCCGCGAGCAGGTATCGGCAGGAATGCGCCATGCCCGCGCCAGTGAATCACCGTTCTGGCCGTCGCCCGGACAGTTCATCAAGTGGTGCAAGGACAGCAAGATGGTGCTGGGCGTGAGCATAGAGGACGTGATGGGAGAGTTTCACCGTTACGCCAAAGAGAAAAGCCTCCAGCCTGGCGGTCCGGAGCGCTTCCCGTGGCGCCACCCGGTCATGTACTGGATTGTGTGCGATACACGCCGCGCGATGTACCAGCGCCAGCTGAGCGAGATTGAAGTTGAGAAGCATGCTCGCAAGCTGCTGGAGGAATGGGCTGCAAAAGTGGCGGCCGGTCACCAGATTCCGGATCCGGTTCTGAGCATCCAGGCTAAGCCAGAGCCGATACAAACACCAGCCGACACAGGGGAGAGTGCTTACCACCCTCCCGGGAAAAGCTTCGGATGCATGCCGAATGCCGCCACCCTGGGAGGACTGACACCGGCCCAGTGGCTGATGGAGGAATACCGGCGAGGGAAAGCGGCAGGACTCATCAAATAGCAAAGTAACACCGGCGCGGCAGCGCATTTTTTTACGCCTGTATAATTACCTTGAGGGTAACAAAATGTGCGCATGACTATTGATTTTAACCCGTATATGGAATTTAATTACCTGAGAGGTAAATCATGAGAAAGCAGTTACAGGCTCTTGGTCGACTCAAGACAGGCCAGATGAACAAGACGGAAGAGGATTATGCCGCACACCTGAAGCGCATCACAGGTACTGTCATCGCCTGGTACAAGTTTGAAGGTATCAAGCTGCGCCTGGCTGACAACACGTTCTACACGCCAGATTTCGCAGTGATGCTCACCACCGGCGAGATGGAGCTACACGAAGTGAAAGGGTTCTGGACCGACGACGCCAGGGTAAAAATCAAGGTCGCCGCCGACATGTACCCATTCACGTTCAGAGCGCTTAAGCCAATACCAAAAAGCAAAGGTGGCGGATGGAACTGTGAAACGTTCTGAAATAACGATCCTTTTTGATATCAACGTAATCAATAACTTATACGGGTAAGCGGGGGTAAATATGAAACCGAGTTATGAAGAGCTTGAAGCAAGATGTGCTGCGCTGGCTGCGGAGAATGCGGGGCTGAAGGATATCAACGCATGGTGCAAAACAGATGCATTCAAAAACATGTACCGCGAGTTTAAAACCGCCGAAGCTATTGGGTGCCACGACGTTGATTGCATGCATGACGCAATGCTGACGGCGATAATGCATGCACCAAAAACCCCGGCGACAGACGCTTTCCTGGCTGAAGTGCGGGCGCAGGGTGTGGAGAAGGTTATTGCTTATCACCGAGAGCGAGCTGATGCGCTACATCACGTTGACCGCAGCAATGCAATACGACACTCAATGGCGGCGCTAGATGCTTCTGACGTGGCAGCCCAACTTCGCCAGGAGGCAGCACAATGACCATCAGCAAACAGGCTCTGCGCCAAACAGCAGAGAAAGCTCAAGAGCACGGCGTGTTCAACATGGACATACATTCACAAACCGTGCTGGCGCTGCTGGATGAGCTGGAAGCCGCAGAGAAGCGGATTGCTGAGCTGGAGGAGACGCATGGTAAGCCAGTTATGTTTATCGATGGTGATATTTCACCTGCTGACGCCGAAAAGCTGGCGGCTGTAATTCGTGAATTCAACGAAGAAACAGAAACCCCGGCGGCACGAATGGCTCGAATTATTCGCGAAAACCCGCATCCGACAAACATGTGCGATATGCCAGCAGCAGCCGCTAAAGGAGAGTGAATGTGAAAAATTATCTCAGCAATTTAGCCAGCATGCTTCAGGGGATTGCAGGTGTCATTTCAGACGGCGAGCGGGTGCAGAAAGAGTGCCCTGCGCACTTAAAGTCAGCACTA
>Ga0268360_1002902_pt1 | contig 11958 bp, 9 predicted proteins | sample BioMet11_FD_192465 | JGI IMG/M metagenome (GOLD analysis project Ga0268360, IMG submission 192465) | Sewage microbial communities from Oakland, California, United States - Biofuel 11 (Illumina Assembly) | ecosystem: Engineered > Wastewater > Sewage > Unclassified | place: USA: California... | reverse complement strand
TGTTCAATTTTGTCGACATCAATATTCCAGTCAAAAGGAGAAGCATCAACAAATACAGGTTTAGCACCAGTATACACTACGGCAAATGCAGTCGCTATCATGGTGAAATTTGGGATAATAACTTCATCACCAGTCTTAATACCTAATGATACTAAGGCAAGATGTATTGCTATCGTACCATTGCAAACAGCAACACCATACTTAACCCCACAATAATTACAAAATGCCTTCTCGAAGTCAGTTACATACTTTCCAGAAGAGGAAATCCAACCAGTGCTAACACAGTCGTCTACATATTTTTTTTCATTGCCACCTAATAATGGTTCACAAACAGGAATAAAATTTTTCTCCATAATAAAGATTTTTAAAATCTTGTTTTGTCGTTTTCCCCGATATACGGTCCTTGTTTCACTTCATAAAATATTGAATCTTCCAATATTTTAAAACCATGACCACCGCTCAAAAGAATCAAAATATCCCCAGAAGAGATTTTAAAATCATACTCCATTTCCATAGCGTCAAATAGAAACACCTCAATACTACCAGATTTCACAATAATCACTTCTTTAGTATAATTCACAATTCTTGGCACCTTATTATGATAGTGATTTTTAATTATATGTCCAGCCCTATGACACATTTTGGCAACTTGCAAAGAATCATCATCTTTTGTAAAAAAAGAGATTCCATCTTCATAGGCATCGTCACGGATTAATAAAGCCAAATCATCACCCCGTTTATTCTTGAAATATTTTACCATATATTATTTTTTTAAAAACTTTAGTGAATTCTTCAATTTTACATATATAACAAGAAATGACAAAAAAAATAACTTCTAGAAACATTATAAAAAATATAGACAAAAAGAAATTTACATATTCGGAAATAAACAAAAATAAACACCTATTAAAAAAAGTAAATATCAAAGTACATATACTAATCTTTAGAGCACTATTAAATATTTCTTTCGCACTAATATGAACCAATTTTCTATTTATAAACCAATAAGTAACAGTAACGTTAAAAAGCGAAGATACAGATAAGGCAATACCTAACCCTAGAAAAGATATCCTATCAATTAATACGAGTCCAAGGAAAAAATATAACAACACCTCAATAATTGAAATTATAGATGATTCTTTCGTCTTGTCTGCTATATACAAAACCTTTGCTATTACGGCAGCCATGGCCTGAGCGATAAGTGCACCAATTGAACATATAAGAACTTTACTTGTATTAACAGTACTTACAGTATCAAAAGCACCTCTTTTCAAGAGTAACGTAATAACCTCGTTTGAGAAAAAAATTATGAATATACATATAGGGATTATTATGATTAATATATCCTTCAAAATTTTTGACAACAAGTTTGAAAAATCAGATTTATATCCCTTCACCCAATAAGTAGACAAAACAGGGTACGAACTTATTGCAATGCCACCAATAATAACATTCGCGATACTACTTATGATGTAACTTGAATAACCTAAATACGACACAGCACCTTCTCCTAACCTTGACGCAAAATTTCTCTCTATTAAAGTTGTTGAACGACAAAAAATTCCTGATACCAACAAAGGCAGGAATAATAAAACAAAGTGCTTGAATTCATCGTTAGAAAAATCAAAAATTATTCTAATTTTATTCCTTACTGCTATACCTATTTGGAACACCGTGGCCGTAATAAGACCGCATAAATACCCATAAGGTAAAGAATACGCATCTAGTTTCTTGTTAAAAAGTAGGATAAATAGTGTATTGAACACTAATGACAATGTTGTTGCTAAGGCGGGTCTAATAAAATTATTATCTATCTGGTATAGTGATGATAAAAAAGAATTGATAATAGTAAAGAATATGGTGAAAGAAAGAATTCGCATCATATACGATACCTCATACGTCTTATCAACACCTAAATCGCCATAAAAAGTCACACAAATTCTATTTGAAAAAATTGCCAAAACAGCAATAATTAAAAGCGATACGAGTGCGGTTAGAGTAAACATGGAACCTAGTACTCTTTGAGAATAAGACTCATTGCAACGATTCCTTATAGAAACAATCGTAGGCAAGAATATACAACCTAAAGATCCAACAAGAACTAGAGAAACATAATTCGGAACAGCAAGGGCCATTAAATACGCGTCCCTGGAAAATTTCGTTCCAAAAATGAAAGCAATAACTAACTGTTGCAATAAACCTACAACAACGCTGACAATTGAAATTATTGTAATCTGTATTGAAGACTTAGTTAATGACACGTATAAACAATTAAACCACCTTCAAATCACTATCAACCATAATCTTCACGAGGTCATGGAATGAGGTCTTCTGAGGATTCCACCCAAGTACAGTTTTAGCTTTAGTAGGATCTCCAAGCAAAATATCAACTTCAGTAGGTCTAAAATACTCTTTGCTAACTTCAACCAAAATCCTTGATGTCTTCGAATCATAACCTTTCTCGTCAACACCAGTCCCCTCCCAGCGAATATAAATACCTACCTCTCTAAAGGCAAGTTCAACAAACTCCCTTACTGAGTGGCATTTTCCAGTAGCAATGACAAAATCCTGTGGTTCGGAATTTTGTAGCATCAGCCACATGCACTCTATGTAATCTTTAGCATACCCCCAGTCCCTTTTAGCGTCAAGGTTGCCAAGTATGATTTTATCTTGTTTCCCCTTACTTATTCTTGCAACTCCTAATGTAATCTTACGAGTAACAAAATTTTCACCTCTCCTTTCACTTTCATGATTAAATAAAATGCCATTTACTGCAAACATATGATATGCCTCTCTATAGTTTTTTACAATCCAAAAAGCGTATTGCTTTGCAACCCCGTAGGGGCTTCTAGGATAAAACGGCGTTGTCTCCCTTTGCGGTGTTTCCATAACTTTACCGAATAACTCAGAAGTAGAGGCTTGATATATCCTACTATTTAGGTTTAAAATTCGCACAGCCTCTAACAGTCTAAGAGTTCCAATAGCGTCTGTGTCAGCAGTGTACTCTGGAACATCAAAAGATACTTTCACATGGCTCTGGGCCGCCAAATTATAAATTTCATCTGGTTGAACTATTTGTAAAATTCTTACTAAAGATGAAGAATCTGTCATATCCCCATAATGTAAATGAACATGCGGAGTGCTAGACCTATTATTTAAATACTCCTCAAGATAAAGATGCTCTATTCTTTCCCTATTGAATGTAGAACTTCTTCTAACTACCCCATGCACCTCATACCCCTTTTCGAGCAGAAATTCTGCAAGATAGGAACCATCCTGCCCAGTAATACCTGTTATTAATGCTGTTTTCATCACTCATTCTTTTATAATCTTCCGTCAATAATTTTTACATCCAAAAATGACTTAACGTCAAATACAATACTCTTACCTTTTATAATAGTTTTAATGTTAATTGCTCTAAATTTTTCATGTGCAACAGCAAGAATGACAGCATCATACTTTTCTTTAGGCAAAACATTAGTAACATCAATACCATATTCCCTCTTAACAATTGTCGGATTTGCCCAAGGATCATAAACCTTAATATTCAAATTATACTGCGCTAGGGTATGATAAATATCTATAACCTTAGTATTCCTAACGTCAGGACAGTTCTCCTTAAAAGTAAATCCAAGGATTAGAATATTCGAGTCAAGTACTTGTATCCCTTTTTTAAGCATTAATTTAATTGTCCTATCAGCGACATACTCTCCCATGCCATCATTCATTCTTCTACCAGAAAGGATAATTTCAGGGTTGTATCCATAACGCTGAGCGCATTGAGCTAAATAATAAGGATCTACACCAATACAGTGACCGCCAACTAGCCCCGGTTTAAAATGTAAAAAGTTCCATTTTGTAGAGGCAGCCTCAAGAACATCCTCAGTATCAATGCCTATCTTAGTAAAGATCTTGGATAATTCATTAACAAAAGCAATATTGATATCTCTTTGCGAATTCTCTATGACTTTCGCCGCCTCAGCAACTTTAATGCTAGGTGCCTTATGAGTTCCAGCGGTTATGACACTTGAATAAACTTTATTTATGACATCAGCAATAGCTGGAGTAGAACCGGAAGTTACTTTCTTAATTTTCTCAACAGTATGTAATTTGTCACCAGGGTTAATACGCTCCGGCGAATAACCGCCATAGAAATCTTTATTAAATTTTAAACCACTGACTTTCTCCACTACAGGAATACATTCTTCCTCTGTAACGCCAGGATAAACAGTTGATTCATAAACCACTATATTACCTTTTGAAATAACCTTACCAACTACGTCACTGGCTCCATAAAGCGGAGTTAGATCTGGATTGTTATTCTCATCAACAGGTGTTGGGACTGCAACTACATAGAAATTGCAATCTTTAATCTCTTTAAAATCTGCTGTGCAAACGAAACCATTTCTTATTGCACTCTGTAATAATGCATCCGATACTTCAAGAGTTGCATCATGTCCCTTCATAAGCGCATCCACACGGGCCTTATTCATGTCATACCCTACAGTCTTGTACTTTGTAGAAAACAACCGTGCCAATGGTAGACCAACATACCCAAGGCCAATCACGGCAATTTTAATTTCTTTCATAAGTTAAATTATTTTTAAATCCTTCTAATCAATTGATAATAAAAATACTAAAGATTTTCCCAATACCACTTAGTAGCTTCTTTAAGTCCATCTTTCATACAAAACTTAGGATTATACCCAATCAACCTCTTTGCCTTATCTATGCAAGCCAATGAATGTGGAATATCTCCCAATCTATATGGACCATGCTTGACTTCCACATTAGCAATTTCTTTATCAAACTCAGATAGATACTCTTTCAAATATTCCACCAGTTGATTGAGCGTTGTCCTCTCCCCAAATGCAGTATTATATATCTGATTAACAGCATTTTTATTCATTGTTGTTAATGCCAGCATGTTCATCTGAATAACATTATCGACATATGTAAAATCTCTACTATATTCTCCATCGCCATTAATCACAGGACTTTCATGAGCCATAAACTTCATTACAAATAGTGGAATAACAGCCGCATAAGCTCCATGAGGATCCTGCCTGCGACCAAAAACATTGAAATACCTTAAGCCTATATACTCGGTCCCGTAAGTTCTTGCAAAAACATCAGCATAGAGTTCATCAACGTATTTTGTTATTGCATAAGGGGATAAAGGTCTGCCTATAACATCTTCAACCTTTGGCAATGCTTTGCTATCGCCATAAGTTGACGAGCTTGCAGCAAAAACAAAGCGTTTAATGTTGGCGTCCCTAGCAGCTAAAAGCATATTTAAAAAACCACCAATATTGACAGCATTAGTGGTTGCAGGATCTTTTATACTACGAGGTACGGAACCAAGAGCTGCCTCGTGAAGAACGTACTCCATACCCTCAGTGGCATTTTGGCAATCAGTCATATTACGAATATCTCCAACGATTAATTTGAAAGTTTTTGGATATTTGTCAATAAGTGGCAACAGATTTTCAATATGACCCGTTGCAAAATTATCGAGACACCTTACCTCATTGCCTTCATTTAGCAAATGCTCACACAAATTAGAGCCAATAAATCCTGCCCCACCAGTTACTAGTATCTTCATTTTATAATATATTTGTAATCAATCATTTAAATAGGGTTTAATTTGGCCAACAAGTTCTTTAGAAAACATATCAGCCCCCGCTTCATTCATATTAACATTATCTTTAAAATATATAGGATAAGAAATGCATCTACTTTTCAACTGAATTATATTCAGCTTCATAAAGATCTAACTTCTGACTATATTTTACGCTTATACCCTTTAGCGCCGTAACCAACAACAATGTTGCAGTATACCCTTAGCAAAGCAACTTTGATGAAAAGAGGTTTAGAAAAATCACTTTTAAGGTTTTGTTTTATTTATTTCAATGATTTCATATCCAACACTCAAGTTCTTCCAACCCTTAATAAACTTACCTATTATAAACTTCTATACTTTCCCTTCAGAACTACCTCATAAACAGCAGCTACTTTCTCCTAAGCACCTGTAAATTAAATTACCCGGGTCAACACGCTTCAACGAGAATCCCAGGTAAAAATCTTTTCCGCATTTAAGACCGGTCTTTTCAAAAATGAGTTTTTAAGTTTGATCAGCTGCATCCTCATAATCCTGCATCTCTTTCTTAACGTATCTGCCCCCAAGCAGATATAAAATTATCAGGAAACCGCCAATAAGACCTCCTGTGACCATTCCCTTAATTTTACCAAGTTTCTGCTTTTTCAACGGTAATTGAGGAGTGTCTATTATCTGTACAAGAGGCGTTTCCCTTGCCATATCCAGTTTTAAGGCTTCTAAGTTTTTAAGAACTTCTGCATATACCGTTCCGTATAATTGGGCATCCGTTTGCTGTTTTATCTTTGGTACGGCAACGTACTGCATTGCCATATTCATATTAACCTGTGATACTGCAGCTCCCTTATAAAGTGCAGCATCATAAAGCCGTTTTACGGAATCAGCAGTGTGCTGCATCATTGCAATATTGGCCCTGCTCTGTGCCGTCTTTGTATCCCTGTAAAAGCGGTATGTCTGCTCCATCAATTTTTCCACAAATAACTTTGCAAACAATTCATCCCTGCCAGTAAAATTCACATTAACGATGCCGCTCATCTTATCTATCTTGGCTACAGACAGTGCCCCCGATTTTGCCATTGAATTATAAATTGCATTCATAACGCTGTCCTGTACCCTAGAAAATGAACTTAGAGATTCACCTATTGGAAAAGAGAGTTTTCTAAGCTCTCTCTTTTTTGATTTCACCCACCCCTTGCGCATCTTTGTAACGGATATGTACGCCTCTATAAGGTTCTCATTCTTACCATTATAATTAACTGGTGTCATAAGAGCCTGTTCTACAGCCCGCTGTGATTTGATTATCTCTATAAGATTATCTCCGCTAAAAGCATTTGTGCTTCCAACGCCTATACTATATCCGAAGGAAGAAGCCAAACTCGCCAGACCGGATACCCCAGTTCCTTTCTCCATAAGGGCAAAAGAGAGATGCGCTGTATATTTTGGTTTTGAAGTTAAGGAAACCGTCAAACCTATTGCCGCTCCTCCAAGTCCGAATATGACTATCAAAACCCACCTGGCCGACAGATACTTCCACCACTCTCTGGCTATGCGGACCATGTCCTTTAAGGACAACTCGGTACTCTCGGTTCCTTCAATGTTTTCTTTTTCCAAATCTTTATTCTCCATAGCCGTTTACTTAAATGCCGATATTATTAAAGCTGCCGCAGTTATGATGGCAGACATCATGGAAATAGTCTCTGCCGTTGTCATCTTGCTTTTGACCTCCATTGGTTTCTCCGGCACTATTATCTTTGAACCAGGCGCAACACTCGGATAATTTCTTATCCAGAAAACTCTTTTTACGCTTTTAACCGTACCGTTTGCATATAGTACAAACGCATGGTTTTTATTGGCCCTGTCTGAAAATCCTCCGGCCCTGTTAACATAACCTTTCAACGTCATTCCGCCCTTGTATCTCACGTACGTAGGAAACAACACGGAACCCATAACTCTTACGGTCTGGAGTTTTCTTGGAACGTATATTTCGTCCCCGTTCTCTAAATATAGATCATTATCGCTCCCCGGATTTGCAATTATTTTTTCCAGATCTATACCTACCAGACTTTCATTATCGGAAAGATTTTTCATTACCTCAGAACCTGCAACCTCCCGCTTTACGGAATCCGCCTTTGCGTAATTTTCTATAGCCTTTTCCCCTGTCCCCAAAACCGAAGCATCCAACTTTGTGGAAGTAATTTCCTTTTTGATGTTTTCGGTTGCAATATCGTTCAGTTTGCGCTCCATGCCGGTGGCGCTCTCTTTGCGTATCAGGTATGCCCCGTCGGGATATGCATATTCCGTAAAACCTCCCGCCCTATTTATAAGGCTGGATATTCTCTCCGTCTTTCCGGTTATGCTGTAATCACCTGGATTCACAACCTCCCCCCCTATCTTTGCAACCCTTATTGGTTCATAACCGGATATATTCCTCACTATCACCTGATCTCCGCTTTCCAAAGTCATATCGCAACTGTTCTCCTTTATATTCAAGTTCTTATCCATGGCAATTTTAAATACCATGCTTTTTTCCGGAGAGTTCAAAAGTTTTTCAGGATCCTTTATTATCCTTACAAGTTCTATGGAATCCGTAGAGGCCTGCTCTGTAAACCCGTGCGCCATGGAGATGAGGTCTTTAACCGTCATCTTATCAATTAGTTTGTAGCTTCCCGGAGTAAGCACGGCACCCCATACCCCCACACTTTTATCCTCTGTAAAATCCTTTAAGTACTCCACCCTCACAGAATCGTCTTTTACCAATGGTATATCTCTATCCTTACCGGCTATTACTCTCCCTATGTTAAACCCTATCATTTCCGGAACGTCATTGACTCTCTGCCTGATTATATAGGCTATCCCCAAATATGCGTCATCCCTTAGTCCGTCCGCTTTTTTTATCAAGTCCCTTACCGTAGGACATGAATCAATAGAATATACGCCCGGCCTATACACGGCTCCTGTAAGGGTAACCCTGTTGTTGTATTTGTCATAAATCCCCGATACATTTACACTGTCCCCTGATTCCAACTTGAAAGAGTTCATAATCTCTCCGGTCACTTCCTCCACGGTTTTTTCCTTGCCTTTCAGTCTTATGACGGTTATCGCGGATGTGTTGGCGATATCGGTAAAACCTCCCGCATAATTTATTAAGTCAGACATTGTCTCGCCGGAAAGGGTCTCAAAAATCCCCTGCCGCTTAACGGCTCCGGATATTTTTACTCTAGTCCTATATGGTTCTACTTTTATTATGTCCTCGTCACACAATTGGACATTGTTCTTAAGCGACCCTTTCATCAGATAATCATATACGTCTATCTCCGCTACAACCTTGCCCCTTCTTATCACTTTGATGTCTCTCATGGAACCGTTCTCGCCCGGTCCTCCGCAAGCATAGAGAGCATTAAATGCAGTTGCCAGAGAAGGCAGAGTATAGGTTCCGGGCTTGTAAGCCTCACCTATCACCGTAACACGTATGCTCCTTATGCTGCCAAGGGATACATTGACTCTTGTTCCTCCCCCTATGCCAGTGTAAACGGCGGATAATCTATTACGTATAATTTTGGAAGCCTCGGAAATGGTTATGCCTCCAACTTTGATAGGGCCTATATTTGGAATTCTTATAAAGCCCTCCGTGTTTACCTTAAGTCTGTAATTGGCTTCATATAAACCGCTTATATCTACTATTATTTCATCATAAGTGCCCAGTACGTAATAAGGCGGAGTGGGTATGTTAAGGTTAGGCTCAAATGTCAGATTCTGCTTGCCGAACAGATAACTTCCAAACACGCCGTTGCCGGATGATGCACCCCCGGCAATTTGTGGCGCGGGACTTACCGTTGTCTGGGAAACCGTGCGTTCTTTAACCGCATTCCTGACTGCGACCGTGTCCGCGGCCGTTGCCTTTCCTGTTGCCATATATTGTTTGTACGCCTCTATCTGGTCGTTAGATAATTTGCTCAAATCCACGTTGTTTTGAGCGGCCAAACCGGCGGCAGCAAAGAGCAGCGGCGCCAGAAAAATGAATATTCTTTTAATTTTCATCCTTTAAATTTTATCCGTTTGTATGCCTGTTTACTTGCCAGTTTGTTTGCCTATCTGTTTGCCAGTTTTGCTTGCTTTGCTTTCTTTACTTTCTTCACTTGCTTCACAAAACTTCAATATTTTCCCTCTCCTTCAACCCTTTGGTAACGTTTTTGGTATCGAATATTGCCTTGGCGTTTTTCTGAACAAAAGCATAATCGATTTTGGTATGAGCTGTCGTGATGACTACCAAATCTGCATTTTTTATAAGTTCCGCCGTCAAAGCTTTCTCGCCAATTTTTACACTTCCCTTATGTCTGTACTGTGGAACGTAAGGATCGTAATAAGTCACCACTGAGCCGACCTTCTCAAATTCCTCTATCACTCTGATGGCCGGACTCTCTCTGTAATCGTCAATATCCTGTTTGTACGCCACGCCGAGCACAAGAATTTTTGCCCCGTTGAGAGCCTTGCGATACTTGTTGAGAACGGCACCGGCACGCTCAACGCAATATTCCGGCATCCTGTCATTTATCATCATGGAAGACTCTATCATTGAGGTATGAAAACCATACTCGCGCGCTTTCCAGCTCAGGTAATACGGATCCAGCGGAATGCAGTGGCCGCCAAGTCCCGGGCCCGGGTAGAACGGTGTAAAACCAAAAGGTTTTGTCTTTGCCGCCTCTATCACTTCCCACAGATTAATATTCATCTTATGGCAAAGCATCACCATTTCATTTATCAAACCTACGTTGACGTTTCTGTAAGTGTTCTCCAATATTTTATCCATCTCAGCGACAGCAGGACTGCTTACTCTGTATACCTTCCCATCCAGAACAGCCTCATACATAGCAGCTATCACCTCCTGCGCATCTTTGCCTATTGCTCCGACTACTTTTGGAGTATTCTTTGTTTTGTAGATCAGATTGCCCGGATCCACGCGCTCAGGAGAGAACCCAAGATAAAAGTCTTTCCCGCATTTTAGACCGGACCGCTCAAGTATTGGTTTTATAAGTTCCTCCGTAGTACCGGGGTACGTTGTGGACTCAAGAACTACCATCATATTGGGATGGATATATTTTGCAATTGATTCCGCGGATGACTTTACATAGCTGATATCCGGTTCCTGATGTTCATCCAAAGGTGTTGGTACACAGATAGCTACAAAGTCAACATCTTTAATGAATGAGAAATCTTCCGTTGCCTTTAAGCACCCTTCTTTGACAAGTTTTTTAAGATCTGCGTTTACTACATCCCCTATATAATTATGACCGGCATTGACCGAATCCACCTTGCTTTTTTGAACATCAAAGCCTATCGTTTTGAAACCCGCTTTCGCTTTCTCCACTGCAAGAGGCAGACCCACATAACCCAGTCCCACAACTCCGGCAACAATTTTCCTTTTTGCTATTTTGTCAAGTAAAAATTGCTTCATGTTTTTTCCCGCACCCCCTTCCTGATTCCTCTTTCCGGCACAAGCGTCCGCATCACTTTTGATGCCCTTTCCGGCACAAACTTCCGCGTCACCATTGATGCCCTTTCCAGCACCTTGATTTTTTGACATAAATTATATACTCTTTAAATCCTTTGTTTCTTACTTTTTACTTTACTGATCACTTTCCACTTCCTACTTCCTACTTTTCTGTTCTTCCCTCAACTCTCTTATTGCTGTATCCCCGGGTAAATCAAAAGCCTGCCGCAAATCTGTCGTAAAAACAGATACAGCCTCTCAAATAAACCGAATCGCCTGCACAACTTAAACAGCAGTAACAGAAGACCCCCCTCGCCAAAGATACAAATGTACAAAAAGTATTAGAAAAACTATTAGAAAAAATCACTAGTGTCCCGTTAAAAAATGAGACGTGTTATTTAAGTTGTTAATTATTAATAAATTATAAGGATAAAATTTTTCAACGATTTGGTTTTTTATATTTGAGGCGAAACAATAGCACTTTTCGCCATGAATCGAGGAAAAACAGTATTTGCACAACTCATGAATATGATACCAGAATACGAATTTGATAAATGTGTAGAGAGATACGGAGGAAACTATCGCGTCCGGAATTTCTCTTGCAGAGATCATTTTTATGTCATGAGTTTTGCACAACTTACACAAAGGGAAAGCCTTCGGGATATTGAAAACTGTATTAATGCGGTTTCTGACAAGCTTTATCATTGCGGGATAAGACACGCAGTCCCAAGAAACACTCTTGCAAAAGCAAATGAGCTTCGCGATTGGAGAATTTATGCGGATTTTGCACAGGTTCTTGTAGGCATTGCCAGACCTATGTATCAAAGTGACTATTCTTTCAGGCTGGACATTG
>Ga0268360_1002901_pt1 | contig 11962 bp, 14 predicted proteins | sample BioMet11_FD_192465 | JGI IMG/M metagenome (GOLD analysis project Ga0268360, IMG submission 192465) | Sewage microbial communities from Oakland, California, United States - Biofuel 11 (Illumina Assembly) | ecosystem: Engineered > Wastewater > Sewage > Unclassified | place: USA: California... | reverse complement strand
AGAAGCACGACGAGCGAGTCGGTGTAACTCTTACGGCGCTTTTAAAGAACTGCCATCGGGTCCACGCGGACCAGGATTGAAAGTTCCTCGCTTCCCCTTTTCCCTCAATTAGTTTTGTTAATTTTGCCTGGTGATTATCGTGAGAGGGTCACACCCGTTCCCATTCCGAACACGGAAGTTAAGCCTCTCAACGCCGATGGTACTGCCTTAGGGTGGGAGAGTAGGTCGTCGCCAGGCTTTTTTATTTTTAAAGCGCGTGCAGCGTGATGTTATACAATATTCCATGAGTCCTTAGGCGAAGGAAGCACGGATGAACGCGAAGCTGCGCGCGCTGGCAATCGCGACCTCGTTGCTGCTCTTCTCCCTACCCACCCTCCATGCGGCTCCGACGGACCCCAAGGCCGTAAAGGTCGAGCTCGAGGCGATACTCGAGAAGGGGAGCGTGCCCGAGCTTGCCGCCTTTCTGTCCCGCTGCGGGCATAAAGGGGGCGGTTCGCTGGACCCGTCGGATGGCGCGCCGAACATCTACGGGGACACGCTTACGGATTTGATCCTGAGTACGGATTTTATTAAAAGCCAGGATCGTCGGAACTTCTTAAGTATGCCGGAATCGATTGGAATAAGCCATCTCGGATGGACCGGTTCGACCTTACTGGAGTTCGCCGTTGAGCGAAACAAAATGGACGCGGCCGCCTGGCTCCTCGACAATGGAGCGAGCGTAAACGCCCGCGATCCCATGGGCGGGAACTCCCTGTAGCTCCTCGGTGCGCTCTGGGACGAGCCTTTGCCTCCGAGCGCGCAGGCCGAGTGAGTGCATTCCCTCGTTCGCCGCGGGGCGGATATCGATATCGGCGACGAGGACGGCATCGCGCCGCTCAGCGAAGCTACGCAGAAAAGGGTCGCGCCCAAGAACAAGGCGCACCGGAAGGCTCGTGGAGCCCGTTTTAATTCCTTCGAGTTCCAGGTGAAGAACGAGGCGCCGGCATGCAAGGCGGTGCCGTTCGGGGACCTCGGAGCCATCGCCAGTATCCCCCTCGAGGACTACCGCGCGATAGCTGGCCTCACGTCGATGCTCGTCCCGGCTGCCGCCCTCCATCTCGCTGTTGAGGAGGGGAGCCTGGCAGTGCTGAAAGCCTTGTGCGCGAGGAAGGCGGACTGGAACGTCTCCGATCGCTTCGGGCGCATTCCTCCCCATTCATCGCCGCCTTCAGGCATCCTTCCACCGCCATGCAGATGCTGGCCCGAGACCTCGTTCTGCGGGGGAATACGTAGCGAAGGCCGCTGTGTATTCCGAGAATCCGGAACTCGTAAAGGCGTTCGGCTCGAAGGTCGAGAGGGGCGAGGATTCGCTCCGCCTCGCTGCGTATACAGGCCAAGGCGAAATTTACGATCACTTGGCGAAGCTCGTACCAGCGGGGCCTTTGACGGGGGACGGCCTAGCCAAGGCGGTTCAGGCCAATCGGAAGAGGAACGAAGAGCGCTTAAAGGAGGCAGCCGCGCCCCTCGAGGGCCCCTCAGCGAACAGGCGGCATAGCCCTTCAGCGCGGCGCTTTCCCTTACGTCGTCGAGCCTTGGTCGCCGTGGATTCAGCGCGATTCGAAGGAACCTCCCCAGGGCTTGCGATTCGATAAGCATGTGAAGCTCGAGGACTGCCCGGTCGGCGTTTACGTCCCCAAGGCCTACGACGGCAAGAAGCCCTCTGGGCTCGTGGTTTCAATGACGAACGCCAAGTCGTCGAGCCGCTACCCTAGGGACTTCGCGCCTACTCTGGATCGGCACGATCTGATATGGGTGGGATTCGATCCGTACAACGGTCTCGATACTGGGGGTAACCTGACCTTCTACCTCGCGATCGTATACAACATGCTCGGCTACTCCAATATCGATCGATCGCGCATCTACATCGGGGGCTTCTCCCTCGGCGGGCAGATGACGGAAACTGTGTTTAAGAGTTATCCCTGGGTGTTCTCTGGAGCCTTCTTCATCAAGATCGGGAATAGCCTCGGATCCCCACATCGCCCCGAGACTTATTTCGTCGAGCGCCGCACGCCGATCGTGTACGTCGAAGGCGACTGCGACTACAATCTGCGGGGCGCGTACGAGGACTACGATACTCTGGTCAGCTCCGGCTATCCGGCGGTCCATTATTTCCACGAGCCGACGAAGGGCCACATACGCATCTCGGCGGAGGGCTTCGAGCGGACCCTCGGCCCTTTGGATTAAGCGAACCGCAGGTAGCTCTCTCCTCGAGCCGCCGGGAGCGGACGCCGCGGTCCTTGCCTGACATAGTCCCTTGGCTTGTCATATTGGAGAGACCCGAGTAGAATAGTTCGAATCGAGAAAAGGCCGATTCGAACGGCCCAATCGAACTAGGCGGCCTATGGCGCGCGGGGAGATAAGCTCACCCGCTCGCGCTCATCGTGGATTGAGCATTCGATCCGCGCGGTCGTCTCGCGTCGGCACCTCAGCTAGGCGCGAAAGGAGAGAGGTTTGGACATTTTCAAGAAATGCTACGATTTCGATGAGGACAAGAAAGTGAAGGAGCAGGGGCTCTACCCCTTCTTCCAGGCCCTCGAGAGCACCGAGGGCACCGAAGTCGTCATGAACGGCCGCAAGGTGATCATGCTCGGCTCCAACAACTACCTCGGCTTGACCTTCAATCCGAAGGTCAAGGCCGCCGCCCAGAAGGCCATCGACGATTTCGGCACCAGCCCCACCGGAAGCCGCCTCATCAACGGCACGCTGTGCATCCACGAGGAACTCGAGAGGCGTCTCGCCGCCTTCATGAAGCGGCCCGCGGCCCTCGTCTTCTCCACCGGCATGCAGACCAACCTAGGCGCCATATCCTCCCTCATCGGGAAGAACGACATCGTCGTGACCGACAAGGAAGACCACGCCTCCATCGTCGACGGCTGCAGGCTCGGCCTCGGCGAAGTGAAGCGCTTCGTCCACGGCGACCTCGATCAGCTCGACCGCATCCTGGGCAAGATCCCCGAGGACAAGGGCGTGATGGTGGTGGTGGATGGAGTGTTCTCCATGGGCGGCGACATCGTCGATCTGCCCAAGCTGGTCAAGATCAGTAAGGCCCACGGCGCGAGGGTCTACGTCGACGACGCCCACTCCGTCGGCGTCCTCGGCGGTGGCCGGGGTACGGCGGTGCACTTCGACATGGTGAAGGACGTGGACATCACCATGGGCACCTTCTCCAAGAGTTTCGCCTCCCTGGGCGGGTTCGTGGTGGGCGAAGAGGACGTGATCAACTGGATAAAGCACACCGCCAGGTCCTTCATCTTCTCCGCGTCCCTGCCCGCGGCCATGGTCATGGCCGCCATGGCGGCCCTCGATATCATGGAGACCGAGCCGGAGCACGTCGAGCATCTCTGGGAGAACGCCCGCTTCATGATGAAGGGCTACCGGGAGCTCGGGTTCGACATCGGGAAGACCCAGACGCCGATCATCCCCATCATCGTTGGGGACGACGAGAAATGCTTCAGGCTTTGGAAGGAGCTGTACGAGGGCGGCGTGTACACCAACCCGGTGATCGCCCCGGCGGTCCCCCACGGCATGGCTCTCCTCCGGACGAGCTACATGGCCTCCCACACTCGGGACCAGCTCGTGCGGGCCTTGGAAGTCTTCGAGAAGGCCGGCAAGAAGGTCGGCGTCATCTAATCGCCATGGACAGCAAGGCCCCGCTCTACGAGCGATTCGCCGACGAGCTCGAGGAGAGGATCCTCGAGGGGACGTTCCCCGAGGGGGGGCGGATCCCCGCGCTCCGCGAGTCAGCGGCTCAGCGGGGCCTCTCGCTGTCCACGGTCCTCCAGGCGTACAGGCTCCTGGAGACCCGGGGCATCATCGAGGCGCGGCCCCAGTCGGGCTACTACGTCAAGGCGAGGCCGAGGAAGATGCCCCTGGGCCTCGACCCTATGCCTCCTCCCGAAGATCCCGCCCACGTCAGCATCGACGATCTGTGGCTGAGGCTCGCGAGGGCCAAGCACGATCCGGACTTCGCCCAGTTCGGCGCCGCGTCGGCCGACCCCGAGCTCCTGCCCGCCACGAGGCTCAACAGGCTCCTCGCGGAGATGGCCCGGGAGGGCCGCTTCTCCGAGGACACCTCCACGATGCCCGAGGGCTGCGAGGCCCTCCGGGTCCAGGTGGCCCAGCGGGCCTTCGGCTACGGCTGCGACGTGGGGCCCGACGACATCGTGATCACCGCGGGCTGCAGCGAGGCTATGTCCCTCTGCCTCCAGGCGGTTTGCTCCCCGGGGGACACGGTGGCCATCGAGTCCCCCACCTACTTCGGCATCCTCCTGATCCTCGAGGCCCTGCACCTGAAGGCCCTGGAGATCCCGAGCAACCCGGGCACTGGGATGAGCCTCGACGCCCTGGACTTCGCCCTGGAGAACCACCCGGTCAAGGCCGTGGTGGCCATCCCCAACTTCAACAATCCCCTGGGCAGCTGCATGCCCGACGAGGCCAAGGTGGACCTCGCGGCCATGCTGGCCAGGAAGGACATCCCCCTCATCGAGAACGACATCTACGGGGAGCTGTACTTCTCCGACCGGAGGCCGAGCCTGGTGAAGGCCTGCGATGCCGACGGGCGGGTCCTCCTCTGCTCCTCCTTCTCCAAGGATATCTCCCCGGGGTACCGCACCGGCTGGGTCGCGCCGGGGCGATACCGGGACCGGGTGCGGAAGTTCAAGATCGCGTACTCGAACGGGACTTCGGTCCTCCCCCAGTTAACCATCGCCCGCTACCTCGAGACCGGGGGCTACGACCAGCACCTGCGGAAGATCCGCAGGGCCTACGCCCAGAAGTCCCTGGGCATGTGCCGGGCCATAGAGGAGTACTTCCCCGAGGGCACGCGGATCGCCGAGCCCCTGGGGGGCTACATGATCTGGGTGAGGCTGCCCAAGGGCCTGGACTCTATGATCCTCTACCGCGAGGCGGTGAAATCCCGGATCACCATCGCCCCGGGCTGCATGTTCTCCCCCTCGGGGAAGTTCCGGGACTTCGTGCGGCTCAACGCCGCAGCCTGGTCGGAGAGGACCGAGAAGGACCTCGCCCGGCTCGGGAGGATCGTGCGGGACCTCGTGAAGCCTTGATCCGAGGAGCCGCGTCGGATGGAGGGGGCGCGGGGGAGGAAGGGCGCGCTCTCGCCCGCCCCTCGGATTTCCCAGGCCCAGAGCGCTGGCGCGACCTTCTTCCCCCGCCCGATCCCGCTAGTCCTGGGCCTCCGGCTCGAGGAGTCCGTGCTCCACGAAGCTGAAGAACCCTCCCCCCGAGAAGATGAGGTGGTCCAGGAGGGCTATGCCTAGAGTGTCGGCAGCCTCCTTGAGCCTGCGGGTGATCTCCCGGTCCTCGGGGCTGGGGTCGAGGCGCCCGGAGGGATGGTTGTGGGCGACGATCACGGCGCAGGCGCGGTCGGTTATGGGGTCGGCGAAGACTTCCCTAGGGTGCACGACGGTCCTATTCACGAGCCCGACGGATACGACCCGTATGGCTATGAGCTCGTGGGCGCCGTTCAGGCTGCAGCAGATGAAGCGCTCCTGCTTGCGGTCCGACCAGTGGGAGACGAGGGGCCACACGTCCCGGGGGGACGATACCTTGCGGTCCCGGACTCCGAAGAGCCTCCTGCCGAGCTCCAGGGCCGCGGCGACGGCGCTGGCCTTGGCCTCGCCCATGCCGCCCAGGGCCCCGAGGGCCTTGGCCTCGGGCATCCCCTTGCCGAAGTCGATGAGGGCCAGCACTTCCTCGGCTAGCTCCCCTACGGGCTTGCCGCGGATGCCGCTGCCCAGCATGGCCGTCATGAGCTCCAGGTCCGACAGCGCGGCCGGGCCGTAGCGGACGAGGCGCTCGCGGATCTGCGGCCGCTTTTCGCCCCGGCCGCGCGCGGAGTCGTACAATGTCTCGAGGGGCATGGGGGCCTCCGGCGCCATACGCGCGCCGCGGGAGGACGCGCTTGAGCCTCGCGGAGGAGCCGGGCGGCTCGATTTCTGTTTGCGCCTTTATCGCCTATTGGCTATATTTACTCCGTCCGACGGGATGACCCTCGAACCAATCCATTTTTAAGGAGGGGTGAGATGAAGAGCTTGAAGGGGACCAAGACCGAGCGCAATCTGATGACCGCCTTCGCCGGGGAGTCCCAGGCGAGGATGCGCTACACCTATTTCGCGTCCAAGGCCAGGGACGAAGGCTACATCCAGATGTCCATCATCTTCGAGGAGACGGCCAACCAGGAGAAGGAGCACGCCAAGCGCATGTTCAAGTTTCTCGAGGGCGGCGCTGTGGAGATCCAGGCTTCGTTTCCCGCCGGCGTGATCGGGACGACCCGGGAGAACCTCGAGGCCGCGGCCGCCGGAGAGAACCACGAGTGGAAGGAGATGTACCCCGACATCGCGGCGACCGCCAGGGCGGAGGGCTTTGAGGCGGTGGCGGTGGTGTTCGACGCCATCGTCGTGGCGGAGAAGCAGCACGCGAAGCGCTACGAGAAGCTGGCCGCCAACATCGACTCAGGCAAGGTCTTCAAGTCCGGCGCGAAGGCGGTGTGGCGCTGCCTCAACTGCGGCTACCTCTACGAGGGCGCCGAGGCGCCCAAGGCCTGTCCCGCCTGCGCGCATCCCCAGGCCTATTTCGAGCTCCTGGGGGAGAACTGGTAGCCGCGGCCCCGGGGCGGAGACGCCCGCGGGGGTATGTACGACCTTGAGGAGGAACGATATGGCTAAGTTGCTCGGAGTCTACAGGTGTGAAGTTTGCGGCAACATCGTCGAGGCGATACACGCCGGCGACGGCGAGATGGTCTGCTGCGGCAAGCCCATGAAGCTCTTGGCGGAGAACGCCTCCGACGGAGCGAAGGAGAAGCATGTCCCGGTGATCGAGGCCATAGCCGACGGCTATCGGGTGACCGTGGGCGCGGTGGCCCACCCCATGGAGGAGTCCCACTACATCGAGTGGATAGAGCTCCTGGCCGACGGGGTGGCCTACCGGGCATTCCTCCACCCCGGGGACAAGCCCGAGGCGACCTTCTGCGTCAAGGCATCCCAGGTTTCGGCCAGGGAGTACTGCAATAAGCACGGCCTGTGGAAGGCCTAGCAAAGGAGACGAGGATGAAGAAGTACGTTTGCGACGTATGCGGCTACATCTACGACCCCGCCGTCGGGGATCCGGACAACGGAGCGGCCGCCGGCACGCCCTTCGAGAAGCTTCCCGACGACTGGGTCTGCCCGCTGTGCGGCGCTTCCAAGGAGAGCTTCTCCCCGGCATAATGCGGTAGGCCTCGCGCGGCGGCGACGGGACCAAGGCACGGCGCCGCCGCTCATTCCCGCCGGAATCGCGGGATGGATTGGAGAGTACAATGCTAGCTCGAGAGGATTTCGTTTTCACTATCGGCTACGACGGAGCCGCGGCGATCGTCGATGGTCGCGCCCGCAGGCAGTACGGGAAGCTCTCCACCATGGAGCTGGCCGAGGAGGGCCTCTACCGGGCGGCTTTCGCCTCGGCCTTCTACGACCAGGGGAAGGACCCCGGACCTATGCGGGACTTCATAGCCTTCTTCAACCGGAAGGCCGGCACCTCGTACACCAAGGCCGAGGAGCTCCAGAGGCTGTTCGGCGTCAACGTCGAGGACGTATCGCGGACTATCGTCCTCTGAGCCGCCGCCGGCCGCGGCCTGGGCGCGCGGCTCAGAGGTCAGGTGTGCGGCGCGGCGTTGCAGCGTGGTGCGCGCGGCACCCCCGCGGTCTCACGGAGGCGTACGCTCCGCTGCCTCCGCCGGCGGTGCGGCCGAGGTGGATTTATATAGCTTCGGCCACCACGCACTTCAGGTACCGAGACTCCCCGTAGCCCGAGACTATGGGGTGGTCCAGGTCCTGGGTCCTCTCCTCGAGGATCCGGACCCTGCGGCCCGAGTCGGCCGAGGCCTCCTCGAGCATCCGGGAGAAGAGCTCGGGGCCGAACCAGTGGGAACAGGAGCAGGTGACGAGGATGCCCCCTGCCTCGAGGAGCCTGAGGGCGCGGAGGTTGAGTTCCTTGTAGCCCCTCCTCGCCCCCTCGACCGAGGCGCGGTTCTTGGCGAAGGCTGGGGGATCCAGCACTATGAGGCCGAACTTCTCGCGGGCGCGGTCGAGGTCGTGCAGGAGGTCGAAGGCGTTGGCCTCCCTCGCCTCGACGAGTCCTTCGAGGCCGTTGCGCTCGGCGTTGGCGACGACCGCCGCCGCCGCCTCGGGCGAGGAGTCGACCGCCAGCACCTTGGTCGCGCCGGCGGCGGCGCAGGCTAGGCCGAAGCCCCCGGCGTTGCAGAATGCGTCGAGCACCCGGCGCCCCACGGCGTAGCGGGCGGCTGCGGCCCGGTTGGACCTCTGGTCGAGGAACCAGCCGGTTTTCTGCCCGCCGAGGATATCCACGGCGAACTTCAAGGAATTTTCCTCTATCAGTATGCTCTGGGGAACCGACCCGGCCAGGACCCCCGACGCGGGTTCGAGGCCCTCGAGGCGGCGCACCGGGGCGTCGCTGCGCTCGGCGACCCCGTCGGATGGCAGGACTTTCCCCAGGGCGGCGAGGATCTCCCGCTTCCTGGCGTCGACGCCGAAGGCGAGGAACTGGGCCGACAGCCAGCGGCCGGATCGAGCGCTCCCGGGCTCGGTCCCCACGAAGGAATCTACGATGAGGCCAGGCAGGCCGTCGGCCTCGCCGAAGGCCAGGCGGAGGCTCTGGCGCTCCGGGTCGAAGTGGCGGCGCCGGTATGCCAGGGCCGCGCCGAGGGCCTCGGCGAAGAAAGCCTCGTCGGCCGGCCTCGGCGCCCGGGAGTAGATGCGCGCCCGGATCTTGGACTTGGGGTTGTAGAAGGCAGAGCCCAGGCTCCTGCGCCTTGCGTCGATGACCTCCACCTCCGCGCCGGCCTCGGGACTCCCTTCCACCGCCGCTATCTCGTTGTCGTAGACCCAGGGGTGGCCGGCCCTGATCCGGTCGTCTTCCCTCGGCTTCAGCCTCAGCTTCGCTCGTTCCATGCTCCAGAGACTACACGGCAGGAGGGGGAGGGGCAAGCGGCCCCGAGGTTGCCGGGCAGCATCGCCGGAAGTATTATCTAATCGCGAAACGGCGATACGGACTAGGTGATCCGCGGCACGCGGCCATGCGCCGGGCTTCGGACGCTTCTCAAGCCGGTTTCCGGAGGAGACAAAATGCGTTTCATCATCGCGGCCGCCCTGCTGGCCATCGGCGCCGCGGCCCTTTTCTCCCAGGTAGTCATCGGGAACAGACAGGTAGTCACCGAGGCGCGCACCGTGCCGGCCTTCAGCTCCATCCGCCTGGCGGGCTCGGGGGAGCTCGCGGTGCATCGGGGGCCGCAGAAGCTGGAGATAACCTCGGATTCCAACGTCCTGCCCAAGATCACCACCAAGGTAGTCGGGAGCGAGCTAGTCATCGGCTTCGAGCCCATGGCGATCATCAAGGCGCCTTCGAAGCTGTTCTTCGAGATCACCGTCCCGGAGCTCTCCGGGCTGAACATCTCCGGCTCCGCCGAGGCTAAGCTCGATCCCTTCTCGGGGGATGCCTTCGCCGCGTCCATATCGGGCTCCGGGGTGGTGCGCGGCGCCTTCGAGTACCGCAGCGTCTCCCTGGCTTGCTCGGGTTCGGGGGACTATTCCGTCAAGGTCAAAGCCCGGGATTTCTCGGTCCGGGGTTCCGGATCGAGCAGGGTTTCCATCGACGGCTCGGCGGATAAAGCGGTCTTCAGCCTCAGCGGCTCCGGAGGGATTGCGGGAGGGGCCTTCTCCGCGGGGGAGGCGAGCGTCGAGTGCCTGGGCGCCGGCCACGTGGAGATCCGGGCGGTCCGCAAACTGGATGCATCGATCTCCGGCGCAGGCACCCTGCGCTATTGGGGGAATCCCGCGGTCAGCCAGCGGATATCCGGGGCCGGGCGGCTGAGCCGGGCCGGAGACTAGAGGGCGAGTTCCCAGGTCTCGCTGACGGTGCCGCGGCCGAAGTGGGTCTCCGGCTCCGTCGCCACGAGCCTGAAGCCCGCCTTCGCGTAGATGCCCCGGGCGGCGGCGAGGCTGCTGTTGGTCCACAGCTCCACGTTCCTATAGCCGGCCGAACGCGCGAAGCCCAGGCACTCTCCTACGAGGCGCTTGCCGATGCCCCGGCCCCGGGCTTCCGGGGCGAGGATGAGGAGCCTGAGCTTGGCGGCCGTTGCGCCCGCCTTCACGAGGAAGATCGAACCGACCCTCCGGCCGTCGAGCCGGGCGATCCAGGCCTTCTCCTTCCTCGGGTCGTGGCGGGCGGCGAAGTCCGCCACGATCCCGGCCACGAGGGCCTCGAACTCGGGGCCCCAGCCGTACTCCGCTGAGTAGATCTCGCCGTGAGCCGAGACGACCCAGCCTAGGTCCCCCGGGCCGGGTTCGCCGAGCTTCAGCTCCGGCGGCTTGTCCGCGTCGCAGCCGAGGGTGGCCTCGATCCTCCGCATCGAGCCGACGAGCTCGGCCCGCTGGAGCTCGCTCAACCCCGACAGGATACGGGCCATTTCGGCGCTGGACCGTCTGTCCAGGTCTCGGAGGGCGCCGCGGCCTTCGGGCGTGAGGGCTATGCTGCGCCGCCGTCCGTCCGCTTCGTCCTGGCTCCTGGCTATGAGCCTGAGCCGCTCGAAGCGGGCGAGGATCCGGCTCAGGTACCCGGTGTCGAGGCCGAGCTCCTCCTGGAGGTCGCTGGCGTAGACTGCGCCGGCGGCGGGGCGAGAACCGAGCTCGAAGAGGATGCGGCACTCGACGAGGGAGTAAGGGCTGTCGAGGAGGCCCTCCCCCAGGACTCCGATCTTCTTCGTGTAGAAGCGGTTGAAGCCGCGGAGAGCCGCGACCACTTCCTTGGGCACCTGGTTTTTCACGGGGCGAGGATGAGTCATATAGTTGACTTTGTCAACTATATGACGGGCCCGGAGTCTCGCCGAAGGAAGGCTTTGGACGAGGGGGGGCGGGAGGAGAGACCTTTGTGAAAGGTCTCTCCCCCGCTCGATCCCCCTGGAATGGGCGGCGGCTTATGAGTAGCGGCGGCCCACGATCCAGAGGGAGACGAGGATCACGGCGTTCCATGAGACCCGGTAGAGCCAGGTGAGGAGGTCCGGCTTGGCGAAGTCCTTCACGACGAAGGAGACGACCATGTAGAGGCCCCAGAGGACGAAGAGGACGAAGCCGAGGACCTTGGTCGCGCCGTCGGATAGGGCGACGAAGAGGCCCAGGACCAGGAGGGCGCCCATGACGATCTCGACGACGGCCATGGCGAGGGCGAGGGTCTGGTTGTTTCCGAAGGCTCGCTTGAGGGCGTTCCAGTCGTCGTTGTAGTTGGTGATGTTCGAGATGCCGAGGACGAGGAAGAAGACGCCGAGGCTGAGCTGGAGAAAGAAGGTCGGGACCGCTAGATTGCCGATTTTCCTGGTCATGTGGGCTCCTTCTGGTTGGGTTCCCGGTCGTGGGTAGCCTGTATTCAGTTCCTCGAACCTTGTTGTTGAAGCGGGAGAGCAATTATCTAGCGCATAGACGAGTGAGGGGCTAAGCGGTTCCTAGAGCCGCCGAGACCTCCAACAAGGTTCGAGGAACTGTATAAAATATAGCGCGGTGCCGGCCGGGCCGCCATCCCGCCTCCCTGCTATGCCGGCAGGCCAGCGTTCCCCAGGCTGCCGCCGCCGTGCCCCAGGCCGTGGGCTCGACCTTCCGGTCGCCTTCGGCTAGGCTATCGGTAATGAACGTCGAATTAATCGCGATAGACCTCGACGATACCCTCCTGCGGGCCGACCTCACGATTTCCGAGGGCAACAAGCGCGCTCTGCGGGAAGCGGCGGGTCGGGGTATCCGCGTGGTGCTCTCCTCGGGGCGGAACCTGTACTCGATGCGGCATTACGCCGAGGATATCGGGATCCTCGGGCCTGGGGACTACATGATCTGTTCCAACGGGGCGGAGATCGTGCACGCCCTCTCGG
>Ga0268360_1002896_pt1 | contig 11973 bp, 11 predicted proteins | sample BioMet11_FD_192465 | JGI IMG/M metagenome (GOLD analysis project Ga0268360, IMG submission 192465) | Sewage microbial communities from Oakland, California, United States - Biofuel 11 (Illumina Assembly) | ecosystem: Engineered > Wastewater > Sewage > Unclassified | place: USA: California... | reverse complement strand
AAAAGGATATAAAAAGGGAGAAATTCAAAAGAAAAAGATTGTTGAGACTGAGATATTCTCGGTTGATGAACGGATTAAAATAATTAGTGGAATATTCGCAATTATGGGAAAAGAGGGACGAGAGAGTACATGAGGAAGATATCTTCATGTACTTTCATGCTAAACTTTGGCAAAGGAATTATTATTTTTCCGTCAACTATCGTTTTTATCATTGACTTATCTATTGCAATGTTTCCTTTTCCTATAAATTAGAATTATCTCAATATAATTATAATTTTATTATTTTGCACGATCTAGAAGGAAAATCAAAAACCAGAAAATAATAAAAAGTCTCCAAACTGTCTTAAAAGAATTTAAATGGTCTTAGAAAATCTCCAAAAAGTCTCCAAAATGTAAAACGAAATAAAAAACTATAATATTTATAATTTTAAACTACTATTAATCGAGAGGTAGACTTGGTCACAAAAGTTTACCTTTAACAACGATCAGCTCTTCAAAAGAAACCTTTTTCCTCGCTACAACTTCAACCGCAAACCCCAGCGTCTCCATTTTCTCCTTAACGGCATCCAGCCCGGTAATGGAAGAGATAAGCACAAGAATCTCTCCTCCAGGCTTGAGATAATCTCTTACTTCGTCCAGAAACCTTTCCAGAGTGTCTCTTCCGCTAATCCCGCCGTCAAAAGCATAATTCAGCCAGCCTGGAACTTTTTCTTCTTCAGAAGTCGGAAGGTAGGGCGGATTAAATAGAATAAGGTCAAAAAGAGTTTCAGGATTTTTGGACTTTATCCCCCTGAAAAGATCAGTACGAATAACCTCTACGCCGTTCATTTTTGCACAGCGTGAGGCATGGGGGTTAATTTCCGTAGCGACCAGACGAATCTCTTTCAGGTTTGCAAGAAGTACAGCAGATACAAAACCCGAACCTGTTCCAATTTCAAGAATTCGCATTCCTGGTTTTGCTTCTTTAAGGGCAGCATCGGCAAGCAAAAAAGAATCTTCCGCAGGCTCATAGACAAGGTCCGTGTCCCCGAGCTTTATCCGGGCTTTTCTGTATTCAATTTCAACCATAATTTTCGAGTTCTTTATTATTCTTGATTTTTTACTGTTCTTAGTTTTTCAGTGTTCTTGATTTTTTACTGTCCTTTTAACTCGTTCGCAAGAATTGATGTCTTTAAATCAATTATTTGATTTGCAACTTTTGCAAGCTCTTCAGGAGTCAAGTTTTCAGCACGTTTGCTCATCATATCCTCTGGGAGCTGGGCAATTACCTCTTTAATGCTGGGAATCTTGAGTACATGGTTCATGTTCAGAATCGCATTTCTCAGTTTTTTCCGGCGCTGGCTGAAGACTGCGGCCACAAAATCCATGAAAAAGGCCTGGTCTTTGACTTCAAATGGTGCAGGGCGGGGAACAAGTTTGATAACTGCAGAATCAACCTCAGGTGCCGGCTGGAAAGCATTTTTTGGGACTTTCATCAAAATAGAGGCATCAGCAAAATAACAGGTATCAACCGTAAGGCGCGAGTAATCCTTGCAATTGGGCGAGGAAACCATCCTGGCTGCAAACTCATACTGGTACATGAGAATGCCAAGTTTGAATTTATGGTGAAGGAGCTTGAAAGTTATCTCTGAAGAGATGGAATAGGGAAGGTTAGAGACGACCTTATCAAATTCTGGGAGCTTGATTTTCAGTACATCTCCTGCAATAATCTCAATATTTTCGATTTTATCGAAACGGTCATGGAGAACTCTTACAAGGACAGGGTCAAGTTCAACTGCGATTACTTTTTTTGCCTTTTTTGCAAGCCTCTCAGTCAGGTTTCCGATACCTGCACCGATTTCAAGAACTACATCCTCAGGCCCAAGCTCAGAAGCAGCCACTATTCTGTCCAGATAGCCTGCATCGACCAGAAAATGCTGATCAAAAGTGCCTCCTTTTATATTATATTTTTTAAGAAGAGAACGAACCAGACTGAAACCTCCTGAGTAAATTTAGTACTTTGCTGAGTAAATTGAGTACTTTGATCTAATACGGAACCTTTGGTCAATAATAGAATCTTTAGCCAATATGGAATTACTATAATTTGAATGACAAAAATCAAATACTGAAAAAGTTAACCTTGAGAGCCTTACTGGAAAAAATAGAACCGAGAGAGTTCATCTCACCCGGCTTACTGTCGGCGCGGTGGAGCTGTGAACAGCCTGTACTTGATGAAATCATCCTTGAGTTCCTCTTCAATCCTGTGGGCAAGGACTTTAGCCGGGTCATGCAGGCTTGGGATTCTCTCCCGGATATCCTGAAAACTCTTGAAGTCTCCCTTTTTGCGCTCATCGATTATAGACCACATGAGTTTTTTGCCTATTCCGGGAAGGAGATCAAGCATGTGCAGGCGGGTAGTTATAGAATGAGCCTCGTTGAAAAACTTTACAAAACGTACCTCCTGATACCTTACACACGCCTCAAGGATAAAAGGCAGTTCGAGATTTGCTCCTGTCGTAAGATCTAAATAGCCTATTCTCTGCTTTACGTGGTCGATTTCATCCCTGTCTCCCGATCCTATATAAACTCTTGACTGGATCTGAGGAACCACACCGTTTTTGGGAACAAGCTCCATAAGAGTAAATTTTTTATCTCCCACAGCCTGAACAAGAGGCTTTTTTTGGTATGCGGCAGTGCCGTCAACTGATTTCCCGTAGGGGAGATAGTCGAGAACCCATGCATATTCCTCTCTGTCCTGTGAGCTTTCCTGGGACTTTCTGGATGAGCGCGGAGCTCTTTCTGATTGTCTTTCGGATTGCGGTTTGCCTGTCGGACGCCTGCCGCCATAAGAAGGTTTTTCAGCAGCTGATCTGCCAGCGTACGGTCTACCTGATTGCGACTTCTCTACTCTCATCAGCACCCATCCTATCAATTAATCTGAAATCCCATGGAAATCTGTGTTCAGGATATTCAAGATATATCTTATCCTGATATGCTTAACTCGGTTCCATCCGGTTTGAAATCTATCCATTAATCGGAACTGCCGACAATTCACAAATTTCTGGTGTTCTATATGTCCCGTAAAACTTTAGACTACCCTGTAACCGACATCCCCGGACTCTATATATTCAACAACCCAACGAGTCCACTATGTTTGAATTCGGGTCAGGCACTCCCTGACACTTTAAAGTACTCTAAGTTTTGGATACTTCCCTTATAAATAAGAAGATGAAAACTTCTATATAGGTTATTCCCTTTGCGTCTCAGTTTTATTCAATAGCTTCCAATACATAATCGAGAATTTGATCAAGTTCCTCGTTGCTCAGGGTATATTTTTCTTTAGCGTAGATTGATCGGATTTCATCCCTGGATTGAGGCAGAATATCTGCGATCCTGATCGCAATTGAAGGCTTCATTTTTTCGAGTTCTAAAAGCTTGTTAACCAGTTCCCTTGATTTTTCTCCACTGATCTTTGAGAATTGTTCAGCATGGTGCAGAGCTTTTCTAAATCCATATCCTACTTCAAGCCCCTTCTCTCTGCGCTCTTCGGCGATCCTGTTAAGTAGATCTCTGACTTCGGCTAAAGTCAATAATTCTTCACTGAGGACTTCCTTAACTATCATTGGAATACACTCTTTTCGACTTAAAATTTGTAACAATTTGCCATTCCCTGCTGAGTAATCTCTTAGGTCACTCTTCAATTCTCCAGGAGTTCCTGGCAAGTAAATTTCTGCCTGTCAGCATCCGGAAATCTGAACTGGCCTTGAGATATATTGCTTAATTCTTTTCATGTATAGGCCTTCTTCAGATTGCCGTTATGCACGAAATTCGATCGTATTTAATAATAATCTGAAATTGTTCCGAATAATCTTGTCCTTATCTGGATCGGTATATGTCTGACAACCGATATATAATTATAGATAGTCCCATCTCGAGATAAGAGATATCCATATCGGGATAAGAGACCATCATCTCAGGATAAGAGATCACCATTTCGTGATAAGAGATCACCATCTTGAGATAATAAACCATTATATAGGGATAAGAGACAAGTTTTTAAAATCAGTTTTCTTTAAGTCCCCTCTCCCTTTAAGCAGTTATCCAGGAGTCATTGAGTTTCTTACATTTAATTACAGACCCAACCCTTACAAATTACTGAAAACCCCTAGTAGGAGCCCGATCCTACGGTAAATGCCTGCATGCTGTAAACTCAGATAAAATGGGTTAGGTTTTACAACCTAACTGCCTGGAATGGGAATTAATACTTCTGCGGTTTAAGGTGCTGAGGGAGGGAAATAACTTCCTTCATTGCATTTCCATTGCGGACTTCAAGAATGTACGAACGACCGCGCTGTCCGAGTATCTTTCCGGTAGAACCCTGGAACTTCGGATTGGGCATACCTTTCTGAACACTCGGATCAATGTCAATGTGGACCATTTGTCCTTCTTCGAATTCCTGAATTGCCTTGCTTACAGGGGAAATCCCTCTTTCACGAACTGTCTTCTGTAGTTTATACCTTGTGCAGCGTCTTTCGCCGTGGGAATTTGTCATCGCATGTTCCTCCTTAGAATGCTCGATTAATTAGTCTATAGTATATACAGTTTTTCTCTAGATAATATGGATATTATTTAAATAAGACGTTTCGTCAGGCAGTATTTTCCTGACTCTATATATTAAATAACGCTGATTCAGATTGAGTTTAAATATCAACGTTGACCACATCAAGATCTTCCACAAGCGCAGGAATCCCTAAAAGTCCGCTCAGGCTCGGGTTTGTCCTGCCCTCATCTCCGGAAACAAGCTCTTTTACATACAGTCCGCCTTCGCAGTTGACTGTTATGTAAGCGTAACCTTCGTCTGTCAGTTCGTCAAGCTTGATACGGTGCACATGCCTTTTTCTGACAAGGTCAGCCCGCCTGTGAACTACCCGCGTTGGAGTCTGCTGGGAGATCTCTATGTCACTCAAAGCCTCAAGGCTGGATTTAAGCTTATCCTCCGAAACAGGCTCTTTAAATGTAACTTTAAGCTTATAAGTTTTATCCGCCTTTGAGCTTTTCAAGGTCTCAATCATATCCTTTCCAGTGAAAGAAAACTCTCTTACCTCAACTTTTCCTGCAGCTTTCTCGTTAATATTTCGCATAAGTTCTTCAAGGTCTGTGCTTCGCTTTACAGGAGATTTTGCTTCTACTACAAAAGGCCTGCCACTTCCCAGCATCAGGGCATCGATATCTTCCCTGCCCGATCCATGAAAAGCCGTATCATTGGCCTGGAAAGCCTCAACTACAGGCCCTTTTATAAGTTCATCTACGGATTCCTGATACTGTTTCCCTGTAAAATTACAGCGCTCACATCCTTTTCCCTTGCATTTCCTGCAAGGCCAGCGTGTCTGAGGAATTCCCCTGATAAGTTTGCGGTAGCGCCCTAGAATATATACCGAGCGGAGCTGGAGATCAAGCTCGTTTTTTCCAAGGTCAAGGGTAATTGTAATATCAGGGTTTTCGAAATCCACATCTTTATGGACTTTCTCTGCTATCCGCTTGCCAACTTCCCTATTAAGCTCGGTCTTAAGCTGTTCGGCATATGCAGTCCCAGCCTCAGCCCAGAGCAGCTCCTCGTTTTCACTAAGAAGCCCGCTGACCTTTGTGCCTACAAGAAAGGTAGAATATTCAAGTCCTTCAAGGGCTTTTGCAGCTTCATCGGCCCATTCATCCAGCTTTTTAAACTGGTCAAGGCAGACCCAGCACTGTTCATCTTCGCTTTCTGTTCCTAGAGACTTTCTCGCAAATGCACTGCAAGGAGCAAGTTCTTTGAGAAGAGAATCATCGTTTTCAGCTTTATAGATCCGGTCCCCTTCCAGGACAAGGGCGAGTTTCAAGGCCTGCCCACGTTCTCTATTGCTCAGGCCTGTGGATAATTTTGCAAACTGACGGCCCAGACAGTGGTCACATATCGGGCCTTCATGCAAAATCTTTTTTGAAATATCGAGTACGTCCATTTTCTTTCACTTTCTTTCACTTTCTTTAAGCTTTTTTTCGGGAAATTGACCTGGGAATGAGTGACAAAATTAAGGGATAAGTAAGAGATGAAAGCTCCTTATCACTTAATATTTCTGGTCATCATTAAATCTGTCACCACTCAATCTTCAACCCTGCTGTCAGCTTCTCCGGGAAACTCTCCTCTTTCAGCTTCAGCTCTGTCAAGTTCATTGTGTATAAGGGTTATGCAGTGATTAGAATGGAGAGAAAGAGGACCTACCGAGATGATTTTCACCCCTGCCTTAAGGAGCTGTGCTTCTTCTTCTTCGGTAACTCCTAAATGGTCTCCCAGGATGAAGACCGGGTCGCGGATTTCACTTGCAATTACTCTGATATCCTCTCCATCTTCTCTCAGATAGAACAGGTTGCGTCCCTCAAATTCCGAGAGCAGGGAATCGAGATCTCCTTTGCGGACCCAGACGCCTGGAGTGGAACGGATATCCTGTTCGCTTGCGTCTTTTTGAAGGGCTTTCTGGATAAGTGAACCGCTGCTCCGCTCGTCCGGGTTAAGGTATCTCAGGTGCAGTCCTTCAAACCTGAGGATTTTTCCGGGATTTGGTTCTCCCAGAAGGAGCAGGTGCACATTTACATCCCTGCGCATTCCAAAAGAGAGAAAAAGGGCAGAACTCACGCAGCGGCAAAGGATATCCATTCTTCCTGCAGAACCTGGAAGGTCATTTAATGTAAAGTCGCCGCTTGTGTTTGCTTTATGCCCTATAATAACAATATCGCGCATGGGCACTATATTTACGCAAGAGGTATAAAAGATGTACGTAAGCTTTTGGTCGTCCACCAATACCTGATTGATGTTTTCATGGCATAGTCTCAAACATGGCTTTGCTTGCGTTTATATACTCACACAGCAGACCGGCCACAGCAGTGCTAAAAATGTAGGAAAGGAATAGCTGTAAACTGTATTTCGATTATTTTGGATTAATATCAATCAAAAAATGATGGACTACCAGAAATTCCTGTGAACTCTTTTTTAACATATATACTGATAATCGGATTTTCACTGTTAGACTTGCCTTTCAAAGATATAGTGAAAAAGATATCAATAGGCACACCTCTATTCATAATACCTAAAACTGGCCATATTGATTACGATTTTGCACAACTTTAAGTAATTATTAAGTTTCAAAATAGATAGGAGTAAAGCCCATACTACATACCAATATTTTAAAGCTAGTACTGCATTTCACCTTTAAATCAATGGCATTTTTGTAACAATTTATTACATAGTATGGCAATTTAGTGGAGCCATTAGTACAAATATATCTCACATATCAAACAAATTATCCTGAATGGATCAAAAGTATTAGAGTAAAACTCATTAAAACATATGTAATATCTTTTGTAACTATTTAGGTACCTTAAATCGACATCAAAAGCCGCAACTTAAAATGTTTGGCATTTACAACATACTTCACTCCATTTTATAAATTGATGACACCTGATGTCATTTTTAATTTTGCTATGAATCCCTTATTAGACAAGTCCCTATGACCAAAATCGATGTTAGTTGACTTATTTAGGGTACCTGAATAGTTACTATCTTTTTTCACAATCATCAGGACCAGTTTTCCAATGATTATATTATTATAGGTACTACACATTTTCACTAGCAAGAGAGTCATTTAATTAGCATCTTTGAAAGTTGAGTTAGAATACTCTTTCAGTTCTTAAATTCTCTCAAATTTCCTGTTTCTGTCTTTACAGTCTTTCATTGTGGCAGCTTTATTCATTTTTCTTTCACAACACCATGTTTCTTCAATAGCTGCTTTACTACATATGGTGATATATTCATATTTCTCGATTTGAAAGAATTTGAAATATCTTTAAGGGAAATGTCTGTCCATTTTATTTCTTCGTCTATAGGACTTCCAGCAGTATTATCTTTTAAGATCTCAAAGAAAACTTCATCGATATTTTCCACAGTGTCGATGATTTTCTTTTTACCTCCACCCGGCTTTCGAATCCTGTTATCTGGAGTTTCTATACCATTAGTGATTTCATTAATTCCAGCCATGATAGTTTGGAAATGACAGCCCAGTACACTACTTATATACTTTTGTCCACCATGGCCTAATTTAATTGCTTCTATGGCTGCATATCTCCTTCTGTCTCTCTCATTCAAAGAATCAAAAAATGATTTCATTTGCTTTTCTGTTTCTTCAGGATATTGTTTGCGGAGCATTTAAGTAAAGTCCTTTCTGGTTTGTATCAGTTAATTTCTGGTTTGTATCAGTTAAAACAGAATTATCTGTAGGAAATGAAAATATTTGAATTCATATTTTTGTCATTCCTGAGTTTTACAGCAGATTTTCATCTACCCATCTATCAAATATCTTCAATTGCTCTTCCGTATGGAAGTAATGCTCCCCGTGGTCCAAGACTTTAATTGTTGAGTGATAACTCGCTGCAAATTCTGAAATCTCGTCCCATTCAGACAGATTATCGTTAGAACCATACAAAATGGCAGTAGGTACTTTCCATTCAAAACAAATAGGGTTTTCTTTTACGTAGCAATAATAGTTCCATTCCAGTGTCTGTCCGATTGGCAACCGGATTTCATGCTCTTCTTTTAGTCTTTCTTCACTTACCTGGAAGCCTTTCATCATATTGCGTATAATGCGTTTCATATTAACGATGGGCGAGAGAAATAAACCTTGCTTTATGTTAAGGTCGTGATAGGCAAGCAAACTGAAATAAGCTCCCATGCTGCACGCAAACAAAGAAATTTCAGATGCAAGTGACTTTGCATATTCATAAACAGCAGCCAGATCACTTACGCAATTTTCTGGAATACAGGCATATTCCTCATTTGCACGCTCACCATGCATGGGCAGGTCAAAGCTTAATGCCTGGTAACCTTTTTCAACGGCTTTTTGTGCCATCATGGAAATTACGGTGTCTTCTTTATTAGAAAGGTTTCCATGAACTTCAATCAACAGCTTTTCACTCTGCTTTCCCCACAGGATTGAAGGAATATGAATTTTATTATTTGAGATATAAAAATGCCTTTTTTCCATTCTCTCACCCATCTCTGAGCAAAAAATAAATTTAATTCGCATTCATTCGACTAAGTTCCATAATTTGGTGATAAAAGTCAGTGTAACATCACTACATAAATTTATAGTTTTATAATTATGTACTTGTGTTGTGACACATATAACGGCAACTATAGTCACAAGGCTAAATAATGCAAATATTCAATTGAGGTGCAATGAAGGTTTTTGTTGCAACAATTACAGGCGTGACTATATGTATTCTCTTCAAATTAAATGGGTTTCCAACCGACTCTGGTCCAAAATCCAGTGATTTTTGCATTTTTTGATTGAAAATCTGAATTAGCAAGAAAAATCAGGTTTTCACTAAGTACCCGCAATGAAATAACCTATGCAACTTATAATTTATTGTAACTTTGATTGGTTACCTTGATAGTGAAAATCAAAACGTCCAATTGGAAATCTGCACAGTTTATTCTGAGATGGGGCCTAAAATCAATATTCGATATCTAAAGGCCTCGATCCCTAAGTTGTATCACAAGGATTGTGACCAATTACAAAATCTAGTGATTTTGAATTTTACATTCATCACTAGATTTTGATACTGAGTCGTTTCCAACCACAGAAAAAATATAATAATATTTCCATTTCCTCTTCTCATATCTTGGAGTAAAAATGGAACTTGAAGCTTTAAAAAAAGTGCTGGCTTCACTGGACATCAATCCTGATGAAATTAAAGATGAAATATATGCCAAAGTTCCTTCAAATTTCCAGATTTTTTCCAAATTTTTTGATTCCCTCCAAATTTTCTGGTTTTATCAAGTTTTTGAAAATCTGCCTGAAACCACCTTCACGAGAAAATTGAAATTTCGCTCACTTGAAAAGTCCGCCAGTTTAATCAGTTGGTCTGGCGCGAGTTGCAAGCCAGACTACTATTGCCCCTAACCCAATAATAAGGGCAATAAAATGTATAAGCCCTCCAAGGAAAGGAATTTCGTATACAATTGCAAACAGGACTGCCCCGACAAGATAGGACATCAGTTTTCCCGCTTCCTTTTTTAATATTTTATTATAGATTATCTCGCCTGCAAGCAGTTTCACCGGCACTGTCGAGATAAGGAGTGCAAGTGCCAGAAGCAGGATAATCAGGATCGAAAGGCTCCATCCAAAGAAAGTAATAAGCAGGATTATCGAGAGTACTGGAAGGAAAATTAGAGTTAGAAAACCCAGTAATCCTGCCTTAAGAGGTGAATCTTTTACAAGTTCCGCAAGCCCGCCTACGAAACCCGGGAAAAGGTGGATAAGGACCAGGCCCAGAGCCAGGGACGCGAGCAATCTCAGGATGAAGGAGAAAATGCTAAATCCTTTGGTAACACTTTCATAACTTTCTTCCTTTGCATTTACCTGCGTAATATTCAGGTTTCCGTCAACCTTATCGTTCAGATTGGGCGGATAATTATCGGCTTGAAGTGCAAGATTTCCTTTAAGCTCGAAGTCATCTCCGGTGTTGAGGGTGCTCGTTGAGACTTCCCCATTTCCGTTAACTATCCCGTCAAGCGTTACTTCCCCTCCGCCAAGCAGAATATCCCCTTCAACCACACTGTCCCGGGAAAGAATGATCTGACCGCCGAGTGCTGCTACATCTCCACCTACATTTCCGTTTATCCGTATGGAGCCTCCTAGTGCGAGAATGTTTCCTGAAACATTTCCATTAACAATTATATCCCCGCTTGCACCCAGGAAATTACCTTCTGTGTTCCCGTTTACTTCGATTTCAGACCCTGCAAGCACCAGGTCTCCCTGAATGTCCTGGTTGATCTGAAGGTCCTCACCACCCCCAAAGGCATTTCCTGAGCTTGTATGTTTAAGAAAGTTCTCATCGGCAGCTACTGCTGAATAAGGCAGTACAGTAATAAGTATTATAAATAAAATAAGACCTGATACCAGCTTTTTTTCCATAAATCAGCCCTCTTTGTATTTTTGCTCAATTTGCATTTAATTGTTTCCTTTAATTATAAAAAATCTCTAAGACAGGTTTTCTCAAAACTCGACCCATTTCTACAATTGGATAATTGAAATTGTTGACTTTAAATTCAGATCGAAAATTATTCTGAAATTCAGATATTTATTTGCCTCGAAGTATAATACATTATCCTATTTGTAGAATTAGGTGTAGTTTTGAGACAGCTTGAAAAAATATATTTTAGTAATATCCTGACTTTGACAGCATCCACTAATTGATACTGATCATTTCCCTTTTTTTGGTTCAATTATGCTTGACAATTCGTTTAAATTTATAAAAATTTGTTATCTTGACATTGTCAAATTATCTCTTGCTTGAATCTGTTACTACATATTTCTTCCAATTGATTCGCCTATTTTGAATATTTTTGACTTGAAATTTTTGTTTTCTCATTATTCACTTTGATCAATGCAGTAATTATTTATACTGTCCTTCATTTTTACATTCAAAATTGCATACTTACCAGTAACCAGAACGAAAATCCAGTAAAATCCTACTCACGTTTTTTGTCAAGAACCTTTCAATCTGCTTGCTCTTTCTCTTTCTCTCATATAATTATCATTGTTTAATATTCTTGCAAGCTCTCCCGCATTCAACACCTTCAATGGATTGTGGAATTTCATAATCAAAATGATACCATGAAGTGAAATCTTATGAAATTTCATAAATTTTATTTTGTACGACAACAGAATAAGCATCGCAAGCATAACCAATGCTATATGATGATGCCATGCATTCCAGCTTCTCACCATGTATTCAGACATTCCACAATATCCTTTTGCATCTTGAAATGCTCTCTCGATCCAGTACCTTGAGCTCTGCATTTTTGCAAGTTCGTCTAATGAAGTATCCTCAGAAGCGTTACATAATGAATATTTAATGTCATTAGATTCTACATCTTTACTTATGAGAAGCCATAATGGCTTC
>Ga0268360_1002893_pt1 | contig 11982 bp, 10 predicted proteins | sample BioMet11_FD_192465 | JGI IMG/M metagenome (GOLD analysis project Ga0268360, IMG submission 192465) | Sewage microbial communities from Oakland, California, United States - Biofuel 11 (Illumina Assembly) | ecosystem: Engineered > Wastewater > Sewage > Unclassified | place: USA: California... | reverse complement strand
CGTGAGGATAAACGATCCGAAACCGTTTGAAAAATGCCGGTCCCGATCCTCACGGGATCCGGTGGTCACCGGGGGAAAACGTGATCTTTGGAATTTTTAAGAGAACCCGAAAATTTACTTCAGGAATTGCCGCAGTACGGGTAGCCCTACCCCCACCCATTTTTACAAAATACCCCCAATGACCCCCCTCCACAGATCCGGTTATTCCGCCCGGAATTTGGCCGGATATGGACTGATTTTACGAGAGAAAAACCGGCACGAAAAAGGAGACCAACCACAGGATCCCGGTGAGGGGGGTCATTGGGTGCTTTTTTGCCGGCACGGGAGGACCGGCACTCGCAGGCCCGCGTACCAGAACGGAAGTCCGGTCGGGAAAAACGTGCAGTGGGAGGTGCCGGTATCAGGGGGCGACCGTACGGTTAAGATGAGCAAAGGAGAACCGGGCAGGAATATCCCGGTACGTCAGAACCGGAACCACTTCATCATCACGAGCGCGTCTTCGCCGTTCGCATAATAGCCGCCAACAAAAAAGACGTCCTGGTACCCGAGGCGGCGGTAGAATTTCTGGGCCGGGACATTGGACTCGCGGACTTCGAGCTGGGAGCCGGTGGCGAGTTCGAGCGCGAACTGGTGCTCGGTCCGGAGCATCAGCTGCCTTCCTATCCCCCGGTTGCGGAACTGCGAGGCGACCGCGAAGTTGCAGATATGGCCGTAGATGTTCTCGCCCGTATCCTCGATAGCACCGATGATGAAACCCGCGATCTGCCCGTCGCAGACCGCGACAAAGAACGTGGTCGGGTAATAGGAGAGCGCCTCCGCAAACGTCTGCTTGTCCCAAGCCTCGACAAATGACTCGACCTCGATCGCATAGATCGCATCGACATCGGCCGGCCCGGCCCGCCGGATCTGTGCGGGAGTCTTGGGAGGGATTGCGTCGCGGGATTTTATCATGGTGGTGCGCTCGTTTTTGCAGGTGATCCTGTTGCCTTTCGCGTACGATAAGGCTTTGCGCCGTGTCAGTTTTTACCGCCCCCGCCGGTGTCTGTGGGTATATATGGGATCTCGCCAAATCTATGAGAAAGAACGCCCTATATATGGGGCGCCGGTTGGTACCATGGTAACGATCTACCGTTTCCCCGCGGTGCGCCCCGCACCCGGCGAGGCCCAGGCCATCGCAGCCGTTCCGTACGATGTTGTTACGGCTGAAGAGGCGCGGGCGATCATAAAAGAAAACCCGGACAGTTTTCTGACCGTCAGCCGCCCGGACGCAGAACTCCCGGATCTGCCCGCTAACGACGACAAAGTCTACGAACGGGCAAAGGAAAATTTCAACGCTCTGGTCTCCAGCGGCCGGATGAAAAAGGATACGAAAGCCGGGATGTACGTGTACCGGATCCGGCAGGACGGGGACACGTTTCTGGGGCTCTGCTGCTGCCTTGAGACCGAAGATTACCGTACCAACAAAATCCGGCGCCACGAGCTGACCCGGTACGACAAGGAAGAGGACCGGACCCGGCACATCGGGGCGGTGCAGGCCCACAACGGCCCGGTCGTGCTCCTGTACCGGGATACGGACAGCCTCTTTTCATTCATCGAATCGCTGATCGCAGGGGGCAAAAAACCGGATGCCGAGGTCACCACCCCGCAGGGCGGCATCCACCAGATATTTGCCGTCACCGATCCAAAAGCCCTCGACGAACTGGAGCGCCGGTTTACGGGCATTGCAAATCTCTACATTGCCGACGGCCACCACCGGGCAAAGGCGGCAGTCAATCTTGCCGACCGGAAAAAAGCGGCCGGGGAAAAAGTGGACGGCGAGATCGGACGCTTTATGGGCGTGCTCTTTGCCGAGAACCGGGTGAAGATCCACGGGTACAGCCGGCTTTTGACCGACCTCGGGAAGTTCACGCCCGAATCGTTCCTTGCCGGGCTCAAAAAGCAGTACACGGTTACCCCGTACGGGAAGGTTGACGGAAACGGGTACAACATAAAACCGCACATCGCTCACCCGGAAAAATTCCACGTGATGCACCTCTACCTTGGCGGGAACTGGTATGAGTGTACGAGGCCCATCGACCCGGCGGCCGGGCCCATCGATGTGCTCGATGTCTCGGTGCTCCAGAAGACCGTGCTCGAAGGCATGCTCGGGATCACCGATCCCCGGGGCGATGCCCGGCTCCAGTACCTCGGCGGGGCCCGCCCGGTGGCCGATCTCAAAAAACTGGTAGACGAAGGGAAATACACGGCTGCGTTTGCCATGCAGCCGGTCCGGGTGGGAACCGTTCTTGCGATTGCCGATGCCGGGGAGATCATGCCGCCCAAGTCCACGTGGTTCGAGCCAAAACTTTTGAGCGGGCTTGTCATCCACTCGTTCGCGTGAGCGGACGATCCAAACCGTATCCTTTTATCATTTTTGCATACCGAGGGGATATGATATGATCACCCTCGCACTTCCCAAGGGCAGCCTCGAAGCGCAGACGCTCCAGCTTTTCAAGGAGGCCGATCTCGAAGTCAGGCGCACCGACCGCGACTACAATCCCTGCATTGCCGATTCCCGGATCGGCAAGGTGAAGATCCTCCGCCCGCAGGAGATCCCGACCTACGTGGACAAGGGATATTTCGACCTCGGGATCTCGGGGCTTGACTGGGTCCGCGAGACAAAGTCGGACGTGGTCGAGGTCGCGGCCCTTACCTACAGCAAGACGGGCGAGGGGAACGTGAAGATCGTAATAGCAGTCCACCGCGACGAGCCGATCGAGAACGCCTCGCAGATCCGGCCCGGGAGCAAGGTCACGACCGAGTACCCCGAGCTCACGAAACAGTTCTTTGAGGAGAAAAAGATCCCGGTGCAGCTCTTCCACTCGTTCGGGGCGTCGGAGGCAAAGGTGCCGGACCTCATGGACGTGGTCGTGGACCTGACCGAGACGGGGACAACGCTCCGGAAAAACGGCCTCAAGATCATCGGTCAGATCATGGAGTCGCACACAGTGATCATTGCAAACAAGGCTGCCTGGGCCGACCCGGAAAAGCGGCGCGAGATCGAAGAGATCAAGTCGCTGCTCTTTGGCGTGCTCGAAGCCCGTCACAAGGTGCTCCTCACGATGAACGTGCCGACCGCGGCGCTCGAAAAGATCGTGGGCGCCCTTCCCGCGATGAAGAAGCCGACCGTGAGCCGGCTCCACGGGATCGAGTACTACAGCGTCCAGACCGTCGTTCAGAAGAGTACCGTAAACGAGCTGATCCCGAAGCTCAAGCGGTGCGGGGCCGAGGATATCCTGGAGATACCGATCGCAAAGATTGTGGCGTGAAAACGGTTTTTTTAAGAATTTACCGGGAAGAATCGGTCCCGAAACCGCTGTTCAGGAGACATGAGGATGATCGCATTCCGACTGAATTTTATCAGAAATTTTTGCTCTGTTGAAAACCTAATCCAAAACAAATTGTACCGTCGACCGAAAGATCTAAGGTACAGCGTCTCCTTCCTTTGATGTGTCGTCAAAAAGTAAGGAGACAACTAAAAAGAGGACGAGCCGAAATATCAGGTATATCCAGATCGCGCAGTCAGTTGTGAACTCAACGAGAATATCCCCGCATTCGTGCAAATATTCAAAGAAGGTCTATACCCAGAGCTTCTCGTTCCGCTCTTGTTCAAGGATTATCGCGATCAGCATTATCGGGAATTTGGAGTGCTTGGGCCTCACCGATGTTCCCCACTTCACCACACTACAAAAATTTCTCCGTCGGATGAAATCCCTTTATCTTCGGATAACCTTCAGAAAAACGATAAACCTATTCTACGACGCATCAGGAAGGTTTTCTACTGAGCAGAAATTTTCTTTCCATAACATACTCACGAACCCCCAATGGAAGGAAAACGGTTATTCCAGTTTAATATACGACCCACCCGGCGGACTCTTGGTATACGGGACACTTGGATAACTATCTGGTGCATTATCCGCGACAGCATAAACCCGGATATAATATTTACTGTAAGCCCATCCGCTGGTATCGATATCCCTGGTATCGGGCACACCCGGAGATACGAGGGGGCCGCCTTTCGATGGCAGCACAGAATACAAATTCCAGTCAGTGTTTGCACTGCAGCTGCTTGCATCTGCATTGCAGTATTCAATTGTCTCTCCGACAGAACCACTGGATGCCGTCGGGCCGGTATACGTGGTGTTCCATTGCAGCTGAATTATATTTGGATCAGAACTCACACCAGTGATGACATTTATCGGGTCAACCAAAAGGGTATTGCTATCCAGCCCGGTCATGCCGCTGCCGTTCCTGACATCTACCATGAGGGAGGGAATGCAGCCGGACGTGGTTTTGCCGGTCGACGCGTCGGTGAATGAAACGCGGGAACAATGAGTCTGGCCAAAGAGCTCGAGTGTCCCGCTCTGCGTGAGGTTGAACATCATCGTAGTCTGCCAGGTATCGTTGAGCTTGATCGTCCCGACATCGAAACTGAGTTCCTTCTTCGTCGGTGTCCAGTTTGATGTATCGTTACGGGTATACTTGTAATAATCGGCGGTTTTGTTGAACATGTAGATATTGGTGGATACCGGATCAGAATACCGGTAATCCAGGTAATTCCCGATATCTGCATTGTCGGAAACATTTACAACCTTGATCGTCCCGAAGTTCATGGCGACAGTCGTATTCCCCCCAGCCTGCACGTTGAGTTCCCCTGCGATCTGGTGATATACATCGGCAATATTTGCTGCAGAAGCCTTGTAATATTTTCCACCACTCGAAGTGGCAAGGGTACTCAGTGTTGTATTTCCTCCGGCACTGATCGAATTGCCATAGGCAATTGAATAAATCTTGATTCCCTGGTCTTTTGCATAGAGCGCCATGTTCTGGTTGCTCACGCCACTGTATTGTGTATAATCCATATCAAGATCCCCATAGGAACTTGGACCATACCCGGTATATCCACGTCCGCGGGCAAGGGGATCGCCATAGTAATTGTAGTCTCCATCACTTAGCAGGACCACTGCCTGTACAGTTCCAGATGAGGAAGTCGGCAATACCTGAATTGAGTCTTTCACTGCTTCCCGCATTGGTGTCCCATAATCGGGAACGATTCCATCAAGTGCACTTTTCAGGTTTGTCACAGCGTTGGGATTCACCAACGGATTAAGGGAGGTAAGACTCATATCGACAGTTGCATAATTTGAATAGGTTTTTGGGGTGATGTAGACATTGTTAATCTCCGAAGTCAGACCGGATCCAGCTCCCGGCGTATAGATTGTTCCTTTTTGCCCAAAGGTTACCAGTGCAACGCTGTCTTTGGAAGACATGGCATCAACGAACGATTTTGCCGCTTCCCGTATGGAGTACATCCGATCCGGGTTGTCATAGAGCATGCTTCCTGAACGGTCAATACATAACACTACCTGAATGGGTTTTGGCTGGAGTGCTGCACCATCACCATTAATCCTGATGGTCACCGTAAGGTTTTCCCCCACCTTGGGATTCGCCGGGCTGGCACTCGACGTAAGGCTTAGGTAGGGATAATTTTTCCAGACCACGTTGCCTGTCCTATTGACAACATTTCCTTTAGGATCTGTCCAGCTTGCCGTTACCGTTACCTGCCCGGTTGCCGTGGCATTATACCCGGTCTGCCCGTACGTGGCAAAGGCACCAGGATAGAACTGCACGGTTGCAAAACCGTCATCTCCCATATTCGCTTTTGTAGCAGAGAGTGAGGAGACGCTAGTTTCAACGTAAGGGCTCCCGTAAGGGGCATCCGGGAATGTATCCGGACCATTAATGACAAAAGATACGTTCATGGGAACGCCATTATACGTCTTCACCGCATTTCCCTTGGCGTCCATTACCCGGGCCATCAGGTTTGCCTGACTCGATGCGTTTACGTCACGGCTCACCACTACCTCGGGACTTATTATAAACTGCATATCCACCGGGTCGGTTGCATAATATTCCACATCCTGACTGCAATAGCCGGTCGAACTGGGATCAGTACAGAGTATCGTGGAATTTCCTTCAGAACGGGCAGTAAGGGTATAAGTCCCCATAACCTCCTGGTTAAACAAGGCAAAAGCAACACCGGAAGAATCGGTAGTTGTTGAATAGGGTGTCCCTAGTACTGCCCCTCCCTGAGTGGTATTGATCCAGACAACCGCACCTTTTACGGGATTGTGGTACTGGTCCAGAACGGTATAATACAGGTTGAACGGATGCTCGCCGTCCGCAGGGCATGACGTAAGGGAACTGCATGAAGTGGGAGATACGGGCGTTACGGTCTGCGACAGGTACGATGGCGTGGTGGCAATACCCTCAATGGACTCTGGGATAGGAGTGGTTATCAGGCCAACGGGCTCCAGGGTGATGGGGTTTGCACCGGGATTCGTAGAGACTCTGACATTTACCGAGACATTTCCTTCAGCATCCGTAGATAATGGGACTGAAGTCACGTACGCCGAACCGTCCCACAAGCCGGAACCACCATCGCCGTTCATCTGGAGTGTAACGGTGTGGATCCCAGCGGAATTCTTATTATCGATACGGTTGCCCCACCGGTCGGTGAATGTGATAACGAGAGGAGTAACCGATCCAACCGGCACCTGATCGGCATCTGTGAATACTGCTTTTTCAAGAGTGTCGTGATCGATATTCTGCGCAAGGGTGCAGTTCCAGGTAGAAACCGTTCCCCCGACATTTGCCACAATGTGTCCGGTGATTACTGCAGTTCCACTTTTTAATCCGGTGGTAAACTGTGCGGTGGCAATCCCATCGGAACCTGTGGTGACGGGAGTTGTCGGGGTCATCGTTCCCAGAGCAGGATCGGACACGGAAAAGTTCACCTGGGCACCAGTGATGGTATCTCCAGTCGATGATTTCACAGTCACATTTATCGCCGCGTGATCTACACCATTTGCGACGAGCCAGCCACCGTCCGTACTGGAGGTTATTGTCGAAGAGCTCAGATCTACGGTATCTGCCACAACCACCCCTGTCAATAAAATCAGACCGATTATAACCAACACCGCACGCCTCATGGAAACATCACCCTTTATTCAGGGTATGATGGATTGTCTCTGGATATATAATTAATTTAATTATGCGATCTAATAGATTTGGCATGTCCTTTAGTAAGGCAGATACCACTTCAATCCACGGGGAAAGACCTTTTTTCTCTTGGCCGAATTTCAGGGAAAATCCGCTTTTCACGATTAAAACCTGATTCATTCATCAGCAACAGGGATTTTACCCTGTAATTCCGATCAGGACTAATGTGAATTTGGCATAATATACCCATTTCCTGTTGAGATGAGGGAGGAGGATATTTCCTAGGGAATGAGAGGCATAGGTGTTGTTCACCGGCAAAGATTAATAAACCAAGATTTATATCTGTGTTCTCGCGTATACTCATAAGAATGGGAATGCGTGGTATAGGGGTTATTGTTTTTTTATTGATCCTGCTCTTCTGTGAATGCCTGCTCATGGGGTGTAGTTCTCTTCCGTTTACAGACAAGCCACAGCAGGAATCAGTCCGGGATACTAACGGCTTTTCTTCCGGAAACGTAACCTCATATATCCCGGAGCATACCAATTTTGCCGATGCCCTTGCCGATCTCGTCCAGATCGAATATGGAGGTACGCAAAATGAAACTTCCAATGGAACATTTGAAAGAGGGATCCTGTATATCCGTGGCGATAAGGTAGATGCCACGGGTAATGCAAGTTCGTGGATGTTTATTGTGCGCGACGGAAACGAGACTTCTTTTGTTACTTACACGCACAATGGGAGAAGCATTGCTGGCTGGTCCGCGGGTTTTAACGGTACGATCGTCACCGATGACAAAATCCTGTCAGTGACCGATCTTTTCGATCAGAATTCAGCCGTCATTTCAGGTGGACAGGCATCGGATTCAACAGGGTCGTGGGAAGTAATCATGGAACACGGTAATTACTCTCTCACACGTTCGGGTACAGAGAAGTCCCAGACCCTGGTATTCAATGCAACAAACGGGGTGTTGATTGCGTCCTATGATACATAACGAGAAGGGTAATCTTTCCGTGGACTTTCTTGCAGGATTTACCATATTTATCCTTGCATTTATCTGGGTGGCAACGATGATCCCCTCATTGCTTGTCGGTCTCAACGCCCATTCGATCGATTACAATGCAGTGGCATACCGGACAAGCGTGATTCTGGCAGAAGACCCGGGAGCCGCAGGCCCGGTGAGCGGTGCTCCCTGTTTTGGCATCAGTAGTGCCAGTGGATCTGTCTGGGAGTCGACAGTCACTGCACCCACAAAGTGCGATATCGCCCGCTTCGGGCTTGCGGTTTCCAAGGATACCCCCAATGTACTTGATGAGAATAAAGTAAACCGGTTTTTCTGCTGGACGGAATCGGCAGATCCGAATGACAAGACTAATTTGTCGTATCCTGACGATTACCGAAAGAGGGCGATATTCGGCGATTATCCCTACCGGTTCAATATCTCCTTAAGAATTGATGGTGAAAATACGACGCGTTATGTCGGAGATGCGATACCGGAACAGGATTATGGGTATATCCGGCGGGCAGTTCTGGTCAAAGGCCCGAGCAATGCCACGATTGATGAAAATCTCATCAAAGAAAAGTACTGGTCGAACGGTACCGTGATGCAGGGCAATTATTCTGAGGATCGTTTTACTATACACTTTAACAGTACTAAATTATTGAAAGATAGTAAAATCACCCCCCACGACATTAATTACCGTAATTACCAGATCGATCCCGGTCTGGACACCATAGTCATCAATATCACCGGGCTGGATACTATATATTATCCCAACTCAACAACCACGACCAATTTATCAGGGATTAACCTTTACCGTTCTCTGGGTCCCCCTCCTCAACCGCTGGGGTGGTTTAATGATAAAAATATGTTCACCTATATCGATGGAAATTCCACACCGGTAGGTACCCTTCCGGCAAATGTCACTAGTAACATTTCCTTAGTTATCCCGTCGGGAGCAGTAATTTCAGAGACTATCCTCAAGACAAATCCGCATGTCTATCTTACCCTGATCTTTAAGAACACCAATACCGTTCCTACGATAAATAACACGTATGGCAACTGGTACATTAACAGTTCGGAAAGCGGGCCTTTTGAATATGATGACAACCCGGTCAATGTGACCCAGCCACAGCTACATTCCGGTGTCCTTGAGGTGGCGGTATGGTAGATACCTCCGGCCAACTCTATACCATCGAGGGTATTGCTGCGGCACTGATCATGCTGATTTCAGCATACCTGGTTGTCAACGCCACATCGGTTTATACTCCGGGGGACACCCACATAAACGACATGCAGCTCGAAGTGCTCGGGAGCGATGCACTGCAAGTGATGAATACACCGGTGAATGGTTCATCGGAAAGTCCGCTTCAGGAAATTGTCGAGAACGATGATGCCTCCACCTTTAATACGACATTCCTGAACTATGTGAATAATAAAACGGGATCTGAAACGGATAACATCCACTATACCGCAAATGTAGCCTACCGAAATATAAGTGATGGCGATACCACCTGGAGTTACCCTCTTGCATCCAACCGTAACATGACGGCCGGGGATCATCCGGTCCGGGTGACCGAATGGGTAATTGTGGATAAAACCTTGCCGCCGGGAGCTCCGTATCCCCCGACAGAACGGGCAGTTCTGGTGGAGGTGCTCCTATGGCGGGATTGAACGATGATGCACAGTGGATCGTACTGATGGGGTTTGTTGTGAGCTTCAGCCTATTTTTCCTGGCAATGATCCTTAACCAGTCCGTCATTGTCGGACAGACAACTGCCGAAGCAGTTTCCGAATTCCCGAAAGACGATATCCGGGGGATCAGGGAAGTTGCCATTGAATCGCAAATGATGAATCTGCCGGAGGCGGATCGTAAACAGGTGCAAAACGATATCCGCGTATTATCTATGAGCCGGCAAAATACTATTGTGAATCTGCCTCTGCCATCCCCTACGATGATCGGAGGGTATACCTATATCGATATTCACTACAACAACGGGGTGACTGCGTACAATGAGACATGGCGATCACCATAAAGCCGGCCGGGCCGGGGACAGCAGCGTTGCAGAGATGATCGAATACGTCATGATCACCACGATTATGATGATCCTTTTTGTTATCATGCTGCTCCTGGTGAATGCAAATTTCATGGAGGGGCCGGAGGATACCCTGACCTATTCGGCATTCACCGATATCGGGAACGGCGTATCCACGCGGATGGTTGATATTTATACCATCAGGCCGGATAACGGAAATATTTCCACAATGTACGACCTTCCGGACGATATCGTTGGTCGCGATTATTTCGTAGAGATCGGCTCCAGCGGGGATGTGTCGACCCAGACCGTTACCATATCGAGAGGGTCTATTGTCACCGATGTGTCGCTTGCAGGTATAGCATCGACGGCACAGGGAAAGGCTATGGGTAACACAACGGGTGCAGGGATAAACAAACTGAGTTACGATTCGAAGGGGTTCTGATGAGAAAAAGAGGGGTTGCAGAGAGTCGTGATGCCGGGGTTTCCGAATCGATCGGGTTTATGCTGATCTTTACTATCATTATCGCAGGGATAGGACTCGTGACGCTGTACGGATACCCCATGCTGCTCCAGCAGCAGACGAATGCCGACGAGCAGATTATGGAAAAAAATATGATCGTGCTACAGAACGATCTCAAGAGTCTTGCATATAAAATGGTGCCCTACAAGGAAACGTCGCTGAAGGTGGGCGGGGGATCGCTCACTGTTTACAACATGAGTGATACAACAAACAGTGCGACGTTTACGATATATACCAACGGTGTACCTGTTGAAGAATTCTCGTCCGGGGATCTTCGTTACGAATCGGCCAGCGCACAGACGGGGATATCGCTTGAGAACGGTGCAGTGGTAAAACGGATGCTCGCACAGGAGGGATCGGCTATGCTCGCAGAACCAAGGTGGTTCTATGACAGCCAGACAAAAACCGCAGTGATCTACCTTATCGGGTTCAACACCACGGATGTGATGTCCCTTGCAGGCATTGGTACCGTGAAGATGAAACTGGATCAGACAAAGACCAACTCAACGGTGTATCCTGTCGCAGGAACTCCGGTTTGTGTGAGATATTCCCCCAACAGTCATCCGGACTATGAAACTGCATGGGAGAACTATTTCCAAAATTCTCTGGGCATGTCAAAATCGAGTGGACTGTATTGTTTCGAGGCTCCGGATAAGGAAGTAAATACGCTGGTAATCAACCGCTACGAACTTATCATCAACTCCCTATAATTTTTCAGAAAATAGATCTCTTTTTTCCAGCAACGAATTATTCCTTCGGGAAGATCTTTCGTAATGCCAAAGATTATTTCTGTAAAACCGTATGCGAGAAGCAGGATTCCTGACCGCAAGTTCAATGCGCAAACACTCTAATTTTTGTCCAATTTTCAAATGAAATCTGATTTGAAATTATTTGGCACGCAGCATAAATAAATATTTTCCTGAACTTCGCTCATCAAAAAAATGATCAAAATTTCAAATCGCGCACAAAAAGCCGGTCCGCGGAGCATGTGCGAGTGCGCCGAAGGTGCACGAAGCGTGCGGAGCGGGGCGGCGTTCCTCCCTCAGTGTTCGCGTGATATGCAGACGCTCAGTCATGTTCGTCTCCACGGGCTCACGCCCGTTACGCTCACATCACTTCGCTGCTTTTCTTCGGTTGATTGGGCAGACGAAGACGCACCCCCTTGCTCGCAGGCTCGCGGCGGGGCTTGCTGTTCCGGCCCGCTCCTCACACCATGCTTCGCATCGTGTTCGTCGCTGTTGATCGTACTCACGCCGCTCGTTCAGTGACTCACTCGCACGACGCATCAGGGGCTCGGACTCGACACTGATGCGTCTCGTTACCTTCGCACCCTGAAGCGGTGCTCGTTCGGGCCACTGCGGCCACGACCCGCCTCCCGCTTCGC
>Ga0268360_1002890_pt1 | contig 11999 bp, 9 predicted proteins | sample BioMet11_FD_192465 | JGI IMG/M metagenome (GOLD analysis project Ga0268360, IMG submission 192465) | Sewage microbial communities from Oakland, California, United States - Biofuel 11 (Illumina Assembly) | ecosystem: Engineered > Wastewater > Sewage > Unclassified | place: USA: California... | reverse complement strand
ACAAAGCAGTAAACAAAACAGTAAACGAACCAATAAACAAAAACAAAACCCCGGAAGACTGAAAAAATGCCAATTTATGATATTAGCTACACCTCGTTAATTTTCTGTTTTTTCTTACTTGCAATTCCGATTTTCATAAGCTGGAAAATCCGGCTTGAACTCGAAAAAAGCACTCTGGAAGCTGTCTTCAGGATGTCAATTCAGCTCTTTTTAGCAGGCATTTTTCTGAACTTTATTTTTAACCTGAATAATGGACTTTTAAACCTGGCCTGGGTAGGGATAATGATCTTCTTTGCGTCCTATACGGCAATAAAAAGTGTGGATCTTAATGTAAAAAAACTCTTTGCGCCTATCATTTTAGCAATTGCCTTTTCAAGCCTGGCAGTTCTATTATATTTCAATAAATTCGTTATTAATCTGGAGAATCTTCTTGAAGCACGCTACCTGATCCCTATAGCGGGTATGTTTCTTGGAAATTCGCTTAGAGGAAATGTGGTAGGAATAGGTGACTTTTATAGCGATATCAAGCGAAATGAGAACCGCTATCTATACAGCTTATCTCTTGGAGCGGGCATGTATGAGGCTGTTCTCCCATACCTGCGAAAAAGTTTAAGAGCTGCAGTAAAACCCACTTTAGCAAACATCGCGTCCGTGGGGATCGTCACTTTGCCAGGGATGATGACAGGACAGATTCTTGGGGGAGCAAGCCCTCTAGTTGCCATTAAGTATCAAATTACCATCATGATAGCACAATATGTTTCAACCCTGCTTGGCACAACCCTCAGCATTCTTACAAGCTTCAGGACAGCTTTTGATGAGTACGGGCTTGTAAATACGAAATTATACGAGAAAAATCTCTGAAATAAATTATGACTGAAAAATGCAAAAGCTTGAGAGCTTTACTTGAGAGCTCAAAAGATTGAAAAAATACTCTTAATCCTTCAGTTAGGTTGAATACTTCAGTTAGGTTGAATACTTCAGTTAGGTTGATTCAAGCGTATCCTGTAATGTCCTGACCAACTGGAGTACTTTTTCTTATGCACTCTTCTCCGTAATGAATCATATCTTCAACTGCAGTTTTCAATATGGAAGGATAAATCTGGCCTACCTGTTCCCATACAGGCCTTCCGTGACAGAAGAACTTAAACGTAGGCGTGCCCTGAACTCCGTACTTTTCCGCAGTCCAGGGACTTGTTTCAATGTTTATGCGGGCAAAAATAGCTGAATTCTGGAATTCCTTTGCATAGTTCATAAAATAAGGTTCCATAGCTTTGCAATAAGGGCAGGTCGGGCTGTAGAACATTACAATAACCGGCTTTTTAGAGCTTTCTACTACTTCTCCCCATGTCATGTCTTGGATTTCGATCACATTGCTTCCGTTCAATCAATTACCCCCGAAGTTATGAACAGGTCAACTGAACAAATTAATCGAGCTTTAGACCTGTCGAAAGCAGTCATTCAGTTAATCAAATTTTGTATATAAGATTGTGCTTATTAGGTCAATATTATCTATTTTTATAAGATTAATATTTATGCTTTGTAAAATTAAAGTTCACGCATTTATGGATAAGTTTCTTAAAAAATGTCCAGATCACTTTTTTGAGCAAGAAGTTCTAGGCAGGAAGTTCTAAACAAATTGAGAAGAAAGACAATAGAAACAAAAAAATTAGAAAAAGCGGGTGACAGAACTGAAGAATCAGTTCTGTATTATCTTGGCGAGATTTTCCAGGAACTGAAACCCGATCCTTGTCAAGGGATTCAAAATTTAAAAAGAGTGAATGAAGTTTCTAGAAAGGTTTTCCATTTAAATCTTTTTTTCTTCACCCACGGGGTTCATTATCTCACTAAAACATGTGCTGCAGACATATTTGTCCTCGAGACATGTTTCTTTAAAGTCAACTTTGGGGCCACCCGGTTTTGTGGTTGCCTCCTTAAATACATAGAACTTTTCATTAAATTCGATCGGCTGGCCGCATCTCGAACATACGAAAGGTGGATTCTCAATCGAATCAATTGCACACTCAATGCATATCAGATCGGACTTTTCTCCGTGAACCTCTTTGAATTTTATTGGTTTCATATCCAGGCTGGTGTCCACAACCAGTACATCTTCCATCAGTTCCCGACCACAAATATTGCAATGCTCCTTCATTGTGTCGCCTCCTGTGTCAAGAGGATTTCTCACCAGACCCTGTGCTGAGCCTACACAAGGTTTCAATGTCTCCGTGTTTGCACTCAAATCATATTCCCCAGTTTCAGCTTATTACCCATACTCATACCGAATCGGGCTTTAGGTGTCCAATCCGGCTCAGTCTTTCACACCGTTGAGCTGTGTTTTACCTGCTGGCATTGGCTTGCTAGCATGTCAACCTCGAGAAGATCGATCCAGAGATGGAAAGGCAAACAATATAAATTCACAGAAACATGTTTTTTATAATGTTATCTCGGAAATATTTTCTGCCTTTGAATCGAAACAACATTAGAAGACACTTCACAAAAATGTGTTTTAAACCGCTTTCTAGTCTCTGGTTTTAAACTTCCCTATATAAATATAGGGCTTGAAACTATATACAGTTATTGATTTTGATCAAAAAACAGGGGGCTTCCAGAATAAAAGGTGGAATATAAAACAAGAAGAAAAATAAAAATATAGTACGCAATCTGAATGAAAGTAGCTATTAATCGCAATAAGTTGCGAAGTAAACAGAATTAAAATTATTAGCAAACAGAATTAAAATAATCAAGCAAACAGAGTGGAGGTTATTAAGCAAACAGAATAAGAGTTAGTAATTAATGGGAATTCTCAAGAAAACAAAAAGGAAGTTACTAATTTAATAAACTAAAACGGAAGAAAATAAGGGAATAAAACAAAGAATTTTATTCATCTTTGATCAATACATAAGACGATAAAGAATACATAAGACGATAAAATTACTTAAAAGGGTTCGAAAAAATGCTCAAGCAGAGATTTGTGCTGGATACTACAGCATTAACGGACCTGCAGACGCGTGAGGTTATGGGCTATGCGTCCCTTTGCGAAGGAATGAAAGCGATTCTTGACCTAATAGCCGATGCTCGTCTGCATTTCGGGATAAGTTGCTACGTGCCCTATCCGTCAGTATATAAAGAGATGTACGAATTTGCAAGTCGCAACGGCTGTGACAGGGAGGTCGTGGCTAAAATAGATACCTGGCTTGTAAAAAAATCTCCTGACCGGTATAGAGTTAGCGTAACTTCTCAGATCTTTCATGAATATGTTGCCTATATGCGGGAAAGAATTAACCGGGGAATGGGAGTAGCTGAGGACGCGATATGGGAGGCAGCTACTGAATGCCTCTTTATGGAAAATCCGCAAAACAAGAAAAAAGAGTATAAGGAAGAGGTTGAGAGGGAAGTAATTGGAGGGATCATTGGCAAATTCCGGAACAAATATCGAGCTGCTTTGAGATATGGAATTCTCGATAGTGCTCCTGATATTGATGTTCTTATCCTTGCCAAGGAGCTTGATGCCGCCGTAATTGCAAGCGATTACGGGATTGAAAAGTGGGCCGAACAGCTTGGAGTCCGCTTTGTACCTGCAAACGTTTTTCCCATGATGATACAGGAGTACCTGAAGCATCTTCCGGAAAACGAAAATGAACCAGAGTACGAAAACCGAGGCAAAAACAAAGAAGGACCATCGGGAGAAATAGAATTTATCTAATAACTTTGATACTCAATGCTTGATAATTATCGAAATCGAAGCCCGGATAATAATGAAAATCTGGGTATTTAGTCAGATAAGAAGGTTGAAATATACTCAGATCAGAGGCTTGAAATTTAGTCCGATAACGGTCTTGAGGTTTAATCCGGGGAATTAACTTCAGACCTGTATTATCGAGCTATTGAGCCTTAGTGAGGAATAGTAGATGCCAATTTTATCAAGCCTTAAAGGAATTATGCCTTAAGGAAACCGTACTTTTCAAGAAATTGTTCTTTTTAAGAAATTGTACCTTTAAAGAAATCGTACCTTTAAAGAAATCGTACCTTTAAAGAAATCGTACCTTTAAGGAAACTGCATTCAGGGGAACTGCATTTAAAGGAACTGTACCTTTTTAAGATTAGCATGAAAATGCTGCCATCTGCAAGCACTTTCATTGGTTGTGCATGTTGTTCAAAGGATATCATGTTCGTTTGGGGGGAAAGAGTTTGAGAAATATAGTTATAGACGAATTAAAAGCATCTGAAGTTTACCGCCAGAGAGTTGAAGTTGTTGAAAGAAAAGGGCTGGGGCATCCGGACTATATATGTGATGCCATAATGGAACAAATTTCAGTAAAACTGAGCCAGAAGTACCTTGAGACTTTCGGGAGTATCCTGCACTACAATATAGACAAAGGCATGCTCGTTGCAGGAGAAGTGGAAGGAAAATTGGGAGGAGGCAGCGTTGTAAACCCTATGAGACTTATCATCGGGGACAGGGCTACTTTTGAAGCGCAGGGGGTAGAAATCGATGTTCCCGAGCTTGCGGTCAGTACGGCGCAGCAATGGCTCCAGGATAATCTCCGCTTTGTCGACCCTGAAAATCTCATTTACCAGATCGAGCTAAAAAGAGGTTCTGCAGAACTTACGGACATCTTTAGCAGGGGAAAAGAGATCCTCGGGGCAAATGACACTTCTGCAGCAGTTGGATACGCTCCTCTAAGCCCCACTGAGAAACTTGTTTTCGAATGCGAGAGATTCCTTAACTCAAGAAAGTTCAAAAAGGAATATCCGGAATCAGGAGAAGACGTAAAAGTTATGGGGCTCAGGCACCGGGAAGATATGCACCTGACTGTTGCAATGCCGCTTGTGGATAGGTTTATTGAATCGGAAGAAGCGTACTTTAAGAAGAAAATTGAGTTGCACGACCGAATTGAGGAATTTACTGCCGGGTTTGCAGAAAAAGCAAGGGCTGAATATGAGGGCTGCATGTGTCTGAAACCGACCGTTTCCCTTAATACTCTGGACATTCCGGGTAGGGGGCTGCTGGGAATTTATACTACGGTAACCGGCACTTCTGCGGAAGATGCAGATGGTGGGCAGGTAGGGCGTGGAAACCGCGTAAACGGAATAATCCCGCTAAATCGTCCTGTTAGCAGTGAAGCTGCCGCAGGTAAAAATCCTGTAAGCCATACAGGAAAGGTTTACAATCTTCTTTCCCACAGGATTGCAGCGCGGATCTACAGTGAGGTGCCTGATATCTCCGAAGTTTATGTCTGGCTTTTGAGTGAAATTGGAACTCCAATCGACCAGCCTCAGATTGCAACTGCCCAGCTCGTTATGAAGAAGGGATCTGCGAGCGAGGTAGAAAAAGAAGTGGCTGAGGTAATGGAAAAAGAGCTTGAGAATATACAGGCCTTCTCCATGGAACTTGTTGCAGGAAAATGCCCTGTATGCTGAGAAAAGTTTGATCCGGGAAAAGTATTATCCGGGAAAAGTTTGATCCGGAAAAATTTATACCCCGGCAATAAAAGCAATGAGCGCAAAGAACATTGCGATCTTGAACATTTTAGAAGATTTGGTAGGATTGTTGCAAGCAAGAAGCTGGTAGATAGCTGCAAGAAACCCAAGGTCTGCCAGAAGGACAAGGTAAAGATAACGCAGGCCAAGTACCGACAGAAGGTAAGGAAGAGGGCTAAAAACTACGGCCAGAAACCCTATAAGCACTGCAAGGTAGCTTGCTTTTTTTGCTCCGACCCGAAGAGGTAAAGTATCTGCCCCTTCCATTTTATCGCCTTCCATATCCTCAATGTCCTTTACAATTTCCCTGGCAGTAATCGCAAGGGCTGCAAGCAGGAATAGCACAAAAAGGGCTTTGAGTCCTTCAAGTCCAAAAACCGAGGCTCCGAATAAAAAAGTCGAGCCGGTAAGGTAGCCTATACTCAGGTTTCCAAAAAGAGGGGTACCTTTGAGGGTTTTTGCGTAGAAGATTAACATTAACGAATTAAATAAGGCAATAACCCCGCAAATGGGGTTGATTGAGAAAGCCAGAAGTGTTCCCAGGGCAAACAGGACATAAGAGAAATAAAGGGCTTCTTTTAAATTCATCCTGCCTGATGGAATAGGCCTATCAGGGCGATTGATTGAGTCTATCCTGACATCAAAATAGTCATTAATGGTATTTCCTGCACCTGAAATCAAAAATACGACCAGGAATACAAGGCCTGATAAAAAGAACGGAAATTGTTCAGGGCTATAAGAACTGGGAGCATTAGAGGCCAGGATATTAAAAGCTATCAATGTTCCGATTACGGCTGCAAAACTTGCCATGAAGCAGTTTTCGTATCTCATAATCTCCAGATATGTGCGTACGCCTGCAGACATCACAACAAAGCAGTATTATAAAGTATTAAAGGTATCGGATTTTCTCGTCCAAGTTCCGTCACCCGAGCCCCTTCTCGGAATGACGGTGCCCTTTTTGCTCACTTAGTTCGCTCAGAGGAATGATTTATTCAAGTTTTGTTTTGGGTTACGCGGCGGGAGTGGTTATGACTTTTTTAATAAAAGGCTTAACTGCGACCCTGTTGAAAAAAGGCTTAAGTAAAAACCCCTGGTAACATTTGAGTTTGGAACTCTTGCTCCCAAACCCTATCCGGCGTGATAAACCGGCGCAACGGTTTGTGATAAATCGACGCAACGATTGCAGCACAGCGATTTCGGTTCAAGACGTCTGATCTGATTGATCTCTTCTCAATAGGAAGACTCAAATTGTACTGAACTGGTCCCAAAACTCAAAATTACTTCTTTTAATCCGTATTCAGGATAAACAATCGAGTTTTTTATCGTGTAAATTAGTTCCGAATTTCCTATTAATTTGGGAATAAAATGATTTTGGGATGGAATCTATATGACATGTCACATAATTTTGGGAGTATATTTATTGAAAGGATAATATTAAGTAAAACAAAGTTTATTTCTTGCTGTTCTTCCCTTTGATATCTATTAAATATTAGTCAGCCTCAAAATAACAGGCAGATGTAATCAATGTGATTCCTGACCTTTAAATCATGTTTTGCTTCTGCCATTACTAAGTTCAAAACATTGGCTTTGAACAAAGAATGTCTGAGACTAACAACTTTAAACTAACAACTTTAAACTAACAACTTTAAACTAATAACTTTAAACTAATAACTCTAAACTAACAACTTTAAACTAACAACTTTAGATTAACAACTTATGGGAAAAATCTACGAAACAAGCTGTCTCAAAATTACATTTGATTCTACAAATATAATAATGTGCTATACTTCAAGGCAAACGCATACATGAATTTCAGAATATTTTTCGATATGAATTTAAAGTCAATAATTTAATTATCCAATTGTAGAAATGAGTCGAGTTTTGAGACAAACTGTAAAGTAAATCCTTGGATATTGTTTCTATAAATTACATGGTTACTTGTCAATAACTTACTTGCATACCAGACATTTCTGCTTACAGACGTGTGGGTGGAGGCAAATAAAAAATGAAAGCCGGTTTTTGTAATTCACTATTTTATATAATGTTGATAATGCTAATAATCCTCGGAATGGCTCCCGGCATGGTACATGCTCTGGGGGACAACGAAAGCTCAGTCTCAGATAGTGGAAGTTCAGATACAGGAGATTCAGTCTCAGACAGCGGAAGTTCAGATACAGGAGATTCAGTCTCAGACAGTGGAAGTTCAGATTCAGGAGATTCAGTCTCAGACAGTGGAAGTTCAGACACGGATACCGGAGACTCAAACACAGACAAAGGGGATTCAGACTCTGTATCCGATAATGGAAGTTCAGATTCTGGATCTGATAATGGAAGTTCAGATTCTGGATCTGATAATGGAAGTTCAGATTCTGGATCTGATAATGGAAGTTCAGACTCTGGATCTGATAATGGAAGTTCAGATTCTGGATCCGATAACGGAAATTCAAGCACTGATCCGAATGATGGAGGTTCAGACTCTGGATCTGATAACGGAAGTTCAGACTCTGGATCTGATAACGGAAGTTTAGACCCTGGATCAGATAATGGAAGTTTAGACCCTGGATCAGATAATGGAAGTTTAGACCCTGGATCTGATAACGGAAGTTTAGACCCTGGATCAGATAATGAAAGTTCAGACCCCGGATCAGATAATGAAAGTTCGGATACAGGAGATTCAGTTTCAGATAATAAAAGTTCAGATACAGGAAATTCAGACTCCGGTGACGCAAACTCAGACGAAAGTTCAGATAGTGGAAATTCAGGCACCAAAAACTCGGATACCGTAAGCTCAGATACAAGTTCGGATACTGGGAACTCAGACACCAAAAACTCGGATACCGTAAGCTCAGATACAAGTTCGGATACTCAAACCTCGGATAACACAAGTTCAGATAATGAAAGTTCAGGTACCGAAAGTTCGGATACTATAAGTGCAGATAACGAGAGTTCCGATACCGGAAATGATGACTCAAATTCTTCTAGCAATTCGGGTATGACTCTTGTTTCCAGTGAGCCCGCGACCAATATTGCTGTTAGGGAACTTGCCACCGAGAGTATCATAAGTGGTTATCCTGTCCAATTCAATTTTGCAAAAAATGCTACATGCATCGTAAAGATTGAATTTGACCCGAAAAAGACGTTCAGAAAAACAACAACAGTTGTAGAAGAACTTAAAAACAGATCTACCCTTGTCCCGACCTCTCCTGAAGGCACAGCATATAAATATGTGAATATCTGGGTAGGAGATCGTGGAGCAGGGCTGCCTACTTCCATTAAAAGTGGGTTTGTGGAGTTCAAGGTTGAGAAGGCATGGATCAAAGATAATAATATAAGTGAGGCTCAGGTAGTCCTTCAAAGATATGATAATAACTGGCAGCCACTTTACACGGAAAAAGTTGGAGAAGACGAGAATTATATTTACTTTAAATCGGAAACTCCTGGATATTCCTTCTTTGCAATTACGGAATATACCGGGCAAAATATAATGAAAATCAATGGGGCAGGAAAAATACAGGAAACCCTTAGAAACCTGGGAACCGAAGGAAGAGCAGTTCTTTACGGAAGTGCAGGAAATGAGAGCAGTATGATAAAGAATCCAATGGGAGCAGCCAGGATACTTATGGCAATTTCCTTACCGCTTTTCATGCTGCTTGTTGGATATGGCATATTTAAGAAAAAGATCTGAGAAAAATGTACGTTAGATGAAATATGTGAGAAATGAAGTATGTGAGAAATGAAGTATGTGAGAAATGAAGTATGTGAGATTCTCTTCTCACCTGCTTCTTACTATTTTTCATATCATTAAAATTAAGTGAATCTCACATGCAAGTTTAAAACACCTGATGTTTATCGAATTTTTACCGCGAGCATTCGATCAAGTGCTTCTTTTGCTTTGATCCTCACATCGTACGGGACAGTGACTATGTGCTGGACTTTTTCAAGAGAGACCAGGACTTTTTCAAGATTAACCATTTTCATGCTCGGGCAACAGGCAAATTCCGATATGCAGTAGTGTTTCTTTTCGGGAGCTGCCTTATGTAACCCGTGGAGGAGTCCGCATTCCGTACCTATAATGAACTCTTTTGCAGGAGAGTTTTTTGCATACATTATCATCCCTCTCGTGCTTGCTATATGGTCTGCAAGATCCAGAACCTCGGGGCGGCATTCGGGATGTGCAATAAACTTAGCTTCAGGATGTTTTTCCTTCATTTTGAGGACATCCTCTCTCAGGATCTGGTGATGCGTTGGACAGTGCCCCTCCCAGGGAATAATTTTTTTGTCAGTCCTGGCTTCTACATAGGCAGCCAGGTTTTTATCAGGCACAAAAATAACCTCATCAGCTTCCAGGGAGTTTACCACCTCAACGGCATTTGCAGACGTACAGCATATGTAAGACTCAGCTTTAATGGCAGCCGAGCTGTTAACATAGCAGACCACCACGGCATCAGGATGTTTTTCTTTTTCTCTCCTGAGACCTTCAATATCCACCATGTCTGCCATCGGGCAGGTGGCATCAATTTCCGGCAGGAGGACCGTTTTATCAGGACAGAGAATTGCAGCGCTTTCTCCCATAAAATGGACGCCGCAAAAAACAATGACATCAGCAGTCTGACGGACAGCCTCCTGGCTAAGGCCAAGTGAGTCTCCTACAAAATCTGCAATATCCTGAACCTCAGGACGGGAATAGTAATGAGCAAGAATAACTGCATTTCGTTTTATTTTGAGTTCTTTGATCCTTTTTATTAGCTCTGCTTGCTGCATGGGACCACCATAAGTTTTTGGAATAAAGTCCGGAAATAGGTATCCGGATATGAGATTGAAGATCAAGCTTAAAATAACCAGTTTAAATATAAGGTTTTAACAGGCGAATGAACGTAAAAAGAAGTGCAACGACGAAAATTCCATCCCGTGCGCTCTTTTTGCACACATGCCATTTGCTCCTGAGAGCTTACGTGCTTAACTCTCCCGCACTATATAATATTTGTGAATAATATTTGTGAGCTTCCGAGTTGCACCCGATTCCTGCGACCCTTTTGAAAAAACTGCTTGCTCACAAGCCTTTTCAAAAAAGGCTTGAGCGAAAACGACATGGTCGGAAGACCTGGCTGGTATCGCCAAGTGGCGCCACGCTTGCGCTCAAGTGGACTAATTTAGAAGAAGTAGACTAATTTAGAAGTAAAAATCTCTGCTCTTTCGCTTAATGAACCAGTAAGATATTGCATTATTTACTGTGTGAGTAAAATAGTGCAGTATATTAACTTTAAGTGTTTCGTTATTAATTCAGGTTCCGATCTGGACCGGGCTCAGGATCTTTTTCAGGGTGGAAATTGCAGAAAGGGCTGCAAGGTAACTGGTTTTCGGATTTTCCGGGGAGGGAAGGTTTTCGACTCTTGTGGAAAGTTTCCCGAATTCGCCTTCTACAGTTATCTCATGTACATTTCTGGACAGAGTAGGGTCAGCGATTACTCTTACTTTTGTCCGTTCAAAACCTATGCCTGCCAGGCTTATTGTGGCTGCAACATTGACATTTGCTGGAAAGGCTTTGACTGCTTCCGAGGCAGTCCCTTCAAAAAGCAGGGTTTCTTTTTCGATTGTTTCAAGCTTGATTCCCATAGCTTCAACATGGGGAGCCCCTACAAGGCCCATAGGCGGTTTTCTGGTAGTAAGGGTAACTGACGATATTTCCGCGGCTGAGGCAGATTTTATTCCATCGATACCAGCAACGGCGCCTGAAGGGAAATAAAGTTTGCAGTTATTCTGCTCTGCAAGTTTGAAGAGCCTTTCTCTGAGTTCTTCGTCCGCAAAAGCGCCTACACTCATAACCATGACATCGCGCCCAGCTTCAAGAGCTTGCGGTACTATTAACCTGACAGCTTTTTGAGAGGCACTTTCTATAACAAAGTCTACATTTTGCAGTAGTTCCTCAATCGTCATTGAAGCAGGACTGTACCTTTTCAGGGAGGCTGTAAGTTCCAGGACTTTGCTCTTAGAAGAGTCGGAGATAGCATACAACTCCGCGTTAATAACTCCTTTGTCAATAGCCTTGCAAATCTGTCCACCAATAAATCCGCAACCAATAACTCCTATTTTCAGCATTTCAGGCTCCTGTAAATGATCAATAAACCTTGATCTTTAGATTTTAGTACCCGGCTTTAAAAGCCTGAGGGCCGGGTTACTCTATTTCTTTCCTTCTTTTAAAGCCTTCTGTTGAGATTATTGAGACTATTGAGATTAGTGAGATTAGTAAGATTAGTGAGATTAGTAAGATTAATGGGAGGAAAAATCAAAACGCCCGTACCTCTTATAAATCCGTCCAACATAAAATAGCAGGGTAAAAATCATGCTTATCAAAGAGGTTGAAAGCTTTATAGAAGAAGATCTGGGATACGATGATGTCTCTTGCACCATTGTACCTGACAAACCTGCAGAAGCTATTATTTTCACAAAGGAAGACTGTACTGTTGCGGGGATTAAAGAAGCCGAATCAATTTTTTGCTATCTTGGAATTCAGGCTGAAA
>Ga0268360_1002884_pt1 | contig 12052 bp, 9 predicted proteins | sample BioMet11_FD_192465 | JGI IMG/M metagenome (GOLD analysis project Ga0268360, IMG submission 192465) | Sewage microbial communities from Oakland, California, United States - Biofuel 11 (Illumina Assembly) | ecosystem: Engineered > Wastewater > Sewage > Unclassified | place: USA: California... | reverse complement strand
TGGACCTTTACCGGGTGACCTGCCCCATCGGCGTCATCGGCATCGTGTTTGAGTCCCGTCCCGACGCCTTCGTCCAGATCTCTACCCTTTGTCTGAAATCCGGCAATGCCGTCATGCTCAAGGGCGGCCGGGAAGCCCTGGAAACCAACCGCATGCTCTATGAGATCATCGCCGATGCCACCGACAAGGCCGGCATCCCCCAGGGATGGATCCAAAATCTCGAAAGCCGGGAAGAGGTCTCCGACATGCTGACCCTGGACCAGTACATCGATTTGATCATCCCCCGGGGCTCCAACGCCTTCGTGCGCTACATCATGGACCATACATCCATCCCCGTCATGGGACACGCCGACGGTCTGTGCCACGTCTATATCGACGCCAAGGCGGACCCCCAAAAGGCCGTGCCCATCGCCGTGGATTCCAAGGCCCAATATGTGGCCGTGTGCAACGCGGCGGAAACCCTGCTGATCCATAAGGACGCTGCAGCCGCCATCCTCCCCGAATTGGAGGCCGCTTTGAAAAAGGCCGGCGTCGCCCTGCGGGGCGATGAACGGGTGCGACAGCTCATCCACGCGGATGCGGCGACGGATGCGGACTGGGAAACGGAATACCTGGACTACGTCCTCTCCATCAAAATCGTCGACAGCCTGGGCGAGGCCATCGACCACATCAATCACTACGGCTCGGGCCATACCGATGTCATCGTCACGGAGGATGAGGACGCCGCCAGAGAGTTCACCACCCTGGTGGATTCAGCCGATGTGTTCGTCAACTGTTCCTCCCGTTTTGCCGATGGCTTCCGCTTCGGCTTCGGCGCGGAAGTAGGCATCTCCACCTCAAAGCTCCACGCCAGAGGTCCTGTGGGCCTGGACGGCCTGGTCAGCTACAAGTACAAGCTCATCGGCCACGGACAAATCGTCGCCGATTACGCCGACGGAACCCGTAAATTCACCCACAAACCCTTGGATTCTTCCTGTCCTTTATAACCGACAGGCGCATGTCAAAATAACCATCAAAGGAAATAATATGCTCGAATTAAAAAACATCTCATTTGAGGTCGAGGACGAAATTGAAATCCTCAAGGATATCAATTTGAAAATCGATACCGGTAAATCCACCCTGGCGCGGATCATCGCCGGCATCGTCCAGCCCACAGGGGGCCAGATTTTCTTCGACGGCCAGGATATCACCGGCCTGGACATCACCGAACGGGCCAAGCTGGGCATCAGCTTCGCCTTCCAGCAGCCGGTCCGCTTTAAGGGCCTCACCGTCCACGACCTGATCTCCCTGTCTGCGGGTCGAGAGCTCAATCAGACGGAAGCCTGTACCTACCTTTCGGAAGTGGGTCTGTGCGCCCGGGATTATATCGACCGGGAACTGAACAACAGCCTTTCCGGCGGCGAAATCAAGCGGATTGAAATCGCTTCGGTCCTGGCCCGGGGAACGGTGCTTTCCATTTTTGACGAACCGGAAGCGGGCATCGACCTGTGGAGCTTCAAGAACCTCATCGATGTCTTTCAGAAAATGTACAATAAGATCAACGGAACCATCATCATCATCTCCCACCAGGAACGGATCCTTAAAATTGCCGACGAAATCATCGTCCTGGCCGGTGGCAACATCATCAGCCATGGCCAGCGGGATGAAATCCTCCCCCGCTTGCTTTCCGGCACGGATAAGGTGAATTTCTGTCCTTACCAGAAAGAGGAGGCTTAATATGGACGCCATCGCAAAAGAATTACTAAAAGAAGTTGCCGGAATGGACGCCACCCCGGATGGGGCGTACAATATCCGCGAAAACAGCGCCTGCGCCGGACGCAACTCCACCGAACAGATCCAGATCGTCAGCAAAACGGATAAATCGGGAATCGACATCATCGTGGCCCCCGGCGTCAAGAAGGACAAGGTTTATATCCCCGCCCTGGTCACCTGCAGCGGCGTCCACGACCTGGTCTACAACGACTTTTTCATCGGGGAAGACGCGGATGTTACCATCATCGCCGGCTGCGGCGTGAGCACCGACGGCTGTGACGGCTCGGAACACAACGGCATCCACCGGTTTTTCCTGAAGCCCGGTGCCCGGGTGCTCTACATCGAAAAGCACATCGGTATCGGCGAAGGCACGGGCAAGCGGGTCATCAATCCTGAAACCTATATGGAACTGGAAGACGGCGCCTACATGGAAATGAACACCACCCAGATCAAAGGCGTGGACTCCACCGACCGGGTGACCAAGGCCGTCCAGGGCCCCAACTCCACGGTGGTCATCAAGGAAAAGATCATGACCCACGGCGAGCAGTTTGCCAAGACGACCTTCGAGGTCGAGCTCAACGGCGACCATTCCAGCTGCACCTTGAGCTCCCGCTCGGTGGCCTGCGATCATTCCCACCAGATCTTCCTGTCCAAGCTCATTGGCAATGCTCAGTGTATGGGTCATTCAGAATGTGATGCCATCATCATGGATAAGGGGGTCGTATCCTCCATTCCTGAAATCACGGCCAACAATCTGGAATCCCAGCTCATCCACGAAGCGGCCATCGGCAAGATTGCCGGAGATCAGATCATCAAACTGAGAACCTTGGGTCTCACCGAAGCAGAAGCGGAAGCCCGGATTATCGATGGATTTTTAAAATAGGAGCCTTCCATGGAAACGAAAATTATTATGGACAGTTGTGTGGATTTCAACGATCAAGCGTTTGATACCCCCGAGGAGTACGAGCGGATCCCCTTTCGGATTTTTCTGGACGATGAGGAGGTGGTTGACAAGAACCTCAACATCGCCCAATTAATCGATAAAATGCGCCTGTGCAAGAAAAAAATAGGTACTGCCTGCCCCTCACCCAATGACTTCGTAAAAGCCATGGATCCGAACAAGATGAACTACATCGTCACCATCTCCAGCAAGCTCAGCGGCTGCTACAACAGCGCCATCATGGCCCAGAAGCTCGCCGCTGACGAGGGAATCACTGAAAATGTCCACGTTTTTGATTCCCTCAGCGCCGTGACCGGTGAAGATCTGACGGTAATGAAGATTACCGAGCTGACGGCCCGGGGATTGGCTCCCCGGGACATCATCCCCATCGTTCGGGATTACATCGCCAACATGACCACTTTTTTCGTCCTCAATTCCATGGATAACCTCGTTAAAAATGGCCGGATCCGCCCAACCGTCGCCCTTGTGGGAAAGGTCCTGAAGATCGTCCCCATCATGGCCGGCGACCAGGGGGAAATCGCCCTGAAGGAAAAGGTCCGGGGCAAGAAAAAAGCTTTTGCCCGGCTGGCTGACATCATCTGCCAGGAAGTGGTTGATGCCAATGAGCGGGCACTGGCCATCACCCATGTCAATGCCCTGGATGTGGCCGAGCGCCTCCGGGATGACATCGCCAGCCGCCACCTGTTCAAGGATATCGTCATTTTTGAATCCGGCGGCTTAAGCACGGTTTACGCCGACAACGGCGGCATCGTCGTTTCCTATTGACACCCAATCCGTGAATATCCATTTAAAAAGCAGTTGCCTCCGATCCGGACGGCAACTGCTTTTTTGAATTTATATTATTTTAACCCGTCATACTTCGCAATGAAGGTATCGATGACGGCCTTGATCTTTTCACAGCCATCCCCATCATCGGATTCGATGTTCAGGGGCATCACCGGTTCGTGGAGGGACAGGCGCAGCAGGCACCAGCCGTTCCCCGCCGATGGGTCACAGGCCACCCGGACGCCCTCATAATTGGGGGAGACGATCGTCCATCCCGGCTGTTCCTTGGCAAAGGCGGCAAAATCGTCCAAAACAGACTGGCCGTAAGCCTTGAAGTCCTCCACGGTAATTTTAAAACGGACCTCCGTGGATTCGGCCGGTTCCTTCAGCGCGGAAAGGAAATCCGACAACGGTTTTCCTTCGTGATGCAGGGTCGTGTACTGGATCAGTGCCATGGTGACCAGATAAGCCCCATCGTCGAGGAAATAATTTTCCTTGATGGCGCCATGGCCGCTGGTTTCCATGGCCAAATGGGTTTCCACCCCTTCTGCGTTGAGGCGCTTGGCTTCGTTGATGACATTTTTGTAGCCCCGTTTGAAGCGGTGATGTTTGCCTCCTAGGGCTTCAATGTATTCCGTCAGGCCTGTGGAGGTGACGGAGTCGGTCACGATGGTGGTCCCCGGGTATTCTGTCAAGAGCATATGGGCGATGAAGGCGATGAAGCCGTTGCGGTTGATGGGCTGGCCCTTTTCATCGATGACGGCGGCGCGGTCCACGTCCGTGTCAAAGATGATTCCCATGTCCGCCTGGTTGTCCAGCACGGCCTGACGGGCCGAGGCCATGGCGTCCTTATCTTCCGGATTGGGGATATGGTTGGGGAAATTCCCGTCCGGGTTCAGGAACTGGCTGCCTTCGGTATTGGCACCCAAAACCTCCAGGACATCCTTGACAAAAAAGCCCCCGGCGCCGTTGCCCGCGTCCACAACGATGTGGGCCCCTTCCAGGGGCCGTTCCATCCTGGTTTTTTCCCGGATGATGCCGACGATGTTGGACGCATAAACCTGTAAGAAATTGTGGGCGATGCGCTGGCCCCCCTGGCCAAAGGCGGTTTCCACCGTTTCCGCCAATGCGAGGATCTCGGTCAGCTCTTCCTTTTCCACGCCGCCTTCTCGGGTGAAGAATTTCATCCCATTGCGGTTGGAGGGCAAATGGCTGGCAGTGATCATGACGGCCCCGTCACAGTTCATTTCCGGATCCACTGTGGTCATGAACATGGAAGGGGTTGTGGCAAGCCCGCAGTCGTACACCGTGTTGCCGGTGCAGATGAAGCTCAGGCACGTGGCCTGGACGAAATCTGGACCGGTGATCCGGCTGTCGCGGCCGACGGCCAGGGCCAACTTTTCCTTCCCCGTCTTCTGCTGAAGCCAGAGGGAAAAGGCGTAGGCGATTTTCATGACGATATTGCTCGTCAGATTGACCGGTTCATCCTTGACGCTGTCCACAGCGATGCCGCGGACGTCGGTTCCATTCTGAAGCTCGGAAATACCTTTAATAATCATTTTTTCTCCCTTTCCCCCATCAGTAGACAATGGGCCTGCCATTTTTGTCATTCTGCGTATTGGCCAGGGACGCGCACATAACGGCTTTAATGGTGTGCATCCGATTTTCGGCTTCATCAAAAACCTTGGAATAATCCGCCTGGAAAACCTCATCGGTCACTTCCATGGCGTCCAAACCATATTTTTCTTTGACATTCTTCCCCACGACGGTTTGATCGTCGTGGAAGGAGGGCAGGCAATGGAGGAAGATCACATCGGGGTTTTCCGTGGCATTGACCATGGCCTGGTTGACCTGGTAGGGTCTGAGAAGCTGGATCCGTTCTTCCATCCTGGCTTCTTCTCCCATAGAAACCCATACATCGGTATACAGGGCATCGGCGCCCCGCACCCCTTCCTTGATGTCATCGGTAATGGTGATGCTCCCCCCCGTGGTTTCACACAGGCTCCTCATTTTTTCAACCAGCTCCCCATTGGGGAACAGGGGTACGGGAGCCACCGCCGCAAAGTGCATGCCCAGCTTGGCACAGCCAATCATCAGGGAATTGCCCATGTTGTTGCGCGCGTCGCCGATGTAGGCCAGCTTCCGGCCCTTGAGCTCACCAAAATTTTCCTTGATGGTCAGCATATCCGCCAGAATCTGGGTGGGATGGTAGGTGTCCGTCAGGCCGTTCCACACCGGAATCCCGGAGTACTCGGCCAGAGCTTCCACCGTTTCCTGTTTGAAGCCCCGGAATTCGATGCCGTCGTAAAACCGCCCCAGTACCTTGGCCGTGTCCGCAATGGATTCCTTTTTGCCCATCTGGCTGTTGGTCAGGAAGGTGACGCTGGCCCCTTCATCGTAAGCGGCCACCTCAAAGGCGCACCGCGTCCGGGTCGATGTTTTCTCAAAGATAAGGACGATGTTCTTCCCTGCCATCAGCTGGCCGATCCGTCCTTCCTTCTTTTTCTTTTTCAAGGCTGCCGCGTAGTCGATCAAATATCTTATTTCATCAGGCGTGAAATCCTGCAGGGTCAGCAGGCTTCTGCCTTTTAAATCAATATTCATTTTATCCTCCTGTCTGTGTTTGCTTTACTGTATTATTTTATACGATAGCCGGTACTTTTGCAATGCAAACCACCATAATAAAAAAAGGCCATGGCGAAAGCCATGACCTCAGTCTTTAAAAGTTATAAAAATTACTGTATCCCGGCGAATACATTCCGTGGAAGATTTGAGCGACAAATGCAAAAACAGCGCCCATGCAGAGCAGGGAAATCAAGATGCTGACGCCCACCCAAATCAGTTTAGCCCGGGCGTAATTCTTCTTGTTGGGATCCGTTTCTTCCGTACAGCTCCAGATGATCAGCATGATGATATTGACGATGGGGATGCTCGCGAGCAAAACGGTAACCACCCATTCACCCAAGCCCATGACCTTGGCTTCCACAGGCTCTTTCTGCTTTTTCCCATTGGCATTCCCGGTTCCGGCCGCTTCATGAACCTCCGATTTCTTTACCGGTTTTATCGCATTGGGCGGCTGGACTGGTGCCCTTTCCTCCGCTTTCGCCTGGTTCTGGACACTGTCTGTCTGAATGGTGGCCGGTTCATCCTGATTCCCTCCATCATTCGCTGTCCCGCCCAGTTCCTCTGTGTGGATTTCTCCCGCTTCACCGTCTTTTCCCGGAATATCTTCCGAAGCGGCATCTGAAACAGGATTGGCGGCCTGAACTGCCTCGGGCTTTAAAACCGTTCCGCAATTTGGACAGACCGCATCATCGGCATCAACGCCGACGTAGCACTTGGGACAATAACGAGCCATGGGATCACACTCCTTCGTCGATAATCGTCACGGTTTCCATCCTCTGATCGTTCACGGGCTTATCCCAACGATCCCTCTGGGCAGAAACAATGGCATCCACAACATCCATTCCTTCCAGTACCTGGCCGAAGGCCGCATAATCGCCATCCAGATGGGGAGCCTTTTTCACCATGATGAAGAACTGGGAACCCGCCGAATCGGGCATCTGGCTCCGGGCCATGGAAATGACGCCTCTGTCGTGCTTCAAGCCATTGGCCACGCCATTGGACGCGAATTCACCCTTGATGTTGTAGCCAGGGCCGCCCATTCCCGTTCCGTCAGGACATCCGCCTTGAATCATAAAGCCAGGAATGACCCGATGAAAAATAAGTCCATCATAAAAGCCTTCATTGACCAATTTCAAAAAATTGTCCACTGTGATGGGTGCCACATCGGGATACAATTCCACCGTGATGATTCCTCCATCCACCATCTTGATCTGTACTTTCGGATTCTTATCTGCCATTTGTCTCTCCTATCTGTTGTAATGGTATTGCCTGACGACGGATTTCCCTAGTTGTAGAGGGAGATATCCAGATGATCCATGTTGTAGCCAGCGGGAATCTTATCAGCCAGACGCCTTTTGATCAGTCTTTCCAATTCATCATCAAAAATATCCTTGATTTCGTGCTTTTCTTCATCAATCAAATGGATATGAAAAGAAGTATCCGCATCGTAGCGCATGATTTCATCCTGATCATGGACGCGGCGGATCAGTCCCTTTTCTTCAAAACTTTCCAAAGCATTGTATATGGTCCCAATGGACATGGAAATGCCTTTTTCCCTGGCCATGTTCATCAAGGTCTCAGCCGATGGATGACATTTGGTTCCATTCAAGAGCTTCAACAGCTGAATACGCTGCGGAGTTGCTCTTAACCCTGCATGCTGGATGCGCTTCGTGATTTCATCATTGTTCATGGGCTTTTTTAACTCCTATCATTTCATAAACTTACAATTGGATTCATTATAAACAAAAAATCTTAAGTTTACAACTAAAATTTACATTTTTATAATTGTAACACCGGTTCCCCCTTCGTTGGGAGCGCCGTAACGGTATTCGGAAACAAGGGGATTATCCTTTAAATAATCCTGGATGACCTGTCTGAGCTTTCCCGTTCCCTTTCCATGAATGACCTGGAGCTCGTGGGTGCCGGAGACCACCGCATCAGAAACCAGCTTTTCCACGAGGAACAGGGCTTCCTCCGCCGTCCGTCCCCGCAAATCCAGCCTTGCATTCATGACGTGGCGATCGGTGCCTTTAATGCCCTGCCCCGTTTTTCGGGGCCGGTAGCCCTCGTTTGGCCGGGATTTCTCCTTGGGGGTGATATCCTTGCGGTCCACCTTGATCTTCATGGGTCCGACCTGGACGATGACTTTGGAATCGCGGTCCGATAGTTCCAATATTTCCCCTTCTTTATTCAGGTTATCCAGATAAACGGCGGTGCCCACCTCCAATGGAATATCCTTGACCGCCCCGGAAGGTTTCCGGCTGCCGCGATGGTATTTCCGGCTCACTTTTTTGGCGTGATCCTTCATTTCCTTCCGGAGGGCTTCCAGGTCCTTGTTGTCGATGGCTCCCGATTTGGTGGATTCCTGGATCAGCCGGATTTTCTGATAAATGGCTTCGGTTTTCTTTTCGGTATCCTCCACGATTTGCCTGGATTGGGCCTGAGCCTCCTCGATCATCCTCCGGCACCTTGCCTCGTTGGCTGCCTGGTCTTCTTCCAACGTGTGCCGGACCCGTTCGATTTCCGCTTCCCGCTCCCGCGTCTCGGCCAAAACCCGCTCCAGCTCGCTGCGTTTCTCTTCAATTTTTTCCAGGGTTTCCTCAAACCGCACGGATTCCTTGGTCACATGGCTCTTGGCGCTTTCAATAATGGGAAGCGACAATCCCAAGCGGGTGGCTATTTCAAAGGCGTTGGATTTTCCGGGAATGCCCATGATCAAGCGGAATGTCGGCCGCAGGGTTTGGACATCAAATTCCACCGAGGCATTCATGATTCCCGGGGTCATCAACGCGTATTCCTTCAATTCACTGTAATGGGTGGTGGCCACTGTCACCGCATGGCGGCGGTGGAGATTGTCCAGGAGCGCGATGGCCAGGGCCGCGCCTTCGGTGGGATCCGTCCCCGCGCCCAATTCATCGAACAAGACCAGCGATTGATCGTCGGCCCTGCCCATGATCTCCACAATATTTTTCATGTGGGCGGAAAAGGTGGACAGATTCTGTTCGATGCTCTGTTCATCGCCGATATCCGCAAAAATTTCCTGGTACACCCGGGTCCGGCTTTTTTCCCGGACCGGTACAAAAAGACCGGACTGGACCATCAGCGTCAGCAGCCCAATGGTTTTCAAGGTTACGGTCTTCCCCCCGGTGTTGGGTCCGGTGATGACGATGGTATCCGTCCCGGATTCCATGGTGATGTCCGAGGCCACCGCCTTTTTGACATCCAGCAGCGGATGGCGGGCCCTCAGGAAGTGCATGGGGCCGTCGGCATCATCCAATGCCACCCGGACCCCATCCATCTGGATGCCGAGCTTTCCCTTGGCAAAAATGAAGTCCAGTTCTCCCAACAGGGCATTGTCGTTGATCAGCACCTCTTTATAAGCTGCCACCTTATCCGACAGCTCCCGAAGGATCCGCGTGACTTCCTTTTCTTCTTCCGTCGCCAGCAACTTCAGATCGTTGTTCAGTTCCACAACGGACATGGGTTCCACAAAAACCGTCGCCCCGCTGGATGAACGGTCCAAAATGATGCCTGGAATCTGACTGCGGTATTCCTGCTTCACTGGCACCACATAACGATTATTGCGAATGGTCACGATCCGATCCTGCAGGTACTTTTCATTGGCGCTGGAGCCGATGATCGCGTTGAGCTTTTCGGTGATCCGGCCATTCTTCAGCATGATTTCCCGCCGGATTTCTGCCAATCTCCGGGAGGCATTGTCGGCCATTTCCTCCGATGTCAAAATCTTCCGGCTGATCTCTTCCTCCAGATCCAGGCAGGGATCCAGGGATTCAAAATAATTCTTTAAAACCTGGATATCCTCCGGGTGGACATCCTCGTAATAGTAATTCTCCATATCCCGGGTGACCCGGAGCATGCCCGCGATTTCCAAAAGCTCTCCCATGGACAGCATGGATCCGATGACCGCCCGATGGACCAGATCCTTGGTATCGCCCAGGGCCGCCAGGGGGGCCTGGCCATTGCGCATGGTCATGTCAAGGGCTTCTGCCGTGAGCTTCAATTCCCGGTCAATTTGTTCCCGGTGGACAAAGGGCTCCAATGCCCCTGCCAACCCTTTCCCACCATCGGTAATGCAACAGGCCATCAGCCTGTCGATAATCTTGGGGTATTCCAATACCCTCAGACTTCTTTGATTCATTTATTTAACTCCTCGATGATAGTTTCCTTTCGTGTATCTTCCATGATAATACTGCTCGATCTTTTCTTCATCCCATTTCAAATTGCATCGATAACCTTCAATGACGGCTGCGACCTCGTCCGGTGACTCATCCAGCAAGCTCAGCCGGATCTTCTCCAGTCCGTTTAAATCCCGCAGCTCGGCCTTTAAAAACAGCTTGTCCCCGTTGTAAATGTGTGTGATGCCATTGGCATCCCGCCTTACCGGAAAACGGCCGCCCTGTTCATCCTGGAGATAGAATATCCGGGATTCCCTGCAATTTTCACAATGCTTATTCCGACAGTCCAGGACGCAGTTATCCGAGACCATGGCCTCCTGATGGCCGTAAACCTTCAAAACGCAGCCCAAATCCCCTTGGGTTATCAAGGTCTTTACCGCCGCTCCATCCAATTCCTGGGACAGCACCCCAGTGGTCAATCCCCAGGCTTTAAAAGCCATTGCGGCCATACGATTAAATAAATGCAGGCTGTCGTCCCCTTCCAGGGGCTGGGGCTCATCCTTCAATAACCTGAGGGCCTCGAAATTCCGGATCAGGTACCCATCGGCGTGGAGGTCGCAGATGCCGGCCAGGGATTCTCTGAAATCCTCCGTCAGATCCGTATTCATGACATTGGGAAAGGCCAGCACAACTGACTTGCCCCTCTCCCTGACCATCTCGACGGCCGCAGCCATCTCTGCCAATTGTTCCGGGTTGTCCAAGGGCAAAACCCATTCATCCACATCCAAATCCAGGTACTTCCCAATTTTGGGAAGCCCGACGATTTCGGCGGACACACGGGGTGATGGGGTCTCTGCCCCCAACCCCTTTTCTGCTCTGGACGGGGACTTTTCAACAGGACGGGCTTCCGTCCTGACGTCTTCCCCTTTTTCAATGATGCGGCGACGCACTTCGTTGAGCTGGCCCCGGGTCAGGAACAGCTGATCATCCATGGACAGCTTCAAATCATTCAGCCGATAGTCCGTGTCCCCCAGCCGGCTGAGCTGCTCCCGCACCAGTTCATCGGTCAAGGGTTTATTTTGGGCCGTTTCAGGCCTGACGGGAACCGTTCCGCGCCAGCATCGGCCTTCCGCCGCCGCTTCAAATCCAATGTCTTTGTCCCGCTCCAAAGTCAGGGACAGATCCAGCGCTTCTTTTTCATAGGACAGGGGCGCCGCGGCCAAAGCCTCGATACGCCCGATCTCCCTTTCATCCCGGTTGCGAAAAACCGGCGTTCCCTCGGGAATGGAAAAACGACAGGGCACCACGGCAAACCCGCGGTCGTATGCCACCCGGTCAACCCGGATGCCATTCCGGGAATCCTCGCCAAAGGCCAGGCCATCTCCCACGGCCAATTTCACCGAATCCTTCAGGTCAATCCACAATTTATGCCGGACCCACCGGTCCACTTTTCCAATAAAAATTCCCCGGTTCTTTCCAACCGTTGAATTAATGATATTTTCTTCCAGGAACAACAAGCCCGGCGTGAAATCCCGGTTAAAGCTTTGTGCCACTTGACCGTCTGTTATGGAAAGGGTCTTCGAAGGATTGGCCAAAGCGTCCAGCCGTTCCCGGTAGGCCTTTGTCACAGTATAGATATAGCCGGGGCTTTTTAACCGCCCCTCAATCTTCAGCGCTGCCATGCCTGCATCGGCGATCTCATCCAAATGGTCCATGGTGTTGAGATCCTTCATAGACAACAAATACCCCTTGTTCAGGACCTTATTCTGATCGTCACACAGGGTGTACTGCTTCCGGCAGGGCTGGGCGCACC
>Ga0268360_1002882_pt1 | contig 12071 bp, 7 predicted proteins | sample BioMet11_FD_192465 | JGI IMG/M metagenome (GOLD analysis project Ga0268360, IMG submission 192465) | Sewage microbial communities from Oakland, California, United States - Biofuel 11 (Illumina Assembly) | ecosystem: Engineered > Wastewater > Sewage > Unclassified | place: USA: California... | reverse complement strand
CCGGCAACTACACCGTCACCAAGACCCCCGGCACCCTGACGGTGCAGGCGGCCGCGGGCACCATCACCATCACGGCCGGCACCCCCGCCGCCAAGACCTACGACGGCACCGCCCTGACCGACAGCAGCTACACCTACACCTCCGGGGTTATTGTCACTGGCGACACCCTGACGGCCGTGGTAAGCGGCAGCCAGACCAACGCCGGCAGCAGTGCCAACACCGTCACCAGCTACCAGGTGATGCGCGGCACCACCGACGTCACCGGCAACTATACCTTTGCCGTAAGCCTGCCCGGTGTGCTGAACGTGGCCAAACGCGCTGCGGCCCTGACCTCGGCCGACCTGAGCCGCGAATACAACGGCACGGCGCTGGTCAACGGCACCGCCGTCCTTGCGGTCAACACCGGCTGGGTGGCAGGGCAGGGCGTCGACCTGAGCTTCACCGGCAGCCAGCTGACGGTGGGCAGCACGGCCAACGCCTTTGGTTACACGGCCAAGGCCGGCACCGACCTGAACAACTACGCCATCACCAAGACCGAAGGCACCCTGACCGTATCCAGGAACACCAGTGTCATCACCATTGCGGCCTCCAGCGCGCAGCGGCCCTACAACAGCCAGCCGCTGACCGCCGGATACACCTACACCTCCGGGGTCATTGTCACGGGCGACACCCTGACGGCCGTGGTAAGCGGCAGCCAGACCAACGCCGGCACCAGCGCCAACACCGTCACCAGCTACCAGGTGATGCGCGGCACCACCGACGTGACAAACTGCTACACCTTTGCCCCCAGCACCGCCGGCGTCCTGACCGTTCTGCAGGCGGACGGGGCCGTATCCATCACCACAGCCTCGCTGAACAAGCAGTACGACGCCCAGGCCGCGGCTGCGCCGGCTGTCAGCCAGACCGGCGACGGCACCCTTTCCATCCGGTACTTCAAGGTGGAAAACGGGGTTGAAACGGCGCTGACCGCCGCCCCCAGCGGCGCCGGCAGCTACCGGGTCAAGGTTTCCGCGGCGGCTTCGCAGAACTACACCGCCGCCGGGCCGGCCGTTCTTGACTTCACCATCGCGCCCAGGGCCATCACCATCACCGCCGCCAACGCCCAAAGCGGCTACGGCGCGCAGCCCGCGGCAGTCAGCGCCTCGGTCACTTCCGACACCAAGGTCTGCCCGGGCGACGACCTGCACATCGGCGCGGCCACCGCTGTGACCGCCGCCACGCCGGTGGGCGCCTACCCCATCACCCCGGTGTACGACAGCAACCCCAACTACGCGGTGACGCCGGTGAACGGCACCTACACCGTCAGCGCCGCGGGCATGCCCTACGCGGTTTCTGACAGCCGGACCACCTACGACGGCACCCCCCACGGGCTGGCCGTCAGCGGGCCGAACGGCATGGCGATATACTTCAGCGAAACCCCGCTGACCGCCGGCAACTACACCACCGGCAGCGCCCAGTTGACCTACATCGACGCGGGCACCCACACGGTTTACTACTACATCACGGCGCCCAACTACACCGCCGTGTCGGGCAGCGCAACGGTCAGCATCGACCCCGCGGCCCAGGTCATCACGGCCGGCAGCGTCACCGCCGTGTACGACGGCACGGCCCACAGCATCACCGCGACCACCAGCGGCGGCGGCGCCCTGAGCTACACCGGCAACAGCCAGACCCTTGTGGGCACCGCCAGCGTGACCGTAAACGCTGCCGCGACCCGCAACTACCTTGCCGCCTCGGCGCAGGCCACCATCACCGTCACCGCGCGGCCCATCACCGTCACCGCCGGCAGCGAAACCAAGCAGGAGGATTCCAAGGAACTGACTTCCGACAAATACTCCATCACCTCCGGTTCGCTGGCAGCGGGCGACACCATCAGCAGCATCACCATCAGCGGCACCATCACCGACCCCGGCACTGCCGCCAACGTGATCACCGGTCTTACCATTTCCAACGGTCTGGGACAGGATGTCACCGCCTGCTACACCGTGACAACGGTGGACGGCGTCCTGAAAGTGACCAAAAAGCCCACCCACAGCCATTCCGGCGGCACGGGCGGCACGGCAGCCTCCTCGGCTTCTTCCTCTGAAAGCAGCCGGGCCCCGGCCCCCGCCGCCCCCGCGGGCGGTTCCGGCCAAAGCGCCGCCCCCGCGGCCCAGTCCAGCGGCAGCCAGGCCCAAAGCAGCGCCGCCTCCGGTTCGGCGTCGGCCTCCGGCTCCGCTGCTGCCCCGGGCGGGCCGCTCACCGGCACCAGGTCCTACGACCTGGGCTCCGGCAAGGTCACCGTGACGGTGGAAGGCCGCAGCGCCTCGGGCAGTCCGCTCAACTGCGCGGTTGCCGACCCCCAGAGCATCATCGACACCTGCCTGACCGAGGCCGAACGCGCCGCGGTGCAGAAGGGGGAGAACGCTGAACTGCGTCTGACCGTCACCATGGATTCCGCGGATGCCGACAAACAGGCCCAGGAACTGATCCTCCGCCAGCTGGCCGACCCCGCCAACAACGGCCTGACGCTGGGCGCCTTCTTCGACATGACCCTTGAAAAGCGGGTCGGCAGCGCCGCCTGGCAGCAGGTGGACAGCCCCGACCGCGAGATCGGGGTCACGGTGGACATTCCGGAAGAGCTGCGCAGCGACGGCACCGAATACCTGATCGCCTGCAGCCGGAACGGCCAGGTCACCCTGCTGGCCGACACCGACCGCAACGCCGCCACCGTCTCCTTCACGGCAAAGCTCTGCAAGACCTGCGCCATCGTCTGCCGGCGCACCCGTGCCGCGGACCGCTTCATCATCTTCAACCTGGCCGCCGTGGTTCTGACCCTGGTGCTGGCGGCGGTGGACATTGCCAAAAAGAAAAAGTTCCGCCTTCCCGCCGCCCTGGCCGCCGCGGCCGCCCTTGCGGTCTACGCCGCCCTGTTCAGCACCGGCACGCCGGTGATGTTTGACGCCTGGAGCCCGCTGTTTGGGGCGCTGCTGGCGGCAGAGGCCGCCCTGCTGGCCGCCCCCGCCAGGCGGAGCAGGGAGCAACAGTAAGAATGACCGACGGCCCAGCCGCCGGAGAACGTCAAAAACGCCGCGGGACCTGCAGCTGCAGGTCCCGCGGCGTTTTGTCGCTGCACCGGAAAAGGGGCCCCCGCGCGGGGCGCGCCGCCGCTTTGCCTGCCGCCGCCCGGGCCCCTTCCGGGGAGGCGGGCACGGCCCGTTTCTGCGGCCCGGCCAGGGCCCGCTTTACCGCATTTTTGAGTATGTTCTGTGTTAAAAACAAAACGATCGAAATGCGCTCATTTATGCTTGATTCGTGGAGTAAAATATGTTAGACTTCATCCGTGCAAAGTAGTTTTTGAGGAATAGCTCAAGCCTGTCCGGAATGTGGCAGATTCCAACCGTATAGCGTACAATGAGACGCAATGGCTGCGCCGGATCGGGCGAGGTCATGCGTCTTTTTTGTTGCCGCGGGCAGGCGGCACATCGCGGGGGGAAAGAAAATGCACGAGGCATCGCTGGCCGCCAGGGTTCTGCGCATCGCGGGCGCGGCCGCCGCCGGCAGGGAAACGCGGGTGGTGCGCATCACGGTTTCCGTGGGGGAACTTGCGGGCGTGATGCCCGAGGCGCTGCTTTTTGCCTTTGACGCGCTGAAAAAGAACACCCCGCTGGCGGGCGCGTCGCTGGTGCTGGAAAAGGAGCGGATGTGCGCCCGCTGCGGCGGCTGCGGGGCGGAATATACCCCCGGCGGATTCCCGTACCTTTGCCCCTCGTGCGGCAGCAACGTTTTTCAAATCGTCCGCGGTGAGGACGTATCCGTTAAAAAAATGGAGTTGAAACAAGATGAGCATTGTTGACACCATCGACCTGGACTGCGTGGTCCAGGAGGAAGACATCCAGCGTTCCGACGCGCTGAGGTCACGGTTCCGCGCCGAAGGCGTGCGGGCCGTGGGGCTGCTGGGTTCCCCCGGGTCGGGCAAAACGACCCTGCTGGAGGCGCTGGTGCCCGCCGCCATGAAGCGGCGCACCGTCGCCGTCATCGAAGGCGATATCGCCACCGACAGTGACGCCCAAAGAATGCGGGCGGCCGGCGCCGTGTCGGTGGAACTGAACACCGACGGGGCCTGCCACCTGGACGCCGCCATGGTGGAAAAAGCCTACGGCGAACTGCCCGGGGAAAAGCCCGAGCTGCTGCTGATCGAAAACGTGGGCAACCTGGTGTGCCCGGTGGACTTCCCCGTGGGCGAGGAACTGCGCATCGCGGTCATCAGCACGGCGGAGGGCGAGGACAAGCCTTTGAAGTACCCGGCGGCGGTGCTGCGGACCGACGGCGTGGTCATCACCAAGACCGACCTGGCCCCCTATGTCCGGGTGGACCCGGCCAAAATGGCGGCCTACGTGCGCCGGATGAACCCCAGGTCGCGGGTGTTTTTCTCGCGGTACACCCCTGAGGGCGCGCTGGAAACGGTGCCTGCCGACGGCGGATCGCCGCTGCTCGACTGGATTCTGGGATGAAGCGGCTTGCCGTTGAAGTGCGGGGCATCGTGCAGGGGGTCGGCTTCCGGCCCTTTGCGGCGCGCAGGGCCATGGCCCTGGGGCTGGCCGGCTTTGTGCGCAACACGCCCTCCGGCGTGGAGCTTGAGTGCGAGGGCCCGGCCGAAGCCTGCGGGGCGCTGGTGCGCGCGCTGCAGGAGGACCCGCCCCCCGGCGCGGTCCTGTTTTCGGTGCAGGCGCGGGAGCTGCCGCCCAGGGGCGAAACGGGCTTCCGCATCCTCACGTCGGGCCAGGGCGCGGCCGAAGCCGCCGTGTCGCCCGACCTGGGCATCTGCCCCGACTGCGCGCGGGAGCTGTTCGACCCCGCCGACCGCCGCTACCGCTATCCCTTCATCAACTGCACCGCCTGCGGGCCGCGCTTCACCATCCTTGAAAAGATCCCCTACGACCGGGCCAACACCACCATGGCGGGGTTTCAGATGTGCCCCCAGTGCGCTGCGGAATACGCCGACCCCTTCAGCCGGCGGTTCCACGCCCAGCCCGACGCCTGCGCCGTCTGCGGGCCCCGGCTGACCTACGTCGAAGGCGGCGCCGGAACCTGCGGCGACGTCATCGGCCGCTTTCAGCGGGCGATCCTGGCGGGCGGGGTGGTGGCGGTCAAGGGCCTCGGCGGTTACCACCTGGCCTGCAGCGCCCAAAACCCGGCGGCTGTCCGCCGGCTGCGGGAGGCCAAGCACCGCTACGCAAAGCCCCTGGCTGTCATGGCCCCGGACCTGGCGGCGGCCAGAGCCCTTTGTCTGGTAAGCCCGGAGGAGGAAGCCGAGCTGCTTTCCCCCCGCAGGCCCATCGTGCTGCTGAAAAAGCGGGAACACTGCGCCGTGGCCCCCGAGGTCGCGCCGGGCAACGGACGGCTGGGCGTCATGCTGCCCTACACGCCGCTGCACCTGCTGCTGCTGGAGCACATGCCGCCGCTGGTGATGACCAGCGCCAACCTGTCCGACGCCCCCATGCCCTACCGGGACGAGGACCTGAGCCGTGTGCTGGAGCTGTGCGGCGCGGCCGTCACCCACAACCGGCCCATCCTGCGGCGCATGGACGATTCGGTCTGCGTCTTTGCCGCGGGGCAGCGGCGGCTGTTCCGCCGGGCCCGGGGGTTTGCCCCCGCGCCGGTGCCGGTGAGGACCGGCGGCGCGGCGCAGGCGCCCCAGCTTCTGGCCTTCGGGGCGCAGCTGAAAAACACCTTTTGTCTGATGAAAGACGGCAGGGCCTACCTTTCGGGCCACATGGGCGACCTGGATGACGAGGAGACCCTCCGGTTTTTCCGGCGGGAGCTGCCGGCCTTCCTTGCCCTGTTCGGCGCGGCGCCGGAGGTGCTGGTGTCCGACCTGCACCCCGACTACGCCTCCACCCGCCTGGCCCAGCGGTATGCGGCGGAGCACCCGGGCACCCGGCTGCTGGCCGTGCAGCACCACCAGGCCCATTTTGCCTCGGTGCTGGCGGAGCAGGGGCTGGAAGCCGCCGCGGGCTTCATCTTTGACGGGGCCGGCTACGGCACCGACGGAACAAGCTGGGGCGGCGAACTGCTGGCCGGAACGGCGGCGCGGCCCCGCCGGCTGGGCCGCCTGAGGCCGCTGCGCCTGCCGGGCGGCGACGCGGCGGTGCGGGAACCCTGGCGGGCGGCCCTGTGCGCCGTGGCCGACGCCTGCGGCTCCGAAAAGGCCCTGTCCCTGTTTGCCGGGCAGGACGGCGCCGAACCCCTGCTGCGCCTTGCCGCCCGGGGGGTGTGCGCCCCGCTTTCCACCGGCATGGGGCGCCTGTTTGACGTCTTTGCCGCGGTGGCCGGGCTGCCGCCCCGGGTAAGCTTTGAGGGGCAGGACGCCATGGCGCTGGAGCAGGCCTTCGACGACACGGCCGGGGGCAGCTACGGGTTCGATGTTGTCAGCGGCCCCGGCGGGCTGCTGGAATTTGACTGGCGGGAGGCCGTGCGCTGCGCCGTGGCCGACCGGGAACGGGGCGAAGGCCCCGGGGTCATCTCGGCCAGGTTCCACCGGGCGGCTGCCGGGCTTGTGCGGGCCGCGGCCCGGGAATGCCCGGACCTGCCGGTGGTGCTGTCCGGCGGGGTGTTCCAGAACCTGCGCCTGTTGGAAAGCTGCCTTTCGCTGCTGGAACAGGACGGGCGGAAGGCCTATGCCAATTCGCTGGTGCCGTCCGACGACGGCGGCATCTGCTACGGGCAGGCCGCGGCAGCGGCGGCGCTGCTGAAGGAGTGAAAAAAATGTGCCTTGCAATACCGGGAAAGCTGGTCTCCATCCAGAACGGCGTGGGAAAGGTGGACTACGGCGGCGTGATGAAAACCGCCGAACTGATGCTGCTGCCCGACGCCAGGGTGGGGGACACGGTGATGGTGCACGCGGGCTTTGCCATTGCGGTGCTGGACAAACAGGCCGGCGACGAGCTGCTGCGTCTGACGGCGGAAGTGGATTCCTATGGAAAAGCGTGAAACGGTGCAGGCGCTGGCACAGCAGCTGGCCCGCCTGCGGGAGGGCATGCCGCCGGCGGCCGTGATGGAGGTCTGCGGCACCCACACCCAAAGCGTGGCCCGCAGCGGGCTGCGGCAGCTGCTGCCCTCAAACCTGCGGCTGATCTCGAGCCCCGGCTGCCCGGTCTGCGTCACCGGCGGCGGCACCATCGCCAGGGCCATCGCCCTGGCCCGGCGGCCCAACACCTGTGTCTGCACCTTTGGCGACATGATGCGGGTGCCGGTGCGGCTGGCCGCGGCGGGCGGCGCTGTGGAGGACAGCCTTCTGCGGGAGCGGGGGCTGGGGCGGGACGTGCGCCTGGTGCTTTCCCCCATGGAGGTGCTGGACGCCGCCCGGGCCGAGCCGGAAAAGGACTTTGTCTGGTTCGGCGTGGGGTTTGAGACCACGGCGCCCCACACGGCGGCGCTGGTGCGCAGGGCCAGGGCGGATGGAACCGCCAACCTGGCCGTGCTGTGCGCCCACAAGACCATGCCGGCGGCGCTGGAAGCGCTGCTGGGCGGGCAGAAGGGCAGCCACGTTTCGGCGCTGCTCTGCCCCGGCCACGTGGCGGCCATCACGGGCCCCCAGGCGTTCCGCTTTGTGCCGGAACGGCTGGGAATGCCGGCCGCCGTCGCCGGCTTTGAGCCGGAGGAGATCCTGTCGGCCCTGACGGCCATCGCCGCCATGCTGCGCAGCGGACGTCCGGCCCTGCGCAATATGTACCCCTCGGCGGTGCGCCCCGAGGGCAACCCCGCAGCGCAGCAGCTGCTGCGCCAGGTGTTTGAACCCTGCCCCGCCGTCTGGCGCGGCATGGGGCGGATCGACGGCAGCGGCCTGCGCCTGCGCAGGGAGTACGAAGAATACGATGCGGAGCGGCGGTTCGGCCCCGCGGACGCCGTCACGGCGGCGCCGGAGGACGAGGCGGGCTGCCGCTGCGGCGAGATCCTGCGCGGGGCGGCACAGCCCCGCGACTGCCCGCTGTTTGGCACCGGCTGCAGGCCGGACAGCCCCCGGGGGCCCTGCATGGTGTCCTCAGAAGGGGCCTGCGCGGCGGAATATCGGTATGGAGCGAGATAGCATGAAAAACGAGATCGATCTGTCCCACGGTTCGGGCGGCGAAGCCTACCGCGAACTGGTGCGCGAAGTATTTTTGCCCGCCTACGGCAGCCCGGAGCTTTGTCAGCTGGGCGACTCGGCCGTCTGCGCCGCGGCCGGCGGCGAACCCATCGCCTTCACCACCGACGGTTTTGTGGTGTGGCCGCTGTTTTTCCCCGGCGGCGATGTGGGAAGCCTGGCGGTTTCCGGCACGGTGAACGACCTGGCGGTGTCCGGCGCGGTGCCCCGCTACCTCAGCGTGGCCATGATCGCCGAGGCGGGGCTTGCGACCGAAACGCTGCGGAAGATCGCCGCCTCGGTGGCCGCGGCGGCCGGACAGGCGGGCGTGCGGGTCGTGACCGGCGACACAAAGGTTGTGGAGCGGGGCAGGGCCGACGGCGTCTACATCACCACCTCGGGGGTGGGCACCTTTGACGGGGGCTGGCAGCGGCCGCCCCAGCGGGTGTCGCCCGGCGATGCGCTGCTGGTTTCCGGCCCCATTGCAAGCCACGGCCTGGCCGTGATGGCCGCCCGCGAGGCCCTGGGCTTCGACCCGCCCATCCAAAGCGACGCGCGGCCGCTGGCTTCCCTCATCCGCGCCGTGCTGCAGACCGGGCTGCCGGTTCACGCCATGCGGGACCCCACCCGCGGCGGGTTGGGGGCCACCCTCTGTGAATGGGCCGAGGAATCCTCGGTCGACCTGGTGGTGCGGCAGGAGGCCCTGCCCATCCGCGAGGACGTGCGGGCCGCCTGCGGCCTTCTGGGGCTGGACCCCATGTTTTGCGCCAACGAGGGCGTCTGCGTCTTTGCGGTGCCCCAGGACCGGGCGCAGGAGGCCTTGTCGCTGCTGCGGGCCCACCCCGACGGGCGTCTGGCGGCCATCGTCGGTTCGGCTTCGGCCGCGGCCCGGGGGCCCGGCCATGTTTCGGTGGACACGGGGTACGGCACGCTGCGCCGGCTGACCCTGCCCGCGGGGGAGCTGCTTCCGCGGATCTGTTGAGTTCAATTTGGCTTTTGCTTCTAAGGAAAAGAGGAAAAGACCATGGATTTGCTGTTTTGCGTGGGAACGCCGCTGTTGGGCTCCTTCCTGCTGCCGGCCATCGGCAGACGGTCGGAAAAGGCGCGCGGCTTTGTGTCGCTTGCCCTGGTGCTGACCGCCCTGGCCTGCGCGGGGGTCGCCACCGCCCATCTGCTGGGCGGCAGCGCCGACGCCGTCCGGGCAGAGCTGCCCCTGGGCCTGTCCCTGGGCCTGCGGGGGGATGCACTGGCGGTGTTTATGGCGCTCACCTCCTGCACGGTGGGCGCGGTGATCGTCATCTACTCCTTCGGCTATATGAAAGAGTTTGGACATCTCAACGAGTACTACATGATGGTGACCTTTTTCATCGGCGCCATGATGGGCCTCGTTTTGTCCACAAATCTGATCCAGATCTACATCTTCTGGGAGCTTTCCTCCCTGTGCTGCTGGCGGCTGATCGGCTTTTACCGGGATGACGTCTCCATCGCCAGGGCGGACAAGGCCTTCATGGTGACGGTCTTCGGCGCGCTGGTGATGCTGGTGGGCTTCATGGGCGTCTACGGCGCCGCCGGCACCTTTGACCTGGACGCCCTCAGGGGCGTGCGGATCCCCTCCTGGTCGGCCTGGCTGATGCTGGTGGGCATCCTTTCAAAATCCGCCACCTTCCCGCTGCACAACTGGCTGCCCGACGCGGGCGTCGCCCCGTCCCCCGTCACCTCGCTGCTGCACGCGGCGGTGCTGGTCAAAATCGGCGTGTTTGTCTACGCGCGGCTGTTCGGCCTGACCTTTGTGACCGACCACGCCTTCACCCAGGCCGTGCCGGTCATCGCGGCGGTGTCGGCGCTGGTTTCGGCCGGCTGCGCCATGGTGGCCACCGACATCAAGCGGGTGGTGGCCTATTCCACCATCAGCCAGCTGGCCTTCATCCTGCTGGGGCTTTCCTGCGGGTCAAAAACCGGCTTTGCGGGCGGGATGCTGTACATTCTGGCCCACAGCGTTGCCAAGGGGGGGCTGTTCCTCTGCTGCGGCATTGTGGAACACAACCTGCACACCAAGGACATCACCAGGATGGGCGGCCTTGCCAAAACCATGCCCAGGACGGCCGCGGCCTTTGCGCTGTGCGCCCTGTCGGTCATGGGCATTCCGCCTTTCTCCGGCTTTTTTGCCAAATACCTGGTGATTTCGGGCGCGGTGGACGCCGGCCGCCCGGTGCTGGCGGCGGTGTTCGTGCTGGGCGCCGTGATGACGGTGATGTACCTGCTGCGGGTGTTCGTCAAGGTCTTTTTGGGCCCTGTGACCCACCCGGAGGTCAGGGAGGGCACCAGCGGCATGGTGGGTTCGGTGCTGGCGCTGGCCGTTCTTTCGCTGCTGCTGGGCTTTGTCATGTTCCTGCCCTCGGGGCTTGTGACCCTTGCAATGGAGGCGATGTGAGATGCTGGCTGCTTTGATCCTTCTTCCCGCCGCGGCCGGGGCGCTGCTTTGGTGGGTGCGCAGGAGCTACCCCGCTTCCCTGGCGGCGGCGCTGCTGCTTTCCGCCGCCGACCTGTTCTGCGCCTACACGGTGCGCGCGGCGGGGCTCAGCGTCCTGCTGCCTGTTTCGGTGGCGGGCTTTTCCATGGCCTTCCGGGCCGACGGCATTTCGGCGCTGTTCCTGCTGCTTTCGGGCGTGATGGCCCCGCCGCTGCTGCTTTACACCGTCGGCTACTGCCGGGGCAAAGACTGGGGCGGGCTGTACCTGTTCTACCTCTGCCTGAGCTTTTCCATGGTCAACGGGGCGCTGCTTTCCGACGACCTGGGGCTGATGCTGTTCTTCTGGGAGGGGCTGCTGTGCACCCTGTTTGGGATGCTGCTGCTGCGCAACCGTGAAAACCCCCGCGCGGCTGTCAAGGCCCTGACCATCTGCGGCCTGGCCGACCTGGTGCTGATGCTGGGCATCGCCGCCACCATCCGCGCCGCCGGCACCACCTGCATGAGCGGGATGGACCGCCTGCCGGTGGCCGGCATGGGGGCGCTGGGCTGCACCTGCCTGCTGGCCGGCGCGCTGGGCAAGGCGGGCTGCATGCCCTTCCACTCCTGGATTCCGCTGGCGGCAGAGGACGCGCCCACGCCCTTTTTGGCGGCCTTTCCCGGTTCGCTGGAAAAACTGCTGGGGGTCTACCTGGCCTCCCGCATTGTCACCCAGCTCTATGACTTCAAACCCAACGGCGCCATGAGCGTGGCCGTCATGGCCTTCGGCGCCCTGACGCTGTTCTGCGGCGGCGCCATGGCCCTGGCCCAGAAGGACATGAAGCGCCTGCTGGCCTACCACGCCGTGTCCCAGGTGGGCTACATCGTGCTGGGCCTTGGCACGGGGCTGGCCGTGGGCGTCGCGGGGGCCGTGTTCCACACCCTCAACAATGCGCTGTACAAGGCGGGGCTGTTTATGGCGGCCGGCGCCATCGAGCTGCAGGCGGGCACCACCGACCTGCACCGGTTCGGCGGGCTGCGCAAAAAGATGCCTGCCACCGCCGCCTGCACCATCATTTTTGCCCTGTCCATCGCCGGCTTCCCCGGCACCAACGGCTTTTATTCCAAGGAGCTGATCTTTGACGGCGCCCTGGAAAACAGCCTGGTTTTCTACCTGATCGCCCTGGCGGGCGCCTTCCTGACGGCGGCGTCCTTCCTGAAGCTGACCCGGGCCGCCTTCTTCGGCAAGTTCCACGGGCCCCGGCAGCAGGTGCAGGAGGCGCGGCCCTCCCTGGTGCTGCCCGAAGTGCTCCTGGCGGCGGGCTGCGTGATCTGCGCCGTGTGGAACGCCGACGCGGTGGACGGCCTGATCGGGCCGGCCTTCGGCTTTGCCGAACGCTTCGGCGGATTTCCCAAATCGGCGGTGCTGGTGGCCCTGTCCTGCGGGGTGCTGGCGCTGGCGGTGCTGGACCACTTCTACGGCAGCCGCAGGGCGGGCGAGGCGGCCCACGCCGCCGACCA
>Ga0268360_1002881_pt1 | contig 12075 bp, 4 predicted proteins | sample BioMet11_FD_192465 | JGI IMG/M metagenome (GOLD analysis project Ga0268360, IMG submission 192465) | Sewage microbial communities from Oakland, California, United States - Biofuel 11 (Illumina Assembly) | ecosystem: Engineered > Wastewater > Sewage > Unclassified | place: USA: California... | reverse complement strand
GCGCGTGGCCGAGGCGGGCCGCGACTGTCCCAATGTCGGCGCCGTTGAAAATCAAAAGGCTGGCTTGCGTGTGCCGGAAAGCGTGGCTGTTCAGATGCGGCAGGCCGTTTTCCTTTTCGAGCCTTTTCCAAAACACCGTTCGCTGTCCGGGTGAATCGGCTTCCCCTCCGTGCCGGTAAACACAAACCCGCCGCGCTCGCCGTCGTCGGCCTAAAGCGTCCCGAGCTCGGCACGCTGCCGGGATTGCGCCATTTTCCACTCCGCGAGAATAGGCGTATATGAGGCCGGCAGCGCAGCAAAGCGTTTGGAATGGGACGTTGCCGCTGCCAGCCTGATACCGTTGCCCATATCCGCAGGGAGTACGTTTCTGAGCAGCAGGCATGCTGCCGCAGGGCTATAACCGATCTGGAGCAGCATCTTGCCGGCGCGTCCGCTTGCCTCGGCATGGGCTTGCCATTTGCCCGGAGCGCGTCTCTCAGCTTCCTCCGCAGCTGTCGTCCGGACGCTGCCGGGCGCCCATTGCCTTTGCCAGTTCGCCGAACAGCCGGGCGGGGTCCACGGGCTTGGAGGTGTGGCCGTTCATCCCGACCGCGAGACAGCGGGAGACGTCCTCCTCATAGGCGTCTGCCGTCATCGCGACAATCGGGATGCTCCCGGCGTCGCGGCGCTTCATGGCCCGGATCGCCGCCGTAGCCTCATACCCGTCCATTTCAGGCATATGGATGTCCATGAGGATCGCATCGAATTCTCCATCAAGGGAGGCCGAGAACAGATTTAACCCCTTCTCGCCGTTTTCCGCGCAAACGACAGTGATGCCCCGGCTGCTCAAAATTGTGCTGGCAATCTCTGTATTGACAAAATTATCCTCGATCAACAAAATCTTCTTCCCGGAAAAATCAAAGGCCTGCCTGATCTCGGGGGATTCCCCGACGAGACGTTTTTCCATCCTGACCGGCAGGCAGACCGTGAATTCGGTTCCCTTGCCCTTTGCGCTCTTCACGGTGATCGTGCCGTCCATCAGCGTTACGATCCTGTGTACGATATAGAGGCCGAGACCCGTGCCGCCGGAGCTCCTGAGCCGGGAATCGTACTCCTGCGCGAACGGTTCATACAGGTCCGGCATGAACTCCTCGGAGATGCCGATGCCGTTGTCCGACACCACGATCCGAACGTTATTTCCATCCTTTGGAGATTCGACGGGCATAACGCTGAGGCACACGGTTCCGCCTTCAGGCGTATATTTTACCGCGTTCGTCAGCAGATTCATCACGAGGTCCTGAATTTTGAGCTTATCCACAAAAGCAAAATCATGCTCTGTGAAACCGATTTTCTGTTTAAATGAAACGCCTTTTTCCGCAGCCGAGTTTTGGATCACAAGCGTGATACCGCCGATCAGCTCCCGGAAGCCGGTCCAGTCCTGCTGAAGCTCCATTTTTCCGCTTTCGATGCGCGACACCTCCAGCGTGTCGTTGATAAGGCTCATAAGTATGGAAGCGGACTGCCGTGCCTTCCCGAGATACTCCTGCTTTTTTTCAAGCGTATCGGCTTCCAGCGCAAAATTTGTAAAGCTGATCACCCCGTTGAGCGGCGTGCGCATATCGTGGCTCATGCTGGACAGGAACTTTGATTTGGCGGCGCTGGCCTTGTCCGCGCGCTGCGCCTCGGCCTGAAGCTCCCGGTTTTTCCCCTCGATCAGCTTCATGCTTTTCTGACGATAGAGGAGGAGCGCGGCCATTGCAAGGATCAGGGCGAAGACCATAAACGCGATGGCGATCGCGGTGGGATGCGCCACAAAATACTCCATCATGGTCATGTCGCGCTGCCCGGTCGCCGTCTGCGAAAGGATAATGAACTCCACGTCCCTGCTGTCCAGATTCGCCACCGCCTTATCGAGAACGGTCAGCAGGCAGCTGTCCGCCGAGCTCGCCACTCCGACGGCATATGGAATGCTGTACTGCGGGAACAATGTGGACTTTAAGGTGTTGGCGATGTCGTTGTCGTTCATATATTGCTGTGCAGTGTAGGACAGCACGTAAGTCGCGTCCGCGTCTCCGCGCTTCACCGCATTGAGACATTCCTCTATCGACTCATATTCCAGAATTCCGGCTCCGCTGTTCAGCACGGCCTTGCGGTAATCGGTCGGATCCGCCGCTTTGACCAGCGCCACCGTCGAATATGGCTCGGAGGAAGTTTTGCGCGCGACTTCCTCGACCGATGCGGTGAGGTAAGGCGAAGTAAGCTTATAGCCGCGCTGCTCCGCGTCGGAGTAGTCTCCATATGCGTCGATCCGCACCTGGATGCTTTTGTCGCGGCTGAGCGCGCCGAAATAATCCGTGCGGTCTTTTGTTTCTACGATCTCAAAGTTCAGCCCCGTCATCTCTTCGAGCCGCGAAAAAATTACGGGGATGATCCCCTTCGCTTCGCCGTTTTCAAAATAGGAATATGGGGCCCGGTCCGGCTCCACAATGGCGCGGATAACGGCGCCGCTCTTCTTCATCCCGTCGAGATACGCCTTCTCTTCCGCGGTAAAGGCGATCTCTCCGTTGGAATCCGCCGTATAATACTGATTCCAGAGGTCGTGCCGCCAGTCGAGCAGATTGATGTCCATCTGGCTGATCGCACGGTTGATCCCGGCAAGCAGCTCCGTATCGTCCTTGCGCACCATGACGTAAAAATCCGACGGGGCGAACTCATCCAACACCCACTCGTCTTGGATGGAGCGAAGATTGCTGGAGAGGATCGCGTCGATCTCGCTGCCGTTTTGAAGGGCGGCCGTCATTTCATCTACGGTATCATAATAGACCGGCGTGTAGGAAAAACCCTTTTCTGCGGCAAATTCCGCAAGCTTTTCGTTTCTGCTGCTGTTTTTCAGCAGCCCCACCCGCATGCCGTTATAGGTAGAATAATCTCCGGCGGCGTATCTTGTGTTTCCGCTCCTGATGGTCAGAATGGCAGAGCTCGAGCCTATCGCCTTATCCGAAAACGCAAACTTCTCCTCGCGCTCCGGCGTTTTCTGGGCGGAGGTCAGAAGGTCGATCTCCCCATCCGCCAGCATGTTCTGCATCTCGGCCCAGCTTTTGTCGTAGCCGACGTATTCGTAGGTCCAGTCGCCGTAGCGGGCAAGCAGCTGCAGAAAATCGTAGCCGTAGCCGCTGCGGTTTCCGTTGCCGTCCTGGATGTGGTAGCCGTCAAACGCGAAAAAACCGACGCGGAGCGTGCGGCTGTTGCCGGCCGCGGCGTAAGCGTGAATCGGAAAAAGCAAGATCACACAGGCAAAGAAAAGAATCACTGAAATCGCATTCTCAACTTTCCTTTTCATTATGCTTCCTACTCCATACATTTTTGCAGAACTGAATACAGCTTCCCCGGTTCGACCGGCTTTGTGATATATGCGTTCATGCCGGCATCCTTTGCTTCGCGGATGCTCTCTTCAAAAGCATCCGCTGTCATGGCTATGATCGGAACGGCGCCGGCGTCGGTACGCTTCAGCGCGCGGATCTGCCGTGCCGCCTCCAGCCCATCCATCTCCGGCATACGGATATCCATCAGCACCGCGTTGTAATGGCCTTCCGGGGAAGCGGCAAACTTCTCCAGGCCGACCGCGCCGTTTCCGGCGGTCTCCACCAGCATTCCTTTATCCTTCAGCAGCATGGACGCGATCTCGGTGTTCATCTGATTATCCTCGCACAGCAGGATCCGCCGCCCCTTCAGGGCCTCCAGACTTTCGGCTTTCGGCTTTTCCTGCAAGCCGTTCTGGAGCTTTGTCACGGGGAGCGAGATCTCCCAGCGAGTACCCACATGCAGGCGGCTTTCGACGCGGATCGTACCGCCCAAAAGGTCGACATACCGTTTCACGATGGAGAGGCCGAGACCGGTGCCCGGCGTCTGCACGGACTCCGACCGCTTTTCCTGTGAAAACGGCTCGTACATGTGCTTCATGAACTCTTCGCTCATGCCCATGCCGGTATCCTCGATGATAAAGCCGCAGCCCGCCTGACCGGGGCACGCGGAGGAACAGTACGGCGTCACCGTGACCGTTCCGCCGGCAGGCGTGAATTTGATCGCGTTGGAGAGCAGGTTCAGGGCGATCTTGTTGACTTTGAGCTTGTCGATCCATACGGGTTCGTTTCGGTAATCGCCGAGATTTTCCACCAGGCGGACGCCCTTCAGTTCGGCGGACGGCCTGAGCGCGGTCACGACCGCCGGGATCAGGTCGTCCGACATCACGGCCTCCGGCTCGGGAACGACTTTGCCGCTCTCGATCCGCGACAGATCCAGCGTGTCGTTGATAAGATCAAGCAGAATCTGCCCGGAGGATGCGATCTTTTCAAGATATTCCTGTTTTTTCTGCGGGTCGCTCTCCCGAAGCGCAAAGGCCGTGAAACCGAGGACACCGTTCAGAGGCGTGCGCAGATCATGGCTCATGCTGGCAAGGAAATCCGACTTTGCCGCGGTAGCCGTCTCTGCCATTTCAAGGGCCCGGCGCAGGCGCTTCTCCTGTTCGAGCTGCTGCCGCTGCGCCTCCGTGATATCCGCTTTCACCAGGGAAATGAGGCCGTTCGCCCTGTCGAGGAACGAGAACTCCAGCTGCTTCACGCGGAGGCCGCCCTCCCCGCTGCTGTGGAACACAAGAGAAACGCTCTCCTTCTTTTCCAGCGATGCCAGCACATGGGAAAGGTCCGTGAAGTCCCTGTATTTTTCGCGTTCTTCCGGCGCCACATACTTGACAAAAACGGAATCCAGGGTCTCCGCATAGTCCGAACCGGCGGAGATGATCTCTTTTCCGCTCCACCGCTTGTTGGGGATGAACAGCATGATCCGCCGGCTTTTCGCGTCGATGCAGCAGACGTAGTCGCATTGTTCCGCAATGATGTTATGGATGATCGCCTCGGAAAGCTTCTTATCCCGGATGTCGCTGAGCGCAAAAAACGCAAATATATCGCCGCTTTTCGGGTGCTTGGAAAGCGTGGTGACGCCCTGGAGCCAGAGCGTTTCCTGCCCTGCGGGGCGGGAACGGAATTCTCTCGTCACGGTCATGATCCCTTTTTCAAAGAGGCTCAGCAGATAAGTCCGGTCGAGCAGTTCCGCGCAGCTTTTGCGGTCCTCGTCCTCCTTTACCTCCCGCATGAGCCTCTCGGTGAACTCGTCGTAACTGCGCCCCTCCCAGCTTGCAGGAGGCGCGCCGCGCCCGCGGAGCGCTTCGACCCTGTTTTGCGTCAGATTGGAGCGCTGCGTCATCAGGTAAGTGCCGGAAACCGAATCCAGAAAGGACTGCGCGGCGTCATACTGGCTCTGCAGCTGCGCCTCCTGCTTTTTGAGATCGTCGATATCCGTGAAAACGACGTAGAGATATTTGATCTCCGAAATGGAAAACCAGGAAAAGTTCGCGCTGGCCCACTTATACCCGTCGCCCCGAATGCAGACTCGAACGATTATGGGATACAGCCCGCGTCCTCCGTGGCTTGCTTCCAGCGCCTGAAGGACATTGTCCCGGTCATCCGGATGGATCGTCTGCAAAAAGCTGTTTTCTTCGGCATCGGGAGCTTCGCCTTCCGGATAGCCCCTGAAACGAAGATATTCATTGGAGAAACGCTCGGGAACGATCGTGCCGTCTTCTTCCTCCCGATACAGAACGGAGCAGGCGGGAAGATGCCCGATCGTGTCCACAAGCGTTTTCTCTACGTTTTTCTGCCTCTGGACTTCCAGGTCCTTTCGGAGCTGGATCTCTTTTGAGATGTCGCGGTAGGAGGCGTAGAAAAGCTTTCCGTCCGGCAGATCCTCCCGGAGCCTCACTTCCATCGCCACCCAGATGTAGTCGCCGCTGCTTGTTCTGAGCCGGATCTGCGGGACCTGAAACTGCTTCTCGTGATAGTTTTTCCGAAACGTTTCCAGCGCGGCGGGCAGATCGTCGGGGTGCACACCGCTGAACGCGTTTTTGTAGTAGCCGGCGCGGAGCGCGCTCTGCTGCGGGTCGACTCTCTCGGGCGACGGCATATTGGGGTTGATGAGACGCATCTGCTGCGTGTTGGCAAAGCGGATCTCCTGGTGCGTCTCGTCGGGCATGAACAGCACGCACACGCCGGTGGGGATATTGTTGAGAATATCCGAAACGCTCTCGCTGCGGCCGCTTTCCGCTTTCGCGGCCGGCTCCGGCGAGAGCAGCGCCTCATACCCGCCGACCAGCTTCGACGTGAGCTCTCCCATCTGCTCCGGGGTCTGCCTGTATCCGGACTCGACCCACTTTCGCAGCAGCGAGACAACGGTAGCGGACAGATAGCCGGGCAGATACTCGAGGGCGGTGCAGTCAGGGGCCTGCCCTTTAATATCTGCCTGATGGGCCTGGTATTCTTCCCTGAGAATATCTTCAAAGGCAGAAAACAGCTTGCCCTTGGTCAGCAGCAGATCGATTTCCGGATTGCTTCTGACGAAGGCGTAAAAATCCACAAGATGCGCACGGATATCGCCGGGGCGGGAATGGCTCCGCTGATAGTTTTTCTTCAGCTGCAGCAGCCGATAGCGGACGACCGCGTCCATCGAGTCAAAGTTCTTGTAGAACGTCGGTCTGGAGACGCCGGCAGAATCGCATACCTGTGAAACCGTGATCCTGCGATACGGTTTTGTCTGCAGCAGCTTCATCAGCGCGGAACAGATCTGAGCCTTGGATTTTCTCATTGCTTTTTCATTGTTGATCGTATTCATCGGCGCGTCCCCCAGCTCGGTCGGGCAACCGTAATGATGATTTCAATATCTGCGGGATCATCATAGCACGCGGATTATGGGTTTACAAGTGGAAGCTCATAAGTCGGAGGGAGGGCCTGCGCACGGCTGTTCTTTGTTCCCGTTTCTGTGCGGATCGGGCGGACCGCCCGTTCAAAACGTCCCCGCTGCCGTCGAATGACGCCGCGCCGATACGATGCCGGCGACTTTTCTGCGCCCGGAAACCGCAGCGGTTTCCGGGCGCAGAATGCGCTCTCAAGCGGACAGCCTCGCTTGAGAACATCTCAGTAAAGGCTGCCCGCAGCCCTCACGACCGCCTCGAGCAGCTTTTGCATCCCGGAGAGAGTCTGGTTTCCCTCCAGTCCGTAGGCTTCGGCGACGCCCTCCGTCCTCGGGAACGCGAGCCAGGTGCTGCCGGCCTCGTCCTCCCAGACGGACACCCGCAGCGGAAGCTCCAGGGAAATACTCTGGTCGAGCTGCATCAGGCCGGTGCCGACCTTCGGCGAACCGAACGCCAGCACGGTGGTGGGACGGAGCGCCAGGCCCGCCTGACGCGCGTTTTCCGCGTGATCGAATTTGGCGAAGACCGGGATCCCGCGGCGGCCCAGCTCTTCTTCCAGACGCCGGACGGTCTTTTCCGCCGAAAACTGGCTCTCATAGAGGAAAAGCCTGTTGTCGTCGTAGTTGGTGGAGAGCAGATCGCCGAAGGCGCCTGCGATGCGGCGGCCGAGATTGGTAAAATCCACGCCCTCCCTGTTTGCCAGCAGCGTCACGCACACAAGCTCCTCGGAATGGGTGAAGCGGCTGAGAAAGCACGAATACCCGGGCAGGGAGCCCTTGATGTCCATGAGCCCCCGGTGGTGATAGAACTGCCACCCGGCCACGGCGGGGACGGTCTCTCCGTCGGGCAGCTTCCACGGCGCGTAGACCAGGGCGCGGTTTTCCGGGGCGCGGATGAGCACGCCGCCCGCCAGGCCGATGTCCCAGAAGGAGATGTCCTGGGCCGAAGCCCAGATATCGGAAAAGCCGCGAAGCGCGCCGGAGGCGGCTCTCGGCACGGCGGCGCCGTCCTCGCCGTAGCTCTGCGCCGGTTCGGCGGGATCGATGTAGCGGCCGTCCGCTTTGAAGAGCTGGTGCGTGTTTCCTGTTTTGGAGACATCCTCCGCGAAAAAGCCCGGCAGGTCCTCCGCGAAGGCGGTATGGCGCAGGCCCAGGAAATCGATCTGGTTTTCCTTTACAAAATCATGGTAGCTCTTTCCGCTGACCCGCTCCACGATCTCCGTGATGAGCAGGAAGTTGGTTGCGCTCTGGGCGACCGCGGTGCCCGGCACAAAGGCCGGAGGCTCCGCGCCGATGAGGGAAAGAAGTTGGGCGAAGGTGTAGTCCCGGTCGTAGCGCCAGCCTCCCGCGTTCCGGTAGTCTGGCAGCCCGGACGCATGCCGCAGCAGCGCGATCACCGGGATCGGCCGCCACGAGCCGGGCAGCTCCGGGAGATAGGTCCCCGCCGGTTCCTCCAGCTTCAGGAGCCCTTTTTCAAAGAGCTGCATCAGCGCGACCGCCGCGAAGGCCTGGGAGATGGGGCCGGCGGGCCACAGGGTGTTCGGGGAGGCGAGCCGGCGCTGCTTTTCGTCGGCCACGCCGTAGCCCACGACGCGCGGGATGTAGGGCGCCTGCACGATGGCAAGCGTCAGGCCGGGAATTTTGTGCTCGTCCATAAAGCGCCAGACCATTTCGTCCACGGCGCGGCCGAGATAGGTCACGTCGGCGCTCCCCCTCTTTTTCATCTCGGGATGCAGCTGCCTGGTATTCATCGATGGCTCCTTTCTTCGGCCTGTTCGGCCGCCTGATTTTCGTCGGAAAAGCTTGACGATCCGGATAAATTGTAATACCATCCTACTCGTCGGTATGTCGAATTTTCGACACGGAGGGATGCGCTGTGATCGGATCCATCGATTTATTTTTGAAGAATCCCCTTTTTGCGGGAGTCCCGGCGGACGAGATGCTTCCGCTGCTCGAATGCCTTCGGGCAAGGAAGCGGTCCTACGCCAAGGGGCAGCGGATCCTGTCGGCCGGTTCCGAGGCGGACAGGCTCGGGATCGTGCTGTCAGGGCACATCAATACGATCTACGAGGACGCCGTCGGCGGGCGGAGCATCATCGGTTCCTTCGTCCCGGGGCAGCTTTTCTGCGACGCGTTTTCCTGCTCGACGCAGCGGGCCCTGCCCGTCAGCGTCGTTGCGGAGGCGGACAGCACGGTCGCGCTGATCCCCGTCGACCGCATCCTGCACACGTGCGGGAAGGAGTGCCCGCAGCACCAGAGGCTGATGGAGAATCTGGTCCACATACTTGCCGACAAGTATGCGGCGATCGGCAGGAAGATGGTCCATCTGTCCGGCAGGACGACCAGGCGCAAGCTGCTGTCCTATCTCTCGGAACAGATGCGTCTGGCGGGCGGCGGCCCGTTCACCATCCCGTTCCGCCGGCAGGAGCTTGCGGACTATCTGTTCGTGGATCGGACCGGGCTTTCCGCCGAGTGGAGCCGGCTGAAAAGAGAGGGCCTGCTTGCGGAAGAAGGCGGGAGGCTCATGCTGAACATCGCGCCCTGCGACGGAGCCGACTGCGAGGAGACGGGGCGCTGAGCGCAGGCATAAAACGGGAAGGGAGCTTTGCGGGATCTGCGCAGATCCTGCAAAGCTCCCTTCCCGTTTCGGGTCATTGATCCGCCAGGTTTTTCCGCAGCACGGACGACAGCTTCTGCGGATCGACGGGCTTTGTAATGTAGTCGCTCATGCCGGCGTCTTTTCCGGTCCGGATGTCCTCCTCGAAGGCGTCCGCCGTCATGGCGATGATCGGCACGGTTTTCGCGTCCTTCCTTTTTAAGGCGCGGATCGCCCTCGTTGCCTCGTATCCGTCCATGACCGGCATGCGGATGTCCATGAGAACGGCGTCGTAGCGGCCCTCGGAGGAGCCGGAGAATTTTTCGAGTCCCTCCCTGCCGTTGACGGCGCAGTCGGCGCTGACGCCCTGTTCCTTCAGAAGGATCAGGGCGATTTCCGTGTTCAGGCTGTTGTCCTCGCACAGCAGGATCGTCCTGCCGCGCAGGGATACGGCCGGGGCCTGCTCCGCCGCGGGGAACGCCGCGCTTTCCGCGGCCTTCATCGGCAGCGTCACCGTAAAGCGCGAGCCCTTGCCGATCGCGCTCTGCACCCGGATCGTCCCGCCCATCAGGTCCACGATGCGCTTCACGATGGACAGGCCGAGGCCCGTGCCCGTGATGTTCGCGGTCTCGGGACGGCGCTCCTGAGAAAACGGCTCGAACAGGTGCTTCTGGAATTCCGCGCCGATGCCGATGCCCGTATCCTCGACGACGAAGCGGTGCGTCATGCCGTTCCTGGGCGGCCGCAGATCCTCGACGGAGAACCGGACGGTCCCGCCCCGGGGCGTATACTTGATCGCGTTGGAGAGCAGGTTCAGGATGACCTTCTGCAGCTTGAGCCTGTCCACGGACAGCGTCTCGTCGGGGAGCGCCCCGGCGTCGAAGCAGAGCCCGACCCCCTTTTGTTCGGCGACCGGCCCCACCGCAAGGAGCACGGATCCGGCCAGGTCCCTGATGTTGCAGGGCTCGGGCTCCAGGGCCATTTTCCCGCTTTCGATCCTGGAAAGATCCAGCGTGTCGTTCACAAGGTCGAGGAGCAGGTCGCCGGACTGCTTGATCTTCTCCAGATACCGCTGCTTCATATCCGGGTCGTTTTCACGGAGCGCCACGCTGGCGAAGCCGAGAACGCCGTTCAGGGGCGTCCGCAGGTCGTGGCTCATGCTGGAGAGAAAGGCGGATTTTGACTCGTTGGCCCGGTTGGCCTCCAGCAGCGCCTCCTTGATCCGGCGCAGCTGGCTCTGTTCGTGCTCGCTGGCGGCGGTTATGTCCGTCGCCACGATCAGGATCTTTCCCTCCGGCTTTTCCAGCCAGGAGCAGTTGACGTTCCTGAGCTGTATGCGCCCGTCCAGGCTCCGCCGGTAGGAGAAGGAATATCGGCCGGCGCTGCGGAGGCCCCCGAGGATGGCCTCGACGGAGGCGGCGGAGACATACTCCTCCCGCTCCTCCGGGGCGACCTGCTCCGCAATCGCGGCGACCGCCTTCCGGTAGGGGTAGGCGGTCCGCTGGTCCTGCGGAATGACCGTGGAGGTGTGGCCGATGCGGATCCCGATCATCCCGGTCCTGGGATCGATGAGGCCGATATAATCGAAGTTGTCGCTGGTCAGCCGCTTCGTCAGCAGTTCGTTCGTCTTTTGCTCGTCGATGTCGATGGCGTAGGTGACGGCCTCCACGTCGCCTGTGACGGGGTTCTGGAGCATATAGAGCTGGCCGTCCCGCCAGTGCCTTGTGCCGTCCCTGTATTCGATGGGGTACTGGATGCTCGCGCTCGCATGCCCGTTTTTGAAATCCTCCAGCAGCTTTTGGCGTCTGAACCTGGAGAAGAACGCTTCCTTCACGTCCTCGTCGGCGATCAGCTTGGAAAATTCCGCGAAATAGCCGTCGACGGTGCCGGACTCCTGCTGCTTCAGCACGAAGTCCAGGGAGCTCTTGCCCTCCCCGCACCAGTTTTGCGTCAGATTCAGGTGGAAGGAGGCCAGCGAGGCGGGATGCGTCCTGTCCAGCTGGAGATACGCCTGCCGGTAGCGTTCCTCCTGGTTCTTCTGCGCGGTCAGGTTCTGCCCGATGCCGTATGCCAGAACGGGCTTTCCGTTCTCGTCGAAGATCGTCGTATAGGTGATGCGCTCGTACCGCGGCTCCTGGCCCGCCCTCAATTTGTACCACACCTCGCAGGAGGCGTGCGGGGCGCCCGCCTCCACCTGGCGGTACATCTCCAGGAACGCGCCGGCACTGGCGTCGTCGATAAACGGGACGAGCGACTGCGGGGCGTTTTCTATGACCTGCGGCAGCCCGAATTTCCGGTAATCGTATTCCGTGAACTCGTTTTGCGCCATGATCACCCGGTGACTGTCGATCTCGTATTTCCATACGACGAGCTTGGCGTCCTCGACCGCCGCCTCGTACATCTTCCGCGCTTCGGTCCTGGCCGCTTCCGCGTCCTTCTGCTCGTCCATATCCGCGAAGGAGCTGTAATAATACTGGATGCCGTTCTTTACGTAGGCGCGGCGGAACTGGTTGTTGACCCAGTGCAGCCTGCCGTCCTCCGCCAGGACCCGGTATGTGGCGCTTCCCGTTTCCTTTTCCCCGCGCTTCACCTTGCCGAACTCGGATTCGAAGATCCCGCGGTCGGCCTCGTTCAGCCAGAAAACCGGATCGTCGCCCCGGGAGGCCCAGAACGCCTTACTGCCGTGATGCAGCACATAAAAG
>Ga0268360_1002879_pt1 | contig 12077 bp, 8 predicted proteins | sample BioMet11_FD_192465 | JGI IMG/M metagenome (GOLD analysis project Ga0268360, IMG submission 192465) | Sewage microbial communities from Oakland, California, United States - Biofuel 11 (Illumina Assembly) | ecosystem: Engineered > Wastewater > Sewage > Unclassified | place: USA: California... | reverse complement strand
AAGGAGGCGCCCGGGGCCGGGGCCTTCGCCTGGCAGATCCTCGCCCTCGCGGCCGCGCTGATCCTCTGGGCCTTCGCCTTCCTCAAGTCCCTGGGGAAGCTCTACGCCCGGCGCGCCACCGACGTCGCCGATCGGATCAGGCTCGCCGCCCAGGGCGAGCGGGACCTCTCCGCCCGGGTGCCCGTCGTCCTGGACGACGAGATAGGCGCCGCCGCCGCGGCCTTCAACCTCTTCCTCGACCGGTTCCTCGGCCTCGTGAAGAGCGTGCGGGACCTGGCCGCCACCCTCGAGGAGGGCGCGGGCAAGCTCGGCGAGACCGCCGAGGAGGCCAAGGGATCGGTCGCCGGCCTCGAGACCTCGGTGGGCTCGGTCAGGGACGCAGTCCAGCGCCAGTCGGACACCGTGGGGTCCACCGAGGGCGAGATATCGAAGCTCCTGGACTCCATCGGCCAGGTGGCCGGCAAGGTCATCGAGCAGTCGGGTTTCATGGACCAGAGCTCGGCGGCGGTGAGCGAGATGGCCGCCAACATCGCCTCGGTCTCGAAGACCGCCGAGCGGGCCGACGGGATAGCCACGGCCCTGCAGAAAGCCTCGGAGGAGGGCGGGCAGGCCCTCAAGGCCTCGATCGCCTCCATAGCCGAGATCGACGAGGCCTCGCGCTCCGCCCGGGACATCATCGGCGTGATCTCCAAGATCGCCGCCCAGACCAACCTCCTCGCGATGAACGCGGCGATCGAGGCCGCCCACGCGGGGGACGCGGGGCGGGGCTTCGCGGTGGTCGCCGACGAAGTGCGGGGCCTCGCCGAGACCTCGGCGAAGAGCGCCAAGGAGATCGAGGTCCTCATCCGCGGCATGGCTGAGAAGACCGGAAAGGGCGCCGGGCTGGCCGAGGGCGCGGGCAAGGCCTTCGACCGGATCCGCGAGGGAGTCGCCCAGACCAGCGAGCTCGTGCGCACCATCGCCGCGTCCATGAGCGAGCAGCGCGAGGGCGCCGAGGAGATACTCAAGAGCGTGCAGGCCCTCTCGGAGGCGACGCGGCACATCGAGGGCCTGACCGAGGGCCAGAAGGCCCAGTCCAAGGAGATGGAGCAGTCCATGCTCCGCATCGTGTCCGCGTCCAACGAGATATTCGAGGCCGTGCAGGAGGAGACCGGGGCGACCCAGGCCCTCGGGCGGATCGTCGGCATGGTGGGAGACGCGGCCGCGGGCAACAAGGAGAGAGTGCACGGCCTCGAGGAGGCCGTTTCCAAATTCAAGACCGGAGCTGCGAATGACTAGAGTACTCAGCAAGGAGAAGCTCTCGGAGGAAGTGTACCGCTTCGAGGTCGAGGCCCCGAACGTGGCTCGGGAGCGCAAGGCGGGGCAGTTCGTCATCGTCCAGGCCGACGACGACTACGGCGAGCGCATACCCCTCACCATCGCCGACGCCGACCCGAAGCGCGGCTCGGTGACCCTCGTCTTCCAGACCGTCGGCGCCAGCACCCACGCGTTGGCGCGCAAGGAGGTCGGCGACGCGATCACCGTCCTAGGCCCCCTCGGCAACCCGACCCACATAGAGCACTTCGGCAAGGCGGTCTGCGTCGGCGGCGGCATCGGCATGGCGCCCCTACACCCGATCGTCCAAGCCCTGAAGGCCGCGGGCAACGAGGTGGTGGTGATCGCGGGGGCGCGCACCAAGGACCTCCTCATCATGCAGGACGAGATGAAGGCCCTGGCCGACGAGCTCGTCGTCGTCACCGACGACGGTTCCGCGGGCCGCAAGGCCCTGGTCACCGAACCCCTCAAGGAGATGTGCGCCTCCTCGGCGCCCCCCGACATTGTCGTGGCGATCGGCCCGCCCGTCATGATGAAGTTCTGTTCCGAGACCACGAGGCCCTTCGGCGTGAAGACCCTCGTGTCCCTCAACACCATCATGATAGACGGCACCGGCATGTGCGGCGGCTGCCGCGTCTCCGTCGGCGGCGAGACCAAGTTCGTCTGCGTCGACGGCCCCGAGTTCGACGGCCACCTCGTGGACTGGGCCGGCATGATGTCGAGGCTCCGCTCGTACAAGGCCCAGGAGGAGGAGGCCCACCACCGGTGCCACCTCGAGATGGAGGCCGAGGCCGCGGCCGCGCGGCAGGGCCGAGCGGCCGGCGCCGCGGCGGCGGGACAGGGAGGGACGAGATGAGCGACGCAACGAACGAAAGCGCGGAGGCCCTCGAGCGGGAGGCCCGCGCGGGCCTCGAGCGCCTCGCGGCGATACGGGCCGGCGGCAGGGAGCCGTCCCCGAGGGACAGGCTGGCCATCCCCCCCCAGGCCATGCCCTGCCAGGGCCCGGCCATCCGCTCGCGCAACATGGGCGAAGTGGCCGAAGGCTACGGCGAGGCCCAGGCCAGGCTCGAGGCCGAGCGCTGCCTCGACTGCAAGAACGCCCCCTGCGTGCAGGGCTGCCCGGTGGGCGTGGACATTCCCCTCTTCATCCGCAAGATACGGGAGGGCGACTTCGCCGGCTCAGTCCGGGCGATCAAGCGCACCAACCTCCTGCCCACGATCTGCGGCCGGGTCTGCCCCCAGGAGAGCCAGTGCCAAGCCAACTGCACCGTGGGCAAGTCCCTCAAGTCCCCGGGCAAGGCCGTGCAGATCGGCCGCCTCGAGCGCTACGTCGCCGACCGGGAGCGCGCCTGCGGCGCCTGCGACATCCCCGACGTCGGGAGGGCCACCGGCAAGAAGGTCGCCATAGTCGGCTCGGGCCCCGCCGGCCTCACCGCCGCCATCGACGTCCGGAGGGCCGGCCACGAGGTCGTGGTCTTCGAGGCCTTCCAGAAGACCGGCGGCGTCATGGTCTACGGCATCCCCGAGTTCCGCCTCCCCAAGAGCCTCGTGGCGGCCGAGTCCGCCACCCTCGCGGAGATGGGCGTGCGCTACGAGCTCAACTTCCTCGTGGGCCGCACCCGCAAGCTGGGCGCCCTCCTCGCGGAGGACGGCTTCGACGCGGTCTTCGTCGGCGCCGGCGCCGGCCTGCCCAAGTTCATGAACATCCCCGGGGAGAACCTCGTCGGAGTCTTCTCGGCCAACGAGTACCTCACCCGCGCCAACCTCATGAAGGCCTACGACCGGGGCCGCGCCGCGACCCCCCTGTACCCCTCGAGGCGGGTCGCCGTCCTCGGCGGCGGCAACGTCGCCATGGACTCAGCCCGCATGGCCCTCCGCCTCGGCGCCGAGGAAGTGCACGTCCTCTACCGCCGGGCCCGGGAGGAGATGCCCGCCCGGGCGGAGGAGGTGGAGCACGCCATGGAGGAGGGCGTGGCCTTCGACTTCCTCGCGAGCCCCACCAAGATCCTCGGGGACAAGGACGGCGTCGCCGAGGCCCTCGAGATCCTCTCCTACGCGCTGGGCGAACCGGATGCCTCGGGGCGCCGCAGCCCCGTGCCCATCGCGGGCTCCGAGCGGGTCGTCCCCTTCGACACCGTCATCGTGGCCATAGGCAACGAGTCCAACCCCCTCCTCGCCAGGACCACCCCGGACCTGAAGGTGGACCGCCGAGGGCACATAGTCGTCGACGGCGCCCAGAAGACCAGCGTGGACCGGGTCTACGCCGGGGGCGACATAGTCCTCGGCGCGGCCACCGTCATCCTGGCCATGGGGGAAGGCCGGAGGGCCGCCGCGGCCATCGACGAGCTCTTGGACTGATCGGCGCCCGGCCCGGGTCGATGGCCCGGACGAGAGGGAGACCTTTCGCAAAGGTCTCCCTCTCGCGCTCGCCCGTCCAAAACCGCCCCGGGGCCCGCTAGCGGCAGATCGACGCCGCGATCCCGCGGCGCTCGAAGGGCGACAGATCGGGATCCCTCCCGCCGTCCTCGTCGAAGAAGGGCTCGTAGGTCTTGCCGAGCATCTTGTACTTCGCTCCGGCCAGCCGGTTGTACATCAGGCACTCGACGCGGACGCGGCCCGCGGCCCCCTCTAGGAGCGCGGCGGTCGCCTCGAGGTTCCCCGCGCCGTCGTTGTACCCCGGTATGAGCGGCACCCTGATCCAGAAGTGCCTGCCCGAGGCGATCAAGGAGCCCAGGTTGCGCAGGATCAACTCGTTGCTCCTCCCCGTCCCGCGCTCGTGCTCCGCGGCATCCGCATGCTTGATGTCCAAGATGACGAGGTCCACGGCGGACGCCGCCGCGTCGAAGACCTCAGCGGGGGCGTATCCCGACGTCTCTATCGCGAGGTGGCGCGGCCTGAGGAGCCGCGCCACCTCGAGCAGGAAGTCCGGCTGGGCGAGCGGCTCCCCGCCCGAGAAGGTGAACCCGCCGCCCGAGGGATCCAAGAGGTCGGCCACTGCGAGCATCTTCGACGCGAGGGCCTCGGGGTCGAGGTCCTCGCCGCAGCGGGAGAGGAGCCCCATGGGGCAGCGGTGGACGCAGCGCCCCAGCCCAGCGCAATCGGGATGATCGCAGGGCTCCTCGCAGCGCCCGCAGTGGACGCAGCCTGAGGGCCTGGCCATGACCTCCGGAGCGAAGGAGATGCCCTCGGGGTTGTGGCACCACGCGCAGCGTAGCGGGCAGCCCTTGAAGAAGGCGGTGCAGCGGATGCCCGGCCCGTCGTGGACCGTCATCTCGCGCAGGTCGAATATCCTGCCGGTCATAGTCCCTCCTCCCCGCCTGGAGGTCAGTCTGCGTACTCCTGGCGCTTGATGACGTGGTCCTGGTACTCACGGTCCAGCTCTATGAAGTAGGCGCTCCAGCCCCACACCCTCACGATGAGGCTCCGGTGGGCTTCCGGATTCCGCTGCGCATCGAGGAGGAGCTCGCGGTTCACCGCGTTGAGCTGCATCTGGTGCCCGCCCCGTTCGACGAAGAGCCTGACGAGGTCGGCGACCTTGGCCCTGCTCTCCTCGGACCCGAAGAGACTAGAGTGGAACTCCATGGTGAGGGGGCCGCCGTTTATGACGCGGCTGAGGTCGGGGCTCGTGAAGGATTTTATGATCGAGAGCGGCCCCTTCATCCTGGCGAAGATGCTGGGGGAATAGTTGGCCCCGAACCACTCCCCGGCGCGCCTGCCGTCGGGCGTGGCGCCGAGCCCCCGGGCGTGCCATATGTAGTACATGGCCGACCCCGTACCGGCCCGGACGATGCCGCCCCTCTCGTTGCGCAAGGGCGCCACGCCGTCGGCGAAGGCGTCGAGGAGGAAGCTCGCCAGGCGATCGACCTCGGGGTCCCCGTTCCCAAACTTGGGCGCCTCGAAGCGCAGCTTCGCGAGGAGTTCGTCGCGGCCACGAAAGTCCTCAGCCAGGGCGGCGAGGAGGTCCTCGGCCGCGAGGCTGGCCTCCCCGAACACATACGCGCCGATCGCCGCCAGGGAATCGACCGCCGTGGAAAGCCCGGCCCCGTGGAAGCCATAGTTGTTGTACTTGGCGCCGAGGGAGACGTCGCGCGCCGCCTCCACCCGGCCGTCCATGAGGAGCGACATGAAGGGCGCCGGCACCATCCAGAGCCCGCGGACTCCCTCGTTCAGCCGGCAGCATTCCGCGGCGATCCCCTCCCTCACCTTCCCGAGGAAGGCCTCGAAGCTCGGGGCGCCGGCGAGGTGCCGCTCCGCGGCGCGCAGCACCACCTCGGGGAATGAGAGCGCCGCGATGTTGGGGATATCCATGCCTTTCCCGGGGATTATGAACTCCCAGCAGGCCGCGACGACATAGTTCCTGGCGTCCTCGGGGGCGTAGCCGAGCCCGATGAGCCCGGGCACCACGACGTCGTCGTTGGAGTACTGGGGGAAGCCGAGGCCTTCCTTCGTGAGCTCCGTGCCGAGCCGGTAGGTCTCCGCCCCGGTGCTGCGGTCGACTCTGAGATTGATCTTCGGATCGATGAGCTTCAGCTCCCGGCTCGCCTGGAGGCACAGCCGGGAGAGGAGATTGAAACCATCCCCGCCGCCCGGCCCGGGGCCGCCGAGCACGAGGCTCTGGCCGTTGTCCCCCTGCTGGACCCCGGGGTAGAGGTCGCTGTCCCGGTTGAAGGTTAGGAAGAACTCCTCCACGAGGTCCAGGGCCCCCTCCTCGTCGAGGCGGCCGGCCTCGAGGTCGGCCTCGAGGTAGGGCCACATGTATTGGTCGAAGCGGCCTACCGTGTTGTGGTACTCCCCTTCGCACCACAGGGCGAAGTGGAGGATGCGGAAGAACTGGAGGGCCTCCAAGAAGGTCCGGGCCCCTGAGCGGGGCACCTGGCCGAGGACCTCGGCGATGTCACTCCGGCCCACCCTCTCGGCCTCGGCCCGATAGCGATCGGCGAGGCCGACGACGGCGTCGATCTCCGAGAGGAGGCAGCTCAGGAAGAGGCGGCCCTCCTCGTCCCCCTCGGCCTCGGCCCTCCCGAGCCTGGCGGAGACCTCGGCCCTGCGGGCGTCCAGCCCGCGGGCGATCGTAGTGGCGTAATCCGGGGATATGTTGCAGACCCTGCCCTGCTCGTGGATGTAGTGCCCCGCCTTGATGGCCGCCCACTCGGCGTCGGTGAAGAGCTCCGGCCGTCTCACTCTGGTCCTGGTGAAGCATATCCTCTCGCCCTCCCAGATGGTCGGTACCTCGGCCTCGAGGAGGTCCACCGCGCTCCTCGCCACCCTGAAAACGGGCTCGGCTCCCTGCCGCGCGTAGGCTTCGGCCACGGATGGGCCCATCTCCGAGCGGTTCTTCCTCCGGCTCCGGTCGAGCGTCATCTCGTAGAGCCGTCTCAGGGCTGTAGTCACGTTGATCCTCCACAATCTGTCAACATTAACATTAACAATATCGTTAATGTTAATCAATCCCAGCGCCGATGCCTAGGGCGAGGGATATCACTCGCAGCCGACGCAGATGTACTGGACGACCCGCTCCTGGGTGAGGTCTGGCCCCGCGGCCAGCTCCGCCACGACGCCCCCCTCCCGCATGACGTAGATCCGGTCGCTCATCCCTATGAGCTCCGGCAGCTCGCTGCTGATCATGAGGACGGCGACCCCCGCGGCCGCGATCCGGTCGATGAGGCCGTGGATCTGGGCCTTGGCGCCCACGTCGATGCCGCGGGTCGGCTCGTCGAGGATGAGGAGTTTAGGGGCGGTGGCGAGCCACTTCGCGAGGACGCAGCGCTGCTGGTTCCCGCCGCTCAGGGTCGCGACGGGCTGCTCTATGGACCTGGCCACCACGCTCAGCTCCCCCACGAGACCTTCGACCTTGGACCGCTCCGCCCGGGGCGCGATGAGGCCGAAGCGCAGGAAATCCCCGAGGGCCGCGAGGCTGACGTTCTCGCGGATGTTCATGCCGAGGACCAAGCCTTCGGCCTTCCGGTCCTCGGAGAGGTAGGCCATGCCCGCGGCGATAGCCCGCCTCGGGTTCCAACGGTCGAGCCGGCGGCCGAGGTAGCGCAGCTCCCCCCCGGCCATCCGCCGCGCGCCGAAGACCGACTTGGCCAGCTCTGTCCGGCCCGAGCCGACGAGGCCGCCGAGGCCGACGACCTCGCCGGCACGCACGTCGATGTCGATCGGAGGAGTCCGGGGCGTGAGCCGCAGGCCCCGGACCTCGAGGACGCTCTCCGCGGCGCCGCCGTGGGTCTTGGGGTAGAGGGAGTCGATGGACCGGCCGGCCATCATCTTGATCACCTTGGCCTCGTCGAACTCGCTCATCGGCAGCTGCCCCACGCCCCTGCCGTCCCTCAGCACCGTGACCCTGTCGCCTATCTCGAGGAACTCCTCGAAGCGGTGGGAGATGTAGACGATGCCCATCCCCTCGGACCTCATCCGCTTGATGAGACCGAAGAGCATGTCTATCTCCCTCTTCGTCAGGCTCGCCGTCGGCTCATCCATGATCATCACGCGGGAAGAGAAGGAGATGGCCTTCGCGATCTCGATGACCTGCTGCTGTGCCGTCGAGAGCCGCGACACCATCTCGCGGGGATCGATGTCGCAGGAGAGGGACCTGATGAGCTCGGCGCTCCTCGCGTACATGAGGGATGCGTCCTTCATCCCCCTCCTCTTCGGCTCGCGGCCGAGGAATATGTTGTGGGCGACGTCGAGGTTGGGGCAGAGGTTCAGCTCCTGGTGGATGAAGGCGACGCCCGCTGCTCGCGCCTCCCGGGGGTCCCGGAAGGACACGGGGTGACCGTCCATGAGGATCTCGCCCTCGTCCGGGGGGATGACGCCGCCCAGGACTTTCATGAGAGTGCTCTTGCCCGCCCCGTTCTCCCCGACGAGGACGTTGACCTCGCCGGAGCGAAGCTCGAAGTCGACGCCGTCGAGGATCTTGACCTCGCTGTTGCGCAAGGCCTTCCCACTCTCGCCGTAGATGTACTTCCCTATCCCCCGCATGGAGACCAGCGCTTCGCTCATGACCGCTCCTTCATCCGCGCCTATGCGCCAAGTTGCCGAGCACGATGGCCGCCAGGATTATGACTCCCTGGACAGCCAGGTACAGATGGTACGACACGCCGAGAAGATTGATGCAGTTCTCGATGATCTTGATCGTGAGGACGCCGAAGATAGACCCGACGACCGACCCGACGCCTCCGAAGAGGCTCGTGCCCCCCACTATCGCCGCGGTGACCGCCTCGAAGGTGAAGGTGCCTCCTCCCATGTTGGGCTGGGCGGCGTTTACCCGGATCGTCAGGAGGAGCCCGGCGAGGGCGGCGAGGGCTCCACAGAGGCAGTAGACCGAGACGTTGATCCTGGCCACCGGCACCCCGCTGAGCCCCGCAGCCTTGGGCCCGAATCCGAAGGCCCGGAGCCGCCGCCCGAAGGCCGCCGAGCCGATGAGGACCTGGAATATCCCGGCCACGAGGAGGGCGATGAAGACCGAGGAGGGAAGCCCGAGCAGGCTGGTCCGCCCGATGGCGAGGAAAGCCGCCGGCAGTCGGTTCACTATGGACCCTTGGCTCACTATCTGGGCGACACCGTAGAGGATGTAGCCCGATCCGAGGGTGGTGATGAAGGCTGGGACCTTCCCGAATTGGATGATCGCCCCGTTCGCGAGGCCGATGAGCGCCCCGAGTCCGAGGACTACCGCGAGGACGAGGGGGGCGGGCAGGAGGAGATTCTTGGCGAGGATGCCCGACACGATGGACGACAGGCCCACGATGTACCCCAGGGAGAGGTCTATGCCCCCGGTCATGAGGACCATGGTCATACCGATGCAGGCGATGATGGGTATGGCCGACTGCCTCACCACGACCGCGAAGTTGTCGGCCTGGGCGAAGTTGGGCACCGAGGCGCAGGCCAGAGCAGCGATGACGGCGAAGATGAGGAAGCTCACGTGCGCCCCGGCGAATTCCCTGAGCGCCGCGGGCAGGCCCCCGCTCCGAGAGGAGGGGACGCCGGCTCCGGAACGCGATGACGAACTCATAGTGTACCCCTTGTGGCCATCGCGTTGCGTCTTCTCACCTGTCCGCTCATGAAGACGATGACGATGATTATCGTTCCGACGAGGACGTTCTGCATGAAGGGATGGACGCCCAGGAGGTCGAGGACGTTGCGCAGGCAACCGATCACGAGGGCGCCGACCACCGCCAGCGGGACTGAGCCGGAGCCGCCGGCCATGTCTACCCCGCCGATGATGCACGCGGCTATGGCATCGAGCTGGTAGGCGTCGCCCTGGGTCGGGTGCACCGTGTCGAGCTGGGCGCTGAGGAGGAGCCCCGCGACGGCTACGCAGAAGCCGGAGAAGCCGTAGACGAAGAGCTGGACGCGCTTTACGTCGACGCCCTCCTGGCGTAGCACGCCATCGTTGCCGCCGAAGGCGAAGATGTGATTCCCCAAGGGGGTCTTCCGCTGGACGAAGAATCCGACCAGGAGAAACGCGACCATCAGGTAGTCGGAGATCGGCACGCCCAGGAGGGCGCCGTTGCCGATGAAGACGTAGGAGTCGGGGAATCCCCCTATGGAGCGCCCCCCGTTCATGAGGAGCGCGAGGCCTTCGCATATCTGGCCGACGACTAGGGTCGTGATGAAGGCCGGGACGGCTAGCTGCGCGACCATGAACCCGTTGAAGAGCCCCATGAGGACGCCGGCCGCCGCTCCGGCCGCGAGGCTCGGCGCCACTCCGACGCCGCCGAGCATCATGAGGCCCGCGATCATTGGGCAGAAGGCGAGGAGGCCGGAATACGATAGGTCGATGCCCTTGATGACTATGACCGACGTCATGCCGACGGCGCAGACGGCGATGATGGATGATTGCCTCACCACGTTGAGGAGGTTGGGCAGTGCGAGGAAATGCGGGACGAGGGACCCGACGGCCGCGAAGGCCGCCAAGGCTGCCGCGGCCATTAGTGCTCTTCTGGCGGCTCGGGGGAAATTCACGCTGATCTCCAAATCGCGCCGCACCGGCCGCGGGACTGTCCGGCGGCGGAGCGCGGCGCAGGTCTATGCTAAAGTCCGGCGGGGGTCCTCAGAAGGCCCACTTCCCGGCCTCGTCGAGGTTTGTCTTGTCGTACACCATGGTGCCGGAATCGATGACCTTGGGGACGCTGGAAGCCTTGGTGGTCCCGTCGAGGACCCCGATGAGGGTGTCCACCGCGATCTGCCCCATCTTGGCGGGGAACTGGGCCATGGTGCCCGTGATCTCGCCCTGCTTCACGAGGTCGACGGCCTTCTTGGACCCGTCGACTGCCATGATGGTCACTCCGGTCCTCCCGGCGTCGGAGAGGGCTTGGAGGATGCCGTCGAGCATGACGTCGGAGGCGGAGAAAAGCCCCTGCACGCTCTTGTTCGCCTGGAGCATGTTCTCGGTGACCTGCATGGCCACCGAGTTGGTCCAGTTCCCGGGCTGCTCGCCCACGACCTTCAGGCCCGAGCCCTCGATGCCCTTCTTGAAGCCGTCGACGCGGTTGTCCCCGGCGAGGCTGCCGTTGGCGCCCCGCACGATGAGGACGTTGCCCTTGCCCTTGAGATCCTTGGCCATGCGCTCGCCGGCGAGCTCGCCGGCGTTGAAGTTATCGGTCCCGACGTAGGCGATGTAGAGCGACTCGTTGCCCTTCTCCACGGAGGAGTCGACGATGATCACCGGGATGCCCGCGGCCTTGGCCTTCTTGAGCACAGGGACGACCGCCTTGCCGTCCATGGGGTTGAGGACGATGGCGTCGACCTTCTTGGCGATGAGGTTCTCGACCTGGTTTACCTGGCTGGAGACCGCCGTCTGCTCGCCGGCGGTGACCAAGAGGAACTTGTGGCCGGCGGCCTCGACCCTCGACTGGATGGCGGTGGCTATGGCCTTCTGAAAGTCGTCGTTGGTGACCGTCTTGAGACTGAAGGCGATGGTGTAGACCTTCTTAGGCGTGGCGAACGCGCCCGCGGAGAGCGAGACGAGAGCGAGCAAGACGAGAAGCGCCTTTTTCATGGGAATCCTCCTGATCGAAATTGTCTTAACATTATCGTTAACGTTACTGATAATGTTCGACGCAGGATACAGGCGAGTCCTCGATCTGTCAATCTTTTTTTTCATTTTTGTCTTCCGCCGCCGTCCGCCGCGCGGCGCGCCCGGAGGCGGCGGGGAGCCGGGTCACGAGATTGACATGATCGCGCCATTAACGATAATGAGTGGCTGATTCGGGAATATCCGATCGAGACAGACGGGAGAGCGAGGAACGATGAACCGGCGAGTTCGACCTGGGCAAGTCACGCTGAAGGATATCGCCGCGAGGGCTGGGTACACGATCAACACGGTGTCGCGGGCCCTGAAGGACAAGGACGACATCGCGGTCGAGACCCGAAAGCGCATACAGGAAATCGCCGAGGACATGGGCTACATCCGCGACACCCTCGCGGGGGCCCTGAGGTCGGGCACCACGAAGACCATCGCCGTCATCCTGGGCGACATATCGAACCCCCACTTCTCGATCATGGTGAGGGAGATCGAGAGCAGCGCGCGGAAGCAGAGCTACAACACGATCATCCTCAACACCGACGAGGATTCAGGCATAGAGCGGGAGGCCATCAAGTCCGCCATTAGCCGCAAGGTGGACGGCATCATCATCTGCCCGACCCAGAAGGACGACAAGAACGTCCGATTCCTCCAAGCTCAAGGGGTGCCCTTCGTTCTGATCGGCAGGCATTTCAAGAGGATCGAAGCCGACTCGGTAGTCTGCGACGACGAAGCCGGA
>Ga0268360_1002875_pt1 | contig 12091 bp, 10 predicted proteins | sample BioMet11_FD_192465 | JGI IMG/M metagenome (GOLD analysis project Ga0268360, IMG submission 192465) | Sewage microbial communities from Oakland, California, United States - Biofuel 11 (Illumina Assembly) | ecosystem: Engineered > Wastewater > Sewage > Unclassified | place: USA: California... | reverse complement strand
AGAGGCTGCTGGTGGGGAATTGTCCCCGATTGGACAAGGCGGCCAGGATTCCCAGGGCCTTGGTGCCGGCTTCCCCCATGTCGAGACTCAAATCGCCCACATAGGCCCGGATGTGGGCCGCGATGACGTCGGATCGTTTTTCCCGGGCCAGCAGGCGGGCCAGGGGCGTGGTGAGGGCCGGATCGGCTCGGGTGGCCAGGAGGCTTTGGCGCAGGACGCGGGCCAGGGCGCCGAGGACGTCCGGTCCGAGGGCCCGGCGGGCGGCAATGACCCCGAGCGGCACCGGCACGTCCGGCACCTGATCCTGCCACCAGGCCCCGAGGTCGAGGCGGACTTCGAGCCCGTATTCGGCCGCGACCAGGGCGGTTTCGTGGATGAGCAGCCCGGCTGCGACATGGCCGGCCACGAGTTCCGGTACGATCCGGTCGTAGCGCACGGGCACAAACGGGACGTCCGGGGCGGGCAGGTCCGGGCGATCCGCGGCCAGGGCGGCGCGCAGGAGGGTGGCGGCCGTGGTGTGGGCCCCGGGCACGGCCACCGTTGCCGGCCGGCCGTGAAAGCCTTTTTTCACCACGAGCTTGGGTCCGGCGCCAAAGCCGAAGGCCGCGCCCGCCGGCAGCACCGCATAGGTGTCGGCGATGCGCGCGGCCACGGCGGCGGAAATCTTCACGACATCGTAGGTGCCGGCCAGGGCGGCCTCGTTCAAGGTCTCCACGTCCTCGAAGGCGAACGCGGCCCGGTAGCCGGGTAGTTCCACCCGGCCGAGCAGCCAGGCGCCGAAGATGACGACATCGTTGGGACAGGGGGAAATGGCCACGGACAACGTCGGCATGGAAACACTCCTTAGGCGAGCAGTTGCGCGGCCGTACGGGCCAGGCTGGCCAGGGCGCCGGCCAGGTCCCAGTCCCGGGGCGGCCGGGCGCCGACCCGGTTGGACACGGTGCGCAGTTCCAGGAAGGGCGTCCCGGCCAGGGCGCACGCCAGGGCCAGGGCAAAGCCCTCCATGTTTTCGATCAGGGGCAGGGGCGTGCGGTCCGCGGCCGCGGACCGGGCCGGTTCGGCCGCCACCGTGGCCACGGTGGCGCATGCGCCGCGCAGGCACCCCTTCGGCACGGTCAGTCCCATGGCCCGGGCCGCCGCGTCCGGGTCCAGACCGATCCGGTCATGGATCGGCTCGCCGGCGATGGTAATTTGGGGGAAGCCGAGCGCCTTGGGATCAGGCGGCGTTCCTTCTTGGCGCAGGCCGTATTCGGGGAAAGTTTCGGCCGTGGCCGCGACCAGGGCGCCAAGGGGCGCGCCGGCCAGGTCGAAGCTTCCGGCCAGGCCCAGATTGACCACGCCGTCAAGGCCGCCGGCGCCGAGCAGCCGGCCAAGGCTCACCCCGGCCGCCACCGGGCCGACGCCGGTGACGAGCAGTCGCCAGTCACGGCCGCCCCGGCGCCAGGTCACGGCTTCTCCGGCCGCCGGAGCGGCCGGAGCGCCGAGGGGACCGAACGCGGCCCGGTATTCCTTGGCCGTGGCCACGGCCAGGCAGAGGCTCACGGAAGGCCAGCCTTTCCCTTCATGGAATCCCAAAGGGCGCCGCCCGTTGGGCGCCGAAGGCAGGCCTCCCCCATACCCAAGCCGCTACAGCCGCCAGGTGGCGAAACCGGCCGCGGTCAATGCTTCCCGGTCGTAGAGGCCCTTGACGTCGATCAGCACGGGGTTGGCGCCGGGGCGGAACCAGCCGGCCATGTCGGACAGGGACAGGTCCTTGTAAGCGTCGTGGGCCACGGCCAGGATGAGGGCGTCGAGATCGCGCAGGGCGTCCAGGGGCTGCAAGGCCAGGCCGTATTCCTCCAGGGCTTCCTCGGGGCTGGCCATGGGGTCGTGGACGAGGACCTCGGCCCCGAATTCACGCAGCTCGGCCACGATGTCCACCACCCGCGTGTTGCGCAGGTCGGGCACGTTTTCCTTGAAGGTGAGCCCCAGGATGCCGATGCGGCCGTCCATGACCCGGCCCTTGGTCCGGATGAGCTGCTTGATCGCGGCCTTGGCCACGCGCGTGCCCACCGAATCGTTGATGCGCCGGCCGGCCGGGATGATCTCGGGGTGGATGTTCAGGGCTTGGGCCTTGTACAGCAGATAGTAGGGGTCCACGCCGATGCAGTGGCCGCCCACGAGGCCCGGCCGGAAGGGCAGGAAGTTCCATTTGGTGCCGGCGGCGGCCAGGACTTCCAGGGTATCGATGTCCATGGCCTCGCACAGCAGGGACAGCTCGTTCATAAGCGCGATGTTGATGTCGCGCTGGGTGTTTTCGATGACCTTGGCCGCTTCGGCCACCTTGATGGACGAAGCCCGGTGCACGCCGGCCGAGACCACGGCGCCGTAGACCAAGGCGAGCAGGTCGGTCACGGCCGGGGTCTGGCCGGACACGATCTTGACCACCGTGCGCAAGGTGTGGACCTTGTCCCCGGGATTGATGCGCTCCGGGGAATAGCCCAGGAAAAAGTCCTTGCCGCCGGTCAGGCCCGAGCCCTGTTCCAGCAGGGGCTGGCAGATATCCTCGGTCAGTCCGGGATAGACCGTGGACTCGTAGACCACCACCGAGCCGGGGGTGATGTGGCGGCCGAGCAGGGTCGAGGCCTTGGCCAGGGGATCGAGGTCCGGGGCCTTGAATTCGTTGATCGGCGTGGGCACGGCCACGATGAAGAACTTGCAGGCGGACAGTTCGGCCGGATCGGCCGTGTAGCGCAGGGATACGGCGGCCAAGTCCTCCGGCGGCACCTCCAGGGTGCTGTCGGTGCCGGAAGCCAGTTCGGCCACCCGGGCGGGCTTGACGTCGAAACCCACTACCTGGAAATGACGGGCCAGGGCCACGGCCAGGGGCAGGCCCACATACCCGAGACCGATGACGGCGATGGACGCTTTCCGGTCGCGGATTTCCTCGAAAGTGATCACGCATTGACTCCTTTGCATAGGGAAAAAGACCCAGAACGCCGGATATCCCAAAGTCCAACGGCCGGCAAGACGGCCTGTTTACATTGGCGCGGCAAGTGCCTAGGTACGGGGGATGCACATCGACTGGAAGATTTTGCTCACGGCCCTTGGCCTGGCCTTCATCCTGGAGGGCCTGCCCTATTTCCTGGCAGCGGAAAAGATGCCCACGGTTTTGCGCGCTCTGTCCGAACGCAAGCCCGCGGAGCTGCGCACTCTCGGCTTCACGGCCATGCTGGCCGGGTTGCTGCTCATCTTCGTGTTGCGGTCAAGCTGGAACTGATCGCCGTTGCGGCGACCCCATCGCCACTCGTCCGGCCGGGCCTCAGAAGGCCTTGACTCCGGCGTGCAGGAACACGATCCCGCCGGCCATGGCCCGGAAGCTCACATTGGCGAAACCCGCCCGGACCATTTCCTCGGCCAGGCGTTCCTCGTCGGGAAATTCCCGGATCGTGGCCGCCAGATAGCGGTAGGCCTCGTCATCGCCCGAAACCAGCCGGCCGATGACCGGCAGGATGTGGCGCAGATAGAAATTGTAGAGTCCGCCCCACAGCCGCCGCTTGCCCGTACCGAATTCCAGCACCACCAGCCGGCCGCCCGGCCGGATCACCCGGGCCAGTTCGGCAAAAGCCTCCGGCCGCGGCCGGATGTTGCGGATGCCGAAGGCGATGGTGGCGCCGGCCACCCTGGAGTCGGGCAGGGGCAGGCACAGGCCGTCGGCCAGGATCGGGTGGATGCGGCCCCGGTTGGCCTCGATGAGCTTGGTCTGGCCCTGGGTCAGCATGGGCTGGCAGGGATCGGCGGCCAGGATGCGGCGTGGGGTGCGGGCGGCGATCTGGATGGAAACGTCCAGGGTGCCGGCGGCCAGGTCGAGCAGGGGACCTTCGGGCAGTCCCGGGGCGAGCAGCGCCCGGACCATGGCCCGGCGCCACAGGATATCGAGTCCGGCCGACAGCACGTGGTTGAGCAGATCGTAGGACCGGGCCACCCGGCCGAACATGCCAGACACCCGGCGGACTTCACCCGGCTTTGGCAGCTCAGCCACGGTCGGCCTCGTCCTTGACTGCGGCCGATGTGCCGCCACGGCGGATCACGCGCAGCACTTCCTCGAAAATCGGCCCGAAATGCTCGGCGAAATTGCCGGGCGAGATGCGTCCCGTCTCCACGAACTTGACCACGATTTCCTTGGCCACTTGCAGGGCCAGGGCTTCCATTTTGTCCACACACGCCTCCATGCAGAAAAAACCCGCCCGGGTGGGGAAATGGCCTTGGACCGTCCAAGGTCAAGGTCCGGGCGGGAAAAGGGAAAAACCAGGGCAGGCACTCCCCTTTTTTAGGCAGCCACCTAGCATGCTCAGGCCCGGACGTCGAGGTCCGCCACGGCGGAAACCGGACCGGGTAGAGAGAATCACGTGTTGTTCTCGTGGTGACCGTATGCTAAAAGACCCCAAGAATCCTTCTCCTTTGATCCGCAACAGCGGTGGGCCGGATTGCCTCCCCGGCCGGCAACCGCCAAGGAGTTTCGCGCGCCCATGTCGCCAACCCTTCCTGCTCTCGCCGGCGCGGCCCTGCCCGCGCCTTGGGGCGTGTTCGAGGTGTTGTTGCTCGTGACCTTCGTCGCCCATGTGCTGGTCGTGAACGTGGCTTTGGGCGGGACGCTGCTTGCGTGCTGCACGCCCGGTCCCAGGCGCGGCGCGGCCGGGGCCTTGGCCGGCCGGCTGCCCACGGCCGTGGCCATCACGGTCAATCTCGGGGTGCCGCCGCTGCTTTTCGCCTCGGTGCTTTACGGCCAATACCTCTATACGGCCGCCATCCTGTCCGCCAGAACCTGGGTATCGTTTTTCCTGCTCGTCATGGTCGCCTACGGACTGCTCTACCGGTTCCAGTCGCGTTTCCAGGCGGCCGGGGCCACGCTTTTTTCCGGGCTGGCCGCCGTGCTTCTGTTGGGCGCGAGCCTGGTCATGACCAACATCGCGACCCTGAGCATTCGGCCCGAAGCCTGGAACGTCGCCACGGCGACGCCGACGGGCGGTTTCCTCAACCTGGCCGATCCGACGTTTTTCCCCCGGTGGCTTCATTTTGTGCTGGCCTCCCTGGCCATGGCCGGGTTGTTTCTGGCCCTGATCAAGTCCCGGGCCGCCGGCCGGGGGGATGGCGATGCCCGGGAGGCCATGCGCCTGGGCCTCGCCTGGTTCACCCGGGCCACGCTGGTCCAGCTGGCCGTGGGGACGTGGTTCCTGCTTACCTTGCCCGGGGCGGTCCGCCACCTGTTTTTGGCCGGCAATATCCCGGCCACGGTGATCCTGGTCGTGGGGGTGCTGCTGGCGATCATGGCCCTGGTGCACGGATTCCGGGGCCGGCCAGGCCGGGCCGCGCTTTACGCGGTGGCGGCGGTCTGCTTCATGGTCGTGGTACGGGATCTGGTGCGCCGGATGAGCCTGGCGCCGTTTTTTTTGCCCGAGTCGTTGCCCGTGAACGCGCAGTATGGGCCGTTTTTCATGTTTCTGGCCAGCTTTTTGGCCGTGGCTGCCAGCGCGGTCTGGCTCGTGGCCGCCCACCGCCGGGCAGGGAAGGAGTAGGCCATGGAGTATCCGGTCTGGCATCTGATGGCGTTCGGCGGCGGCTTCTGGATCATCCTGGTCGCCGTGTTGCACGTGTACGTGGCCCATTTCGCCGTGGGCGGCGGCCTGTTTCTGGTCATGACCGAGCGGCTGGCCCGGCGGCTCGATTCCCGGCCGTTGCGCGACTACTTGCACCGCTATACGCGCTTTTTCCTGCTGCTGACCATGGTCTTCGGCGGTTTGTCCGGGGTCGGCATCTGGCTTGTGATTTCGGTGTTGTCTCCTCAGGCGACCCTGGTGCTCGTGCGGACCTTCGCCTGGGGCTGGGCCACGGAATGGACCTTTTTCGCCGGCGAAATCGCGGCCTTGCTCGTCTATTACTATGCCTTCGACCGCCTGGACGCCCGGCGCCATGCCCTGGTCGGCTGGTGCTATTTTCTGTTCGCCTTCCTGTCGCTTTTCACCGTCAACGGCATTATCGATTTCATGCTGACCCCGGGGCAGTGGCCGGTGAGCCTCGATTTCTGGGACGGGTTTTTCAATCCGACTTTCTGGCCGGCCTTGGCGCTGCGGTTTGCCCTGGCGGTCATGCTGGCCGGGCTGTTCGGCTTTGCCACGAGCCTGGGCATTGCCGAGGTCGAGGCCCGGGAGACCATGCTGCACCTGGCCTGCCGCTGGGTGGTGACGTGTTTGCCGGTGCTGTTGCTCGCCGGCTGGTGGTACGTGGGGGTGCTGCCCGCTCCGGTACACGATTTTGTGCTGCGCCGGTCCAGTGAAATCGTCCCCTACCGATTGGCCTATCCACTGCTCCTGCTCGTTATCGGCCTCGGCGCCCTGGTCCTGGTCAACCGGCTGCCCCTGGCCGTGCGCCGGAGCCTGGCCGTGGTGCTGCTTCTGGCCGGGCTGGGTGTGGTCGGCACCTTCGAGACCCTGCGCGAGGCCGCGCGCAAGCCCTGGCTCATCTCCGGCCAGATCTGGTCCACGGACATCCGGCCAAGCCAGGCCGCGCCCTACGACGCGCCGTTTCTGCCCCGGGCCAAGTGGGCGACCGTCAAGGACGTCACCCCGGACAACCGGCTGGCCGCCGGCAAGGAGCTCTATGCCTACCAGTGCCTGCCCTGCCATGCGGTGGGCGGGCCCATAAAGGACATCCGCCGGTATACACGCCATATCGGCGCCCCGGGCATCACCGCCTACCTGACCGGCCAGGGCAAGCTTTTCACCCACATGCCGCCGTTTCTCGGCAGCCCGGCCGAGCGCGAGGCCCTGGCCGCCCATATCGCCCAGGACATCAACGGCCGGACGCCGCAACCGGAAAAGCCCGTGGCCGTCGAACCGGCGGAAGTCGCCATTCCGGCCTTCGACGCCGACAAGGCCGGCTATGTGCTCCTGGCCTGGAACAGTCTGGGCGTGGTGGCCCTGGCCGGCTGCGACGGCTCGTTTTCCCTGGCCGTGCCCGGCAACACGGTCCAGGCAGTGCTTGTGAAGCGCGACGTCATGCCCGAGGTGGTGACGGAAAACATCACCATCAATTATGCCGCGCCCGAGGGGTTCAAGCATCCCGCGGCCCGGTCGGATTTCTGGAAATTCGCCCCGTCCCTGGTCGGCAAGGCCTTGCCGGCCGATGTTTCGCCCACCGGGCTCAAGCCGGATGGGGCGTTCACGGCCGGGGACAAGCTTTATACCGCCGCCGGCATTCCCGTGACGCCTTATCCGGAAAAGGGTGGGGTCAATCCCTATCCGGTCTTTACGGTCACGGCCAAGAACACGAAAACCGGCGCGGAACTGGCCGTGACCAAGGCCGTGCTGCCGGTGTCCACGGAAATGGGCTGCGCCACCTGCCATGGCGGCGCCTACCGGGTGGACGGGGTCATGGGCGTGGCCGACGACACGGCCAAGGGCATTCTGTCTGTCCATGACCGGCGAAACGGCACCGACTTGGCTGCCCGGGTCGGGTCCGGCCAGCCCGTGGCCTGCCAAAGCTGCCATCCCGATGTCGGCGCGACCGGCGGTCGGCCCGAACTGCTCGGCCTGTCGGCCGCCATCCACGGTTTTCACGCTTCCTATCTGGCCGGCTCGGACGGCCAGGCCTGCGCCCGCTGCCATCCCACCTCGCCCAAGGGCGTGACCCAGGCCCAGCGCGACAACCACGCCGCGGCCGGCATCGGCTGTCCGCGCTGCCACGGGTATCTCGAAGACCACGCCCTGTCGCTTCTGGCCCACGAAAAAGCCGCCGGCAAGAAGGCGGCCGCCTGGCTCATGCGGCCCCTGGCTCCGCGCAGCGTGCCCGACGTGGCCGCCATCCATCCCCGGGCCGCCTGGACCCAGGAACCCGACTGCCTCAACTGCCACAAGGATTTCAAATCTCCGGCCAAGGATGCCTCGGCGTTCAACACCTGGACCAAGGATGCGGCCGGCTTGTTCCGCAACCGCCGGGAGGAAACCGGCAACATCCCCTGCGCGGCCTGCCACGGCAGCCCCCACGCCACGTTTGTCGCGGTCAACGACTACGGCCTGGACATCCACAACATCGCCCCCCTGCAGTACATGGGCGCGCCCGGGGTCATGGCCGCCAACAAGCGCTGCGATGTCTGCCACACCATGGAGATGGACGGGGACGTGCACCATCCGAACATGGTCCGGTAGGCGGCCGGTGTCCGGGGCGGCGGCGCCTGCGACACGGGGCAAGCCATATTCCGGTGGCACCGCGCCCCAGGGGCTTGCCAGCGTTTCCCTGGACGGCTGACCGGCAGTCGTCGTATACAAAATTCCGCCCGATAGGACAGGGGAAAGCCCTTGTCGTGACGACCACCGTGCCAGATACGCGGTGCGTGCCTGCCTTGCTCTTATCGTGACCGAAAAATGCTCCCGTGCGGGGAGACTGTTGCGCGCAAAGGTGTGCCGGGGCCGTTGCCTGGCTGCTGTTGCGTGGTTGCTGTTGTGTTGTTGGGATACAAGACGGAGTCCCGCTGGCAAGGGGACAATTCCGAAAAGGAAGTGTGTATGATCGGGCCTTTTATCAATAGTGCCGGAATTGTCACCGGCTCCATTCTCGGCGCCGTGTGCGCGAGCACTATTCCGGCGGATTTTCGCAGGAAAATCAATTATGTCTTCAGCTGCATCACCCTTGGCATCGGCGTTTTCATGACCGGCAAGTGCCATGCCCTGCCGCCGGTAGTCATCGCCGTGCTGTTCGGGGCCATTTTGGGGGAAGTATTGCGCGTGGAAAAGGGCGTCATGCGTCTGGCCTTTCGCGCGGTCAACGTGTTCCAGCGCAAAAAGACCGCCACGCCCGGCCTGCCCCAACAGACGTTTCGCGATCAGTTCGCCGTGGTGACCGTGCTTTTTTGCGTCAGCAGCCTCGGCATCATGGGGCCCATGCAGGAGGGCATCTCCGGCGATCCCTCACTGCTCATCATCAAGGCGTTGCTGGATTTTTTCACCTCCATGGTCTTTGCCTCCAACATCGGCGGGGTCATCGGCGTGCTGGCCGCGCCCCAGTGCCTGATCCAGTCGTCCATCCTGCTTTTGTCCACGGCCGTGGTGCCATCCATAAGCCCTTCCATGATGGCGGATTTTTCCGCTTGCGGCGGGCTGATCATGCTGGGCACGGGCTTGCGCCAGTTGAGCCTGGTGGAAGTGCCGGTCCTCAGCATGCTGCCGGGATTGCTGTTCGTGATGCCGATCTCGGCCCTGTGGACCCATTATTTCCATTTATAGGGGTGGGGTTTCAAAAAAAGGATCGCCCGGAAGCGTCCGGGGGCAGCGTCATGCCATGGGGCTGACCCCGTCTGGGTCTCCAAAGGGGAGCGCCTTTTGGCCTCCGGAGGCGTTCTCCCGACGATCAGGGGCAGTTCGGGTCGGCCGGGCCGGCCAGGTCGGTCATTTTCGCGTAGCAGCGCAGCTCGACCGCCCGTTTGCGCACCAGATCGATGGCCTGGCGTGAGGCGATCAGGGGCCAGATCGTGCCATCCTGGTGGGCCAGCATGCTGCGGAAAGAGGCAATTTGCGCGTCCTTGAAGGCCACCCAGTCGCGCTGGGCGGTTCGAAGCGCGGCCTTGGCCTCAGGGGGAAGGCCCGCCATGACGGCCTTGTAGGCCGCGTTGAGCTCCCCGTCCCAGGCCGTAAACGCCAGGTCCAGGCACTGGGCCATGCCGGCGGTGGTCTGGTTTTGTTCCAGGCAGGTCTCCAGGGCGGTATCGATGGGTGAGGTGCCTGCGGCCAGGGTCGGGCAGTCCGTCCCGGACAGGCCGGCCACGACCGAAAACACGATCAGGACCAGGGCGCGAAGGGTCTGGCGTGGGCGCATGGCGCGGATCTCCTTGGGGATATGGACCGGGCTGAATTGTCGTTTTCGGCCCGCGTCGCCAGTCCGGACGCCGCGGGCCGTGTTGCAGCGCAGTGACGTGGGGCTAGAGCCGGATCAGTTCGTACCGGGGCGTGCCGAGTCCCACGGCTTGGCCATGGGTGAAGGTCACGTCGCCCCGGGTCCATTTCCACAGGGCCGTGAACTTGTCGGCCCCGGCCTCGTGGCCGGCTTCCAGCTTGCAGTCCGGGCAGCCGGCCTGGGCATTGACCAGGTCGAGGCAGGCCTTGTCCAGGGCGATCGGGTCCTTGGAGGCCAGGAAGCCGATGTCCGGCACGATGGGGGCATCGCTCCAGGCGGCGCAGTCGCAGTCCGGGGTCACGTTGACCAGGAAGTTGATGAAGCCCACCCGGTCTTCCTTACCGGTCACGGCGCCCCGGGCATACTCCACCAGCCGCTCCATGAACGGCACGATTTCCGTGTGCCAGTCGATGAACATGGCCTTCTTGGGGCAAACGGTCAGGCATTCGCCGCAGCCGATGCACACCGACTTGTCGATGCCGGCCTTCTTGTCCGTAAGCGAGGCGGCCTGGACCGGGCAGACGCGGACGCATTCGCCGCAGCCGATGCATTTTTTGGGCTCGACCTGGAAGCGGATGCAGTGCTGGTCGCGCTTGCCGGCCCGGGTCGCGCAGCCCATGGCCAGATTTTTGACCGCGCCGCCAAATCCGGCCAGTTCATGGCCCTTGAAGTGGGACAGCACGAGCATGCTGCCGGCCCGGACAATGTCGCCGGCGATCTTGACCGAGCTGAAGTGCTTGCCGGCCAGGGGAACGTCGATGCCGTTGGTGCTGTCCAGGCCGTCGGCGATGAGGACCGGTGCGCCGAGCACGGCGTAATCGAAGCCGTGTTCCACGGCCGTGAGCAGATGGTCCACGGCATTGTGGCGGCTGCCGGAGTAGAGGGTATTGGTGTCGGTGACGAACGGCAGGCCGCCCCGGGCCTTGATGCGCTCCACCACGGTCCGGACGTAGGTCGGGCTGATGTGGGTGTCGCAGCCGCGCTCCCCGAAATGGACCTTGATGGCCGTCAGATCGCCTCTGTTAACGATCTGGTCGAAGCCGGCCGCCTCGAAGAGCTTTTTGATCTTGGCCGTGCGGTTCTTGCTGGCCGAGCGGGCCCGCAAATCAGTGAAAAAGACTTTGGCCGGCTCGGGTGAGACAGTATCAGACATGCGGCATATCCTTCTTGGATCCGGCCGCAGGGGGCCTGGGCCGGACTGGGGTTTCCAGGGCTGCCGTCGGTCGGCGATGGCCGCCGGGCAGTCCCGGGACGGTTGCTTCCGGAATGTCGTCGGCGCGATGCCGCGTGCCGGGCTGTCATGGGAACTGGATACGGACAAGACCCGCATCTGTCCATGTCCGACCACAGCCGGAGGCTAGGTCCGGTCGTTTTGCTTTCGGTGCGCGCTCAGGGCCCATTTGACTTGCCGGCAGACGCCCATGAGCAAATTGAATTCCTGGCGCTTGAGCCCGACCCGGTCGATGAAGCGGCGTACGGGCAGCATCCAGTAGTCCGGATTGTCGGGCTTGAGAAAATCGATGGCGAGCAGCATTTCCCGGAGCGCCTCGAACAGGGATTCGCGTTCGGCATGGGTGGCGGCCCGGGACGAAGCCGGCCCGGATTTCTTGCTCGCGATCCCTTGGGAGGCCTTGAAGATTTCATAGCACAGGAGCAGCACGGCCTGGGCCAGATTGAGGGACGTGGCCTCCCCGGCGGTCGGGATGTTGACCAGCCGGCCGCAGAGCTGGGTCTCCTGATTGGACAGGCCCGCGTCCTCGGGGCCGAAGACCAACGCCACTTCGCCGCCTCCGGCCAGGGTGTCGCAAATCCCCGGCGCGGCCTGTTCCGGCGTGATCACGCCCGTGCGCCAGCCGCCGAGCCGGGCCGTGGTGCCGTAGACCGCCTCGGCTCCGGCCACGGCCTCGTTGAGGGTCGCGACGATTTCGAGCTTGTCGAGCAGCAGTCCGCCCTTGCTCGTGGCCATGGGCCGGGCCCGGTCCAGGTCGAAATTCCACGGGTCGACCAGCACCAGCCGGGAAACACCCATGTTGGCGCAGGCCCGGGCCGCCGCGCCCACGTTTTCCGAAAACTTGGGCCTGAATAAAACAACGGTCAATGAGTCGAGCATGGCGGTGTGGTTGGCGGTGGGGTGGAATGTGGGGAGGGAACCCCCTTTTTGCAAAAA
>Ga0268360_1002874_pt1 | contig 12094 bp, 7 predicted proteins | sample BioMet11_FD_192465 | JGI IMG/M metagenome (GOLD analysis project Ga0268360, IMG submission 192465) | Sewage microbial communities from Oakland, California, United States - Biofuel 11 (Illumina Assembly) | ecosystem: Engineered > Wastewater > Sewage > Unclassified | place: USA: California... | reverse complement strand
GAAAAACGAGAAATTCAAGAGCATCGCCGGGGAATACTCGTGGGACATTGCCGGGAAGGTGGAGAACGGAAGCCTCCTGAAGGAGGCCGCTCAGGTGTTCGGAGAAACCAGCCTTTCCCCGCAGAAGGCGCCCGCCGGGCCGGAGATGCAGAGCGTGCAGAACACCGTTCAGAATACCGTGAAGCAGCCCGCGCCCTCCGGCGTGGGCATGTGACCGGCGTGTAGGGCAGAATGACGTATAACCGGCAAAGCAGAAAATAAACAGGGAGGGAAATCTATGCCTGGTCCAAACGACAACATCGACGGGGAAACCGAAATTGAAGAATCCGCTGATCTTCGGACGGAGCTCGAAAAAGTATTGCACGACGGCGGCGTCAAATTCGACTACAGGAAGGACGGCTGGAACTGCTATCTCCTGAGCCGCCTCGGGAACGACGAGGTGCATAAGGAGCCGCTGAACGACGCCATAAAGCGGTTCATAAAAGAGGGGCGCGAGAATAATCCAAAAATCGAACGGGGCCGGAACACGGACGACCAGTACGCCAAGGCCGGTCTCAGCAAGGCGATCCAGGAAGGGCGCTTCTTCGTCCCCGACATGGAGAACTCGAAAATCTACAACATCGGGATGGAAAACGACGGCAGCGGCCGTCTCACCCTGAATACCGATGAGAAGCCCTACAATATCGAGCCGCCGGAGGAGCCGTCCTTCCTGAAGCGCCTTTTCCACAGGATCGGTTTTTTCAAGGAGGACTTCGAGACGTACGACCGGAAAATGGCGGAGTACGACAGCTTCCAGAAGGACAAGGCGCGCTTTTCCGAATACAACGCCAGAGAGGCGGGCGACCTCAAGCGGGCGAAGGAATACCGCGAAAAGGAGCCGATCGAGGCCGCCGAGAGGAAAGCATACCGCGAGAAGTTCGCGGGGCTCGACAGCATGCTCGAATCCCGCCTGGCCGAGGCGGAGAAAATTAAGAAGATACCGGAGTCCGAGAGGACGCCCGAACAGAAGATGACGCTCTCGGCGCTCGACGGCAGGAGCCTCAAGGACGACATTACGGTCAAGCGGGACGCGCTTATGAAATCCGACCCGACGAGGATCGCCAGGGTCTGCATGCTGAAGGAGGCCGCCGGCGGGGAGCTTGAAAGCGTCTTGACAAACCAGTTCGGGGACGCGGAGATGCTGGCGGACGCCATTCCGGTGGAGGGCGTGCCAACGAAGGAAGAGGTAAAGACGTTCTACTCGGCCGTCAAAAAGCTGAACATGGGAGTCGGCGGCCTCACGCCGGAGGAGAGCAAGTACCTGAAGGGTCTCTGCCGGGACAACATCGGGATCCTGAACAGCGGTCTGGAGAAGCTGGGCGTCGGCGACAATACCGGGATCGGCCGCGACACGAAAAACATAACGGACATCACGCTTGCCTGCGACAGGGACAGGATGCGCGCCGAAGTAACGAGCCGCATCGCGTCGGGGATGACGGACCCGGACAAAGGCGACTTTGCCGAAACCACGGCGCTCATGGCGCGGGCTGGCGGGATCGCGAACTTTTATTCCGGCGTCTCTTCGCTGGACGGGACGAAGCAGGACCCCGTGACCGTGTCCGGCGGCATCAGGAGCCGTATGGCCGTGTCGACTCCTTACATTTCCGGAGAGCGGGAAAGAAACGAGAGCGAGATCAGCAGCACGCTGGAAAGCCTCTCTGCGGAGCGCGCCGAACCGGCGTACCAGAAGCTCCGGAAGGGCGCCGGGACGCTCACGGCGGACGAGGGGCGCCGCCTCGCGGCGGAGGTCGCGGTCTCGTCGATGGGCAAGTGGCCGGACGGGGTAAACCCGCGCGACGTGGCGGAAAAGCTTGCCGCCAACGAGGACTTCCAAAAGCTCGTGGGCACCGACGTCTCCAAAATGGCGGAGATGGCGAAAAACGGCAGCCTTGTTAAAAGCACCGCGGAGCTCTTCAGCCAGGGCGGCGAACCGGAGAAGCAGCCCGCCGCGCCGCAGATCCAGTCCCCGGCGCTGGAGGCGAAGCAGCCGATGGCGCCGCAGCCGATGGGGCGGTAAGGGCGGAAGGGCCCGCGTTTTCCGCGGCGCCGGTCCCCGGCATCCGCAGTCCGCTTTTTCCCGGCGCAGCCCGGGATGCCGAGTGTCTGTATGCCGGCGAAGGGAGACGTCCGCATGGGGCGGACGCCGCCGGCACCGGAAAATCATCCCGGACGATTATGCGCGTCGAAGCGGCGGGAATTTTCCCGCCGCTTCGCTTGTTCCTCCGGCTTTATCTGATTATTCTTGTATATATCCCATTTTTGTGATATTTTTATAATGTATCGCTATGGTTCTCAATTCATGCTTTGCAGGCGTCTGGAGGGGTGGCCTTGAAGAGAAAGATCTTCCTTGTCGCGTCAAACGTCCTGGTCATTCTGGCCACGGTCGCTTACGTGCTGAGCTTCTCCTTCTCTCAGCGGGCGCTCTCCGTCCAGAGCGAAAAGAACGCCTTCGTCAGCACGGTCGAGGTCATGGAACAGGTCTCCTCCAACTACCTGCTTTCAAATCAGAAAATCTGCGACAACTGGGCACAGTTCATCAACGCGGGGCAGTACACCATGGCCGGAGCCATGGAACACCTGAAAACCATGAACGCCGACGGCAGCGCCTCCATCCAGCTCCTCCGCGCGGACAACCTCACGGGGATCTCCTCCGTCTCGAAAACGAAGGATCCGGGCGGCTGCACCGTGAGCTACGCCGAGCGGTACAGCACGCTTCGCGACGAGCTTCTCGCTTTCGCGGCGGCGGCGCCGGAAAAGGGCGGGATCCGGGCCACCCGGAATTTCAACAACCCCGTCAACGGCGATTTCGTCGTCGCCTTCTGCAATCAGGTCGCGCTTTACGGCGAGGACGGGTCGCGGTACAACGCGCTGATCCTGCTGCTCGACCAGCTCGACGAGCTGAAATCGACCTGGGTGTTCCCCGTGGGCTATTCCGGCGCGCAGATCTCCATTCTCGACGGGGACGGCGACTACATCATCCGCGCCGATTCCATGAAGAGCGAGAATTTCTACGAATTCATCCGCGCGTACAACAACCTGACCTACCCGCAGAGCGACGCCATCCGCAGCGAAGTGAACGGAAACGACACGGGGTCCCTGGAATACCTGAACGCGGGCGGCGTCAGCACCCTGTACGCCTATACCCACCTGGGCGGCGGAGACTGGCTGATCATCGGCGCGATCCCCGTCGCAAGCCTGAACGTGGCGAAGGTCCAGTGGTCGCTGGTGGCCGCGACCTGCCTCGCTTTCCTGATCCTCGTCGTTCTGGACGGGACGTATTTCCTTTCCCTGAACAAGCGTCTGGCGGCCAGCCTGAAGGACGCGGAAAACGCGAACCGGGCCAAGACCAATTTCCTCTCCTCCATGAGCCACGACATCCGCACGCCGATGAACGCCATCGTCGGCATGACCTCCATCGCGCAGCGGTGCATCGACGACCGCGCGCAGGTGAAGGAATGTCTGGAAAAGATCGAGCTCGCCAGCAATCACCTTCTCACGCTCATCAACGATATCCTGGACATTTCCAGGGTGGAAAGCGGTAAGGTCCGGCTCAATCCGTCCGCTTTTTCCCTTGCCTCCGCGATGAAGAGCCTGGTCAGCATCCTGTACCCTCAGATCCGGGAAAAGGGGCTGGATTTCGAAGTCCGCCTCGACGGGATCGAAGAGGAGTTCGTCTTCGCCGACGAGCTGCGCATCAATCAGATCTGGATCAACATCCTTTCCAACGCCGTGAAATACACGCCCTCCGGCGGGCGGATCACGGTCCTGCTGCGCGAGGAGCGGCTTCCCGGGGACGAACTCAGCATCCGTCTCGTCTATCAGGTATCCGACACCGGCATCGGCATGACGGAGGAATTCCTGAAGACCATCTACGACCCGTTCACCAGGGCCTCCGATTCCCGCACCGACGGGATCCAGGGCTCCGGCCTGGGTATGGCCATCACGAAACAGATGGTCGATCTCATGAATGGGACCATCGACATCCGGAGCACGCCGGGAAAGGGCTCCGTCTTTACGGTCACGCTGGCGCTTCCTCTGGCCGCCGACACGACGGAAAAGCTCTGGTTCCGCGGCGCCGGCGTTCTGGTCGCCGACGGGGACGCCGCCGTACTGAAGAACGCCGCCGCCGCTCTCGAGCTCATGGACGCGTCCGTGGACTGCGCTGAGACCGGAGCGCAGGCCGCGGAGCTTGCGCAGCGCCGGCTGAACAGCGGCAGGGCCTACGACGCCGTCTTTCTCTCCGCCTGCCTGCCCGACATGGACGGCGCGGACGCGGTGCGGGCCGTCCGGGGAAACGCCGCCGGGAAAAAGCCCGCCGTCATCCTGGCCTCCTACGACGTCTCCGGCCTTTCGGAGCGCGAGCGCGCCGCGGGCGCGTCCGGCTATATCATGAAGCCCTATTTCCGCTCCGTCCTCCAGAATGCGCTGGACAGCGCCCTGAACGGGACGGCGGCGCAGGAAACGCGCAATCCCGAAAAGCAGTTTGCGGGCCTGAGCATCCTGGTGGCCGAGGACAACGATCTCAACTGGGAGATCCTCGACCGGATGCTGTCCTTCTACGGCATCGTCGCCAAACGCGCGGTCAACGGGAGAGCCTGCGTGGACATCCTCAGCGGCGCGCCGCGCGGCCAGTACGAGCTGATCTTCATGGACATCCAGATGCCCGTCATGAACGGCTACGAGGCGGCCCGGGCCATCCGCGGCCTTGATGACGCGGAGAAAGCGCACATCCCCATCGTCGCCATGACGGCCGACGCCTTTGCGGAGGACGTGGAAAACAGCAAAAGCGCCGGCATGGACGGGCACATCGCCAAGCCCATCAGCATCGACAAGGTGCTTGCGGAAATCGAAAAATTCGCGAGGCGGGAGGGAAATCTATGAAAAAGGTTCTTGTCCTGTTTCTGACTGCCGCTCTTTCGGCGGCGCTGCTCGCCGGCTGCGGCGCCTCCGGCGCTGCGGGCCGGACCTCGTCCGCCGCGGACAGCGGCAGCGCGTCCGCGGCCTTTTCCCCGTCCCTGGACACGTCCGCTTCCGCGCAGGTGAAGATCGTCGGCAGGCTGGATAACTTTGAGGCGCTCGAGGCTGTCATCAAGGATTTCAACGCCGTCTACCCCAAAGCCGCGATCAGCTACGCCAAGATGGACGACTATGCGTCCACGATGCCGAGCCAGGTCATGGGCGGCAATCCCCCGGAGATCTTCATGTCCTTCCGGAGCCAATTTGAAGCCAACGCGGGCCTTGCGGACGCCACCCTGGACCTGGGCGATCTGGGCCTCGACATGGGCATTCTCACCCAGGGCAACGCCGATGCGTGTTATTTCGGCGGAAAGCTGGTCCGCGTTCCGCTGGCTCTCAACTATCAGGGCGTGGCCGTGAACACGACGCTGCTGGAAAAAGAGGGGCTGGCCGTCCCCACCTCCCATGCGGATTTCCTGAATGTCTGCGGCGCGCTGCTGGACAAGGGGTACACGCCGCTCCAGGGCTTTCCGGACACGATCTACCCCATGCTCTTCTATAACGAGCTGCGCGTCCGTCTGGCGCGGGAAAAAGACTCCGCCGCCGTATTCGGCGCGCTCAACGCCGGCGCGGACGGCAGCGGCGAATACCTGCGCAAAGAATTCGAGCTCCTGGCGGAATACCGGGACAAGGGGTATTTCAGCGCCGCCGTCAACTCCGCCATCGGGGACAGCTACGACAAGGCCATCCTGCACTTTTTCGAGGGGGATACGCCCTTCCTGGTCTGCAGCACGGAAACCTTCAGCGGCATGAAAAAACGGGAATCCAAATCCGCGGCCTTTACCGCGAAGCCGTTCGGGTACGAGTTCTGCGAGCTGCCCGTCAGCGACCTGGGGGCCACGGCCGTCGTCGACGTGTGGAACGCGTTCTCCATCGCCAAAAACAGCGGCAGCGTGGAATGGGCGAAGGAGTTCATCCGCTTCCTCTTCACTCCGGACGAGCTCAACAAGATTGCGGAGGTCAAGGGACTGCCCACCGCCGTCGCCGCCGGCAGCGGCGACAGCCGCTTCGACAGCCTCAGCCGCCTCGCGCCCGAGCAGCTCCTGTACTCCAGCGAGGCCAATGTGTCCGGCACCGCCGCGAAAGTCTACGGCAAGCTGGCGGCAATGGTCGCCGCCGGCGAATGCTCGGCGGACGACGCGGTCGCCCAGTACCCCGGCCTCATGAAGGAAGCGCTCAAGGCCTCCTGAGCCCGCGGGAGGCGGGAAGGAGCCGCCGGGCCCGGAATATCATGCAGTCAAAAGCGCCCCCGGCTCCCTGCGGAGCCGGGGGCGCTTTTTTCCTTTGCCTGTCAGGAGCGGCGCCCGCCCCCTGCGCTTCAGACCGCAGGCGGCACGTCCTGCGTGCCGGCCGCCCGCAGCAGCACCAGCAGCGCAAGCTGCGGCATCTGCCACGTGTCCTTCACCGGGAAGCGCTCCTTCTCGGCGCTGTGGGCGTAAAGCGGCACCTCGCTGCCGCCAAGCCCCACGGCGGGAACGCCCAGCGACACCGGCACGGACGTGTTGGTGCAGCCGCCCTTCCTCAAAGACGGCTTGTTTCCGATCTCCTCCGCAGCGCACCAGGCCGCCTCGACCATGGGCGAATGGCTGTCCGGCGCGCCGGCGCCGATGTCGCAGTAGGTCTCCACGTCGTACGTGATCGTGTTTTTCCCCCAGCGGGCGGTCTCCTCGGCGCAGCCGGCCTCAATGCAGGCCAGGATCTTCCCGCCGAGCCCGTCCAGCTCCTTCTGGCTGTTTGAGCGGTAGTTGATCTTGATGACGGCCTGGGAAGCGATGGCGTGCACGGCGGCGTCGCTCCCGGCGTGGAAATTGCTCACGCAGAAGGTGGTGCGCGGCTCGTCCGGGACCTTCAGGTCCGCGATCTTCGCCACAGCCCGGGCGGCCGCGTGCAGCGGATTTGCGACCTCGCCGAAATCGTTGTAGGCGTGCCCGCCGATCCCGCGGAAGGTCACCTCGATCGTCCGGAAGCCCGTGGACTGATAGGTGATGGCGGCGGCGCCGGCTCCGTCCAGATGGATGCCCGCCGCGATGTTCCCGCCGTTTTCCGCAAAAAAGGCCTTGACGCCCCCGAAGCCGCCGATGCCCTCCTCCCGCGCGGAACCCATGAAGATCACGTCCCGCTCCGTGCGGATGTCCGCCGCGTTCAGCCCGCGGAGCACGGCCAGCATCCCGGCAAGCCCGCTGGCGTCGTCGTTGATGCCGGGGCAGTGGATGTACTCCCCGTCGAACACCGGCTTCAGCGGCGTCTCGAAGGGATAGACCGTGTCCATGTGCCCCTCGATGAGGACCGCTTTCCCGCCGGTGCGGCCGCGGCGCAGCCCCATCACGTTGCCCGCGGCGTCGGTGCGGATGTTCTCCAGGCCCAGCTCCCGGAACTGGCCGGCCAGATACTCCGCCCGCTTCTCCTCATGGAAGGTCGGCGAAGGAATGAGCGTGATCGCGACCTGCTCGCGGACGCGGCGCTCATGGTCGCCGCGGATGAAGGCCAGGGCCTTCTTCACGTTCTCTGCGGACGCAAGCGCTTTGACTGCGCTGCGTTCCGACTCGCCCGGTATGTATTCCATAATGCGGCGCTCCCCTTCTCATCGTTTTGCCGGAACCCGCGAAAGCGCCGTTCCGGCCGTTTTGCTTATTATACAGCGGCAACGGGCGGGAAACAATCGACTTTTTCGCTTCTTTTGACTGAAATCAGCGATTTTTTCGCCAAAATCAGCTCCGAAAGCCTCTGCGGAACTTCCCGCGGCCCGGCCGCCCGCCGGCGCAGTCCGGAAACAGGCCGAAAACGCCCCCGGCTCCCTGCGGAGCCGGGGGCGCCTGTTTTGCTGCCGGTTCGGCCGCTCAGATCCTGACCAGCGGGATGCCCAGGATCGTGCACAGATCCTTCAGCCGTTCGGTGCAGTCGCCGTAGCAGAGGGCGTAATGCTGCCCGTTGTATTCCTCGACCAGGCGCTCGACGCTCCCGTCCAGCCGCACGTCCAGCGCAGGCATGTACCCCTGGCGGAGCTGGGTGGGCAGTCCTTCGCCGGTCATGCAGAGTACATGGTATGTCCCCGTGTCCTCGATGAGACGCATCACCGTCACCCGTCCGGGGCGCAGGGTGAAATTCGTCTGGATGCCGGTAAAGCCGGGATGAGGCAGGAAATTGCAGACCTTCGCCGGCCCGTCCGCCATGGAAAACGGCGCGAAGCCGCAGGAGGAAAACTTGACCGTGTTCCCCTCGTGATTGATGCTGTCCCCGTAGGCGGCCACCTGCCCGGTCAAAAGGGTCAGGATCGTCATGGACACCGTGTTGAGCATGTCTCCCTCGCAGGAGGACACGATCCCCAGATCGGCCAGCGCCGAGAGCGGCACGCAGGCCGTCATCTTGTATTCCTTGGAGAGCTCGTACTGGCACTTGACGTTCACCGCGTCGAGCTTCTCCCGGGCGCACAGCGCCCGCAGGGCGTACAGGAGCCGCGCCGCCTTCTCCACGAAGGCCGCGGACACGTCCGGCGCAATCACCGCGCGGGCGCGCAGCAGCCCCTCCGACTCCCGCAGCGCGTCCGCCGGGGCGTTCTCCGCCGCCGTGAGAAGCGTATAGTTGTCCACGTGGCGGATCTCCGGCCCGATGATCCGGCGCATGAAAAGGTGGTCGAAGGTGCCGGGATAGATGCTCATGGAGGTATAGCCGAAAAGGCCGATGCGGGTCCGGCGGAGCCTGGTGGCTGCCATGGCCGCCGCACAGAAGTCCAGGACCGTCCCCGCCGTCTCTCCGATCCCGCCCAGGATGGGGCGGAAGCGGTAGCCGGCGCGCTTCATGGTGCCGGAGAACATGGCGAAGGAGACATAGGAGCCGGTGCTCTCAAGGCGGCCGTCCAGCTCGAACATGGGCACGCCCCAAAGGCAGAGCGGCAGGTGCTCCACCTCCCGCAGGAAGGCCATCGCCGTCTCGCACTCGATCCAGGAGCCCAGGAAAAGCACGATGCCGTCCAGATCGCTCCCGCACAGGCGCACGCCCGCGGCCATCGCGTCCGCCGGCGTGCCGACGGGCCCGGCGTCCGCGACCTCCGCACCGCCGCCGCGCAGGGCCTGCACGGCGCGGGCACCCAGCGTTTTCACCGTATCGTCCAGATAATCCGTATGGCACAGGTTCACGAACCCGATCTTTGGCGCGCGCTGCATGGCGACCCCTCCCGTATTCTTCCGTCAGGCTGAAATGCACTGAAGTATACTATATGCCCCGGTCCCGAAAAGGCAAGCGCTCCGCGGGTGAAACCGTTGATTTTTACAAATCGTTGAAAATCCGATCCGAATCCGCCGCCCGATCCGTTATTTTTTACAAATTTTTCTGAGGCCCGTCTCTTGTTTCAGGCCCCCCGAAGCTGGTATCCTGTGGCTGATGAAGCGAAGGCCCGCGCCTTCGCCGGAAAACATTTCACGGGAAGGCGGCAAAGCTATGAAAAATGCGGCGGCGGTCAAACCGAAGCGCGATAACGTGTGTCTGAGGACGCTCAGGTCCATCAACGACAACTACAATATTCTCTACGTGCTGATCGGGCTGTTCGTCATCCTCTCCTTTGCGGCGACCGACGTGTTCCTGACGCCCACGAACCTTTTCAACGTGCTCCGTCAGGTGTCGATGGTGTCCATCGTCTCCGTCGGCATTTTCTTCACGCTGGTCGGCGGCGGCATCGACCTCTCCTGCGGCACGGCTGCGGGATTCGTCGGCATCTTCTTTTCGGATCTGATCGTGAACAAGGGCGTGAATCCCTACGCCGCCATCGTTCTCGGCGTCGGGATGGGCGCGCTGGTGGGGCTCGTCAACGGCACGCTCATTTCCTACTGCCACCTGGCGCCCTTCATCGCCACCGTGGGCACCATGTCCATCTGCCAGGGGCTCAGCCTGCTGTGGACCAACTCCTACCCCGTTCTGGATCTGCCCGCCAGCATCGAGTACATCGGCCGCGGCTGGCTCTTCGGCGTCCCGTTCCCGCTGTATCTGGTGCTGATCGTCTACATTGCGGCGTTCATCGTCACCTCGAAAACCAAATACGGGCGCTATCTTTACTGCGCCGGCGGCAACGCCGAAGCCGCCTATCTCTCCGGCATCGACGTGAAGAAGGTCCAGTTCCTCAGCTACGTCATCTGCGGCGCGCTGACGGCCGTGGCCTCCATCATCCTCTGCGGGCGGCTGGATTCCGCTCAGCCGGCCAACGGCGCCAGCTGGGACTTCGACGCCATCACCGCCTGCGTCCTCGGCGGCACGAGCCTGGCGGGAGGCAAGGGCAACATCCTGGGCGCGCTCCTGGGCGCGCTGTTCGTGGGCATCCTCGGAAACGGCATGACGCTCCTGGGCGTCAACTCCAACGTGCAGACCATCGCCAAGGGCGTCGTGCTGGTCATCGCGGTCTGGATCGATACCGCGCGCAATCTCCGGGCCAACAAGGTCTGACGGGACGGTGAGACGAATGCCGGAACCGATTCTGAAAATCGAACACATCTCCAAGCACTTCCCCGGCGTGCTGGCGCTGGACGACGTCTCCTTCGAGGTGGAACGGGGCACCATCCATGCGCTGGTGGGAGAAAACGGCGCCGGGAAATCCACGCTCATCAAGATCCTCTCCGGCGTGAACTCGCTGGAGAGCGGCGAGATCCTCCTGCGCGGGCAGTCCGTGCGCTTCGCCCGCCCCATCGACGCCATCCGCAGCGGCATCAGCGTCGTCCACCAGGAGATCAAGCTGGTGGAGACGCTCACCGTGGCGGAAAACATCTACATCGGCCGTCCGCCCATGAAAAACGGCCTGCTCGACCGGCGGCGGCTCAACGCCGACGCCCGCCGGCTGCTGGACAGCATCGGCGCCGGGATCATCGACGAGCGCGCCCTCGTGCGCAGGCTCTCCATCGCCGAACAGCAGATGGTGGAGATCTGCAAGGCGCTCTCCTACAACTCCGAGATCATCATCATGGACGAACCCTCCGCCACGCTGACGGACAAGGAGCTTGCGCTCCTGTTCAAGACGCTGCTGCAGCTCAAGAGCATGGGCATCACGGTCATCTACATCTCCCACCGGCTCGAGGAGATCTTCGAGCTGGCCGACCGGGTCACGGTCCTGCGCGACGGGCGCGAGGTCCATACCGGCGACGTGAAGGATCTGGACCGGGGAAAACTCATTTCCCTGATGGTGGGCCGCGAGCTGGGCAGCGAATACCCCCGGGAGGAGCATGTGCCGGGCGAAACTCTGCTGGAGGTGCACCATCTGGAGCGACCCGGCGTGCTGCACGACATTAACCTCACCCTCCGCCGCGGAGAGATCCTGGGCATCGCCGGGCTGGTCGGTTCCGGCCGCACGGAATTCGCCCGAACGGTCTTCGGAGCGGACACAGGGAAAAGCATTACCGGCGACATTCTCGTCAAGGGCCGACGGACGCGCATCCGCAGCGTCAGCGGCGCGAAAAAGCAGGGCATTGCCCTTATCCCCGAGGACCGCAAGAAGCAGGGCCTCGTCCTCATCATGAGCGTGGCGCGGAATATCAGCCTGGCCGCCATGGACAAGATCCTGTCCGGCGGGTTCATCAGCGCCGCAAAGGAGAACACGCTGGCGCGGAAATACGTGGAAACGCTGGAGATCGCGACCCCGGGCGTCGGCCGGGAGGTTCGCTTCCTCTCCGGCGGCAACCAGCAGAAGGTGGTCATCTCCAAATGGCTGGCCACCGACGCGGACATTCTGATCCTGGACGAACCCACCCGCGGCGTGGACGTGGGCGCCAAGGCAGAGATCTATACGCTGCTCAATTCCTTCGTGGCGGCGGGCAAGGGCGTCATCATGATCTCCTCCGAAATGCCGGAGATCATCGGGATGTGCGACCGGGTGGTCGTCTTCCGGGAGGGGACGGTCAGCGCCGAGTTCTCCCGGGACGAGGTCACGCAGGAGCGAATCCTGGACGCGGCCATCAAATAGCGTTCCTCCGGCAGCGCCGGATCACATAACGGGAAACATGAATGAAAAAAGGGGAGGCAACCATGAAAAAGTACATCGCAATCGCTCTCGCGCTCCTGATGC
>Ga0268360_1002870_pt1 | contig 12124 bp, 8 predicted proteins | sample BioMet11_FD_192465 | JGI IMG/M metagenome (GOLD analysis project Ga0268360, IMG submission 192465) | Sewage microbial communities from Oakland, California, United States - Biofuel 11 (Illumina Assembly) | ecosystem: Engineered > Wastewater > Sewage > Unclassified | place: USA: California... | reverse complement strand
CCGGATGCCGAGGCAGGCCGCGAGGAGTCCCATGACGGCCGAGCGCGTGGGGTGTGCGGCCGAAAGGCGCACCTCGCCCACGGCCACCAGCCCGAAGGCCGAAAGCATGCCGTAAAGTTGGAAGGTGAGGTAGTGCGCCATGGCCTACTCCGCGACAAAAGCCGTCAGTTCCGCGAGGCTTCCACTGGCACTGAAGACATTGAAGCTCTTCGCGGCGGGAGCCTGGCCGTACACCCCATCCATGGCCTTTTTGGTGTCGAGCAGCCGGGTGACGGCCAGTTCGCCGATATTGCCGTCCTGCTCCTTTTCTTTTGCGCCCACGGGTTTGAGAAAGGCCAGGGACAGGTTGCGCGGCGTATCGTCGCCCTTTTCGGCCAGGGCGAAGCAGGCATAGGCGCGCGAGGCGAAGCTTGCCTGCTTGCCGGTCGGGGCGACAGTGCAGGCGGCGGTCACCAAGGCGGCCAGGGATTTTTCCACGAGGGGCTCGTCGCCGCCGAGGTTTTCGGTCAGCAGGTCGCGGTCGATGCAGACGTAAAGATAGTAGACGCCGGCTCCGAACTCGGAAACGCCCATGTGGCCGGCCCCAGCGTCGTCTCGGTTGAGGTCGTCGACGGCGGTGAAAAAATCGTCCTCGGCCACGGCTTTGTGCACGGTCACGGCATGGGCCACCTGCACGGCGGCCTCGACGTTGTAGCGAGCGCTGGCGGCGAGCATCCGGCCGAACATGGCGATGTCGGCGGCTTTGGCGTCTCGGCGCAGCAGACCGAGGGAGTCCTTTTCCGGCGCCTTGCCGGAGGCGCGGCAGGCTTCGACCAGTTCCTCGACGGCGTGGCGTTCCTCGCGGCTCACGTGGGCGAGTTGCTCGATTTCCAGAGATTCGAGAATGTCGTCGCGTTTTTTAGCTGCGTCGGCGTCCTTGGCGGTCTTGGGTTCCGCCTTAGGCTTGCCGAAGACGTTTCCAATGGCCCGAGCGATGTCCACCGCCTGTTTTTCCTTAAGGGTAGGCAGGGTGCCCGTGGCGTCGGAATCTTTCCATACGGCGTCCAGGTCGGCCCCCTGGGTCAGGGCGCAAAACACCTTGCGCCCAAGTTCCTTGGTGCGGGTGCCGAGATGCCCGTCGCCCAGAATTGCCTTGAACACATCGGAGGTGCGCCAAGCGCGTTTGAGGCTCTGAGAGGACACGCGCAGTCTGTTGGTTTCGCCAAGGCGCATGGATTTGGGTGCGCCCATGTCGTCTCGGTTGAGGTTGGCAGCCGGGTAGCTCGTCAGAATATGGAGTTGGATGAATCGGGACATGACGGATTCTCCTTATTTTTTCGCTTTGCGGTTGACGTAGTACTGGATGGCCCAGGCGCGGCGGGTCGCGTCCGTCCAGTCGGAGGCGCCGGTGACGAGGCTTCGGATTTCGGCCGCGCCGCCCAGGTAGGCGACAAGGCGGCGCAGCATGAGGAACAGATCGTTCGGGTCGGTGGTGGCCAGGAGCTTGCGGAACCTGGGGTCGCGCACGGACTCCTGGCTTTCGTCGGCCGGGGCGAGCTGGCGAGCGAAGTGGCCTTCTGGCAGGGCGGTTTTTACATGGGCCAGCACGCCGACGCCGATGGCGAGGCGTTGCGCGTCATACGGGTCCAGTGTGACGCCCGAAGCCGAAAGAAGGGTCAGCAGGCCGCGTTGGTAGTCGGGCGAAACGAACACCTCGTCGGGGGTCTTGGCCCGACGCAGTCTGGCCCTGGCGCCCCGGTTCTGGTCGAGGCCGGCCCACCACTGGCGCAGCTTGGCCCAGAACGTGGCGCTTTGTTCCGTAGAGCCGTAGAGCAAGGATCGCAGTTCCATCAGTTCCTCGCCTCCTTTTGGGTGGGGATGCCCAGGATTTTCGAGCAGCCGACGTAATTGAACGCCCGCATGCGGTTGAGCGCCGCATAGATCTGTTTCGCCTTTCGCGGCGGTGCGCCGCCGTCCTCGGCTACGGCCGCGAAGATCGCGTTGGCTGCGGCCAGCAGGGTGTCGCGCCAACCCTCGTAGGCCGTCTGGAGTTTTTCCAGATTCCCGAGTCGGTCGATGGTTTCCCGCACCAGGGCGTAAAAGGCGGATTCGGTGTCGGCCCAGAACCGGGCTGAAACGGCGGCAAGCAGCGTTGCATCGGTTTTGGCATCGCGCGCGCCATCGGAAAAGAGCGCTTCTTTGACGGCGGTTTGCAGGTTGCGCCGGACCTGGTCCGCCGCCTGGACGAGCGGCGTGACTTCACCCAGGAAGGCATTGTCTGCCCCGGGATCGAGGGGATAGATCGGGTATTCGCCCTCGCACCAGTTGCGAACCTTCATGTTGTCTGTATCGTAACCGAAGGCCCGCAATCGGCCGATGCTCTTCGTTTCGCCGCCATAGACGGCCTCACGGTAACGGTAATGGAACACGGCCCGGGCTGGCTTGACCGGGAATTTCTCCTGGTCGCCATCCCCGATGACCAGTCCCAGCCAATGGTTGTAACCCCGGCCTTCGCTTATTCCCTTGAGGCTGAGCGGCTCCTTTCCCGGCCCCTGGTCCCGGTATGGGGTCAGGGGGTGCCGCCAGCCGAGGCCGTAGTTGTTGCCGTAATTGGTGGTCCAGAATCGGCGTACGAAGACGGTGTGCGGCTGGCCGCAGAGGGGACAGGCCGAGGCTTGAGCTTCCTCGTCCGGCGCGAGCAGAATGCGCCGGGGCATGCCCCAGTAATGGTGCAGGAAGTGGGCGGCCGCACGGTGGATTTCGCTGCCTTCCTTGCGGCTGACATGGGTGGGGGCGGTCCAGGGGAACACCTTGTCTCGGATGGCGGCCGGATCGTGCGGGAGCGGAGCCACGTTCCGTTCATCGAGCGGCAGGACATTGGTCCAGACGGTTTCCCAGAGGGTGTCGCCGATCACGAGCGTTGTCAGCGGGCCGCCGCCGCGGATGGAGACGCGATAGCCGACGCCGCCGGACGGCGCGTAAGCCTGCATGGTTGCAAGGGCCGCGACTGCGCAGGCCGGGCAGAGTTTATCTGGCGGCTGGTCGCGCTTGATGAAGAAGTCACCGTTGTGCCGGGTGGCATTTTCACCGGGCGTGTCCATAAGGAGCGCTGCGATGGGCGAGGGCGTTTTGGCTTCGGCTTCGGTGAGGGTCAGGTCTTGCAGGAAGAGCGGCCGGTTGCCGAAGAGATTGAAAAAGGGGAGCAGGGGGGCGAAGGCGGCCTGGAGTGTTTCCGGGGAAGGCGGCTCCTTGAAGCCGCGTTTCCAGGCCTTGTCGTTTTCGGGTGGGAAAGCTGTTTGCACCAGACCGATGAGCAGTTCGAGCAACGCGCCCTTGAAGTCGGGGCGCGGCGTGTCGATGTCTACGCAGGGCGGATCGGGACCGGTGATGCGCCAGGGCGCAATGCGGTCGGTCGAGCTGTCCGCACGGCGCACCGGAATCCAGTTTTCCGCGAGAAGATTAAACGGATGCATGGTTGTAACGCTCCGTTGGTTAAGTTTGCCTATACATATATACGGAAGCAAAGGAGAAGGCCAGCCCGGGCGGTGGGATAAGGATACCGCCCGGGCGACGAGGGGTTAAAGGAGTTGTAAGATGAAGAGCAGGACCAGACTGAGCTCGTCAAAAACCAGGACCACGATAAATAGACCCCGACGACGATAGCTGGTCATGGCTACCTCCTTGGCATGTAGCGCAACTGAATTGACTTCGCCAGGAGGCTTCTTTATGAAGAAGTTCTCACACAATCTTCGGAGCAATCCGAGCGAAGACGTCTTTCACTGAGCGCTGTTCGTGGAAGACGTTTTTCGTATATTGGATTATGATTTTGTGGGCAAGGACTTTTTTTATTCAAGTAACTCTTGCTACCTTTGATAAATTTAAACCCCAATTTCTTGGGGAACTTAACTTAAACATTAATGCAAAAAGCCCTTGCTACCGGACCATCCCCGCGCAAGCGAGGAACAATGTTGCCTTCGTTCGTAAATAGGCCAACAGCCTAATACGGACGAAAGGCTATCCTTATTACGGGGGGTGATGGATGTCAACTTATTGTTTTGATTTGCTATTGCTGGATAAACTCTAGCCCAGCCTGGTGCGTGTAGCACAAATGCCCCCAGCCCGGCAGGGCGCAACGCCAGACGCCCGGTTCCTCGGTCTCGGCCAACGGCACGAGCGTCACCCAGCGGCCCGCGTCCGGCATGGTCGCGGCGAACGCCTCAAGCCGCTCCCTCCAGTCACCTTCGGGCGCAAGGTCCGCTACCCGCCGGTAGCGCACCGAGACTTCCGAACGGGCGCAAGCCTGGGCGGTCCTCTCCGGCCCGGCCCAGAGTTCGAGCCCGTCACCCACGACCTTGAGCAGCCGTAAGGTCACCGTGGGCTCGCCCAGGCGCGTGGGCACGATGCGGTCGTCGTACCAGCCGCCGTCGGCGGCGCCTTCCCCGTACCCTTGGAAAAAATCCAAGGCGTTGGCTTCGGCTAGGCTGTTTTCGGCGAGGTCCTTTCCCTTGGCCTTGTCCTCGGCGTGGGCAAGCGCGTCCGGCGTCGGCAGGCTGTCCTCGTCGTAGGCTCCTTCCACGAGCTCGCGGGCATCCCGAGGCAATTCGATGCGCTCCCGCGCCGCGAGCAGTGTTGCCGTTCGCCACAGCAAGTCATGGGCCGGGTAGACGAAAAGGCCCTTGCCAAGTTCCGCCTCGCCCCAGCCGAGGCCCGGCGCGGCATCCACACGAGGGGCGATGACGAGCATGGCCGGGGTCTCAAAGCCCTCTGGCCGCCAAAGGCGCGGATGGCGATGGCCACGCCCGGCCCGCTGGAGGACAAGTTCCATGGGCGCAAGTTCGGTGACGATAAAATCGCCATCGATATCAAGTGATTGCTCTGCGACCTGGGTTGCGACCAGGATTTTGCCGCGCCGTGCCTCCTTCGTCGCGTCCTTGCCGAAAATGGACAGCGCGCGTTTTTCAATGGCCAGCCTGTCGCACAGGGCAAAACGGGCGTGGAAGAGAAGCAGGTCGTCGGCCGGGAGACGAGCGGCGAGCCGGGCATGGGCGGCCACGGCCCGGTCCACAGTATTGCAAAAAAGGATGGCGCAGCCGCCGGCGGCATGGACGGCGGCCAACCTGTCGTAAGCGCGTTCGACGCTGTCCGTCATCTCCACGGCGATGGATCGGGTGTGCGTTTGCGGCAAGGGCGTTTCCCCGAAGACGCCGGAGGCAAGGCGCGTGGCCAGGGGCAACGGCTTGTCGGTCAGCCTGGGCGTGTCGTAGCCGGCTCCCTGGCAAAAGGCTGCGGCCAGCCCCTGCTTGATGCGGCGGGGCAGGGTGGCCGAAAGCAGGATGGCGCTGCCGCCAAGGCCGGCATGAAAGGTGAGCAGGCGCTCAAGGAGCCGCGTGGTGTAAGGATCGTAGGCATGGACCTCGTCGGCGACCAGCACGCTGCGGCCAAGCCCGAGCAGTCGCAGACATTGGTGCTTGGCCGGCAACACGGCCAGCAGCGCCTGGTCGAGCGTGCCCACGCCGCAGGGCGCGAGCAGTGCCTTCTTGCGGTTGTCCGCCAGCCAGGCAGCGCAAAAGGCGCCGGCCTCCCGGGCGTCGTCACCATCCTCCTCGTCGCTGTCGCTGGGCTTGCCGCGCTCCAGGCCGATGCTGTCCAGAAAATCGTCGTTTATGCCACGCGCTCCATGGGCCAGCATGAGCGAAGGCGTATCCGTTTCGGTTTCTTCGAAAAGCGCCCGGTACGAGGCCGTCAGCCGGGCATACATGCCGTTGGCTGTGGCCATGGTCGGCAGGCCGATATAGAATCCTTCGGCCTCGCCCCGGGTCATGAGGGCGTGGGCGGCGAGCAGGGCGGCTTCTGTCTTGCCCGCGCCGGTCGCGTCCTCGAAAATGAAAAGCTGCGGTCCGTTTCCTGTTCCGGCCACAGTCAGGGCGTGGGCCTGGAGGGGCGTCGGGGCGTATTCCTTTTTGATATGCGGCAACAGCGTGTGAAACTCGCTGCCCCGTCGCGGTGGTGGGCATAGGATTCCGCTTGTCGCCACGGCGGCTTCGGCCTGAGGCAGGGCATAATCGGCATAATAATCGGCAAGGGGCATTGGGGCCGCGACGTAGGCAAAACCGCTGCCCGAGGCGATCCAGTCGGCCAGCACGAGAAGTCCGGCGAAAAGCCAGGATACGGGTTTGAAGCAGTCCTCGGCTGCGTCACCGTCCGGCAGGTGCAGCCCGGATGGCAGGGTCAGCCGGCCGACTGCATCCAGGAAGCGCTGGAGGGCCTCCGCGGTGGCGGGGGTGAGACGCACGTTGCCGGTAACCTTTTGCGGAGGCTTGCCGTGGTGGCCGAAGGTGGCCTGGGCCAGGGGCTTGAGCATGTCGTGCGCCTCGTCCGGCGGCAAGTCGCGGAGTGCCTCGGGCCAGGCGCGGCCGATGGCCCTGTCGAAAAACAGGGCTTGGCCGAGGTGGCTGTGGTGCCCCCGATTGCAGAGTCCCAATGGCTCGCCGCCGAGCAGGGTCACGAGGTCCGGGCGTTTGTGCTGGAAGGCCGGGCCGAATTTTCCGAGATCGTGGAGGGCGGCGAAGTACAGGAAGATCGCCGTGAGATCGCCGGGCGCCATGTCCGGGACGAGGGCGCAAAGCCGGCCGTGCAGATGCGTGTCCGCTTCGAGGATGTGGCGCACCACGGCGGCCACGTCCAGGCAGTGGTAGACGAGCAGGTGATACGCGGCGTCTGTTTTGGAGGCCTTGCCCCAATAGCGGTACATGGCGTCCTGGCTTGTCACTGGCATGGGTGGATGGCCGTGCTGCTTACGCTTTTCCGATGAAGGTGTTGTGGCTCCCGCTCACTTGGGTGATCGAACTGTTGTCGCCGGCTTGGGCGGTTTGGTGCACGGACTGATCGATCTTCAGTTCACCGATGATGGCCTTGATTTCCGCCGCGAAGGTTGGGTCTTCGTCGAGCAGGCCTTCCAAGCGGCGGCGCACGGCTTTTTGCGCGCTGCTGTCGTCAGGGTGTTGTTCCAGGTTGGTCATGGCCTGGGTGGCGCCGGGGCCGTCCTTGGCGAAGCGGGCAGTAACGAGTGTCCAGAGTTTGGCGCCAGTTGTTTTGACGAGTTGGCTCACGCCGTCGGTCACGGGCTTGAGCAGCCCGCCCTTGGCGGCGACGAGCACGGCCAATGCGGTGTCGGTAATGAGGGAATCCATGTCAGTCTCCTTTGTTTGTGGGAGTATCGGTGGCGTCGTCCGCGTCCTCGAAGAGGGCACGGACATGGGCGTCGGGGTCTTGTTGGAACATGGCGAGGGCTTCTTCCCGGGACACGCTATGGCGCAGGGAGAGCCAGGTAGTTATGGCGATCCTGAAATTATTTTCGAAATACTTTGGCCTGTTCTGGAAGAGCGTCCAATAGAGTGTTGCCGATTCCTGGGCGATCTTGAGCGCTTCTTCGCGCCGTCCCGCTTTGCTGAGCCAGTAGGCGAGGTTGTTAAGGCTGCCGGCCAAGTCCGGTCGAAAAGCGTCCGGGTTGGCTGCGGCCAGCTCTTGGTAGAGCGCGGCCGCCTCGCCTGCGATGTTGAGCGCTTCCTCGCGCAGTCCGGCTTCGCTGAGGCAGGCGGCAAGGTTGTTGAGGCTCGCTGCCAGGTTCGGTCGAAAGGCGTCCGGGTTGGCGGTGGCCAGTTCGCGGCGTATGTCGGCTGCCTCGGCTGCGATCATGAGCGCTTCTTCGCGCAGTCCGGCTTTGCTTAGTCTGTTGGCGAGGTTGTTGAGGCTCGCTGCCAGGTCCGGTCGAAAGGCGTCCGGGTTGGCGGCGGCCAGCTTGCGGCGTATGGCGACAGCCTCGGCTGCTACCCCGAGCGCCTCTTGGCGCTGACCGACGTCACTGAGCCTTAAAGCGAGGTTGTTGAGACTCATGGCCAGGTCCGGTCGAAAGGCATCCGGGCTAGCGGCGGTCAGTTCTTGGTAGCGTTCAACTGCTTCGGCTGCGATGTTGAGCGCTTCCTCGCGCAGTCCGGCTTCGCTGAGCCTGTTGGCGAGGTTGTTGAGACTACTAGCCAGGACCGGTCGAAAAGCGTCCGGGTTGGCGGCGGCCAGTGCTTGGTAGAGTTCAACTGCCTCGCCTGCGATGTCGAGCGCTTCCTCGTGCAGTCCGGCTTCGCTGAGGCAGTTGGCAAGGTTGTTGAGGCTGTTGGCCAGGACCGGTCGAAAAGCGTCCGGGTTGGCGGCGGCCAGCTTGCGGCGTATGTTGGCTGCCTCGGCTGCGATCGTGAGCGCATCCTCGCGCAGTCCGGCTTCGCTGAGGCAGTTGGCGAGGTTGTTGAGGCTCATAGCTAGGTCCGGTCGAAAAGCGTCCGGGTTGGCAGCGGCCAGCTCTTGGTAGAGCTCGACAGCTTCGCCTGCGATAGTGAGCGCCTCTTCACGCAGTCCGGCGTCGCTGAGCCTTACGGAAAAATTATTCAAATTCCTCGCTAATTCACCCCGGAGGTCGGGACGACTGGCAGCTTGTTTCCGCAATAACTCCACGGCCCGCCGCTGCCACTCCACTGCCAAACTACGTAGCGCCAGGGTCTGCTGCGGCAGAGCATCAATAGCGATAAGAAGTAACAGCAGCGGCAAATCCGGCGCGTCCCCCATGGCGCGCAGCCAAGCCAGGGCACGTTCCTGGTCCCGGGCTTCCCGGGAGGACGCGGCATCGGCCCCACACGGCATGAAATCCTGAACACAACGCACAAGCACCGTCGCGACTTCCGAGGGGCGGTAGGCAAAGGCACGCAGTACGGCGCACCTGCCGTCGCTGGCCTGCCCATTGCCCAAGCGGGCCAGCACGAACGCTTCGCCGACAATGTCCGGCCGGATGGGCGCGATGCCGGCTCTCCCCTCGTCCGGCAGGAGGTCGCGCAGTCGTTGCAAGGCAACAGCCGTGTCCACGCTTTCGCAGCCGAGCGCCGTTTTTTCGCGCCGGACACAGTCCGACACGATCTCTTCCGGCAGCCCGCCACACAAGCTGCTCACGGCGGCCATGTGCGGCAGGAAAAGTTCCAGGGCAGCCCGCCCGGCATCGGCTCCCTGGCAGGCCCGGCGCAGTCGCTCCAGTTCATGGTCGGCCACGGCATGGGCCAAATCGGCACGGCCAAGGTGCAGCACATCGCCCATGCCCCCCTGCCGGTGCATGACCATGGCCGCCATCATAAGGTACAGCGGCGCGCCGGCCCAGTCCGTGCGCGCCAGCCGATCCCGAAAGGCCGCATCCTCCGTTGGCAGGACAATTCCGCTCCCCAGACGCTCCAGCATGTCCTGCATGATGCCGCGCTGCATGGCGAAATCAGCCATGCCCGGCAGGAGCCGAGGTTCGCCGTCCAGCAGGTCGCGGGGACAGATGGGTAGGATGCCGAAGCCGCCGGGAAAGGCCCGTTCGAGCCAGCCGCCTTGCCCCTCCCCGGCCTGCCGCTCCAGCAGCACGATACGCAGCGGATGCGGGCTTTCCGGGATGGCGCAAAGCTCGCGCATCCAGTCCGGCAAAACATCCAGCAGCGTGAGCGCATAGTCGAAGACGACCAGCACGGGCTTTTGCCAGCCCCAGTCGGCCAGGTTGGTCTGGCGAAAGAATCGGCGCGCCTCGATGCCGTCCACAAAGCCGGCCTGCCACTCCGGGCCAAGCTCCCGGCACAGTTCTATGGCAAAGCGCGTCTTGCCGACCCCGGCCCCGCCATGCACCACGCGTACCGAGACGGGCCGCGCCGAATCATGCGAGTTGGCCCAGCCAACGAACGAAGCGCAAATTGCCTCGCGTCCGACAAAGGCCGTGGCCCCCGCCCCAGGGCCAAGCAGGGAGGCCTCGCCCCCATGCACTCCCGGCACCGCGCACGAAGGCTTAAGGGATGGAACGCGTAGGCTGAGGTACGGCTGGCTCCCGATGACATTGCCGTCGCCGAACACCTGGATAATCCGCGAATGCGCGCCGGCGGTGGCTTGCTGCTCGGGCATGGCATCGATCTCCTTGGTGCAGGGTATGCCAATAATATCAGAAGATCGATGGGCTTGGAAGACGCATACCCGTGGCGGCAATGGAGCGGAGACTCCATTCCGTAAACGACATCCGCGGAAAGATTGCTTGTCGAAGTGCCAAATGAACTCTTTAAAGTAAAGTTTTGGTTGATTTTTACCTATAAAAATTAGCTCAATAAGAAAAGTTGAGTGGACTTCCGGTGAATTGTCGGACGTCCCGGCCTCCGATCTGTCCCGGTGTCCCAATTCTTATGATTGGGACGCCGGGACACGTCGACCGGATGACTGGCGGCGTGGGGCCATTTTCTGCGAAAGAGCTTCAGTCATGCGGTGGACCTGAGTTTTGGAAATTCCGGTGATTTTTTCAATTTCACGTACGCTCATCCCCGCTGCATGGAGTTGAGCCACCATCTCCACTGCTGCGCACTCAAGGCCTCTCATCGTCCAATGGTATGTGTCGTCTGTAGCAACGAGGGTCGCTTCAAATGGTTCAATCGCACTGCCGGCAATCCCACGGGACTTTTCTAAATGAACTTCGAATCGAGCAGTATCTTTGGGGGTTCGATCCTTGGTGGGGCGTAGAGCGATTACGGAGTCCATCACATCCTCGCGGGAGGACGTTCCTCGCTGGCCGCCCGACTTATTGGCATGGTGGATCAGGATCACCGCGATACCCCGTCGACGCAGGGTGAGAAGCCATGTTTGGATGGGCAGCCAGCTTTCGGACTCGTTTTCCTTACCCACGCGGCACAGTGTTGCGAGATTATCGATAATAAGTAGTTCCACCCCGGTGAGCATTGGTTCAAGGGTGGTTTGTCCCTCGGAGGTCGCCAAGTTCGGTATGAAATCCGGTTGGCAGTCAGGGGTGACAATTTGAAGGGTATCTGTTGGTATCTTCCCAAGTCCATTGAGAATGCCGGCTAGCCGCTCCTGCAACATCCCTCCTGACATTTCGCCATCCACGAAAAGGACCTTCCTGGGTTTACCGGTTTCCCAACGGAAGACGGGGGTGCCGAGGGAAACGCCACAGGCTATTGTCAGAGCAAAATAGGTCTTGCCGAGGCCCCGGGGGGCGTAGAGCAGGGCCAAACCTTGACCGGGCAATATAGGGTCTAGGATGTATTCCCTTTTGGGAAATTGATAGTTGAGGAAGTCGTGGGCGGAGAGTGCGACAAGAGAAGGCTTGGCAGCATTTGCGTCAGTTGGGGAGGAAGGAGGGGGGGCGGCTGCATTCAGACGGCTTCGGACAACCTCCAGTCCTTCGGCCACAGCCAAATCATTGAAATCGGTTTTCCCGGCTGGGTCCTTGAATTGTGGGATGGCGAGAAGCGATTTGGTTGCGATGGCCGCAGCTGTTGCATGATGAATGCCAGGGTTTTTCCCGTGCTTGACGGCGGTTTCGTGATCGTTGTCAGCACAAATGACGATTCTTCCATCTGATGATGCTGCCCGGGCAATCGCTGCCACGGTCGAGAGATTTGAGCAGGTGAAGGCGACGAGCACCATGCCTCCGGTGGCTTCATGGATGGTTGCACCGGTGGCGTAGCCCTCAACGATGTAGATTGAGTTGTCGTCGCCACTGATTGGAAAGAAACCGCCCCGAACCTTGCCCCCAGTGAGAAAGCGTTTTTCTCCCTTATCTGAGAGGAACTGGACAGACTGCAAGGCTCCGAGGGCGTTGTGGATGGGAAGGGCGAGCCGGCCATCTCGGAGGATACGAATTACCCCATGCGGCTTAACGCCTTTGCGGATAAGATAGGGGTGATCGGTGGGCGCGGGTTGGCTGGTTTCCATGATCCGAAATGCTTGCTCTCTGGCTACAGCTGCGTGAGCATTCTCGAATTGTCGACGCACTTTCTGTACGGCTCTTATACGGGCGCGACCTTCAGCGGATAACGTCTCGGCTTCTTCAGCATTCCAGGTGGCATTCTCGCCAGTCCGAAAGTTCCAGTAGCAACCGGAAATGGGAGGATCGGGATAGAGCTGGTAGGAGCCATCTGAACCATGTTCCTTACCTATCGTGCCGCAACGATGTAATAATCACGGGTAAACCCCCGGCTTTGCCGGGGGACTCCCAGAGTTTGACAGTTCCGGGAATGCGAAGCCTCCATCGCTTGAACCGCTCAAAGCTCAAGCAGACGGAGGCTTCCGTTGAACATCT
>Ga0268360_1002868_pt1 | contig 12127 bp, 8 predicted proteins | sample BioMet11_FD_192465 | JGI IMG/M metagenome (GOLD analysis project Ga0268360, IMG submission 192465) | Sewage microbial communities from Oakland, California, United States - Biofuel 11 (Illumina Assembly) | ecosystem: Engineered > Wastewater > Sewage > Unclassified | place: USA: California... | reverse complement strand
AGTTGGGGAGGCAGAAAAAGCAGCTATCGGGAGGCTTGAACCAAGAGTAGCCATGTAAATATCCGAACCTTCATTTCGCCAGTCCGCCCATACTATCCTGTTCCCATACACCTTTGGGCTATTTGCTGTTTCACTGGTGGAAATCTGAGTTTCCATATTAGTGGATAGATTATACATCCAGATCTCATTTAATGATGAACGATCTGTATATGCATATACAACCTTATCACCGTAGATAGCAACGTTATACTCTGTATCGTGCGGAACAATTGTAGTAACTGTGGAAGTAGATAAATCGTACATGGCAATAGAATCAGGATCGGTTTGATATACAATCCTGTTACCATAGATTGCAGGGTGTTTTGAATATAATAAACCAAGTAGCGTTTCCTCATTAGTGGACAGGTCGTACACACCGATATCACTGGAATATCCGTTGCGTGTGTCAATCCATATGATATTATTCCCATATATTTTAGGATAAAATGCTTTACCGCTGGTAGTAATCTGAGTTTCCATGTTAGTGGATAGATTATACATGTAGATATTCGAAATTCCATTACGTTCGTCCTGCCATACTATTCTATTACCGTAGATTGCAGGATTATGTGCTTCTCCACTTTCAGAGATGCGAGTTTGCATTCTTGTAGATAAATCTTCCACGTAAATGTCATGACCTCCGTTGCGCTCATCTTCCCAAACTACCAGATTTCCATAAATAGCAGGAACTGTCTGATTTGTTAAATTGGTAGTGTGAATTTCTGTTTCAGCGTCGAGATCAAATATATATATATCCCAGTTTCCATTGCGGTTATCCTGCCACACTATCTTGTCACCATAGATATCTGGATTGGATGCTGTTCCATGGTTGGTTATCCGAGTTTCAGTGATTGCAGATGGAGAAGTTGCTGATGCCGTAGATGAAACCAGAATTAAAAATAAAATCAGAACTGTTAATACAAAGGCTACTGAATATGATTTCTTGTTAATATTCATTGTCCTACTCCTTTTCTTTTATATATTTTTCATATAAAAAATGTTAATATTTTTGATTTGTTTATATTTATAAACTTTTTCATTAAAATCATAAATTTATAAAAATTAGGCAATTCTAACGAAAATTATAATAAAAGTTTGTTACGGAACGAGGATAGAAGAGAGGCAAATCTGTAAAGAAATGTCTGGATGCACTGGTGCAAAGAAATAGGAGGAGAATTTTGAAAATCTTAAACAAGCTAAAAATAAATTAATAAACTGGATTATGAGAGTCAGTTACTGAAAATTGTAAAAAAAGGTAATTCTCAAGTCTGATTAAAAGAATACTTTTGCTTTTTTAGTAAGACTTGCTCGATGACTCTCACTGTCCTTTATCCTTTACTTTTTTACTGTTTTTAATTTAGGGAATTCATTATTTGCTTACTACAATATATCCGGAAATAGTTTTAGTGCTACTGCCTTTAGCATTCTTTACTGTCAAACTGACAGTATATTTTCCGGCTTTACTGTATTTATGTACAGGATTTTTGGCTGTTGAATAAGTTCCATCTCCAAAGCTCCATTTCCATGAAGTTGGACTATTGCTGCTTTTGTCAGTAAACTGCACCTTCAATGGTGCTTTTCCTGACCTTGGAGAAGCAGAAAAAGCGGCAACCGGAGCTTTTAGCATGTTTACGACAATATAGTTCTTTATTGTTTTCGTACTGCTTCCTGCAGCATTCTTTACTGTTAAGCTGACAGTGTATTTTCCTGCTTTACTGTAGGTATATGTAGGACTTTTCGATGTTGAAGTTTTTCCATCTCCAAAACTCCATTTCCATGAAGTTGGACTATTGGCACTTTTGTCAGTGAATTTTACTTTCAGTGGTGCATATCCTGAAGTTGGGGATGCAGAGAATGCAGCAACAGGTTTTACAGGAGCTGTTTTTACAGTTATATAGTTCTTTATTGTTTTCGTACTGCTTCCTGCAGCATTCTTTACTGTTAAACTAACAGTGTATTTTCCGGCTTTAGTGTACGTGTGTGCAGGATTCCTGGATGTTGAAGTTTTTCCATCTCCAAAGTTCCATTTCCATGAGGTTGGAGAACCTGTGCTCTTATCAGAAAACTGAACCTTAAGGGGTAAATTTCCAGAAATTGGAGATGCAGAAAATGCAGCAACAGGAAGATTTGAACTGAGAGTAGCCATGTAAATATCGGAACCTTCGTTGCGACTATCCTGCCAGACTATCCTATCCCCGTAGATACAAGGATTAGATGCTGATCCACTTGAGGTAATTTGAGTTTCATTTTTCGTGGAAAGATCGTATAAGGAATTACCCCATACTATGTTGTTACCGTAGATTCGAGGATTAGACACACCTTCACTTGTGGAAATTACTGTTTCACTTTTAGTGGAGAAATCGTACATCCAAAATTGAGCATTAGAATTCATATCAGTTATTATTATATTATTATAAATATCAGGATAAAATAAGCTAGCATACCTGCCTAAATAACTTTTAGTTTTAGTGGAGAGATTATATGTCTCAAGACCTTCATTTACAGTCCACCCCCCATCCACAATATCAATAGTTTCTTCCCATGCTATCCTGTTACCGTATATAACGGGATTTGTATTAGTTATTGTTGTATAAGGATCTTCATTAGATGAACTGTCTGCATCGATCTGAGTTACCTTCTTAGTAGAAAGATCATAAAGAAATATTCCTGAGTCTTGATCCCAATTTGACCAATTTGAACGTTCATACACTATCTTACTACCGTGTATGTCAGGGTTAAATGCCCATCCGCTTTTGGTTATACGAGTTTCCTTTTTAGAGGAGAGATCGTACATGTAAATATCTCCCTCATTTTTGTTGCGCCCATCACTCCATACTATCAAATTTCCGTAGATAGCAGGGTTTACTGCAGAACCACTTTTGGTAATACGAGTTTCTTTTTTAGTGGAAATGTTGTACGTGTAAATATCAGGATTTCCACCATTGCGAGTATCCTGCCACACTATAGTGTTACCGTAAATGTCAGCATTGGAAGCATTTCCACTTGTAGAGATCCGGGTTTCGGTAAGCGTTAACGGTGCTGCAGATGCAGCAGATGGTACAAGAATTAAAACTAATATCAGGGCTACTGAAGCTAAGGTTACTGAATATAATTTTTTGTTAATCCTCATTACTCTTCCTCCTGTCTTATTCATTTGAAAAAAACTAATAATAACACGTGATATTATTTTTTAAATATTTTTCATTTTAATTTCTAAATTTTATAACTCTCTGTACAAGAGGTTCATCAGTAGGCAAAAGTAGAATCCAAATTAATCTACGCAGAAATAGGATTTTTTATGGAAAATAAGTGTTAGGACTTACGCAGTTGAACTGAAAAATCAACAACATTAAACCGTTAAATGTATAAAATTTGACTTTAATCCACTGTGCTTGCTGTACTTGATTTCGTTCCTCAAGTGCGTAAGTCCTAAGTGTCTTAAAACAAAAAACGTAGACGGAAACTTCATAAAAGTACAAATCCTGAAAAAAGGAAAAAATGAGAATTATCAGTAAGTTACTGAGAAACGATAATCAAAGAGACAAAACTTAAATTCTATTGGACTTACGCAATTTAAGTAAAATAAAGCATGAGCAGACCTATCATATTATGATGATTAGATAACCTAAAATCTCATACTACTTTTTACTCAGTCCAATTACGTAAGTCTTAACCTAAGTTGTCAAAATGCACAGGTTTGCTAGTTAGATAACAACACCAAATACCTTTAGTCTTGCCTTTTTATTGCATTTTGAATTAAGATGTTCACTTGCTTTTTACTGTAATATATCCAGATATGGTTTTAGTATTGCTTCCCTTGGCGTTTTTAACTGTTAAGCTGACAGTGTATTTGCCGATTTTACTGTATTTATGTACAGGGTTTTTGGCTGTTGAATAAGTTCCGTCTCCAAAGCTCCATTTCCATGAAGTTGGACTATTGCTGCTTTTGTCAGTAAACTGCACCTTCAGTGGTGCTTTTCCTGACCTTGGGGAAGCGTAAAAAGCAGCAACCGGAGCTTTCAGCGCTTTTACAACAATATAGTTCTTTATTGTTTTCGTACTGCTTCCTGCAGCATTCTTTACTGTTAAGCTGACAGTGTATTTTCCGGCTTTACTGTAGGTATATGTAGGACTTTTCGATGTTGAAGTTTTTCCATCTCCAAAACTCCATTTCCATGAAGTTGGACTATTGGCACTTTTGTCAGTGAATTTTACTTTCAGTGGTGCATATCCTGAAGTTGGGGATGCAGAAAATGCAGCAACAGGTTTTACAGGAGCTGTTTTTACAGTTATATAGTTCTTTATTGTTTTTGTGTTTGTTCCAGCTGCATTCTTTACTGTTAAGCTGACAGTGTATTTTCCGGCTTTAGTGTACGTGTGTGCAGGATTTTTGGATGTTGAAGTTTTTCCATCTCCAAAGTTCCATTTCCATGAAGTTGGCGAGCCTGTGCTCTTATCAGAAAACTGAACCTTAAGGGGCAAATTTCCAGAAGTTGGAGATGCAGAAAATGCAGCAACAGGAAGGTTTGAACTGAGAGTAGCCATGTAGATATCCCAGTTTCCATTACGATTATCTTGCCATACTATTTTGTTATCGTATATAGCAGGATTACCTTTTTCTGAGGACTTATTGGTAGTAATATGGATTTCCTTTGAAGTGGAGAGGTCGTACATGTAAATGTCGGAGTTAAAGTCAATGCGAGGGATCGAATAGCTGTCCACCCATACTATCTTATTGCCATAAATTGCAGGATTGTTTGATTGATCCACCTCGCCAATATATTTTCCCTCAGAAGTAGAGATATCATACCTTTTTGCTACGTAGTTTCCGAGAGGAGTTTCAACGTCGCATACTATCTTATCCCCGTAAATTTTAGGGTCCCAATTAGCATCACCCGAATTAGCAGGATCATCGTCCCAATACCAAGGATGGGGAGTGACCTGGGTTTCAGTGGAAGTAGAGTCATTATACATGTAGATAGTCCCATTTTCTCCCCATACTATCCTGTCTTTGTAAATATCAGGATCTACTTGAGTTGAGTTATTAGTTGTTATCTGGTATTCCTTCGAGGTGGAAAGGTCATACATATAGATATCCCAGTTTCCAATAGGCTGTGAATATTCCAGGCTTCCTCCATTGCGACCATCCATCCACACTATTCTATTACCGTAAATTTTGGGGCCATAGGCTTTGCCGCTTTTGGTGATCCGAGTTTGTTTTTTAGTGGAGAGATCTTGCAAGTAAATATCATGGCCTCCATTACGCTCATCTTCCCACACTACCTTGTTCCCATAGATATCAGGTGATATCTGATTCGATTTATCAGTAGTGTGAATTTCTTTTTTCGTGGAAATATCATACATGTAGATATCATAATTTCCGTTGCGGTCATCCTGCCACACTATAGTATTACCATAGACGTCAGGGTTCAATGAATTTGATGGGTTTGTGGTGATCCTAGTTTCAGTGACCGTAGGAGAAGCTGCAGATGCCGCAGATGTTACAAGAATTAAAAATAATATCAGGCTTACTGAAGCTAAGGTTACTGAATATAATTTTTTGTTAATCCTCATTACTCTTCCTCCTGTCGTTTTCATTTGAAAAAAAACTAATAATAACACGTTATATTAGCTTTTAAATATTTTTCATTTTAATTTCTAAATTTTATAAATCTCTGTGCAAGAGGTTCATCAGTAGGCAAAAGTAAAATCCAAATTAGTCTACGCAGAAATAGGATTTTTTAGGCACAAATGTAAAAGAGAAACCTGAAAAATTTAAAAACTGAAAAAATTATAACTTAGATCAAGGCAGTCAATCCCTAAAAAATAGGAAAGATGGTTAAAATTGAGCACGAGTGTATTATAAAAGAGAGACAATTCTTTATTTACACAATGAATACGGATCTTATTTTGGGATGGAAGCTTCGATTTCCTGGATGCGGGATATTTTCTCGTTGATTTTCTTAAACTCGGACTCAAATTCCTCCAGGAATTTTGGAACCGCATCTCCAGGTACGGCACCCTGAGCCGAGGGCTTGATAAGGTTAGCCTGTTCAAGGACTCTGAGCGAGTAGCGCACTTTATGGTTCTGCATTCCGGTAACTTCTGAAAGTTTCAGAATCCCAATAGGAGCTTCTTCAATCACTTTCTTAAGCACCAGAAGATGGCGTTCGGTAAGGTCAAGTTCATTTCCAATAGGCTCAAGCAGCATCAGACAACCTCGTTTCTAAGTATTCCGATTCCCTGGATCTCAACTTCCACAATGTCTCCACGCTGAAGTTCTCCAACGCCAGGAGGAGTTCCTGTGGCAATGATATCTCCTACTTCCAGGGTCATGATCTCGGTGATAAATTCAATAAGATAAGGAATGTCAAAAAGAAGGTTTGAAGTGCTGGAAGCCTGCCTGGTTTTTCCATTTACCCTGCAGGCAATTTTTGTATCCATAATATCGAGTTCATCGGGAAGAGCAAGATAAGGCCCAAAAGCTGCAAAAGTATCAAAACTCTTTGCCCTTGTCCATTGCCCATCCTTTTGCTGGAGGTCCCGGGCGGTCACATCATTAAAGCAGGTATAACCTGCAATTACATCTATGGCCTTTGAGGCTGAGATGTTCTTACAGCGTTTGCCTATAACGAATGCGAGTTCTGCTTCATGTTCTACTCTGGAGCTCGATGACGGATAAATTATCTTGTCCCCATGCCCTATAATGGCTGAAGGAGGCTTTAAAAAGAGTACAGGGGTTTCCGGGATTTTCATGTTCAGCTCTTCAGCATGATCCCGGTAGTTCAAGCCGACACACACGATTTTCGAGGGAGACGCAGGCGGAAGGACACGAAGCTCTGAAAGGTCAAAAATCCCGGGGGGAGTTCCTCCTTTTGGATACACACGTCCATTTTCAATATCTCCGTAAAAAATTTCATCTCCTGATCTGAACCTTCCTATCATGTCTCGGTCTTCTCCTGCTTTTTGGGATGTTTTCGCCCGCTTTCCTTCATTTTTTTTAAAAGGATATATTCAAACTTAAATTTTAACTCTTCGCCCACTGGCATCCCGCGTATATTTTCCCAGTTCGGAATCCATGAGCTGCACACCTGAAAACACAGGCCCGTCTCTGCAAACCCTGAGTCCTGATTTGTCTATACAGCATGCCCCGCAGACTCCTATACCACATTTGAAATAGCGGTGAAGGCTGAATTCGGACTTATCAAGAACCTCTCTGTCCTCCAGTAGCCTGAAAACCGAAGCCATCATTATTTCCGGCCCGCAGACTGCAATTTTGTCATAAACCGAAAGGTTGAGGCTGTTGAGCACATCGGTTACAAAGCCCTTTGTCCCTTTTGAGCCGTCATCCGTAGAAATGTAGACTTCCCCTGCTGCTGCAAAGCGTTTTTCAAAAAGAAGGTCACCTGCACTCCGCGCTCCAAGCACTGTATGAACTTCCGAGCCTTCACTCCGCGCTGCTTCGGCATAAGGGACAAGGGGAGCAGCTCCAACCCCGCCTGCAATAACCAGAGTTTTTTCTCCCTCCGAAGGCAGGGAAAAGCCTTTTCCATAAGGACCTCTGAGCCCGAAAGAATCTCCTTCTTTCAGCTCAAAAAGCTTTGAAGTTGCCTCTCCCACTTTCTGGACAGTTATGGAATTCTTACTCGATAGGCCCATAGGAACCTCGTCCACGCCCCTGACCCAGACCATTACAAACTGGCCGGGATTCATGGTCTCAAACTGGAAATCAAAGAAGAAAGTCCTGATTGAAGGAGACTCTTCATCTATCTTTAATATTGTAGCATTAAGAGGAAGCATCAGACCATCTCATGAGCAAGCCCTATTAATTTTTTCACGTCCGAATAGCCTTTCCTTTGCAGGAAAGCTTCAATACCTGTACTGATTTCTGAGAAGATGTCAAGCCTGTCATATACAGCCGATCCTACCTGGACAGCCGCAGCCCCTGCCATCATCATTTCTACCGCATCCTGCCAGGAAGATACGCCTCCTACCCCTATTACAGGGATCTCCAGGGCAGTATACAGGTCATAAACGCATTTGATAGCTACGGGTTTGACTGCTTTTCCTGAAAGCCCACCTGAACGGTTCCCCAGGACAGGATATCCGGACTCTATATCTATAGCCATCCCTTTTAAGGTATTAATTGCAACAACTGCATCTGCTCCCCCTGCTTCTGCTGCATTTCCTATGCACGTAATATCAGAAACATTAGGGGTAAGCTTAACCCACACAGGCACATTTACTATGTCTTTTACTGCGGCTGTAATTGCTTCCACAAAGCAGGGGTTAGAGCCAACTGCTGCTCCGTACCCTTCTGCATGGGGACAGCTCACATTTAGTTCGAAAGCATCGGGTTTCGCAGGGAGCAGGCCCTCGGCAACTTCCTTGAATTCTGCAGGGTTTCCGCCGAAGATGCTTGCGATTACTGGGACTCCAGCATCCTTTTTTGCAATTTCGAGTTCCTGGAAAAAGCTGGGATAGGAGGGATTCGGAAGTCCCATAGCATTCAAAAATCCGCAGTCAAGTTTGACCATGCTCGGGTTGGGATGCCCGGTTTTAGGCATAGGGCCTATGGATTTAGTCACAACGGCTCCAGCCCCTCCTTCATGTGCAACCCTGCACAGTGATGCTCCGGTTGTGCCAAGTATCCCGGCTGCAAGAATGGTTGGGTTCTTCAGTTTAAGTCCGGTAAGAGTATACATAGCTGTTTCCTTTCTGCCCTGTTAGAATATCATTTGCATTTTCATTTGCATTTTCATTTGCATTTTCATTTACATTTTCATTTGCGTTATCCTTCGTGTTATCATTTAGTTATTATTCGTGTAAATCATCCGAGTCGCACGAATCCCTCGAAAGCTGCAGGAGAGCCTCTTCAGCAAGTTTCTTTCCGCCCATATGTACAAGACTGCTTCCGAGTTCTCTGGCTTTTTCAATACCTCCTGCCATAGGGATAAATTCATTTATACCGACAGTTTCCTCACCGTTAAGGGAAAGGACCTCAGCCCGCACATGGATTTCTTTTCGGTCAGGCGTAATTTCGGCATAAGAACCTATAGGCGTGGTACAGCCTCCCCCAAGCTCAGAAATCAGGATGCGCTCAATTTCGGTGGCAATCCGGCTGTCAGTATGGTCAAGCCTGGAAACCGCATCTTCAGCCTCAGTGCCTGCTCTTGTGACAACTGCAATCGTACCCTGATTGGGAGATGGGCAGAAGAAATCAGGAGAAAGAATTTCCCCTTCAAGCTCCCAGCCCATGCGTTCAAGCCCCGCTTTAGCGAGCAGGATTCCGTCATATTTTCCTTCTTTCAGCTTCCTCAGCCTTGTATCGATATTGCCCCTTAAATCCTGTGTAACAAGGTCAGGCCTGTAGCGTTTGATCTGGGCGGCCCTCCTCAGGGAACTGGTACCTATAATAGACTGTTCGGGCAGCTCGTCCAGGGAGGTCCCGTCATAAGTCAGCAGGAGATCAAATGGGGTGTCCCGCTTCAGAACGGCTACTGTTGGAAGTGTTGATGGGCGAATCGTTGGCATATCCTTCATGGAATGGACAGCGATATCTATTTCTCCTTCAAGCATAACTTCGTCCAGTTCCCTGACAAAAGCTCCAACTCCGCTTGATACGGCGTGTAGAGGCCGGTCAGTAAACCGGTCTCCGCTGGTTTTTATAATTTTCAAGCTGGTTTCAACGCCCTGTTCTTTCAAAAGGCGTGCAACAGTCTCGGCCTGAGCAAGTGCAAGCTGGCTGCCCCGCGTACCTATAATCATATAGAATCCTCGTTTTCAAAGATGTAAATCCGTTCAAAATAAATCCGCTTAAAGATTTTCGGTGTATGCTTTAAGGGTTTTTTCGATGTCCTCTTCGCTATGGGCTGCAGAGACGAAGTTGGTTTCAAACTGCGAGGGAGGGAGGAAAATTCCGCTTGCGAGCATCCTGTGGAAGAAAGCAAGGTAACCCTCCTTATCGCACTTCAGAGCTTCCTGATAGTTGTGAGGTTCGGCTCCAAAGAAAATCTTGAACATTGAAGCAATTCCGCATACGCTGTAATCAAGCCCTTCGTCCTCAACAATTTCTGTAAGTACAGCCCGTATGTAATCGCCTTTCGAATTAACTTTTTCGTGGATCTTTTCCTGTTCCATATAGTCAAGCACTGCAATTCCCGCAGCCATGGAACACGGACTTCCGCTGAAAGTCCCTGCCTGGTAGACCGGGCCGGATGGGGAGATCATTTCCATGATTTCGCTCTTTCCTCCAAAAACACCTATAGGCAGCCCTCCACCCACAATCTTTCCAAGAGTGGTCATATCAGGCACGACCCCGAAGTATTCCTGTGCCCCTCCCATTGCGAGCCTGAATCCGGTGATAACCTCATCGAATATGAGAAGCACGTCGTTTTCCAGGGTAAGCTTCCTGAGTTCTTCCAGGTATCCGGGCAGGGGAGTTATCGGGCCTATGTTTCCGAGCACGGGCTCTATGATAATTGCGGCCAGCTCATCTCGGTTTTTCTCTACAAGCTCTGTCATTGCTTCGATATCATTATAGGGAGCTTGCAGGGTATATTTTGTGAAATCTGCAGGTATTCCCAGGGAATCAGGCTCTCCGAGAGTTGTCGCTCCTGATCCTGCTTTTACAAGCACCGCATCATGAGCCCCATGAAATCCGCCTTCAATTTTGATGAATTTGTTTCTGCCCGTAAAGCCGCGGGCGAGTCGAAGAGCACTCATTGTGGCTTCCGTGCCTGTGGATACGAAGCGGAGCATATCGATACTGGGATAATATCCTGCAACTTTCTCGGCAAGGTTTACTTCAAGCTCGGTAGGGGTCCCGTAGAGCCAGCCTTTGTCGAGCTGGGCTTTAATAGCTTCTTTTATCACAGGGTGATTGTGCCCAAGGAGAGCAGGGCCATAAGCCAGACAGTAATCAATGTATTCGTTCCCGTCAAGATCCCTTATCATTGAGCCATTGGCTGACGCCGTATAGAATGGATATGGCTTTATTGCGCGTACAGGACTGCTTACTCCACCAGGAATAAGGGTCTTTGCTTTCTCATACATCTGCCTGGACTTCTCAAGTGTTACCTCAGATATCATGGAAATCTCACCGGATTGGACTGAAAATCTATAACAGTTATTCGTAAATTTAAGTTAAGTTCTGGATTTTAAGTTAAGTTCTGGATTTTAATTTAAGCTCTGAATTGAACTTAACTTGCACATAGAATTGAATTTATACTGAACCGAATTATGTTGAACTAAATTATGTTGAATTAAATTATGTTGAACTAAATTTATAAATATTATACTGATTTTATATATTAATCTGCACTTTAAAGTTAAGGCTTTTTACACCTTACTGTATTACTTTTCTATCTTATAACAGAGACTCCCTCTATTAAGCGGTTATTAATGAACTTGATGGGTGTGTAAACGGAATCAGCAATAGTTTTGAAGGCAGGAAAGGCGGGAAAGGGAGAAAAACGAAATAAATCTGAAAAGAAAAAGCACCTGAAAAAGAGGTGCTTACTTCAACATGTGGGCAGCATCTTTTGCAAAGTAGGTAATGATAATATCTGCTCCTGCCCTTTTGATGGAAATGAGGGATTCGTAAATTGCTTTCTTTTCGTCAAGCCAGCCATTAGCTGCGGCGGCTTTGATCATGGAATATTCTCCGCTTACGTTGTATGCAGCAGTTGGCATCCCATAGTCCGTCTTGACCCTGTAGACAATATCAAGGTAAGGAAGAGCTGGCTTTACAATTATTATATCTGCGCCTTCGGCTACATCAAGAGTTACTTCCCTGATAGCCTCATTGCCGTTTGCAGGGTCCATTTGATAGGTAGAACGGTCTCCGAAGGAATATCCTGACTCTGCGGCTTCTCTGAAAGGCCCATAGAAACACGAATGATATTTTGCGGCATAGGACATTATCGGAATATTCTCAAATCCGTTCATGTCAAGCGCGTGTCTGATAGCTTCTACCATCCCATCCATCATACACGACGGAGCCACCATATCAGCACCTGCCTTTGCATGGCTCACTGCAATCTTTCCGATGACCTCAAGGGTGGGATCATTCAGGACTTCTTTTGTT
>Ga0268360_1002862_pt1 | contig 12163 bp, 10 predicted proteins | sample BioMet11_FD_192465 | JGI IMG/M metagenome (GOLD analysis project Ga0268360, IMG submission 192465) | Sewage microbial communities from Oakland, California, United States - Biofuel 11 (Illumina Assembly) | ecosystem: Engineered > Wastewater > Sewage > Unclassified | place: USA: California... | reverse complement strand
CATTACTAGTTTATGAGGAGCATCTCGACGACACTCGTGAAATCGCTCACCGAACTCGGGCTGTCGACCTATGAGGCGAGTGTCTACGCCGCGCTTGTCATGTTCGACAATGCAGAGGCAAAAGACCTTGTCGAGTTCCTCTCTATCTCAAAGCCGAGCGTGTACGAGGCGCTGGAACACTTATCCGAGAAAGGACTTGCCGTAAAACGGGTGACAAAACCGGCACGGTACAGTGCGGTCTCGCCGCAGATGGCAATCGACCTTTTGATGGGCAACCACAGGAAATCTGCAGACCGGGCGCTGGCAGAACTGGAAGCGTTGGAAAAAGAGAAAGTGCAGACCGATAAAGAAGATGCCCTCTGGACGATTTACGGCGAGACCAATATCGAATACAAGATCCGCGACCTTTTCGGGAAGGCAAAAAAGCAGATCCGGTGCATGATCGGGGAGCGCTACCTCCCAATCCTTGAAACCGTCAGGATCAAGGATGTCGCCCTCCACCTTATTGTAGTATCCGGTGAACCGGGGCTGGAAAAGAGACTGCATGCACAGTTCCCGGGCAGGAATGCAGAGATCTATGTCCTTACCCCGGAACAGTTTACGTCCCCCCCCAAGGATGCACCGCCGGAATTTGAAGAGATCCATAAACTCATGAAGGTCGAAAACCTCCTCGAACTGATTGCTGATGACGAGGAACTTTTAATGGTGCCGCCGTTTTTCTCCGGAACGGTCTCGGTCCTCAATACCAGAAACAAGGGTGCGGTCTTCCACATGAAAACAATGAGCCAGATCATGTGGAAGCAGTTATTGGAGGGGGACGGGGAGGGAGGTTTTCCTTTTCCCCCGCCGCCGCTTACTCTGAAAAAAGGCCGACAGGCAGCGACCAAAAAATAACTCCCTTTTTTTTATAGCGCCGCGTTCTGGTACATGATCTTCTCGGCGCCGCTTGCAAATTTCGCCGTAACGATCACGGTATTGGTACCCGTTGTGCCGGTAAACATTTTGCTTGTCCCCGCAGAACTCCCCATCGTACCGGCTGCCGCCCCGTTAACCGAGACCGCGAGCGACTCAACTTCCCCTGCCCCGCAGGTGCTGGTCATGACCTGGAGCCGTATGGAAGACCCCGCCCGGCTCCCGGTAATTGCAACAGTGCAGGCCGGTATGGTGGGACCGGCTGCCACGCTGCTGCCGGAGGACGAGGAGACCGCAGCAGCGGCCGGGATATCCGGTGCCTGTACCGGTGTGGTGAGGACGACTGCGATTGCAACAATAACGATCACGGCCAGCACCGCAACGACAAAATAAGGTACCAGGGGATTTCTTTTCTTCATGACGGTCCGGCAGTGGGGGCAGACAAGGCGGTTCGCATCAACAGGCGCACCGCAATGGGGGCAGGTTTTCTGGGACATTCACAGAATGATTATATTTGACGATTAATACGCGTTTTTGTATGCAGTCGGGCCGGGCCGCAGGACTGGGCGGGAGACAGGACCGGAATCTTCCGATAAAAAAAGAAAATTGGAAATGAGAAATTACTCCATCATGGCAGCCGGTGAGACTGCCGTTACCGACATGTAGGATGTCAGCAGGTATGCCGCAAGGAGCAGGATGATAATGAGCGGGATGAGGATTGCAATGACGACAGCAGCGATCGCTTTTCCCGTGCTGAGTTCATGGAGGTCGCGGACGCCCAGCGCCCAGAGCACGATCGACCAGAGGGAAAAGATGATGCCGATGAACGGGATCCAGCCAAGGAGCATGCTCGGGGTGCTCCCGTATATTACGGCTTTCATGGTCTCCCCGATTCCTTTCCGTCCGCCGACAATGTAGACCCAGAGGTGGAGCCAGGCCGCAAAGATGAGCGTGAAGACAAACTCGGCAACGAGCACGATAAAGAAGACGAGGATCGGCACCGCCACCCCGCCCATCATGCTTTTGTACATCGGGTTTGCTTCCCAGAATAGCGATACAATCGCAGAAAGGATTGCGTTGATGAGAACGATAATGGCAAAGTACGGCAGGACTGTCTCCAGGTCGTCTGCCTTTGACTTCTGGAATGTTTCGCCCGGATTCAGGATGAACCCTTTGACCTTCTCCACAAACGAGTCTAACATACTCACCGGGTACAGCTCGAATTTATTTAAAATGCGGCGATCCGGGGAAGATCGGTATACTTTGGCAGACATTTTGCCGGGTGACGGGCGGTACCGCAACCAAAATTTCTCCCATTGAATCCTGCCATCTGTTTAAAAAAACCGCAGATGAGTCACGGGATCCTTCATCTGCGTGGAGCGGTCACCCGTCAATGTGCTCCCCCTAGCGAAACGGGTGCAGCGGTGCCACCCGTTGAGCGCGAGGGGGCCGGGGGGCGAGTGCTCACACCTGTTTTCGCATATTATTACAAATTCAGTAAAATATTGGAACCGGATTTACCACGAATAAAACCGGCCGAGAAAAACCCTCACATCCTTTCAAGTGCCCGCAGGCTTTGCACCGCCCCGTCAAACGTGCTGACCTCGACAACCGCGGTCGCATTCTTCTCTTTCATCGCAGAAAGAACGGGAACGAAATCGATCGCCCCGTTCCCCACCGGGCTGTGGCTGTCGGTCTTGCCGTTGTTGTCGTGGAGGTGCATGTGGCAGAACGGGCCGGATAAAAATTCCGGCAGGCAGCCGTTGAGGTGCGCATGGCCCACATCGAGCGTGAGCCCGACCGGACCGGCACGCCCGAGATCGTCCGGTGTCCGCAGCAAAAAAAAGTTCATGCCCGCCATGTTCTCGAACGAGAATGTTACCGAATATTCGCGGGCGGCAGCGGTAAGATCCTCGCAGGACTGCCGAAACTGCCGCAGGGCAGACTCGCGCTCGTTCTCCCACGCAAAGTAGCCCGGGTGGATGACCACCGAGGCATCGATCTCCGCAGCGGCAGAAAAGCAGTCCGCCAGTATTCCGATGCTCGCCCGCCGGATCGGCTCGAAGACCGAGGCGATGTTGAGGCCGTGGAACGGGGCGTGGATCGAATACCGGGCCGGGAAACTTTCCGGGATCTCCGTATCGGAAAGGAAGTGGAGTCCCTCGTCCATGATCTCGATGCGGCCGGTGACTTCGAGCAGCCGGCCAAGGGCCGCATCGAGCGGCGTTTCGGAGAGGCAGAAGGACGAGATCCCGATCATGTATGTCTGAACGGTATCGCGGCGTACGAGAAAAAAAGTATGGATCCGATCCGGTCAGGGAACCAGGAGAAGACCCGGGTGGTGGCCGGTCAGCGATCTTCCGCCGCCGGGCGTTACGGCAAACGTGTTCTCGATCCCAACGAGGCCCACATCCTTTATTCCTTTCTTTGGCTCGACCGCAAAGACCATGCCCTCTTCAAGAGGCTCGTCAAAACCCTTTGCAATGACCGGCGCCTCGTCGATTAAGAGGCCGATCCCGTGGCCGAGGAATTTTACCGTGTCCTTCCCGTACCCCATGAAATTTTCCAAAAACGCCGGTTCGAGACCGCCGATGATTTCCTCGTAGATCGCGGACGGGACCGCACCGGGCCGGAGCTGTTTTGCCACTTCGTTCTGGATCTCCACGCACTGCTCGTGGACTTTTATCGCTGCATCCGGGATCGGTTTTTTGAACATGTACGAGAAGGTCTTGTCGGTCTGGTAGCCCTCGACCCCGCAGCCGATATCGATCACCACGAGATCGCCGGGTTTAAGTTTCCGGTTCCGGCTCCCGGACATCGGCACGGAAGGGTGCAGGCCGGCAATTCCTCCGGGCGTGTCAACGCAGGTCGGGCAGATCGAGCTCGTCCCGAAATTGATCTGGCCAAGAAGCATCTCGTTCCACATCCCGAAACGGATGATCCCCTGGTGGCCCTCCTTTACCATGACCGTATAGAGCTCCGTGCCGAGCCCGACCTCGTCCATTCCCTCCCGCATGAGGCCGGGAGCAAGGTCTTCGAGCACGCGGCGGTGGATCTCCCCGGCCCGCTCCATGAGACGAAACTCGTACGGGCTTTTCTTTGCCCGGATCGCGGATACCTGCGCATCGAGGCCGCGGATTTCGCCGCCAAGAAAATGCTTTTTCATCCGCTGGTACTGGACGAGCGTGACCGTATCGAGTTCGAGGTACACCGGGGTTTCCTTTCTGCCCGCAACCGCGGCAATGTCCCGGTAGCTCGCCATCGGCCGGATATCGGGGAACGCAGACTCGGATGTTGCCCGCAGGAAACTCTTTTTGACCCAGAAGACCGCATCCCCGTCGCGGGGGATGTATAAGAGGCCGTCCTGCATGGTGCCCGTAAAATAATAGAGGTTGATCCTGCCGGTGATCGCGGCCGTCTCCCAGCCGGGACAGTCGCGGTCCATCCGGTCCCGGAACCGGGCCATCCTGAGGGAGAGTTCGCTTGACGGGACGCTCATATGTATGTCAATAATAATGGCCGGGCGCGGTATTTAGTGGTACGTCAGGTACCGACGCAGCCCGGGCGCTTCAGCGATCGGCCATGATTTTATTCCAGCGCGGGTGTGCCATGCATATCTGGATGACATATCCGCGAATTTATAACAGGCATCGGCCCAGACCGGAGTACCTATTCAGGGAACTATGAGCGTACATGTGACCGAAGCGGTGCATGCGCATGAAGGGTTCCCCGGTGCAGGGGGCGCCCGTAACGGGCCGGACCGGGGCACGCTTTGAGATCACGGTACCGGATGGGGCATATCGTTTCGTCTCTTTTCCATAAAACGGGAAAGGCGCGGTAATCCCGCCCGTGTTACGGCCCGCCGGCCAGCCGGAACTTCCCCTCCGGCACCACGATCTCGAACCGGGCGCCGCTGCCCGGCACCCCGGTCTCCCGGATCGTGATGCCCGTCAGCGCAAGGATTTCGCGGACTAAAAAGAGGCCAAGGCCGGTGTTCTTCCCGTAACCGCGCCCAAAAATCTTCTCCTTGTCCGATGCAGCGATCCCGACCCCGTCATCCTCCCAGATCACGACGAGGGCCGTTCCCTCCCGCCGGGAAGAGATCCGGATCCGGGTCACGTGTTCCCCGTGGCGGACTGTGTTGTCAAGGAGGTTGGCGAATACTTTCTCCAGCAGTGCGTCAGCATACACGCTGATCCCCGCGACATCTGGTGAAAGGGTCACGGTCTTTGGAACCTGCGAACGGGGCAGGATCGCGGTGAGCTCCGTCCAGAGCGGCTCGTGGGAGCCGAGATCCTGGTAAATCCGGGTAAATTCCACGAGCGACCTTAAGGAGACGACGGAAGACTCGGTCTTTACTAAAAGGTCCTTTGCCTCGGGATCGCTGCATTTCATCGATACGATCCTCAGATATCCCAGGATGCCGATGATCTTGTTGAGCGCATCGTGCCGGGTGACGCTGCCAAGCAAAGTGAGCTGCCGGTTTGCCCGCCGGAGTGCATCTTTTGCTTTCCCCTGATCCGTAATGTCCCGGGCCACGCCACGGAACCCTGTAAGATTCCCGTCATAATCCGTTACCGGAGACGAGCGGATCTCAATGATCCTGTCGTGCCCGTTGCAGTGGCGGGCAGGGACTTCGAAGGGTGGAGACATCTTGCCGGAGAGGGTATGTTTCTGCAATTCCCTCGATGCAAGCGCCAGACCCTGTTCTGCGACAAGAACGGTGAGCGGTTTTCCTATGAGGTCTTCGGGAGAGTACCCCATGAGCGTTGTTACCGTGGGGCTGATGTACCGGAATTTTCCTGACGGGTCGATCTCCCAGATCATGTCCGGCGAGGTCTCCACAAGGGCACGGAACCGTTCTTCGCTTTCGCGGAGTGCCCGCTCCATTGCAACATGGCCGGTGATGTCGCGGACAATCGAGAACATCGTGGGGCGGCCGTCAAGTTCGAAGATGCTCACGCTGATATCGAGGGTTTTTTCCCCGCCGCTTTTCGGACGGTAGGGGATCTGGAAGACCGCGTGACGGTTTTTTTCGAGTTCGGCGACAAACCCGGGAGCCCTCCGGTTTGTCTCTTCCGTATCGAGATCGACAAGGGAGCATCCTTCGAGCTCGTCCCGCGTCATTTCGAGGATCCGGCACGCGGTATCGTTGACCTCGATGAATGTTCCCGGGCCGTTTTTGGTAAACTCGTTAACCAGGATCCCGTCCTTTGCATTCATCAGCATGAGGCGGTAGCGTTCCCGGCTCTCTCCCAGCGCCTTTTCCACATGCATCTGGTCCGTAACATCGTCAACGGTGGTGAGGATGTAGGGCCTGCCGTCCATCATAACAATGCTTGAATAGAACCGGCAGGTCCGGATCTCGCCCGACTTTATCCGGCACTGCATTTCCCTGCCGGACACTATTTGCCGGTTTTTGAGAGCGGCAACCATCTGATCGTGTCCGGCTGGATCGGCAATGAGCCCGATATCGGCAACCTTTTTCCCGATGACCTCGTCCCGGGTGTAGCCGGTATTTTTAACAAAAGCATCGTTGACATCGACAAATTTCCCGTCCGCAGCCGATACGAGCGTGAGCGCAACCGGGCTGCTTTTAAACAGCAGGGCAAATTTCTTCTCCGATTCGCTGAGCCGGTCGTGCGCCTTTTTGCCCTCGGTAATATCCAGAAGCGACGCAACGCTCTGCCGGGTGCCGGGGATCGTGGCCTCCAAAAGAAGAATATCGCGGATTTCACCGGTCTTTGTGCGGAACCGGAACTCGAACCGGTTTTGGGCCTTTGCGGGATCTGTCCGCATCAGCCGCTGCTGCTCGTCCATGAAGGGGATATCTTCAGGCAGGGTAAAATCGTGCCAGCTCATTTTCCCCTCGATTTCGGCGGCAGTAAATCCCGAGAGTTCTTCAAACCGGGTGTTGACGAGGCGGATCGTGGTATCCTCTTCGAGCATGACAGTCGCTGTCCCGGTATTTTCAAAGACCGCCCGGTACCTTCCTTCGCTCTGGCGGAAGGCCTCCCCGCTTTTTGCGAGTTCTTCGTAATTTATCCGGAGCTCTTCTTCCGATGACGAGAGCTTGTCGTACGCGGCCTTGAGTTCGTCCTGCGTCTGGCGCCGGTCGATGGCAAGCCCGACCTTGTGGGCGAGGTCGGCAAACTGTACTGCCGGGTCGCCGCCTTTCTGAACATAGAAATCCGCCCCGGAATTGATCGCCTCGATCACAACGCCCTCGCGGCCCCGGCCGGTAAAGATGACAAACGGGAGATCGCCATACTTTTTCCGGACTTCTTTTAAGAATGCAATCCCGTCCATGCCCGGCATCTGGTAATCGGAGACTATCGCATCGAATGCGGCAAGTGTGGGGGCGGCCAGCGCCTCCTCTGCCGAGGTCATGGTCGTGACGCGGAAATTTCCCGACCGTTCCAAAAAGATCTTCCCGATCTCAAGAAGAGAAGGTTCGTCGTCTACATAGAGTACTGAATACATGGGCGGATCCCGGGGTGTGGGTAGTCAAAAGAGGTGTATATACCTAGAAAAAGATTCGCATATTCCTGCGGCAGGATGTACAGCGGTGACAAAAACAGGATCTTTTGGGGGCATCCGGCCCTGAAAAGTGCGGACACGGCCATTTTTTCGTTCCGGGGATCCCCGTTTTAAAAAAAAATACCTTCCGGGATTTTTTGCCCCTCCAGTTCAGGCCGCATTGCCAGGACGGTATACTCCCTCCGGCACAATGATCTCGAACCGGGCGCCTTTGCCGGGTTCACCGGTCTCCCGGATCGAGATCCCGGTCAGCCCGAGGACCTCCCGGACCAGGAACAGGCCAAGGCCGGTATTTTTCCCGTACCCCCGCCCGAAGATCTTCTCCTTGTCTGAAGCAGGGATACCGATCCCGTCGTCCTCCCAGACCACAACGAGCGTTGTGCCTTCCCTTTGGGAAAAGACCCGGATCTTTGTTACGTGTTCCCCATGCCGGACCGAATTGTCGAGAAGGTTTGCAAATACCGTTTCAAACATCGGATCGGCAAGCAGCCATATGTCCCCGACATCCGCAGCAAAGGAGACCGGTGCCGGGACCTGCAGCCGGGACAGGGTGGTTTCGAGGTCGCACCACTGCGGTTCGCGGGACCCGAGGTTCTGGTAGATCCGGGCAAATTCGATCTGCGAGCGCATCGCTGCAACGACAGCCTCCATCTTTTTGAAGGTCTCCTGAAGTTCAGGCCCGGGCGGGGCTTTCGACGCTACTTTCAGGTAACCCAGCAGCACGGTGATCTTGTTGAGGGAATCGTGCCGCGAGACGCTCCCGAGCAGGGTGAGCTGGCGGTTTGCCCGGCGCAGGCTCTCTTCGGCTTTCTTCTGCTCCGTGATATCCCGGGCAACCCCCCGAAAGCCGGTAACCTTTCCCCCGCTGTCGGTAACCGGGAACGACCGGATCTCGACAACCATATCGTGCCCGTCGCGATGGCGGGCGGGGACTTCAAACGGCGTAATGGATTTGTCTGCGGCAAAAAATTTCTCAAGCTCCCGTTGTGCCAGTGCCATTCCCTGTTCCGGCACAAGACAGGTCACGGGTTTCCCGACAAGCTCCTCCGGCAGGAATCCCAGGATCGTTTTGACCGTGGGGCTGATGTACCGGAATACTCCCGAACAATCGATCTCCCAGATCATGTCCGGGGACGTCTCCACAAGGGCACGGAACTTCTCCACACTCTCCCTTAACTTTGCCTCGGCCTGCTTCTTTTCCGTGATATCTTCAAAGATCGTGACAAAACGGTTTTTTTCCGGGGAATACACCGAGATGGAGAAGTGTTTTTTTAGGGGTGCAAAATACGTTTCAAAAACTTCTGCCCTGCCGGTCAGGGCCGCCTTTGCATAAATATCGAGATACGGCGGTTCGCTGACGCCATAGGCCTCACGGCTGGTTTTTTTGAGGACCGATTCCCGGGAAATGCCGAGATGGTGCTCGAATGCAGGATTCGCCGCAAGGATGACATAATCCTCCGGTTCCCCCTTGTCGTTGCAGACGAGTTTGTGGAGGGCGGCGCCGCTGAGCATATTCGAGAAGAGAGCGGCAAACCGGTCCTCGCTTTTCATGAGCGCTTCTTTTGCCTGCTGGCGCTCGGTGATATCGCGGGCAATGCCGATGACCCGGACCGGGCGGCCCGATGCATCCTTTTCGAGCCGGGCCACCGAATGGATCGTCCGTGGGGCGGATCCGTCCGCGGGATGGATCGCATATTCCAGGTTATACTCTTTTTCTTCTTTAATCAGGCCGGTCATTGCCCGGCGGACCATTACCGCGTCCGGGATGCATGCCTCGATCTTCTCTACCGGGACATCCCCGGCAACGGCAGGATATCCGAAGATACGCGCTCCTTCCGCCGAGACCCAGAACATGCCGGTGACGATATCGTACTCCCAGCTCCCGGACTGGCTGATGGACTGGGCCATTGCAAGGCGGTCCACCTGCCGGCGGAGCTCGTCCTTTGCCTCGGTGAGCTGCTCGTTTGTCGCCCGCAATTCATCGAACTGGGACCGCAGCTCTTCTTCTGTCATCGTGACCCGTTCGTACGCAGCCCGGAGGTCCTGCTCGGTCTCTTTTCGTCTCGTGATATCCCGTACAACTTCGATGGCGCCGGTGACCTCCCCCTTCTGGTTGTAGAGCGGGCTTGCCTTTACCATGATATGGATCTGACGGCCCCGGGGAGCTGCGAGATCGGACTCAGCGCTTATCGCCCGTCCGTCATGCACGATACTGGAATAATATTTTTGGATCTCTTCGTCAGGCCACGAGAGCATGTCGAGAAGGAAGGGGCGCCGCTCCCCATAGGGCGAGAGGGCGTATTCGTAGTTTCCTTTCCCGAGCATCATAGACGCGGGAACCCCGGTCAGTTCCTCGTTTGCCCGGTTCCATACAAGAATGCGGCCCTCCTTGTCGACCGCAAGCATGGCATCGGGAAGGAAATCGATGATATCCGCAAGACGCCGTTCGGATTCGCCCTGCGAACGCTCGGCCTGCTTTCGTAACACGGCATGGCGGATCTTATGCGCAAGCTCGGCGAACTGGGCGGTCGGGTCGCCGCCTTTCTGGACGTAGAAATCCGCCCCGTTGTTGATCGCCTCGATTACGACTTCCTCGCGGCCCCGGCCGGTAAAGATGAGGAACGGGAGGTCGCCGTACCGTTCCCGGACGGCTTTTAAGAATGCGATCCCGTCCATGCCCGGCATCTGGTAATCGGAGACGATTGCATCGTAGGTGCCAAGGGACGGCGAGTCCAGCGCTTCCTGTGCCGATGCCATAACGGCGACCTGGAAATCCCCGGACTGTTCGAGGAAGAGTTTGCCGATCTCAAGAAGTGTCGGTTCGTCGTCAACGTAGAGTATGGAGTACATTGTTTCGGCTCCGGGCCGGTGAATAGTCAAAAGAAGAGTATAATGCTAGAAAAAGATTCGCATGGGGTGCCGGAAAATGCCAAAAATGCACTACGCGGGGACGAAAACGTGGCAAAAAAGGTGGTGCTGCCTGTAATCAGCGGCGCTGCCACTCTTCGAGCACGTCCTTTCCTTCGACAAAGATGAGGCCGTGCTTTTTTGCATAGGCTTTTGCGCCGGCTTTGGGGAGTGCATACCCGGACTCGTCGTCCAGCATCTCGCAGATGGTGATCGCGGGGGTGATGCCGGCCATCCGGGCCATCGCTACCGAGAGCTCGGTCTGGCCGTGGCGCACATCGAGCAGGCTGTCGGCGGCCCGGAGGATTGCGCAGTGGCCCGGGGTCCGGAAATTCTCGGAGAAGTGCGAGCCGCCGCCGTTTAAGGATTTTTTTACCTCATCGGCAATTGCCGTGATCGTAAGGGCACGGTCGTTGTCGGTGATGCCGGTAAAGGTCTTCTTGTGGTTGACCCAGAGCGAGAACGATGAATGGTTCTTGCGGTCGTACGGGATGTCGCCCTGCCGTTCGGCAAAGTGGGTGGATTCGAGAACATCGCTTGCGAACGGGAGGCCGAGCTTTTCTGCTGCAACCGGGTCAATGGCGGTGCAGATGAGGCCGCCGCCGTCTTTTCGCATGGTGAGAATGTCCTGCGGTTTTACCGCATCGGAGCGGATCGCAAAATCGGTCTCGCCCTCGCGGTCGTCGAAATCGTAGAGCAGGATGAACTTCCCGTCGCGGAGTGCCGCCAGGGCGTTTTCAATCATCGCGGCCCTCCGCGTGGACTGCCCGGGCGCGGGCCGCGGGAGCGGATCCGTCCGCGTGGCCGTGTACCGGGGCCGATGCAAGGGTTCCGGCCCGGCCGTCCCAGGCTTCGAGCACGTCGTTTCCGCCCACAAAGGCAAAGCCGTGCTTCTGTGCGTAGCGCTTTGCATCATCGTGCCGGAGGGCTTTACCCGTTCTATCGTCCAGAAGCTCGCAGATGGTGACCGCCGGGGTCACGCCCGCCATGGCGGCAAGCGCAATCGAGAGTTCGGTCTGGCCGCGGCGCTGGCGGAGGAGGTCGTCTGCGGCACGGAGGATCGGGCAGTGACCCGGGGTCCGGAACTGCGAAGAAAAGCTGGTGTGCCGGCCGGCCATGGCATCATCGACGATGTGGCCGATCTCGGTGATGGTGAGGGTCCGGTCCCGGTCGGTGATGCCGGTAAACGTGTTCTTGTGGTTGACCCAGAGCGAAAAGGAGGAGTGGTTCTTGCGGTCGTACGGGATGTCGCCGATCTCTTCAGTGAGATGGGTCTTACTAAACACGTCGCTAGCAAACGGGAGGTTGAGCCGGTGCGCCGCTGCCGGGTGGATGGCGGTGCAGATCAGGCCGCCGGCATCCTTCCTCATCCGGAGGATGTCTTTTGGCTGTACCGCATCGGAACGGATCGCAAGATCGGTCTCGCCTTCGCGGTCGTCGAAATCATAGATCAAAAAGAACTTCCCGTCACGTAATGCCTGCAATGCCTGCTCAATCATATGCCACCTCAATTACCGCCTTGTCGCCTTCCTTGACGCCCAAGGCGTCGCGGAGGCCGACCGGTGCTATCACTTCGACAATATCCTCCGGGTAATGGCTCCGGCCCGGTACAACGATCCCGCAGGGGATATCGTTGATCCGGCAGGGAAGGCAGCGGACTTCCCCGAAGGTCCGGCCCTCGGCCGAGAAACCGTGGACAACGACCCACGTGAGCGCGTCGAGCTTTTTCCGTGTCGGGATGTCTGCGCCCGAGAGCCGGAGGTTGAGCGTGCCCGGGTAGGGCTCGAAGCCCAGGTGCCGGAGG
>Ga0268360_1002858_pt1 | contig 12185 bp, 15 predicted proteins | sample BioMet11_FD_192465 | JGI IMG/M metagenome (GOLD analysis project Ga0268360, IMG submission 192465) | Sewage microbial communities from Oakland, California, United States - Biofuel 11 (Illumina Assembly) | ecosystem: Engineered > Wastewater > Sewage > Unclassified | place: USA: California... | reverse complement strand
AGCCTGTTCTTCGTTGCATAATATAGGTGTCATCCATATCGTTTCCGCCCCGAAGTCCTCAGCCTTTTCCTGCATTGCAGCGATTTTTTCCATGACCTCCTGAGAGGTGTGCTGGTCAAGGATAAAATCATTGGTTCCTGTAAGGATCACTACCTTATCCGGACGGTGAGCCGTCACGTCTCTGTCGAATCTTTCCAGAAGTTCCGAGGCCATCTGCCCGTTTATGCCCTTGTTTATGACTTCCCAGCCCGTGAGTTCCCTCAGCACCGAGGGAAAGCTGCAGCTTCTTTTATACGGAAAGCCGTTGACTATACTGTTGCCTATACATACTATTTTCATATTATACTTCCTGTCTTATATGATATAATGGACTGATGATATTATACTATTTGTTTTATCATGTTGAAACCCTGCGGCACAGCAGGTATATTTTGCGGCATCCGCAGATGATGCCGCCGGGAGGAGCAGCATGGAACACACATATATACCCAGAGGAATATGCCCTGTCAGCCTCAGGTTCGAGCTGGACGGAGATAAAGTAAAAAACATACAGTTCCGCGGCGGCTGCAGCGGCAATCTTAAGGCTCTGTCCATTCTTCTCGAAGGACGGAACGTGAATGAGATCTCCGATAAGCTTGCCGGGATCAGATGCGGCATGAAATCCACATCATGTGCGGATCAGCTTGCAGCTGCTGTGAACAAAGCTCTGGAAGAGGAAAAAAGCTGCTGATGCAGCAAAGAGGCATATACATATGGGAAAACTGCTTATAAAAATATTCGTCAAAAACAGCGAAGATGTCAAAGACCCGAAAGTACGTGAGAATTACGGGAAATTTGCCGGGATGGTGGGAATAATCTCCAACCTTCTGCTTTGCGGTATGAAAATATCCGTCGGCCTTGTCATCAACAGCATCGCAGTGATCGCAGACGGCATAAACAACCTTTCCGACGCCTCGTCTTCTGTGATAACGCTCATAGGATTCAAACTGGCGTCCCAGCCCGAAGACAAGACCCACCCCTACGGCCACGCACGTATCGAATATCTTACCGGACTTTTTATCTCCATACTGATAATAATCGTCGGTCTGTTTCTTCTCCGCTCCTCTGTGGACAAGATCCTGCATCCGCTGTCGCTGGATTTCGATTATGTTTCGATCATCGTCCTGACCGCAGCTATCCTGATAAAACTCTGGCAGACCTTTTTCAATATGTATGTCGGGAAAAAGATCAGTTCACTTGCTCTGATCGCTACCGGCACCGACAGCAGGAACGACGTGATCGCTACCAGCGCAGTGCTGGCCGGCATCATTATCACGAAGGCCACAGGTCTGCAGCTCGACGGATATATGGGCAGTCTGGTTGCTTTTTTCATAATATGGTCAGGCATTAAACTGATAAAAGAAACTTCCAGTCCGCTTCTCGGGGAGGCCCCGGATCCCGAAATGGTCAGGCATATCGCTGATACTGCCAAATCAGGCAAAGGCGTGCTCGGGATCCATGACCTTGTAGTCCATAATTACGGGCCCGGGAAAATTTTCGCTTCTCTGCATGTCGAAGTGAATGCAGACACCGATATAATGGCAAACCATGATATGATAGACAACATAGAAAGGAAAATAAGCAGCGACCTGAACATACACTGTGTCGTTCATATGGATCCCGTAAGGACCGATGATCCCGTAGTAAAAAAGGTAAGGCCTGAGATCCTTGGAATAATAAAGGATCTCCAGGGGGTAAGAGATATCCACGATCTTCGCGTAGTATCAGGCCCCACTCATACCAATATAATATTCGACGTGGTCCTCGGTAGCGAATGCGTAATTGATGAAAAAGAGATCGGCGATATTATAGAAAAACGTCTTAAACAGATAGACCCCGGTTATTTTTCGGTGATCACTTTCGATCGTGCATATACGGATCTGTAACAGATAATAAAACGCCCTCCTCCATGCCGGAAAAGAGCGTTTTCATTCTGCGCTTCATTCTGCGGATCTTCCGCAAATCATGCTGCTATAAAACATTTATCGTCTCTACTTTGCTGTAACCGTCAGGAAGGCTGAGCATGCCGTCGGGTATCTTGCTGCTGAGCTCGTTTATTATCATATATGTCTTCAGATCTCCCACTGCTGCATAGATGCAGTAAAGGCTGTCATCCTTATAGTAATATGTCATCACTATCCCGTCATCGCCGCCGGCAGAAAACTTTTCGAATTCATATTCCGCCGTGTCTGCGTCGTAATCCGGTATGGCTTCTTTGCCTTTCTCGGTAAATTCTATGTCGCCGTAATCACTGTAATCAGCTACTGCCGATTTTGCACTTTCCGCATCGCTGCCGCCGGCATCGATCACCTGATATTCTTTGTTCTTGTCGCTTATAAGATAGGCCTTGTCACCCAGTATCAGAGTACGGGTCTCATATCCCATGGCATCAACTGTATAATCCACATCTTCACCATCTACAGCCATTTTTGTGGGCATCTTTATTCCAAGTGCTATTATAGTGGCATCCATGTAATAATGCCTTGATTCCATAAGATCTATGAACTCTGACGATTTATATTTCTTTTCTCCTCCGCCGCTGCTGCTGTCGCTGCCGCAGGCTGAAAATGAAGATATCATTATCAGCGCAAATAAAACAACAATAATTTTTTTCATAACTCTCTCCTGTTGCCCGGTCGTACCGTGGCATTACAAAACAACTGTAACTTGCACTTTATTCTATTTTTGTTCCGCATTCACAGCAGAATTTTGCGCCGTTGTCCAGTTCTGCCCCGCAATTGGGGCATTTGTCCGCCTTTGGCGAGTCCATAGAGGCGCCGCATTGTCCGCAGAATCTGACCCCCTGAGCATTTTCCGCACCGCAGGAAGGGCAGATGTTGAGCGCCAGAGATGCGCCGCAGTTATTGCAGAATTTCCCGTTCCCTGCAGGCTTGCCGCACTGAGGACATATAACAGTAGTGCTTTTCAGTTCTCCGTCCCATACCCTGGCAGTTTCAGCCTTTTCATCGATATTTTTTTTCATGGCCTCAGCTTTTGCTTTTGCAACGTATATTTCCTGCCTGGGAGCACAGTCTACGCACATGCCTTCATCCTCGTTGAAATCCGCATCGCATACCCATTTCTGACATCCATGGCAACGGTGGAAGTGCTGCATCGCTTCGTTCTGTGCCATATTGAATGCATTTTCATGCTCCTTCTGCCATTCCGGACTTCTTTCTTCGAATCTGTCCGCAACGGCGTCCCCCGCACGTTCTGCCGCATAACCCGCATTACTTCCCAAAAGATTGCCGAGTATTCCCGCACCCCTTGCAAATCCCTGGATCTTCTGTTTTTTTCCGTAAGTTTCCGATTCTATGAAGCTGCTCTTGTACCCGTCCCCGCAGATGTCACAGAAAAACGTGAACTGGAATCCGGCTTCTGTGGAATTATCCTCATAGTTTCTGGTAAACGCCTTCATCATTTTTCCTTCTTCCTCCTAAATATACTTTTCTTTTCCGGTTCAGTCTTCAAAAGGCTGTGTCCGCAGACTGTGCATTTTTTCAGGTCAAAGAACTGTTCCGCTCCGCAGCGTCTGTTTCCGCATATCTGCATGAGACTCATCCCGCATGCCTCGCATTTTTCCTGTACGAAAGTCCTCTGGCCGCAATGCGGGCATATCACATAAAGTTCCCTGCCGCAGCCCGTGCATCTTCTGTCGTCCCTGCTGATCTCCCTGCGGCATGAAGGACACAGGTATCCGAACGGACTGCTGCTTCCGCATTTCGGACAGAAAGCCGCGCTCCTTTCGATATAAGTACCGCAGTGTATGCAGGGCTGTCTGTACGTAGCCATCATCAGCCTCCCACCTTAGCTCCGCATGATCCGCTGATCCTGCTTCTCGCAGCAAACTTTTTGATATTCGGATCATCCTGAGGCAATACCCCCGAAAGGCCTTTCATAAGACCGCCAAAAATATCATTTCCCATACTATCCTCCATTTCTACATACTGCTTATACTGTATCCGGAAGGTACTTCGAACAGACTTTCATCGATATCCGCATCAAGAGCGTTTATCTTCATAGTCTCGCTTACGTCACCGTTTTCGTCCATTATGACTATATATTTCAGATCGTTTCCGTCAAAGCAAAATCTTACTGTATCCGCATTTTCATTCTTATCACTGAACTCTTCATAAGTGTATTTGCTGCCTTCTACCTTCATGTCTCCTGTCGTATATTCGCTTTCGTCGGCATATTCGTCGATCTTCATCATTTCCTGATAATCTTCCGTGTAATCTTCGTCAGACGATGTATATTTCACCCCTGATTTGGACGACGGATCCAGTATATATACCGCGTCGCCTGTCTGGATTATTATGCCCCTCTTTCCGTCTACGGAACTGTCGGCATAGAATTCATCTCCCTTTACCTGCATGTTCATCGTGATATCCTGACCGTCGCTTTCCATTTCCACGTCCATGTGCATTCCGTTTTTTTCACTGATGCCATTGAAAACATCCGCCGTCATGGACTGCGAAGCGTCTTTGCTGCCGTCTCCGCATGCTGCGAACGAAAATATCATGATCATTGCAGCTGCGATCACAAATAATTTTTTCATACTCTCTCACCTCTCACTGCCGGATGCCCCCGGCATACTCATGTAACTCATTTTCCGTCTCTGACACATATCGTGACTTTTCTGCCGAAATATACGGCAAAGCTGCTAATATATGCTGATTGTAACATTTTCTGAATATACTTTCAACATCAACAAAAACCAAAAAATGTCCCGCGAAAAGCGGGACATTCTGCAGAGCATTTACAGATCGGGGCATCACAGAGTCATATCATATCCACCTTCAAGAGAGAATACAGTCTCTTCGCATATATTTGTGGCATAGTCCGCGATCCTCTCAAGATGAGCTGCGATAAACGCGAACATTATGGCTACTTTCAGGTTCGAGCTGTCCTGTTCGGCTATTCCCATCTGCTCTTCATATATATATTTGAAAAGTTCATCCACCTCTTCATCGGCTTTCCAGACTTTTCTTGCAAGGCGCAGATCTTTTTCAACGAAAGATCTGATGGCATTGCTCACCATCTTTGAAGACATTTCCGCCATTCTGGGGATATCGATCAGATCTTTGTAATATTCCTCATTCTCAAGCCGCATTGCATATTTGGCCAGATCCTCGCAGTGATCTCCTATACGTTCCAGATCCCTTATCATTTTCATTATGGATATGCAGTATCTGAGATCTCCTGCCAGTGGGGCCTGAGTGGCCAGGAATTTGAAACAGTCATTGTTTATTTCGTCTTCCATATCGTCGATCTTTTCATCGCCGTCAACTATAGCTCTGGCCAGTTCCATATCCTTTTCCTTTATGGCTTTTATGGATTCCACTATCGTGGTCTCTATGAGCAGCGCCATCTCGGTGACTTTTCTGCTTATTTCATTGAGTTCTTCATCCATTTTAGGTCTCGGTGCCATTTCGTACCTCCTTTATCATCCAAATCTTCCTGAAATGTATTCCTCTGTTTTCCTGTTGTCAGGGCGGGAGAATATCATTTCGGTTGTATTGGTCTCTATTATTTCTCCTGTCAGGAAAAACGACGTATACTTGGATACCCTTCCCGCCTGCTGCATGTTATGCGTGACTATGACGATGGTATATTTTTTCCCGAGATCCTGCAGAAGAGCTTCTATCTTCGAGGTGGCCACCGGATCCAGGGCAGAGGTGGGTTCGTCCATGAGCAGCACTTCCGGCTCCACTGCCAGGCACCTTGCGATGCACAGTCTCTGCTGCTGTCCGCCGGAAAGCCCCATGGCCGATTTGTTCAGCCGGTCTTTCACTTCATTCCAGAGCCCGACCTCTTTAAGCGTCCTCTCAACTATCGAATCAATATCTGTTTTGTTCCTCATCCCGTGTATCCGCGGGCCGTAAACTATATTCTCATACACGCTCTTGGGAAAAGGATTCGGCTTCTGAAATACCATGCCCACTTTTTTCCTCAGCTCCATCACATCGCAGTCTTTGTCATATATGTCTTTCCCGTCGAATCTGACCTGCCCTGTGATGGTGACACCCGGGACGACATCATTCATCCTGTTAAGCGTGCGAAGGAACGTGGATTTTCCGCAGCCGGAAGGTCCGATCAGCGCCGTTATCTCTTTTTCATAGATATTGATGCCGATTTCTTTCAGAGCCTGGAAATTTCCGTAATACAGGTTCAGGCCCTTGATTTCGAATTTCTTTTTATTCTCCATTTCGCTACTCCTTGGCAAGTCTTCCTCCTATACGGTTTGCTGCCGTATTTATCAAAAGTATTATTATTATCAGCAAAGCTGCTGTTGCATATGTGTTTTTTTCACTCAGGCCTTCCGAAGCAAGATTGTAAAGATGCAGTGCCATGGTCCGGCTGGAATCCATTACGGATGTCGGCATCAGCAGCGAACCTCCTACGGTAAGCATCACGGCTGCAGTCTCTCCTATAGCTCTCCCCACGCCCAGGATCAGGCCGGTGAGTATTCCGCTTTTGCAGCATGGAAGTATCACCTTTTTGATGGTCTGCCATTTCGTGGCTCCCAGGGAAAGGCTTCCCTCCCGGTATGCCATGGGGACCGTTTTGAGCGATTCCTCCGTAGACCTTATTATCGTAGGCATTATCATTATGGTCAGGGTCAGGCCGCCCGCAAGGATCGACCACCCCATCTTCATGAATACCACGAAGAATGCGAATCCGAAAAGACCGAATATTATGGACGGTATGCCTGCCAGGACTTCGGTGAAAAACCTTATTGTCTTTACTGTCCTTCCTTCTTTCGCATATTCGTTGAAGTATATGGCTGCCGCAACACTGAGCGGCGTAGCTATGACTACCGCAAGCCCTGTTACATATATGGTGCCCGCTATTATGGGAAGTATCCCGCCTTCCCGGCCGAGATCCGAAGGCTCCTGCGTAAGGAATCCAAGTGTTATGCCCGGCACGCCTTTTACAAGTATATATCCCAGTATGATCAGCAGTATGGCAAATGTCACTCCCGCTATTATCCATATCGTCCCGTTGAAAACGCCTGTCTTTATTCTGTTCGTACCATGTCTGCTGTTTTCGCCATTCATTACGACAACCCTCCGAACCTTTTCATTATGAGCTGCGCCGTGCCGTTCAGTATCATTATTATCACGAAGAGCACGATCCCTATTGCAAAAAGCGCCTGCTGATGTGCCGGTGTGGCATAAGACATTTCCATGGCTATGGTCCCCGTCATGGTGGCAACGGAATCTGTCAGTGCCCCCGGGACCTTTGCGACATTACCTGTTATGAGCAGCACTGCCATGGTCTCGCCTATCGATCTTCCCATAGCCAGTATAACCGAAGAGAATATCCCCGATTTTGCCGCCGGCAGTATCACTTTCATTATCGTCTGTCTTTTGTCAGCGCCCAGAGCCAGAGACGCTTCTCTGTATTCCAGAGGCACTGCAGAGATGGAATTTGCGGAAATGCTTACTATAGTAGGCAGTATCATTATGGCCAGTATCACCGAACCGGCTATTATGCTGAATCCGTTGCCGCCGAATATCTGTCTCACTATCGGTACCAGTATCACCAGTCCGAAAAATCCGTATACTACCGACGGTATGCCTGCCAGCAGTTCTATAGCCGACTGGAAAAACCTGGCCGGTCTTCTGTCCAGTATCTCAGCGATGAATACTGCGCATCCTATTCCAAGCGGTATACCCAGAATCAGAGAGCCTATCGTAACGGACAGGCTTCCCGCTATCAGCGGCAGTATGCCGTAATCTCCGTTGGTAGGGCTCCATGTGGCCCCGGATATGAAATTTATCAGTCCCGTCTCTTTCAGCGCCGGCATCCCTGAGCTGAAGATAAAGATGGTGATAAGGGCAACCGCTGCCACAGAGACAACGGCGCTTATGAATATCAACTTTTCGATTATCTTTTCTCTGGTTTTCATTGCCCTTTCTGCTCCTTTGATGTCCTTCCGCTAGTTCACCGGTATGAAACCGCTTTTTTCGACGATCTTCTGACCTGCGTCACTGAGTGCATACTTTATGAATGCCTTTGCTGCCTTGCTCGTGCTGTCTCCGGTGACATATATCAGAGGCCTTGAGATCTCGTAGCTGCCGTCCAGCACAGTATCCTCGCTCGGAGAAACTCCGTCTACCTTCAGAGCTTTCACACTATCCGTAAGTGATCCCAGTGAGATATAACCGATCGAATCAGGCGTGGACTTCACTGTCTTGAGCACTGCTCCCGTAGAAGACTGCACAAGTGCGTCCGAAGTGGTGTTATCCGTTTCATTGCCGCTGCTGTCCTTGACAAGCACTCCCGTTATAGTGGTGAAAGCTTCTCTTGTCCCGGATCCTTCTTCCCTGGAAACTACTGTTATGTCTGCGTCCTTTCCGCCCAGGTCTTTCCAGTTCGTGATCTTACCGGTAAATACATCTTTCAGCTCATCAAGAGTAATGTCACTCACGCCGGTGGTCTCAGTGTTTACTACGACTGCTACTCCGTCCTTAGCTATGGTGTATACCTTGTCTACAGAACTTTTTTCCGAATCATCCACATCTCTTGAAAGCGATCCGATATCCGCTATATTGTCTTCTATGGATTTGATCCCCTGGCCGGAGCCGCCGCCCTGTACTTCAACGGATACATTGCTGTTATCTTTCATATACTGTTTGGCCAGCGCTTCCGAAAGAGGCTGCATGGATGTGGAGCCGGCTATGACTACTTTCGTTTTTGAACTGCTGTCGCCACTGCTGTTGCTGCTGCCGCAGGCGGTCATTACTCCGCCGGTCAGCGCCAGAGCCAGCCCGAGCGCGATGAATTTTTTCATCCTGTTTGCTTTCATTTTGGTTTCCTTTCTGAGTGTACTCCCTCACTCTCAGACACCCTTTTCCCAGTGTCATGTAAATATCTGAAACTTCTTTTTACAACTAAATAATACCCCCGTATTGTTACGGGAGTATTAAATATAGTGTTAGGTTTCTATTAACTTTGTTAAATCCGCGTTAACTTATTCCTGCTCAAGCCAGCATACCGTTTCTTCGCCGGCGCTGTCCGCAACAAGAACGAATTTCTGACTGCTGCGGCTGAGGTCGTATACTTTTATTATATCCTTAAGCGCCGGCAGTATATCCGGGATCTCACTGTAGATGTCGTCTATTCCGTCCAGTCTGTCAGGTTTATAAACGCTGCCTTTCCCCTCACAGCAGTCTTTCTCGAAAACAGCTCCGTAAAAAGTGTCTGTCTCGACAAGGTCCTGGAAGAAATGGCTGCCGAAGGAAAGTTCCGGCATCAGTCCGCTGCTTTCGAACGACATCTCTAATATCGCGTCTACATTTGATATCTGCGCGAACTTCACCGGCACGCCAAGTTCTGCGGAAGTGGTCCCCCATCGTCCAGGGCCCATTATCATGAGTTTCTTGCTGTTATGTCCCGCGTAGCTGTTTATGGCATCCATGGCGTTGGCCACAGAAAATTTTTCCTTATACGGCATCTCCGCATATCCCCTCGGATCCACCACCACCACCATATTGAAATCTTTTCGTGTGGGTCCCCCCATCGTATTGCCGAAAAGCCTGAACAGCACCTGGTCTTCAGGCACCTCCGGTATTTTGACTGCTGCCGTTCCTACGCTGTGGGACTGCAGAGGCCTGCACTGCAGCAGATTGAAAAGGAATTCTCCGTCTTCTGAAAAATTGATGGTGAATTCTATATCCACAGGATAGTTGTAATGTTCATGTATAGTGCTCATCGTATCCTTTATCACTGATACGAGTTCCTTGTTTTTAAGTATTCTGCTGCAGGATGTTGCGATGACGTCCTGTTTTCTTCCTGTTTCACGCAGGCGTTCCTCGGTTTCGTAATCATGCTCGACTATAAGATTGCGGTACCATGCAGGAGCTTTCTGAGCCACCTCTTCAAGAGGTATGGTCAGCAGAGTATTATCCGTAAAATCGAGCACATCCACATTTCTCTGGACGAATTTGAACTTGTCCTCGCTGGCCATCGACGGTACGAGTTCAGGTCTGTCAAGTGAAGCCAGCCTCGGATAATCTTCGAAAGTACGATCCACCGCCCGGGTCCCCAGGCCTGCGACTATACGTATCATCCCGGCATTCGGATCCAGATCCTTGCTCCACACATATGAATTTCTTGAATACCCCACACCGGCAGCGCCGGGCATGAAAATATCCTCGTATATCGACCCCGAAACTCTCTGCACCAGTATCGACATCTGTTCGTCAGCCTTGTCAAGGCCTCTCTGCCTGCGGTATATGAGCGCGGATTCATCCATGGCGCTGGTGTATACTTCTTTTACCGCTTTGACGAACTGTTCATAACGTTCCTCCGGAGAGCCGTTGTTGACGCAGAAGACCGAATCGTACTTGCCTGCGAAAGCGTTGCCGAAACCGTCCTCCAGCAGCGAACTCGATCGTACGATTATCGGGTTCTGGCCGTAATGGTCGATCAGCCGTCTGAATTTATCCTTTACCATATCAGGAAATTCGCCGTATGCGATCTGACTTTTCAGAGCTTTGGCTGCAATGAAATACCCTTCGTCGCTTTTGTGCTCGAGCCAGAGTTTCCACCAGTTGTTTCTTATGAGAAAGGTGTAGAAAACATTGGAACCGATATAGAACGAATCATGGTTCTCGATATGCTCCGCAAGATCAGGCCTGTTGTTCTCTATTATTTTCCTTGCCAGAAGCATGCCGGCAGCCTTTCCTCCTATGCTGCCGCTTCCGACAAGCCTCATGTTTATGTCAAGATAGTCCTGGATCGTATAATTTTCTTTGAAAAGAGCTTCCCTCTCCGAGTCTCTTCCTATAAGCATCTTATACAGTTTTTCTTTATATGCTTCCTGGTTCGGCGCCTTGCCAAGCATGGCATTCTGTGCTTTCATGAAAAACACGTCCCAGTTGTCAAGGAAACGCTGTCCCGGGTTCCTGGCCTTTTTCTTCATAAGTCCGTAATATTTGCTGCTGCTTATGCCGTCGGTTATAGGCAGTATCTTCTCTTCCTTTTCATCTGCCAGAAGATGAGGGAAAAATATAGTGGCAGATGTACGGTTGGAAGCCTTGAGCGGCTGGATGTATCTGCCTTCCAGACCTTTGATGGTGTTTATGCAGATGTCCGCCGTATCGGTGATCTGCCTGATGGAATCATATGAATGACGCTTAGGTATGATGCTGAAATATGCATTGCATTTCATTTCTTTTATGAAGGGGGCGATAGCCTTGAAGAAATTACGCATCATAAAATCCGCGGCCCACACTGCCTGAAGTTCCGACATGCAGTCGAAGATATAATAAGTACCGGGGTTCTGCTTTTCCAGCACGCGGTATACGCTGACCGTGAATTTCTCGAATCCGGCATTCAGATCCACATTTATCACATCCAGACCTTCCTGGGGTTCGAGTATCGGGGAATAATCCGAGAAACGGAAATATATAACATTATGCCCTTCCTTTATCCCCTGAGCGGCAAAATGTCCGGCAAAATATTCATAGTCCTCGTTGTCGGATATCTGCCACACTACGCTTTCCCCCTGGCGTACGTTCTGCAGGATATTGTCCAGCCCCACCAGGCCTGTTTTGATTTTTTCAAGTCTCGACATAAGATCCTCCCTTTTCATTAAAAAACATTCCTGTAAATCAGGATATATAAGATTATACACCCGCCGCGGAATATATCAACACAGGTAGTTCCCGCTGCCGGATCAGAATTATGGTATAATTAATATATACAGCTTTTTCTATTTTTTAAACAGGAGACAGACGTTATGCAGTACAGATATCCTGAAGATCCCGTTTCTCTGCTTGGATTCGGATGTATGCGTTTCCCCAGGAAGAACGGCGTTTTCGACAGAGATGAAACTGAAAAACAGATAATGCATGCCATAAAAAACGGCGTCAGTTATTTCGATACCGCTTATATCTACCGCGGCAGCGAGGAACTTCTGGGCAGCATACTGGAAAAGAACCGGTGCCGGGATCAGGTGAAAATAGCCACCAAACTGCCTCATTATTTTGTGACCGGCCCCGACAGCTTCAATCATTATTTCGATATACAGAAAAAACGCCTCAGGACCGGCCGCATAGACTACTATCTTATGCATATGCTCCCTGACGTCGGGATCTGGGAGAAACTGAAAGCCATAGGCGCGGCAGAATGGG
>Ga0268360_1002856_pt1 | contig 12186 bp, 7 predicted proteins | sample BioMet11_FD_192465 | JGI IMG/M metagenome (GOLD analysis project Ga0268360, IMG submission 192465) | Sewage microbial communities from Oakland, California, United States - Biofuel 11 (Illumina Assembly) | ecosystem: Engineered > Wastewater > Sewage > Unclassified | place: USA: California... | reverse complement strand
AGGCTTGAGACAACCTGAAGTCAGTGTTGCAATGCGGTATCTCCGCGAAAATAACTGGATTGATATCCGGGAAGAAAAGAAATCAAAGGGTAAAGGCAGACCGGTAAAGTTATACAGGCTAACAGTCCCAATGAATTATATTGTCAGCAAGATCGAAGAAGATATTGTAGCTGAGAGTACAATCGTGCTTAGAAATATTGAACGTCTGAAACACATTGCTTGAAATTGTTCATGGGGGTTATCCCCACTATAATTTTTCCCTGAAGATTAATTCTTTTGTTACAGAGGTATTTAAATTCCGAGACTTTTGATTATTTTAATTTTTGAAATATGTAGGCCAACATCATCGGAATTAATGCCAAGAAGATATTAAAAAATATTTCCTGAATTTATTCTCTTATTTTGGCTCTTTGTCATTCTCTATGGATAATACTATTTTAAATTCAAGACCGTGCTGGATTTTATGAGGCTTATGAGGAATCCGCCCAAAACAACAAGAGACCTTATTTTTTAAAGCAAAAAAGACTCAAAAATACACAAAAAACTAAAAAATACACGAAAAAGATTCAAAAAATCTCAGAAAAAGTTCAAAACAGAATGACATTAATAAAAAACAAAATAGCATCAATAAAACATATAGTGGGCCCGCTGCGATTCGAACGCAGGACCTCACGGTTATCAGCCGTGCGCTCCACCAAGCTAAGCTACGGGCCCAAATGAAGGATAAATGGGGTTATAAAACTTGTAAATTCTCCTGAGAAAGGATTATCATATTGTGGTGGGCCCGCTGCGATTCGAACGCAGGACCTCACGGTTATCAGCCGTGCGCTCCACCAGGCTAAGCTACGGGCCCAAATGTCAGGTTTTTTAAAATTACCGAAGTAGAAAGGCTTTTCGGGAAAGCTTCCCAATCCGACAACACTTCTAATACTCAATTTACTACTTATAACTTTTGCTTGAAGCTCTTAAATTTCTAAGTTTCAAAAATTTATATGTAAGACGTCGAGCCTATGTGGCGACAGCTTTATATAAGATATTGAGTGTATGAGGGATACTGATAAAGCATAAGCCTGATATGGGCCGGTAGATCAGGGGAAGATCGCTACCTTGGCATGGTAGAGGCCTCGGGTTCAATTCCCGACCGGTCCACTTAATAACTTTTAATAGTCTTGAACAATTCTTGAATAATACTACTTTTTTATGCGTTTTTACACTTACTGGCATTTTGAAAAGCAGGTAGCAGCCAGAAATTTTTTGTTATTCCTTATACCTTTCTGCTTAATGGCAAAGCACTGAAAAGCAAGGACTTATAACAAAAAGCTGGCTTATTTTCAGCCCCACCATTGAGTTTTTAGAACCTCCAGGGTCCGATACAAACGTGTTTTGAGAGGGCCTTAAATAGCCTCGGGATAGAACTTTATCTGCCCATGAAAGCGGCAGTTTTCAAAGATTCAGTTTTTAAAGATTAAGCCCAAGCTTAGGGAACATAGAACCTATAAACTGGAACAAAAGCAGGTCTTCTCAAAAAGATCAAACTTCTTGAGTAGATTTCGGCAGGACAATATAGAACAATTTAAAAATTTAAGGCAAGTTGGAAAATTAGTGAATCAGAAAACTGCCTTGCGGAGATTTGCAAATGCCAATTGACCCTGAGGATTTACCTCTTCACTTAAAAGTGCTGATATTATTTATTTTCAACTTTTACTTCACACTCAGATACCAAGAAAAACCAGATTACTCCTTTTCACGCTACAATTGGACTTAACTGCTCCACACCTATACACAGGAGTTCAGCCTGCTTGAGGATATTCTCAGTAGCAAGTTTTTGTTTGTCTGGAGGATATCCATACTTTTTCAGCAATCGTTTTACGTTTACTCTTATTTTTGCCTGGATATTTTTTCGAAGAGTCCAGTCAACGCCTGCATTTTGCCGAATAATCTTGACAAGTTCGGCTGCCATGAGTCTTAATGTTTCATTGCCCAGGATTTCCACGGCGCTTTCATTGTCAGCAAGAGCATCATAAAAAGCAATTTCTTCATCACTCAGACCCAGTCCTTCGCCTCTCTTGTCAGCCTCACTGATCTTCTTTGCCAGGTCAAGAAGCTCTTCTATAACCTGCACGGTGTCAATGCCCCGGTTCTTATATTCATTTATTGCTCTCTCAAGCATTTCGGCAAAAGATTTACCCTGAATCAAATTCCTCTTAGACCTGGTCTTGATCTCGTCGTAAAGTAACTTTTTCAGGACTTCATATGCAAGATTCTTTTGCGGCAGGTCCCGGACTTCAGCAAGGAAGTCCTCGGAAAGGATTGAGATATCCGGTTTATTTATTCCAACCACGTCAAAGATATCAATTATCTCTTCGGTTGCAATCGATTTTGAGACAAGCTCTTTTATTGCTGAGTTCATCTCATACTTTGATTTTGCAGGTCTCCGTTCTAGTTTTACAAGAATTGACCTTACAGCCTGAAAATATGCAAGATCGTCCCGAATCCGATCAGCCTCTGGATGCGGCACTGAAAGAGCAAAGGCTTTTGAAAGCTCGGTTACATGTTGAATGAGGCGTTTCTTTTCCTGTGTTCTTTCGTCTTCGGTACGGCCCTGCGAGAGAATGAAATCCGCTCCTTCCCTGACAATTGTAAGTTTTTCTTTTGGAGAAGCGGAGAAGATTCGCATATAGTCAAAGCCAAAAAAAAGATCCTGCACGATCTCGTACTTTTCTAGCATTAATGCAACAGCCTCGTCTTTATAGTCTGCAGGGCTGCCTCGTCCTCCGCTTCGAGTGTAATTTGCCATAGCATACTTAAGGTCGTAGAGAAGGCCCACATAATCAACAATAAGTCCTCCGGGCTTATCTTTGAAAACACGGTTTACGCGAGCTATTGCCTGCATGAGATTGTGCCCCTGGAGCCATTTCAGGAAATACATGGTATGCAGGCAGGGAGCGTCAAAGCCGGTAAGCCACATATCGCAGACGATAACAAGTTTTAGGGGATCATTTGGGTCCTGCATCCTGTCTCGAATTTTCATCCTGCGGCTTTTGTTCCGAATATGTGGCTGCATGGTTTCGTCGTCAGCTGCGCTGCCGGTCATGATCACTTTTATCTGGCCTTTCAGGTCGTCTTCGTCATGCCATTCCGGGCGAAGGGCTATGATTTCGTTATAAAGATCAACACAGATCTGCCTGGTCATACAGACGATCATGCCTTTCCCGTCCATAGCTTCAAGCCTTTTCTCAAAATGAAAGACAATATCGGCTGCAAGTTTTCTTAAGTTATCCTTACTTCCTACCACGACTTCAAGCCGAGACCAGCGGGATTTGAGTTTTTCTGCCTCGTATGAGTCCCAATCCCCGGTTATCTTCGAAAAATCAGAATCCAGTGTTTCTCTTGCTTCTTTGGCCAGATCAATCTTTGATAGACGGCTCTCATATGAAACAGGAACCGTAACCTTATCTTTTACAGCTTGCTCAATGTCGTAAATATCAATATAATCCCCAAAAACTGCAGGCGTGCTCCTATCATCGAGTTCAATAGGTGTGCCGGTAAATCCAATAAAAGATGCATTCGGTAGAGCATCTCGCATATATTTTGCAAAGCCGTAGGATATCTCTGCAACCTTTTCACCTTCAACCTCTCTTTCCCGGAACTTTGCATCAAAGCCGTACTGGCTGCGGTGGGCTTCATCAGCTATTACAACAATATTTCTCCTTTCGGAAAGGACCGGAAACTGGTCTTCTTCGCCTTCGGGAGAAAATTTCTGGATCGTCGTAAAGACAATTCCTCCCGAGGCTACAGAGAGAAGTTCTCTAAGGTGAGCTCTAGTTTCAGCCTGGACAGGTTGCTGGCGCAGGATTTCGCTGCATCGGGCAAAGCTATCAAAAAGTTGTCCGTCAAGGTCGTTTCTGTCCGTAAGCACTACAATGGTTGGGTTATCGAGTTCAAGCGCTAGCTTCCCCGCATAAAAGACCATCTCAAGACTTTTTCCTGAGCCCTGGGTATGCCAGACAACCCCGCATTTTCTGTCTCCGTCTGGCATGCAGGCAAGTTTCGTCTTCTCTACAGCTTTGTTAACTGCATGGTACTGGTGATAACGGGCAAGCTTTTTGATAACCTTTCCGTGGTCATCTTCAAAAACGATAAAATGCCTGATGAGGTCAAGAAGTATTTCTGGCCTGCACATCCCCCTGAGCAGTACCTCCATAGGTGGAACTCTAAAATCTGCAACTTTTTCCCCGTCAATCGTTTTCCAGGGTATAAACCATTCCCTGTTTGAGGTAAGAGTTCCTGCCATTGCATCCTGGCCGTCACTGATCAGCAGAAAAGCATTATACCGAAAAAGCCCGGGAATATCTTTTTTATAAGTCTGAAACTGCTGATAGGCGTCCCAGATGATTTCATCGTCTTCAAAACTGGAATCTTCGTCAGGCCGCTTTAACTCAATAACTACAAGCGGCAGCCCGTTAACGAAAAGTATAATGTCTGGCCGTCTGTTGTTACCATCTTCTATAATGGTAAACTGGTTGACCGCAAGAAACTCATTTTCCGCAGGTTTCGTAAAGTCAATAAGCCAGACTTTATCATAAACGGTTTCGCCGTCCTGACCCTGAAATTCCACATCAACCCCGTTTACAAGCATATTGTGAAAAGAACGGTTGTTGTGCACAAGATCCTGGCTTTCTTCCCGAAGCACCTTTTTTATTGCCTCTTCCCTTGCTCCTGCCGAAACTCCGGGATTTAGTTTGTCAACTGCAGCCCGAAGCCGGCACGGTAGAATAACTGTCCCGAAATCATCCCTTTCTGTTCCATCCGTTTCCGGTGCAATGTCCGGGCCGTAAAGGTAGTCATAACTGAGTTCGGAAAGAATTTCAAGGGCTGCTTCTTCAACTTCGGATTCGGGGATGATGGTTGGGATGGGGATTTCTCCTTTCTATTTTGTCCGGTTATTCTCGTTTGTTTTTTAGGAATCAGGATTCCGTTTAAAAGATAGGTTTTCCTACCAAAACATGAAAATAAAAATCAGAAGTTAGTATCTCAGTAAATTTATTTAAGAGTAGCTATTTTGTTATACCCTTTTTGAGAAAATAAAAGCCAGTAAAATCCGAATAAACCATAATTCAAATGAAAAACAATATTCTCCCAGGGTAATTTTCATGAAAACTATAAATGCGGTATTCAAAGAATTTCTTGACGAGCAACAACAGTGCCTGGATCAGGATACGTATATCGATTATGCAGATGTGATTGATCTCTTTGTAAAGTTTCTTAACCGATCCGCCCACCTTTACCTTAGCCAAAGGGATGCAGACCGTTTCAAGGCCCTGCGCAATGAAGAAAACAAGAAGTACTGTGAGGTCTTCAGTCCAGGATACATAGAAAATTCCGAAGTTGAAGGATTCCTCAGTTATTATATGATCTGGAATGTGTATTTAGATGTGGATTTTTTGAAGACTTCCGTACAAGTCATACATGACCTGGTTAAATGGATGCACAGAAATGACTACATGAATGATGAGGTTTATGAAGAAACCGAAAAAGATATCCATGAACTCAAGGTTGATGTTCCTGCAGCCAAAGAACTTGCTTTTCTCCTCTTCGAGTATATCGAATCTCAACCATTATATAGACACACCAAAAGTCTTTCAGGCTATTTTGAGATAGAAGAAATCAAACCTGGCAGACTCTGGTTATATGAATATTATACATTAGGTCAGACTATAGGTCCCGTAATTGTTTCTGAGGAAATCAGTTCAAAAGCTAAAGTCGGCTGGACTGTTTATCTTACTGTAGGAAAAAGCGGCAATATCTGGAATCCCATAAGCGGAGGGGCTGTTTATCCCCGTTTTTCAGGGGAACTTTGAAGTTTTTGAGAACTGGAGATTTCCCAGGCTATTAGTATTTCAAAATATTAATCAGGAGAATATCAATCATGATTAGTATTTTTCCGGCAGCGGTGCAATCCAGCGTTTCTAAGAACTCATTGAATGAAACGAAAACGACATAAAGAACTGACTTGTCTCCAGTGACTATTCGCCAGTTTTTTGAATGAAACTACTCAGTAAAACCTGAATAAATCATAACTCCGATGAAGAACAATATTCTCCCAGGGTAATTTTCATGAAGACTATAGATGCGATATTCAAAGAATTTCTTGACGAGCAGCGACAACGCCTGAAGCAAAGGACATATGGGGACTATGAAGATGTCGTGAACCTTTTTATGCAATATCTTAACAGCTACGCTTATTTGCGGCTGAATATAGAGGATTCAGAACGCTTTAATGCCATGTATAAGGAAGGAGTAAAGGAATACTGTGATATTTTTGGTCCCGAATATATAGGGGATTCTGAAGTAGAAGAATTCCTCAGTGATTACATGATCCGAAAAGTATGTGCAGGCAAGGATTTTATGAAAACCTCTGTACGAGTCATGCACAAGCTTGTCAAATGGATGCACGAAAAAAGCTACATATCCGAGGAAGAATACGAGGAGACCGAGGAAAATATAGAGGGACTCAAATCTGATGTCCCCACAGCCAAAGAATTTTCTATTCTCCTCATTGAGTACATCGAATCTCATCCTGTTAAAAAATATACAGAAGAACTTTCAGGTTATTTCCATATTGATGAAATTGAACCCGGCAAACTCTGGCTTTCTGAAGACCTTATATCAGGACAGGCTGTGGGCCCTGTAATTGTTTCTGAGGAAATCAGTTCAAAAGCTAAAGTCGGCTGGACTGTTTATCTCACTGTAGGGAAAACTGGTAAAACCTGGAAACCTCTTGCGGTAGGAGCGGCGTATCCCCGTTTCCCGTGAGCTCTTCGAAATTTATTTAATGTCAGGGTTTCTGCTGAGCAAGTTTCAACAATTTACAGTTTACAAACGAAAGCACCTTTTCCACTAGGTCACAACTCATAAAATATAATTTTCCAGCAGCAGCGAAGTCCAACAATTTTAAAAAAGTGTTAAATCAACGGAGCCGATAAAAAGAATAGATTTGAATTAAAATCCGGCAGGCAGCTTTGAAAAAGTTTTTTTGGAACAACGGAAAACCATATTAGCCGTCTTTAACGTGTCTTGTCCCGCCCGAGTTTCGCTTCGGGAGCACGAGGTCCTTTTCGCTGCGCTCAAGAGGACTGAATTATAAATATCTTTAACCCATACAACCTTATTCGCTATCAAGCGTCGTTTTGTCACGCTCGACGAAGGAGAGCGGCCATTCCGATAATATCACAAAAAGAAGAGTCACTAAAATAATAATTACAGAAATGACACAAAACTCACATGAAATTCTTCGAATAACAGGTACAAACAAATGAAAATAATGAAAGCACCTTCATGCAAAAAAATGAGGTTAAAATCATTTACTCAAGGAATTCATTGATTCCAGCCGCTTGTGACACTAAATTTTTTATTAACTGCATATCCTCATCAGACAAAGGCTCTTTATATAATTCATTTACCACCCAGAGTCCACTCTTACTTATTTTCTCTCTAGGAGAAAACAAACCCAGCCATTTAGAAGAAGGACCGCATTCATCACACAGGGAAATTGTGGAGATAATTTTTGATTCAAGTTCGAGCCTTTTTTCCTGGGTTTCAACTTCAATTGCAACAAAACTGAAATTTGCCTGGATATATTGGCTTACTCTTTTTTCGACTTCTTTCTGTTTCTCTAAGTCAATCAAAGCAGAATATTTTTCTTTTGCCTTTCTGCTCGTCAAATCGATTTCCCATTGCTCAAGAAACGGGTCTTTATCCCTGTTAAGTAAAGCTCGCCCTATATTCTTCCTGAAAACGCTCAGATCCTTATTTTCTTTAATGAAATGTTGCTTAAGCCGTAATCTTAATCGGTTTTTGCCTTTATGAGTCCCTATGCGAACGATTCTATCCATACCGTGAGCAGTTTCTCCTTTTTCAAACAAAATATAGATTCCATTGCGAGGGATTTTCTTTTCATCAAATGGGAAATTTATTCTTTCCAGATTATTGAACCATTGATGCAGTTGTTTGCATTTTTCACTCATTTGAACACCTCATTTTAAGGTACTGGAGCTGTTCTCCAATTTTCAGTTCCTTAAGGGAAATTTAATAGTTAAAATATGAGGCGGCAAACACTTATTATATTTTCTGTATGTAAAAAAAATGAATTCATCTTCTTTAGGGTCTGCTTCCTTTTTTATTTGATTTATTACGCAAGCTGCCCATTTCATGATTTCTTTAGATGGCATCTCGTTCAGGGTTTTATCATAAGGTTCAATCTCTCTTTCCAGATTTACAAGACCGTATTTTGCAGAAAGAACGAAGATTTTGTCAGGATTCAAAAATTTTGCATATTTAAGATTGTATTTGAAAAGAGTACTGACGTACAGCTCTTTTACCTTTGCTTTATAAGGCAGTTTCTTACTCACGCAGGATATCAAAACAACCTTTGACATTTCAGCACTCAACCCTTATTTTTCCTGACATGAGTTTGGGAAGAAGGGAATCACGAATATTTGATAATCGAATATTTTCTTCATCTTTCAAATACCGTTCTTGCATAAAAGGTGCAAGAATCGATTTAGAAAACATATGAATTATTTTATTATCTTTTGGTCCACAAAATTCAACTTGAGATAGCACATTAAAGGTTATTTGTGGAAAAGTACCTGATCGAGATTCTGCCATCGTTTGTAAAAAATCAATAATATCCTGTTGTGTAAGAATGAAATAAAGGAATTTTGAATCAATGTCGGCAATTGGCCTTAACACCATTAGTTTTGTAGATACAACATATTCTTTGCCATCAAAAAAAACATAAGCAAATCTTTTGTTTTCAGGACGAATTTCACTATATAAAATATCATCTTTTTGAATTGATTTTTTAGCTTGCCCGGGAAGTGTTTCGACGGTTGATTTATTGGAGTGCAAAAATCTTCCATTTTGAATATCACCAGTATTGAGAAAAATCACTTCGGATACGGTATTCAATGGATAAGTTTTTGAAATAGTATTTAAGTAGTTACCAATTTTCTTCACTTCCCAACCTTCCGGAATTTCCCCCAATTCCGAATCTACCATCCTGCCGCCGCTTGATTTGTAAGGATTTCCATTTTCATCCGGGAACTCGAAGTCGATGAACCAGTGTTTGAAAAGGGTTTGGGCGATTTGTTCGAGAGTTTTATTCACCTGATTATTGAGTTCGATTTTGTCATCAAGACTCATTAAGATTTCAGATATCTTTATTTGTTCGCCATATGGCGGAATTGGAAGTCGGACTTTTCTAAGTTCCTTCTGTTTTATGCCCGTAACGGTAGTACCTGACTCTCTCTTTTTCAATTCATTTTCTACATTTGGAGATTGCAAGACAAACCTTAGGAAATTATTATGCAGTATTCCATTTTTTCCTCTTAAGGTGATAAGTCTTTGAGCCAATGCAACTTTTCTTTCATCTAATTGAGCAACTTCTCCCATGGGTGCTTCCGTAGTGATAACGACATCACCGGGTTTTGGTAATCCTCTACGCATCCAGCTTTCGTAGTCTTCTGGAGAAATAAATTCATTAGGCTCAAGAATTCTACCGTTCTTGACAATTTTTGCTGTAATAAGGGGGATTCCATAATCAGTCTTCTTAGGAGTCTTTCCTCTGTAATCAATGATTAATTCCATAGCTTTTTCTAAAGTTAAGAGTTTCCACTCTTCAGGAATCATCCCAATCTCGGTTTCTTTAAATTTCGTTTCAGAGGTCAATTGCTCTCCTCCATAATATCATTTTTATTACTTTTATGGACTTCTGACACATATTTTATTAATCAGGGTGGATTTTTGCATCTCTTTTTTAGCAGACTGGAATTTAGTTCTTCTGTTTCTTCTTTTATGATATTATCGGAAAGGCCGCTCTCCTGCGTCGAGCGTGACAAGAACGACCAGATAAGGTGAATACGGTTGTACGGGTCAGACCTTCATTTCTCAAGAATTTCCCAGTGGCCGCCTTTAGCAGGACCTACTCTTTTGATAAAACCTCTTTTCTTTAATACATCCATGTGTTTTTGAATTGCAGATTGATTTATTTTCAATTTTTCAGAAATTTCCTTTCTTGAGATAGTGGAGTTTTCATCGATTAAAAGAAGGATCTTACGCTGATTCTCATTAAGTTCTGACCACTTTTCTGACCACTTTTCTGACCACCCTTTATCCTGTATTTATTTGGTAATCTTTAGAGTAGTTTTCTCCCTAGTTTTCTCCCTGGTTTTTCCCTAGTTTTTCCCTAATTTCTCTTCAGTTTCATTGACTCATGCTTATTTTCTAATTGCAAAACTGGAAAATAAAATTATTTACGTGGTTAAGGTAGTTAGTTTTATTTCAGCCAGGGTTTTTTAGTTCTGGAATGTGCTATATGTTCTACAGATGCATTTACAGATGCGTTAATTATTCTCTTATGCTATTTTGAACGGTGGAATGTTGAAAAAAATTGCTTGCCTTATATTCTTGCTTTTAATGCCTTAGTATTCTTCTATAACTTCCCAATGCCCCTCTCTTCTGCCACCGACTCTTTTAATCTTCCCTTCTTTTGAAAGGTTTGATATATGATATTTTATGCCGTTCGGGGTTATACCAATTTCACTGGCCAGTTCTTCTCGGGTAATTTCCGGATTCTTTTTCATTAATTCAATTATCATTTGAGTAGTCTTTTGGGTAGTCTTTTGGGTAGTCTTTTGGGTAGTCTTTTGGGTAGTCATTTGGGTAGTTTCTTCTTGACTCAATGGGAACTCAATCTTGTAGAAATCGATTCCTCCGGGAACTATTGGTTCCACTCCGTAATGGACTTTCCAGCCGGTAAACATTTTATCAAATCCAGAACCGGCATTCTCAGAGAGTTTTATGGCTCGAAAGATTCTCGCTATTGTGGGATTTCTGGGCATAGAGAAATCTTCTTTCATAATTGATTCCAGGTCTTTTGGGAGATGGCCCGGATTCATAAACTCGATTCGGTCGAGGAAGACACGGATTCTGGGTTTCATGGAGCTGAAATTTTCCAGCAGCTTCTTCTGATCCATAACACTAACCTATTCTGGTTTTCATCCAAATTTGTTCCGAATTTTTAAACCTTTGACCATATTCCAGTCTTTCAGACTACTTATCTGCCTACTTTTAGCCTTTTTTATCGATTTTAAATCAGTTTGAGCCAAGAGTCTCGGATTCTTTCAGCCGGAAATCAGAATTCATGCCCTAACCCTGCCAGATTCTCTTTAATTTTCTTCTCCAGCTTCTCTGATTTCCGGAACTGCTCAGAAAGTTCTGTACTTATCTTTTTCATGTATTTTTTCAACTCTAATCATTATTTTCGGTTTTTTTCAAACTCAAATGTCTTTCCTAAATTTCATCGGCAAGGCCGCTCTCCTTCGTCGAGCGTGACAAGACACGTTAAAAATAGCTATTGAGGTTCCACTGTTTTTGTGTTCGCCTAATCTTTTTTCCGGCTTTTATTCGGAGTCTTTTTAATATTCCTTAAGGTCCTTTCAAGTTCCTTTAATTTCCCTTAAACATCTTTTTTGTTCCCAGAATCTCCGTTTGAAGCTTTTTTGCCGCTTTTGCGTGTCTGTTTACTTTTTTTGGTTTCAATAGCTTTTTCCTCAACTTCTTCAGCGGGTTCTTCAAAGAGGAGGTTTGTTAGATAGTTAATATGATCTATCAGTTCCTCTTTTATTTCTTTAGGGAATTCTTCTGACTCTTGTATGGATCTTAGAGCTTCCTTAAAATAGAATTTTGCGAGAGCAGGATCTTTCTCAGAATAGATAGTTCCAACCATAACCTGAAGGGGAGAAAAGTTTCTGTGCTTTTCATTGAATTTCGTGTAAAATTCCTGGATTTTATCAAAGTCTTCTTTCCCCATAAGACTCAGAAGATAATCCTGCATAAGTTCCATATAATCCGGGCCGTTATCCAGCAAGAAATCGAATTTCTCATCGTTGCTCATTAAAAAGAAGCCGGTTTCAAGGTCGTCTGCTGTCCTGTCTTCTCCAAAAATATCTTCTGGGCTCGGGACTTCTAATAAGCCTCCCAAGCTTCCCTCTTCAAAAAAGCCTTCCTCATCAAAGAAATCATCGGTCATTTCTCTTTTCATAAGGAGCATATCAACCTGAGCCCCGGATACGCCAATTTTGCGCGCAAATTTTTTGAACTGCCTTTCGTATTTTTTCTCTT
>Ga0268360_1002853_pt1 | contig 12205 bp, 12 predicted proteins | sample BioMet11_FD_192465 | JGI IMG/M metagenome (GOLD analysis project Ga0268360, IMG submission 192465) | Sewage microbial communities from Oakland, California, United States - Biofuel 11 (Illumina Assembly) | ecosystem: Engineered > Wastewater > Sewage > Unclassified | place: USA: California... | reverse complement strand
CCTTTAAGGCCCTTATTTCTTTTTCAAATTCGGATTTTCGCTTTTCAAAAAAGGAATTTAAGGCAATTTCAGGATCAACCGCCCTGAACTTTTTAGGTCTTGAAGCCTGGACTTCCACAAAACCTTTTCCTGCCAGCGATTCCAGAACGGTATATATCTTCCCATAGGGCACGTCGGCATCCCTGTAAACGAGATTTGCTTCGGAGATCCCGAGTTTCAAGAGAGAAAGATATGCAGCTGCTTCATAAGCACTCAGCCCTATATCCTGAAGAAGCCTTTTATTTTGCATACAGGATTCAATTCCTGAAATCTTAAAAGTTTTTTGAAAAATAATTTCCAAATAAAGAAAATGGATCTTTTTACCCGCAGATGCCTGCCTCTCACAGGCTGCCCAGAAAGATTTGCTGGAAACCTTTGAAGTGGTAGAAACTAAAATAATAGGGCCCAAAAAACATGAGGATTTCCACAGGTGGCTATACAGCATGGAAGATATTTAATGACCGATCAACCGTGAATCAATTTAGGAAGACAGCGGGCACATACCCAAATGGTTTTCATCCCGAGTCCCGTCTCTGGAGGACGGATCCCTTTTCGCTATGCTATGTCTCAAGAGGGCTGAATCATAAAATTACTGCTCAACCGTGAATCAATTTAGGGAGGCAGCGAGTACAGACCCAGAGGCTTTGCATTTTGTGCCTGAGGGGGAGGAGGTAACTGATGTCTTCGCCAGCCCCGCAGGTGAAGCAATGGATAGAGATATCTTTTTTCCGGGGTTGAGCTTCGGCTTTTTCCCGGTTAAATTCGACGGTATGTCTTTCTTCAACTGAGATTGCGCCTTCGGGACATATGCCGAGGCAAAAGCCCATACCGTCACAGAGTTCCTCGGATACGACCTTTGCTTTTCCGTTAATTATTTTAATAGCACCTTCGGCACAGGGTGCAACACATTTTCCGCAGCCTGTGCATTTATTTTCGTCAATTTTTACTATCATTCGTTTTACCATTAAATTGACCCCCATTGAAACATCCAATTAAAAATATATTTTAATTGTGAAACGCAGTGAAATTCCGGAATAAAATGTCTCTGAGTGAGAGTTACATTCAAAGGTCCGGCAAATACCCTTCCCTGTACAGCATTTTCTTATAGTCATTTATTAATTTGCACAGTTTGCGGGTATAATTTATGAAGTCCGTGCCTGTATTCCCTTTGAACAACAGCTTTTCGGCTTGTTCCAGAAGATCGGGATAAACGAGTACCAGTTCTTCTCTAGTGTGAAGGAACAGGGCTGAAAAATCTCTATGGATGCTCATGCTTCTCTGGAGCAGTTCCATATCCAGTGTTTTTTCAGAGATATAGTCTTTGAACTTCGTGTAAGCATAAAAGTTTGCAATATTATGGTTTAAAGAGTTTAAAATCGAGTAGAGAATATTGCCTGTGTTTGGAAGTGGAATGTCCCGAAGCTCAAGGTCTGCACCGTCGTAATTTTCATCTTCTTCGATATTCCGGTCCCGAGTTATATCATGGCTCATTTTATTACCCTATCTCATTCGTAAGTTCTATTTTTGTTATGAAATTTTAAATGTAAGAAACATAATTTAAATGCAAGAAACATAAATGATACCGTGCACCTGATGACGTTCAATCCTGATTTTCAGGCGCAGGAACAATCCCTAGCTGTTGCATCAGGCCAAGAAGGTTAGCTTCACCCCACAGCTCAATGATCTTACCATCCTTAATGCGGAAAATTTCTATACCAGTCATGGTTATTGGCTTGCCTGTAGCCGGTAAATTCATGAAGTTACCTTTGTGTACTCCGCGAGCTGTAAAACGTGCAGCCACAGTATTGCCCTCGGCAATCATGTCCTCAACTGTAACATTGAGGTTTTCGAAGGCTACCCTGCATGCAGTAATTACTTCGTTTATTCCCTTGACTCCTGGAGAAGCAGGAAGAGGTACATGTATAGCAAAATCAGGTGCAAGTAACTCGTTAGCTGCACGCAGATTTCCTTTAGAAGGCCCTTCTTCAAAGAATTGGCGAACTAGTGCCTTGTTCTCTTCCGTAAACATATTTCCCTCATTTGCGTGTTTATCTCTCTGATTTTTGATGCATTTCTCGCCTATAAATCTTTTTACCAAAAGCTGTCTAGGTGATTAATTGTCTTGAATCGTGATTTGTCTTGAATCGTGATTTGTCTTGAATCGTGATTTGTCTTGAATCGTGATTTGTCTTGAATCGTGATTTGTCTTGAATCGTGATTTGTCTTGAATCGTGATTTGTCTTGAATCGTAATTTGTCTTGAATCGTGATTTGTCTTGAATCGTGATTTGTCTTCAGTGATGAGTACCTTCCACAATCTGTATTCCTGCGTCCTGAATCGTCTTTTTTATACTGTCCAGGTTAGGACATTTAGGATAAGTGTCTTCCATAAGCATACAGGAACTGAGATGTACGGTATCAAGGCCATGCTTTTTGAGGGTGTTCACCAGACGGTAAACTCTCCTTCCCGAACAGCCCCCGCATGTGAAAAATGCTATCATCTGAGTATTTTCGTCGTTGGCCTCAAAGTGTGACTTTCTTTCGTTGAAAGCCTTAAAGCAGCCTACACCCGGGCAGGTTTCCGAGACGATGTCACAGCGCAAGACTGCAATTTTTGTAGTTTTTGCGTTTTTTTCCATTTATGCCTCGTATTGAACCGCTTCAAAATCCGTTAGTTTCAAAAGCCGTCCTTACGCTTGCTTTACGCTTTACAACATGCGCGTAGCTTCGGTTTGTCTCGGAGCTTTTACGACCAGCACCCTGAAAATCCCATCTCCCGGGTTCATAAGGCGGTGGGGAATTTTTGCAGGGCTCTCAATCAGCATATCCCGGCTAACTTCCTGTTGTTCGTCCCCAATTTCAACAATGCCTTTTCCTTCAAGAATGTAGAAAAAGACGTCTGTGGGGGTCATGTGCTTTTTTAAAGCTTCCCCAGGCTTAAGCTCTATATGTACTGCCTGAGCGTGTTCAGTATTGTAGAGCATTCGGACACTCACATTGTGAGGATTCGGTTTTTCAGGTGATGATTTCATCTCGGTAACTTTCATTAATTCTCCCCTTTTGACCATAGTTTTTTATTTTTCGGCATTATGCTTTGACCTAGCATTATGCTTTAACTTAGCATTATGTCTTAATCTGGCATTATGCTTTAACCTGGCATTATGTCTTAACCTAGCATTATGCCTTAACATTGTGCCTTAGTATTGATACCGACCAGGCTTATGAGAATATTCTGGGTTTTTTTAATTACACTTCATTGGTCATCGGTTAAGGAGAAACCGCTATCAATTGCATTGATTTCCACAAAGTTTGTTAAACCATTCAGTGATATTAAGCTGGAGTTTGATATCAATTTCAGTTTAAACGCTCAAAATTTGGGCTTGATTTTTTGTTGAAATCGAGATCCGCGACAAGAGAATTTCTTAACCGATGACCAATGAATTACACTTATATTATGTATGTTATTCTGATGTCCGTCTATGTTATATTCTGACCCGTCCCATATATGCCTGGTCGGTATAAGTTTTCCGCTATTTTGGAAAGTGTTATGAATTTCAATCCCTGAAACTCTGGATTTTCCTGTGGGTTAAGAGTTGGTTAGAGTTTACAGAGACAAAACTTTGAATTGGGGCAGATCAGAAAGCACTCAAACTGAATAACGCAATTTAAGAGCTGTAAATGCTACATTCAAACTTATCTGATTTTATAGACCTACCTGGGCTTTGAAATCCTCAAGGCCCATGCCTTCAATGAACTTTCCAAGCCTCTTTTTTGTGCCAGAGTCTTTATAGAAATTAACAATTCTCTCGACTGCATCAAGGACTTCCTCTTCTGACAGTTCTTTTGCAACAACCTCAGCAAGTCTTGGACTTGCAGCCGCGGCACCTCCTACCATCAGGGTATATCCTTTAGCAGTGCCCATTATCCCTATGTCTTTAATGGCAGGCTCAGAGCAGGAGTTTGGACAACCGGAAACTGCCATCTTGAACTTGGAAGGCATCGACATTCCGTGGTATTTTTCATCCAGTTTAAGACCCAGGCCTACTGCATCCTGTTTTCCTTGCTTGCAGAAAGTAGTCCCAGGACAGAACTTTACACTTCTTACGCAAAGCCCTACAGCTGCGCCGGGTTTCATGTCCAGATCAGCCCATGCATTATCAAGGTCTTCCTCCTTCAGACCCACGATTGCAATCCTCTGGGCAGAAGTCATCTTTAGGGCAGCGGCTCCGTATTTTTCCGCAACATCAGCTATCTTCCTGAGGGTGTTAGGGTCCGCAATTCCTCCTGGAATATGGGGGGCGATTGCATAGGTTTCACGGTCTCTCTGAACGATTGCACCTTTTTCCGGTAAGTTGTCTTTCATGGTTATCAGACTCTCCACAATTTCAAAATATACTACATAGTTAGATTCCCAGAAGTTCTGACATTCTGTTTTGCCAGATACAGGAAAACTTTCATCGGAAATTAATACAAATCTGTTTTATAAAACATATTTTATATTAGTATTCTTTTGATATCAGTATATTAGAGATACTAATTTATATATTAGACAGTTTCTATGTTTATACTATGAAAGACTGCACAGTCTACAAGACCATGAATATCATCGGGAAAAGATGGACAATTCATATCCTTCTGGAGTTGCATAAAGGGGAAAAAAAGGAAAAGCGCTTTAATGAACTCAAAAGGAAACTCGGCTACATAACCCCCAAAATTCTCTCCGAAAGGCTGACAGAGTTGGAAACTGAGGGCTTAATTGAAAAGAAGGTTGATCATTCAACAAATCCTCCAAAATCCGAATATTACCTGACCGAAAGCGGAGTGGATTTCGTGAAAATAATACAGGCAATTAAACGCTGGGGATTGAAGTGGAAATTCCAGAATGAGGAGTGCGAAAAGGCTATTTGCATGTACTGTGAGCGCTAAACTGTAACTAAATAAAGATAATTCAAAAACGTAAAATATGCGAGAAAGAAAACAAGGCATTGACAAAGGTACTGACAGGGCACTGTAACTTCCATTTGTCCAGTTTTTCCATGTTTGTAGCGGTTGAAGGTTCTGTAAATATCTTTAAACTCTCCTTAAACTCTCCTTTAATAAGCTTTTCTTTATCCACTCGAATTTTTTCAGATTTTTTTTCTTTGTATTATAAAGCCATAGTTTGGTAAGTGTAAATATTTAAGCTCAAAGCTATAATCTGAATATGATCTAAAATGTAATCTGCTGATTATTCGGAAGGTCATTGATGACCACTGAAAGACAGATTAACTTTTTCGGCTCTTCGTCATTTCCTATGGATAAGATGATTTTCAATTCAAGACTGCATTGGTTTTTATGAGAATATTATGAGGATATCCACACAAAACAACGAAGAGCCCAAAATTCATTAAAAAAAGCTTGAAGAATTTGACACTTACAGTCACGTTCAAGATAAATGGAGTCAAAAATTATATTTTTGCGAATTTTGATCGGATCAATAGCTTGATAGTAGCAAAAAAGAATGGAATATATCCTTAGTTCCGCATTTTTAAGCACATAAATGTCGCTTGACATCGATACATGCGCTTAAACTTAAGCACATCCTATGCAAGGTACAAATTTCTAAATCGCAATCATCTGACCTTGCTGATATTTAGAAAAGCATATATGCGCCTAAGAAGGCGGAAGTTAGGTTATACAGAATATATAACAAACTTTTATAAATTTAAACGAATTGTCAAGCACAATTGAACCAAAAAAAGGGAAATGATCAGTATCAATTAGTGGATGCTGTCAAAGTCAGGTTTTACAGTAAAAACATACACACTTTTACTTTTGACCTTAAAACCAGAGCTTCCCACTTATTCACCCTTTCCAGAACATGAGCATTAAGAGTAAACGGGTTATCTGATTTGGCATTCTGCTTCACGTAAAACACCTTTAGAAAACCCTAATAAAATAGATAATTGAAGTAGTCATGTTATGGTTAACAGATTTCTTAACCGAATACAGATGAAAACTGATTTAAAGAGATTATCTTCTTAAAGAGCTTGTTTTCTTAGAGATTATTTTCTTAAAGAATTCTTTCTCAAATATCGATTTTTTCGGTTTATGGGTTCAGCTTCAAGGCTGTGAATATGCCTTTCAATCGCTTTCGAAGAGTGAAGGAAAGAGAGTGTATATTCAGAAAGGACAATTCTGGTGCCTGAGATATACTGCTTCAAAAGTCCTCTGGCAGTTAGCTTATCTACCTGCTCGAGAGAAACGATAGCAAGATACATGAGAAGTCGAATGAAAAATACAAGATGAAGCACAAGCATCTTAACCCAGGGACTGTCCGAACTTATCGCCATCCCGCAGATCCAGCTGCAAAGCCTGAGAGAATATGAAATAAGCCTGCTTTTATAATAATTCAAAAGCAGTAGGAGGATTATAAGAAAAGATAGACCTCCAGCTATGAGATATATTTCATACGTTGAATCCATAAGAGTCACAAACCCTTACTTTCTGTTACTATTTTAATTTATGCACTTTTATTCGTTCTTTGGAGCGTATGAGAAAGTTAAAAAGTTGTAACTGGAATTTACAGCGTTAACTAAGGAACGGGCGTGATTCAGCTAAGGACACATAAAGGAAATAAAAATAGTCTGATAGGATGACCGGAAAAGTGAAAATGACCAACAAAAAGATTTCTGCCCCTGCGTCCCTGTACCCCATTTTCAGCAGATGTTTCAACATAACATTACTTTTGGGATAGGCTAATTCAAAAATTTAAGAATTTTCTGTATCTGCTAAATGTGGACATTTTTTTAGAACTAGATAAGCGTACATCAACGCTGCTAGCCACCCACCAATTGCCCCCAACTGGATCCAATCTCCTGAAATTGTATATAATTTCACAATGAGTACAATATTAAGAACTGAGCCTACCATCACGAGGATATGTAATCTTTTTTCAAAGCGGGCAGTAACTTGCATTGATCCTCCCTTTTTTCGTAATCTTATTCTTTATTCTTTTAAGCGTATTACTATTTCTATTTTTTCTGGTCTCTCCGGGAGTTAATACCAAATCTTCTGTTATCGGCTCTTCGCTGTTTTTTGTGTATAACCGTCACAAAATCCAACACGGCCGTGAATTGAAATTCATCTTACCCACGATAATGACGAGGAGCCATAACTGTTTTCATATCTGAAATCTCTGCTTTTTAAAATCTGAATGAAATCTTAAAATCAATATCAATAGGCATATTTTTCGTACGCTGAATAGATACATAAGATAAATATAACCAATAAGGCAAGTAATAAAATGAATAGTATAACCGATAGAAGAATAATCGCTATGGATTTTCTCATGCTTACATTATGTACAATCATACCACCCACGATGTTGAGATATACATAGTAAATTCCAGCGATGAAGTTGAGAATAGGAATCCAGGCAAGTACCGCTGGAGCATTTGTATAAAGCATGAAATCCACAGTACTATTGTAATTTCCTGTTCCTCCAAGTGCTTTAGAAGCAAGATTGAATGCCTGAGCCATGATGAAGGCACATTGGATACATATAATAAATGGTTCAATAATATTCGAAAATATAATAAAGTTGGATCCAGAATCCTGCATAATGCTTGATGTTAATATGCTGGGCTGAAAACCAAACCTTAACATACCGTCGCGGAACAGTGTAAAGAAAAACACGTTTAGGATAATGCTAATTAATGCAAAAATTAGCGGATCAGTGTATCCTTCAGCTGTTTGCATTCTCCTGAAAAAATCAGAAGGTCTTAGCATAACCTCTTTCCAGGTTTTGATATAATTCATAGCTATCTCACTTTGAAATTTTAGATACAATTGAGGTTCTATTATTTCTCGATTAAATTTCTCATTTTTCAATAATATTAGATAATAATATTTATTTTACTAAAAAATTTGGTTAAATCAATTTAAATTCAATTTAATGAATTTTTCTAACATTAATTTTAATTATGGTACTTTTTAGTTGTGTAATAGTGAAATATTCTCTAGTTAAACTTTCAACATGTAATTACTATTTTATTTTCACTCAATTTGTAAAAGAAAATCACATGAAATAATTTTTTAACAATAGGTATCTTTAATCAGGCTTTTATCAGTGAACTCTAATCACTGAACTCTATATTCCTCTCTATATTCCTTTACATTTTGCGATTCTATTTTAAAGGTATATAATATGATTTTTTTGGTGAAATAAGTTATTTTAAGCAATTTTTTTGCTTTTAATGCCATTTCCTTGATTTTGGCAAAACTTCAATTGAACTCAAAACGTTATAACTTTTACACACTTTTATATTCCTTATCCCCAAAATATCTAACAATTTATATTTCAATAATTGCGTGCTGTCCATCTAACCCAAAAGCGTATCAGTCCAGTTTCGCTTGTACGCTTGACGACTCTTGCGGTGGTTCATTTTTGATTATTCATGGTATTCTGATCCTGGCAGATTGTCTGGTTTTGGGCTAGAGACTTTCCACGTTGTCCTAAGAGCTTCACATATTGACGCTACTATCAACACGTATCTTAGTAGAATTATCTCAAACAGAAGAGATAGCGTCTAAGCAATACGTTTTATAACTTCTTGTCGCACCATGACATAGCTTCTTGCCGCACGGCATGAAAGTATATAAACATAAGGAAAATATTTTTAGTATACCATCTTTTGTTGACGCTATCTTCCCTGGACAACCAGCCGATAACCATCAAATTGCCTGGGTTTTGAAGCCGTTCATATTCAAATGAATTTTTTTAAGTTTGAACTGAATTTCTCTCTTTCACCCTGTAGTACAGTGCTCCCTCAGCTTCCTATTTATCAACCCAATGTTCATCGCCTTATTATTTCCGGATTAAGTATCTCTTTCTAATTATATTAACCACCATTCTTACTGGATTTTATAGCCAGAGGAGTAATGTCAAAAAATAGATAATGAAAGAAAACCAATTATCTATGAGGAATAATTATTGGACGTTTTTCAGCGCCTGATATCAATACTTAAAAATTAATACTCAAAAGGGAAATGAGGGGGAAAAATTGGAGAAAAAATTTAAGATTTTACTGACTATTGGGACTTTACTGCTGTTAATGGGCGTGCTCCTTACTTTTACCAGAGACCCACTTTTATGGGGGACAGGAACCGTAACTGCACTATTCATGATTCTGCTTTTCAGGATAGACCCTCTAAGTCCGAATGAGTAATGGGAAAAAGAGGTCCAAAGCCACAATTCTTTGACGTTGCCTGTCCTAACAAAAACTGCAAGCTCTATGGTCTTACTGGTCAAGGCAATATTACTGGGACTGGAACTTACATAAGTCGTGGGAAAAAATAAGAAGATATCTTTACCAACATTGCGGCAAAGTATTCAATAACCATACAGGCACTTTTTATCATGATCTTCGCAAAGATGAGCAAATTATTGATTTAACTTTAAAAATGTATATGAAAAAACAGTATTTTGTAGAGAAGTTAGTTGAGTTGCTTAATAAATATCTTTCAGATAAAATTCCTTTTTTTTGTCAAAGATGGGTTGAACCTTTATAAATATGTTATTTTTAAACAATTTGGAGTTTTGAGGGAGTGGCCACGAACCAGGAAAAGATACACCTGCAAAAGGGGCAGGAATTGTGGACTCAATTGTATGTTATATGTCATGCTCTTTAAAAGCCTGTAAAGAAATAAAAGATTCGAAAACCGACCCAGCAACAGCTATTGACATATATAAATATTTTAAATTTAGTTAAGAACTACCGCAGGGTTCAAAGCTCTTACTTTGTTCTTCTTAGTAGCCTGCGTTGCTACTTACAGCCTGCCAGATTCTCTTTGATAGCTCGGAATACTGAGCTTTTGGGTCTCCTATTTTCTGAATAAAAGAATTTGCGCCATTCTCAATTGCCTGGTCCATAAGTTCGTCTCTACCTACACCTGTAAACAGGATGAAGGGAGTGTCAATCCTTTTGTCACGAATAGTTTTCAAGAGCGTGATGCCGTCCATTAAAGGCATATCATAGTCTGAGACTACCACATCATAGGAGTTTTTCTCCAGCCTCTGAAGGGCTTCCCTTGCAGAGTCTACAGTATCCGAGGTTATATCATGAAAGACTTCTAAGAAGGTTTTTGATAGCTCCAAAAACAAAGGGTCATCATCTACAAGCAGTATTTTCACGGGGATCTTCTCCTGAGGTTAATTATCTTGCAACCTTCTTGTGGATCATTACGCCACTTATCATCTCCTATGTACCAAAATTGCACCCACAACTACCACTAAATGCTATTAGTATAAATGTCTTAATTAATATAAAAAGTTATCTTTTATAAAAAGTTATTTTTTACTTTATAAATAGGAGCTTGAAAGAAAAATTAAGGTATGGGAAGACGTAAAAAAGTGTTTTTTAAGAAAATAATGAATAAAAACAAAAAATGAAGAATAAACAACAGAGAATAAAAATAAAGAATAAATAACAGAGAATAAAAATAAAGAATAAATAACAGAGAATAAAAATGAAGAATAAATAACAGAGATAAAAGATAAACGAAAAAAGAAGGGAGTTATCCCTGATTAATGAAGCTATCCAATTCTTTTTTCAACATCTGGCTAAGGATTTTTCCATCGACAGTGCCTCTGTACTCCTTCATGACAATGCCCATTAGGGGACCAAGAGCTGCCGGACCTTTTTCCTTGATAAAGTCTCCTCTTTCCCTGACGGTTTTCTTAATGAAGTTTTCGACTTCTTCGGGGTCAAAAGCACTGAGTCCGAGATTTGAGATCGCTTCCGGCGCGTTCAGTTCAGGCTCTTTTGCAAGAGCGGCCAAAAGGTCCTGGATTGCTTCTTTTGCGATTTCCTGATTTGAAATAGCTGCAAAAAGCCCTTTGAAATGCTCATCCGTAAGGTTTTCGGTCTCTACCCCGTTTCTCCGGATTTCAGGAACGATCCCTACAAGAGTTCGGGCAATGAGGGTTGAGTTTACATTTTCATCTTTTTTGTAAATCTCTATCAGTTCCTCAAAGAGAGGGAGATGCCTTGAATAAGCTATTTTTTCGGCAAGCTCTATATTCAGGCCATTTTCGGAGACAAAACGTTTCGCTCGTTCAGTAAGGAGTTCGGGAACCTCAATTGAATCGAAGTATTCCTGCGATATTTCGATTTGAGGCACATCGGTTTCAGGGTACATCCTTGCAGCACCAGGAAGGGGACGCATATAGGCGGTGTTTCCATCGGGAAGAGCTTTTCGGGTCTCTTCAGGAATTCCTTCAATGGCTTCTTTTGCTCTTTGAATAACCGCTTCAATTGCGAGCCTGGCTTTTTCAGGTTCGTCCGCAACCATTATTACGGCATCCCCTGTAGATGCGCCTATCGCATCCCGGACGGTCTTGACTTCTTTTTCGGTGATCCCATAGTTGGGAAGTTCGTCGGTGTGGAAAATCCCTCCAACGCCCGCAGTCTTTGCCCGGTCTGAAAATTCGGTCCCAAGTCTTCTTCCTGGCTGCACTTCCTTGCCTACCATCCCATCGAACTTCCTGAGAAGGGCCGCAAGAACTGCACCTTTTTTCACACCTTTTTGCAGGACCTTGGATTTCGTGTCTACGAAAAGCCCTGTTATGTCGTAGATTTCCTCGCAGACGAAAGCTTTTCTCTCCATAAGCTCCTGCCTGATAAAAAGAAGATTTAACTGCCTTTCAACTTCCCTGCGGACAATATCTTCTATAAGGTCAAGCGCCTGAACACCTTTTATTTCGACTCTTGCGCCTTCGGCAATTGAGATATTTACATCCTGCCTGATCGTGCCAAGTCCTCTCTTTACTTTCCCTGTAGACCTGAGGAACATTCCTATCTAGGGAATAAATGATCGAGTCTCCGATTTCCTCTACTTTCTGGGCAGCTTCTTCTTCCACACAAAGGCTGTCAATTCCGCAACGCCCCTGGGAGGTCTCAATAAATCCATCACTTGCAAGAAAAGCAGTTCTCTGGAACCCGCTTGTGTTAGACCCGTCTACCACGATCTTTCTCATAACATGCATCTGGTCGACAGGCTTCATGTTGAAGAGTTTTGCAATCCCGAGAGAAATGTCCAGGGCTTCCTTATTGAGTTCTCTTGGAGGCTCTTCATCATTCTCTATAAGGCAGGTCGTGTCATAAGCCTTATAGATATACTTCCTC
>Ga0268360_1002849_pt1 | contig 12214 bp, 7 predicted proteins | sample BioMet11_FD_192465 | JGI IMG/M metagenome (GOLD analysis project Ga0268360, IMG submission 192465) | Sewage microbial communities from Oakland, California, United States - Biofuel 11 (Illumina Assembly) | ecosystem: Engineered > Wastewater > Sewage > Unclassified | place: USA: California... | reverse complement strand
CATAATCCTTACGATAAATTTTAAAAATCTATTTAAAAGATAAATAAATAATAGTTTTGTAAAATAACTTTTTTTGAGTATTATTTGGTGAAAATAAGTGATTTAAAGAAAAATGGTAAAACCTCAATTTAATCGATTCTTTCTACGATTGGAGCGCAGGCGGCCCGGGCATTCAGGTAGAAAAGTCTTCAGGTTCTATGGATGATATTGAGATCTATAATAATATGATCAATAATACCTACGGCCCTGGTATCTGGCTTTTCAACTATGATACCTCTGCTACCAAAGACGAGGGGAAAAATGTCTATATCCATCACAACATTTTCTATGACACGGGCACCAATCCTAGCATTACGTGGGTTGGGGGTATTTTGGGAAGTGGATTCCATGATACACTTATAGAAAATAACGTCTTTGACAGTACATATAATGTTGCCATTGTCAGCATGAGTCCCGAAGGGTTTTTCTCAAATTATACGTCAGAATACACAACAATTGTCCGCAACAATATAATTGTAAATACCCAGAAGCGTACAAAAAGTCCGAGCGGAACAGGATATGGAATTGCCAATTACCTACCGGAAACACATTCCTTTGAGATTGCATATAATTGCCTTTACAATAACTCAGCGGGTAACTATAAAGACTGCACCTCGAAAGCCGATGTCCACATAAGGCCGTTATTTGTAGACCAGGAAAACCATGATTACCACCTTCAATCAAGAGGTGGAAGTTGGAACGGGGAAACATGGGTTAAATACAAAGTGAGTTCTCCATGTATTGATACCGGATATCCGTCTTCTGACTATTCCAATGAACCTGAAGATAATGGAAATAGGATCAACATCGGAAGGTATGGGAACACAATCTATGCATCGAAATCAAAGCACTGATGCATCGATATGTTTATCGTTTCTTCTATTGCAAATCCAGAGACTTGAGGTTGCATTTAAATTAACATTGATATAAGTGCCATAGCCGTTAGGAAAAACTAGACACGCGTTAAAAATTATATCCGGGAGGGATTTGAAAAAGATTCTGTATAAGTTTAACGATATCATTTGATAGTATTCTTAATGATATTGCACAGGCTGTCTCAAAACGACATTCAATTCTATAATTGGGATGATTCATTGATGGTAGGGGTTCAACCCTGCGTAAATTTTTGGATGATTTTCGGCTGAATTAAGTCAAAAATGTTTCTCCCAATTGTAGAAATTGTTGGAGTTTTGAGACCTCCCGTAAATGTTACTAAAGCTGTTTCTGACTTAGGGCCTGGCTAAAATTTTTATAAACTCTTCTTTTCATTTCACAAACTGATTAAAAATTCAAAAAGACTGTCAAAATATTTTTATAACATGGTGATTTAGTTCATAGTGTTGACTATAGAAATTATTAAAGTGTTTATAGTGTTGACTATTAAAATTATTAAAGGCTAATACTCAATTTATTCACTATGCTCCTGGGGGGACTTAGATGAATTTGAAGAATTAGCCTGAAATAAAGGGTGCTTTCTTCTGGATTCCTTTGTTCCTTTGATAGGATTTAGTAGTTTTTGCTATGAACAATTTCTCTAAGAATTTCTATAGCCTTGAATGTTGGAGAGTGGATACTATCTGAAAAATCTCATCCACTATTCAATTAACTGAGTAAGAAATTTGTCTAATTATTTGACAGGCAATTTTAATTTTGTAGACAGATGGGTACTTTTTGCCCAGCACTTACTCTGTAAATATTTTGATAAACTTTTTGTAGTAGTCTCAGGTGATATAGATGCTAAAAAGAGAATTAGGGATCTTTTTCTTGGTAAGTTGCCTTATTCTTGCAAGTATTCCTACTGCTTTATGTCGAAGTCCTGCACCAACTGTTTATGTTGCAGGAGATGGGAGTGGGGATTTTAATTGCGATGGAAAAGATGATCATGTACAGATAAATCAGGCCCTTAAGTTTGTAGCAGGTAACTCTAAATATACTACTGTCCACCTCAAAGGTCCTTTTACTTATGTTATTGACGATACTCTTCTCATTGGTAGCAATACTATTCTTGAAGGGGATTCAAATGCTGTTATCAAACTGGCGAACAACGCAGGTTGGGTTACAATGAAACCTATGATCCAGCAGATGAGCAGTTCCGGAAATAAAAACATTGTAATAAGAGGGTTCGAGGTTAATGGAAACCATGACGGTAATCCCAAAGTTTCTAAGGGTAAAGGGTACTATAATGTAATTTACTTTACTAAGTGTAGTAACGTAAAGGTATACAACATGTATATGCACGATGGACTCGGAGATGGGCTGAGGATAAAATACGGAAAAAATATTCAATTTTATAACAACAAGATATACAAGCTTGGGCACGACGGTCTGTTTGCAATTGAGTGTCAAAACGTAGAGGCCTGGAAGAATACAATAACCTGCAGGACTAACAGTGGTCTTCGAATCTGGAACTCAAACCATGTAAAATTCCATGACAATGTAATTAATTCTTTCTACCACTGGAGTGCAGGCGGCCCGGGCATTCAGATCGAAAAGTCTGCAGGTGTTATGGATGATATAGAGATCTATGATAACACTATCTCTAACACCTATGGCCCAGGCATCTGGATTTTCAACTATGACACCTCTGCTACCAAAGACAAAGGGAAAAATGTCCATATCTATCATAATACCTTCTACGGCACAGGCACCAATCCTAGCATTACCTGGGTTGGGGGTATTGTAGCCAGTGGGTTCCATGATACTCTAATTGAAAATAATGTTTTTGACGGCGTATATCATGCTGCTGTTATTCACATGTATCCAGGAGTTTATTCTCCAAAGTATTCGTCAAAATACACAACAATTGTCCGTAACAACATAATTGTAAATACTCAAAAACGTACAAAGTCTCCTAGTGGGACAGGGTATGCAGTGATCAATTACATCACTAAAAACCATATTTTTGTGTTGGAAAATAATTGCCTTTACAAGAACTCAGCAGGCAACTATAAAGGCTGCACTTCGAAATCTGACATCTACTTAAACCCATTATTTGTAAACCAGAAAAACCATGATTATCACCTCCAGTCAGTTGCAGGTCACTGGAATGGGAAAAAATGGGTTAAGGACAAAGTTAGTTCTCCCTGTATTGATGCCGGATATGCCTCTTCGGACTATTCTAAAGAACCTGAAAATAATGGAAACAGGATTAACATAGGCAGATATGGAAATACAATCTATGCTTCACTGTCATCCACACAAGTAAAGACTGTTCAGTCTTTGTTAACAGACTCAATCTCCGAAGATACAAATGCGACTGATGAAAATGAGACTGATGAGGATCTTAACTTTACGGAGGAAATTTTTGACGAGGACGAAGATAATTTCACATACTCCGAAGATCTTTCTGTCGATACACAGGGTCCGGTTATTGAATCAATTCCCGAAACTACAGTTAAGATTGGAGAAACTTTGAACTTTACAGTGAAAACTTCTGATGTGAATGGAGGCAATCTTACCTTTTCAGCATCTGATCTTCCTGCAGGCGCAAGTTTTGACAAAACAGGGGTTTTTAGCTGGACGCCTTCAGACGGACAGGGAGGAGTATACACTATATCTTTTGAGGTAAGCGATGGCATTTTCAACGATTCTGAAGTTGCAATAATAAGTGTGGTTGAAGAAGCCGCTTTGAACCTTTCTAACGCGTACGACACCTACCTTTACGAAGTATCTCCTGAAGGCCTTTGTTTGAGCAATTTATCTCTCGGATTGGAGGAATGACTGATGCTTAGTAAGTTCTAAACCAAAAAACTCGCAGTCTGTGGTAAAACCAGCTCTGTTGAATCAATTCTAAACTATGTAAATAAAGCAAGTTCTCAGAAAAATGGTCTGAATATCTTAAGAATATAGTTAGAATGGAGTTGCAAGAATGGAATTGGAGCAATATGCTCTGACAATACTTTTATGATATGTCAGAGGTTTACTCCTAATTTCCACATTCCTCTCCAACTTTTATGTTTTTTTTGTATATTGTTTTCTCTTTCTACAAATTCATTCTTTCTACAAATTCATTCTTTCTACAAATTCATTCTTTCTACAAATTCATTCTTTCTACGAATTTATTCTTTCTAAAAACTTATTTGTTCTCTCTAACACTATGCAACTCTTTAAATATTTATCAAGTTCGCACAAATATTTTTATAACATTACAATATAGTTTACAGTGTTGGCTATAGATCTTTAATTAAGGGCTAATACTCAGACCGTTCACTATGTTTCATGGGGGGATTTGGTGAAGTCGAGAATTGGCCTGAAAATCAGGGAGATTTATTCTGAGTCCCTTATTCATTGCATTTTATCGGATTCAATAGTGTTTATCATGAATAAATTCTCCGGAACTTTTCTATAGCCTTGAAAGTCTGAGAGTGAGCACTATCTAAAAAACATTATTCGCTTTATGAAAATCAGAATACTAAATTTAAGCAAATTTTTGATAAATAGTAACAAATTTTATGGGGATATTGATACGTCACCACATGAACATCTACCTACCAAAATTAACAATATGCGCTGTTGTGATCAATCCCAGATAATCCTGATGTTAAAACGAGAATTTGGACTCCTTTTATTGGTAAGTTGCCTTATTCTTGCAAGCGTTCCTACTGCTTTATGTCGAAGTCCTGCACCAACTGTTTATGTTGCGGGGGACGGTAGTGGAGATTTTAACTGCGATGGAAAAGATGATCATGTACAGATAAATCAGGCTCTTAAGTTTGTGGCCGATAACTCTGAATATACCACTGTACACCTTAAAGGTCCTTTTACTTATTCTATTAACGATACTCTTCTCATCGGCAGCAATACTATTTTTGAAGGGGATTCGACTGCTGTGATCAAGCTGGTTGATCACGCAGGCTGGGTTACAATGAAGCCTTTAATCCAGCAGATGAGCAATTCTGGAAATAATAATATTGTAATAAGAGGTTTCGAGGTCAATGTGAACCATGACGGTAACACCGAGTTCGCTAAGGGTAAAGGATATTATAATGTGATTTACTTCCTTTACTGCAATAACGTAACCGTATGCGATATGTATATGCACGATGGGCACGGAGACGGGCTGAGGATAAAATATGGCGAAAACATCAAGTTTTATAACAATACTATCTACAAGCTCGGACACGACGGTCTGTTTGCGATTCAGTGTCAGAATGTAGAGGCCTGGAATAATACAATAACCTGCAGGACTAACAGTGGTCTTAGAATCTGGAACTCAAATGATGTAAAATTCCATGATAATTTCATCGATTCTTTCTACCACTGGAGTGCAGGCGGGCCAGGGATTCAGGTAGAAAAGTCTGCAGGCATTATGGATGATGTAGAGATTTACAATAATACTATCAATAATACCTATGGCCCTGGAATCTGGCTTTTCAACTATGATAGCTCTTCTGCTACCAGAGACCAGGCGAAAAATGTCTATATCCATCACAATACGTTCTATGACACGGGCACCAATCCTAGCATTACATGGGTAGGCGGTATCATAACAGGTGGATTTGAAGACACTGTCATTGAAAACAATGTTTTTGACGGAATCTACCATACTGCAATTGCCAATATGTATATCAACAGTTATTCCCCAACCTATGTGCCAGGAGGCGACGGATTCACAACAATTGTCCGCAATAACATAATTGTAAATACCAGATTGCGCACAAAGTCTCCGACTGAAACAGGGTATGGAATTATGAATTATCTGCCTGAAACGCATTCCTTTGTGCTGGAAAATAACTGTCTCTACAATAACTCAGCAGGTAACTATAAAAACTGCGCATCGACAACTGATATCTATGTAACCCCTCTTTTTGCAGACCCAGAAAACCATGACTACCATCTTCAGTCGGTCTCAGGCCGCTGGAACGGAAAAACCTGGGTTAAAGACAGAGTTAGTTCTCCCTGCATTGATGCCGGATGTTCTTTCTCGGATTACTCTAGCGAGCCCGAAGATAATGGAAACAGAATCAATATAGGAAGATATGGAAACACGATCTATGCATCTCTTTCAGGGGTTTCTGAGGAAAATCATGCTCCCATAATGGAGCCTATTTCTGAGGTCACGGTTAAAGCCGGAGAGAACCTGAATATTCTAGTAAAAGCTTCTGATGAGGATGGAGACAGCCTTACATACTCAGCTTCTGGCCTTCCTGCAGGCGCAAGTTTTGATGGGAATTCAGGGCTTTTCAGCTGGAGGCCGGCAAATGAGCAGGAAGGGCTCTACGCGATATCTTTTGAAGTGAGTGATGGTAAGCTCAGTGCTTCTGAAGTTGCAAATATAAGTGTTGTTTTGAATCTCTTTGGAGATATGTACGACAACCGCATGCGTGAAGCTTCTCCTGAGGATGTTTTTTCGGATAAATCATTTCTCGATGTAGGAGGAATTAGCAGCGTTGGTAGATACAGAGATCTTATATGGTTTAATGTAAGCGAATACACCAATGCTACTGAAATCAGTAGTGCAAATCTTTCTCTTTTCTGGTATTATCCTTCCAGCACACGACCAAATGATACTGTTATCGAGGTCTACAGGCCTGTTTCCTGGAATCCTGACTATGTGAGCTGGAATAAAAAGAATAAAGACATTGCCTGGAATAACGCAGGAGGAGATTGGTATGACAGAAATGGTGTCCTCCAGGGAAGTACTCCATATGCTACATTAACCCTGAGAGCCAGTAGTTTGCCAGATAACAGGTACTATGAGCTCGATGTGACCGATCTTGTAAAAGAATATGTCAATTGCAGTTATGAAAACACAGGTTTCCTTGTAAAAGCCCGCAGTGAAAATAATAACTATATTGCCTTCTACAGTGCTGACTGCGGAAACACAAGCCAGATACCAAAGCTTAATATTAAGAAAAGGGTAACTGCAAATGCAACTATTACTGGCGCAAAAGATAACCGCCTGCGTGAAACCTCACCTGAGGGCGTCTTTTCTGACACATCATTTATCGATGTAGGAAAATTGAGCAATGTTGGGAGGTACAGGGATGTTATTTCGTTTAATTTAAGTGAATATACCAGTGCCACAGAGGTAGAAAGTGCAAATCTTTCTCTTTTCTGGTATTATCCTTCCAGCACACGATCAAATGATACTGTTATCGAGATTTACAGGCCTGTTTCTTGGAATCCTGATTATGTGAGCTGGAATAAAAAGAATAAAGACATTGCCTGGAATAATGCAGGAGGAGATTGGTATGACAGAAATGGTGTTCTCCAGGGAAGTACTCCATATGCTACATTAACCCTGAGAGCCGATAGCTTGCCAGATAACAGGTACTATGAGCTCGATGTAACTGATCTTGTAAAAGAATATGTCAGTGGCAGGTATGAAAACACAGGTTTCCTTATAAAGGCCCGCAGTGAAAGTGATAACTATATCGCCTTCTACAGTGCTGACTGCGGAAACATAAGTCAGGTACCAAAACTGAATCTAGTTTACAGGTAAGAGTTGAATTCTCAAAAAAGATTTTCCATAACTTCCAACCCGGAAATAAACTTCTGCGGTCGGATATTTTGGAACTTTTTTCTTTTAATGCACGAAAAACATGAATTTTTAAGATTTCTATGTGGAATTTTTTTAATCAAGTTAGTGTGGTTTCTAGACCTACTAATCAGGTTTAATTATTTGTTTTTGCTTCCAAACTTATTCTTCTTTTTAAACGTCTTATTCTAATTTCTGGACATCTTTTGGATTTATGCATACGTTGTGTAAAATTTTTAATTATGTTTCCTAATAAGCCAGAACTTGCGGTGTTCGCATCCTTAATTCTTTTTGTCTCAACTGCATGTTTTTTAGATAATTATGTCCATATATGAACTGAACTTCTGCCAAAATTTATCTCAACACAAAGGCTTTTATCTTTTGTAGAAATCTCTTACTGGGGGCAGTTAAAATTTGTCGTTGTTGAAAAAAAATGCCGCTAAAAAAATTTGAAGTTAACACTGAATATAAGCATAATATCTCGAAACTTTTGAATTCAAAATTAAAGGTACTTTATATGAATGAAACTTATTATAATATAGTTATAAATAGAACTTCTACTGAGAGATTAAAACTTGAGCAAGATGAGAAGCATTCAAAAGGGTTTAAATATCAGGCGCTGGATATTGAGCCGGGTCAAGTCTTAAGAAATACTTTCATGTAAGGCTATTTTCATAACTTCTTTCAATGGAAATTCTTAAAAACGGAATTCTTTTTAAGGTGATATGGTGTCATATCAAAAGTTTGCAAAGGATGTTGGTTTTATCGGGACAGTTCAGGTACTTACAAGCCTGGGAACTTTTTTCCTGCTTCCGATAATTACAAAGACCCTTGGAACATACGACTATGGACTCTGGGCTCAAATCAATATCACTGTATCTCTCATCTCTCCACTTGCACTGATGGGCCTCTCTATGGGTTTTGTCAGGTTTTTATCTTCTGAAACGGAAATCAAAATAATAAGGGAAGCAGTATATTCAATTCTCTTTTTTGTAACTGTATCTGGTCTATTTGCCTCTTTTTTACTCTATACGTTTGCAGAGCCGCTTGCAACCTTCGGTTTTAAAGACCCTCATGCAACTTATTTTATCCAGGCAGGTTCCCTTTTAATTCTTCTGAGCGTGATCGAGTCTATATCTCTTTTTTATTTCAGGATTTTCAGGCAGATTCAGACATTTTCTTACTTAACCCTTTTTGAAACATTTGGAAAATTGTTTTTTATTCTCTTTCTTCTCAAAATGGGATATGGGCTTCTTGGTGTAATAGCAGCTACTCTACTTGTACAGGGCTTCATTTTTTTAATTTCTCTCCTGATGATCATATCACAAATAGGATTCGTTATTCCGCGATTTACTTACATGAAAGAGTATCTGCAATTTTCTCTACCGTTAACTCCCAATTCACTTGTAAGGTGGATTACAGAATCAAGTGACAGATATATGGTTACTTATTTTCTCGGCCTTAGAAGCGTGGGTGTATATTCGGCAGCCTGCTCAATTGGCAGTCTTATCCAGCTTTTTGTAAGCTCTCTTCAGCTCATTCTTCTTCCCGAGTTATCAAAGCTTTTCGATGAAAATAAAATGGATGAAGTAAGAATTTATATGTCTCATTCTCTAAGATATTTTCTTCTCGTCTCAATTCCTGCAGTCTTCGGGCTCTCAGCTCTTGCAAAGCCTTTGCTTGGGATCCTTACCACTGATGATTTTCTTTCGGGTTGGTTTGTAATTCCCATTACTGCCTTCTCAGGTCTTCTGGCAGGAATTTTCCAGATATTTGTCAACACAATGCTCCTTATAAAGCAAACAAAAACATCAACTTACATTAATATTGTTGCAGCAGTTTCGAATGTATTGATTAATCTTCTACTGATACCTTCTATTGGAATTGTTGGAGCCTCACTGTCAACCTTATTTTCTTACTTTTTAATGTCTGTGCTTTGTATGCATATTTCCTTAAAACATTTTAAACTTGATTTTTATCTTCATGATATTGCAAAAAGCGTTCTGTCCTCAGTAGTTATGTATCTCTTTGTTTCCTACTTCGCTATCTCAAGTATCATTGAGCTTTTTGAGATTGCAGGTATAGGCGTACTTATTTATCTGGTTATGATGTTCCTGGTAGGCGGATTCACAGACCACGAACTTTCTTTAATACGAAGATACTTATTCAGAGTCAAAAGCGAAGTCAAGCAGTAATTTTGCCTTTGTTTTTATACGGGTCCACAAAAAATTGTTTAAAAAAAACTGGAATAAAAGTTAGTCTACTAACTTTTCCCCAAGTAATGCCCTCGCCGTTTCCCTAATACTTCTCTCCGATGTATAGACCGGTTTCCAGCCCAAACTTTTCATTTTTTCAATCCCTAATCTCATCCTTGGCACATCGCCTTTCCAGCCTCTGTTTCCTCCTGTATAGGTAAATTCAACGTTAGAAAGCCCCATCTCTTCTATAACAACCTTTCCTATCTCTGTGGCACTGATGGTGTCTTCGGAGCCGATATTAAAGATATTTACCTTTTCTTTGCTGTTTTCGATTAAAAATAATATTGCATCAACACACTCTGAAACATGCAGATAGGATTTTTCCTGCTTGCCATCTCCCAGGATTTCCAGCAGACTAGCGTTTTTCCACAGTTTTTTTATAAAGTCAACCGTAATTCCGTGTGTACTGCGTGGGCCAACGATGTTTGCGAAGCGAAATATCCAGGCCTGCATATCAAAGGTATGAGAATATGAAGTAATAAAGGCTTCACAAGCCAGTTTAGAGGCACCGTAAAGAGATATCGGAATAAGAGGGCCATAATCTTCTGGAGTAGGCATAATACTAGCTTCTCCATAAACTGTCGAGGTGGAAGTAAACGCAATTTTTTTGGTGTTGTTTTTCCTCATTGCTTCCAGAAGGTTATAGGTCGCCAGAATATTCTGATCTAGATGAACTCTGGTATCCGAAGCTCCGAGCCTGACATCAGGATTTGCGGCCACATGACAAACAAAGTCGATACCTTCACAGGCCTTCTCTATCGCCTCCTGGTCAAGGAGGTCTCCTTTTATCAGGGTGAAGTCAGGGTTTCCAAGATGATTTTCGATAAATCCCATTTTTCCTGAACTCAGGTTATCAAAAACAGTAACTTTGTTCCCCTTTTCTATAAGGTGATCTACGAGGTGGCTTCCTATAAAACCGGCTCCTCCTGTCACAAGTATTTTATTCTTTGCAGGCATGGAAAATCCTCCGAACAATCTTTCCAAATAATCTTTCTTTCGATTAATACTTTATAATGTCTTAAAGTAATCCGAAAATACTTTTATCTCATTTCTTATATGTGGAATGAGTAGAGAACCAGAAAATATTAAAGATATTCTGGTTAAAGAGTATTATTTGCTTAACTATATGAATAACTTTTCACAGAATTCTTTTACCGGAGAGTTTATTTTGACCGTTAAAAAAGCACTTATTCCGGCAGCTGGTCTTGGGACCCGTTTTCTGCCTGCCACCAAGTCGATGCCAAAAGAGATGCTTCCGATTATTGACACACCTGTGATCCAGTATGTTGTAGAGGAAGCCATTGCCTCGGGAATTGAGGATATAATCATTATTACAGGCAGGGGTAAACGGGCAATTGAAGATTATTTCGATGATTCTCCCGAACTCGAAATGCATCTTGCGAAAAAGCACAATACTGAACTTCTTAAACTTGTGCGTGACGTTTCTTCCCTTGTGGATATTCACTATATCCGTCAGAAAGAACCTAACGGGCTAGGGGATGCGGTCCTCAGGGCAGAAAACCATATTGGAGATGAACCTTTCGCCGTGCTTCTTGGAGACGATATTATTGTGAATGATAAACCTTGCACGGCTCAACTCATTGAAAATTTTGAAAAGTATGGGAGATCCACGCTCGCAGTGGAAGACGTTCCTCGTGAAAAATTAAGTAGTTATGGAATTATAAAGGGCAAACCTCTTAGTAATTCTCTTTATGTACTGGAGGATATTGTTGAAAAGCCTTCACCTGAAAATGCTCCTTCAAATCTGGGAGCAATAGGTCGCTATGTTTTCACTCCTGAAATCTTTGACTGTATAAAAGAGGCAGGGACAGGGGTAGGAAACGAAATCCAGCTGACTGACGGCATTCGGGTCCTTAACAGGTCGCAGATGATCTACGCATGCAGGTTCAAAGGAAAAAGATTCGATACCGGTGACAGGTTAGGATACGTAAAATCAATAGTGGATTTTGCCCTTGAAAACGAGAATCTTAGAAAAGACGTACTTGAGTACCTGAGAGAAATTCTAGCATCAGTCAAGGAATCTTCAGATAAATAAGGTCCCATACATAAGGCGTTAAAGGCCAAGTTAGTATATAAGTCACTATAGTCACGAGGCTAAATAATGCAACTACCTAATGAGGTACAATGAAGTTTTTTGTTGCAACAATTACATACGTTACTATAAGGAGCTAGCAAGGTATATCATATAACTTTATATCATAAGAGAAAATGGTTTCTGCTGGTTTTTACCAGCAGAGCCCCTCATAATCTATATTTTTCGCTTTAATTACCCGCCTTCCGTCAACTACTATCTTTTCTTTCATGACTTCAAATTCAGAGTCAAGTTGCTTGAACTCATCCCATTCTGTCATTACAAGGCAGGCGTCAGCACCTTCAAGAGCGTCTTTAGCTTTCCCGCAGTATTCAATTGTTGGAA
>Ga0268360_1002848_pt1 | contig 12221 bp, 13 predicted proteins | sample BioMet11_FD_192465 | JGI IMG/M metagenome (GOLD analysis project Ga0268360, IMG submission 192465) | Sewage microbial communities from Oakland, California, United States - Biofuel 11 (Illumina Assembly) | ecosystem: Engineered > Wastewater > Sewage > Unclassified | place: USA: California... | reverse complement strand
CCAGAAGGAGCGCTTCGAGGCACAGGACAGGAAACGCCAGCTCGGCGATCTCGAAGCCCAGATGATCGATTACGATTACATCAATGCCCTTGGCTACGGCATGCCGCCGACCGGGGGTGTGGGGATCGGTATCGACCGGCTCGTGATGCTCCTCACCAACAACAACTCGATAAAGGAAGTGATCCTCTTCCCGTCCATGAAGAGCATCCAGGCAGAAGACGGCAGCGCTGCAGAAAAGGACACAAAAGCCGACAACTAAATTTTTATCTGTTTTTTACCAACCCATTATTATCGCAGGGGAACCGGCATTATGGACTATAAAACGCCCGCCCTTTTTCTTGTTCTCATCCTTGTAATGGCAGCGACAACGGCAGGCTGTATGTCCGTGTCTGCAAAGAATGTCACGATTGCCAAGACAAAAATACCTGCGGGGTCGGAAAAGGTCACCCGGACCACGACAACTTCTCCTGCACACGAACGCATCGTGCAACAGCTCGCCTCCGTGAAGTCCGGCAATGTTGTCTGGACGGCAGCCTACCGGATGTTCTCGAACATGAAGTCCACGGAATACATCCACCCGCCGTACTTCGTTGACAAAACAGACGGGATCTATAAGTTCGACTGCCTCGGATTCGTCGACCACGTGCTGATGGACGCGGATATCTCCTCGTACCGGACAATCGGCAACGGGACAAACCCCTCGATTGAATCGTATGCCGGGTACTTCGGGACCCTGGATACCGTTACCCCGGATGCCAGCGGATGGACGCGGGTGGCACATCCCGCCGATCTCGCGCCGGGCGATATCTGCCTCTGGCTCACGCCGGGCACGCTCGATAACGGCCACATGTGGATCATTGCAGGATCGCCTTCGGTCAACCCGGAGCGGACCAGCGAGGTGCTGATACGGATTTTTGATTCGACCGATGCCGCCCACAGCGGGGATTCACGGACCGAAGCAGCGGACACGACCGGGCTTGGTTCCGGGATCCTTGGAATGACCATCGACAACACCGGGAATACCACCGGCCTGTACTGGGAGGGCGGGACAGGCCAGGTTGTCGGCGAGAGATACAAAACGCTCGTCTGCGGCCGGCTCAACAAATAAAAAAATAAAAAAAATTCAGGCTTTTTTCAGGACAACGGTATAGTTCTGGAGCAGCAGGATCTCGGGGTCGTCCTCGCAGGTGGTACAGACCGTTGCCGGGTTCTGGAGGGTCAGCCCGAACAGCACCGCATCGCCCGGGTCCGGAACGAGCGGGATATCGACATCCTTCTGGATGATGTAGCGGTACGGGTCGAGGCTGCCGAAGTAATAGGCCTTGAACTGGTGGCGCTCGTCAGCGGTCGCGTTGAACGACCAGTCCGCGGTCTCCGCTGCAGTTACATCGACCGGGACCCAGCCGTAACCCTCAAGGTAATACTCCGCCCAGAAATGCGTGCCGCCGTTTGCCGGCGGGAAGATTTGGTATCCCCCGGTGGCCCGTGCGGGGATCCCGAGCGACCGGCAGAGTGCGGCAAAGTACATGCTCTGCGTGCCACAATCGCCGATGCCGGTATCAAGGACATATGCGGATTCGGGTGTCCCGGACGTGGTAAGCCATACGTGGGGGGCATGGCTGTACGGGATCGTGTCCACGATGTACCAGTAGATCTTCTGGGCCTGGAGGTAAGGATTGGTCTCGTTTCCCACGATCGCTTCTGCCTTTGCCTTCATTGCCGGAGTGACAACGATGTTGGTGCCCGATGCCGTGTACTTCTGGTACTCGGCGCCTGAGGTGTTGTAGGGCCGGACCTTTGCCGGGTCGATCACAAAGTGCTCTTCGTGCTGGACGAACCGGAAGGTTGCGGTGATATTCAGGAACGGCTCGTTGAACTCCTCAAGCGGGATCTCGAAGTACACGAGCCCGAGGTCGGCGCCGGTCCCGGTCTGCGATTTGATATACTGCGCCGGTTCGATGGAGACAATCGTAACGTTCGTCTGCGGGCCGGTCTCGATGGGCAGCGGGAACCAGACTTTCAGGGTGCCGTTTGCCGGGAGCTGGTCCCGGGGCACCGAGACGCTCTCGGTCCCGGTCCATGCGACCGGTTCGCCATACGGCCCGGCAGAGGTATTTACCGGGGCAAACGCGTACTTCGTGAGCGTATCGTAGAGCGGAGTTTCACCCAGGGCCGCAGTGGCATTGCGCATCAGGCCGAAATTGTGGTACAGGATATTCCCGGCATTCTCCTCGTAGTACCAGGTCTCGTTGTCGCTTGTTATGTTCGCAATCCCGCTGCCATCGATCCAGCCGGCCCGCTGTTCTGCGGAAACGTTCGGGTAGGCTTTTGCGAGGGCCGCTTCATAGGCGCTCCGGTTATAAGGAAACTCCAGGGTCATGCGGTAAGCACGGACCGCACCGTCCCGTGCCCTGAGAGCGGCAGAACGATCACCGGCTGCGGTATAATTTTTCTGGGCAAGCAGGTAGAGCGATTGTGCCGCGTGGTAGTTTGCGGCTGCGTACTGTGCATCGGCCTGTGCAATGTCGGTATCGGCCGCAGTTTTCGGCGCCGACGCAGTCTGCGAAGTACAGCCGGCCGCAACGATAGCGGCGGCGACAAGAACGATCAGGATCAGGGATAACGGACGTAACCGAATGATAAAACCACCGTAATACCAGAGGGTGGAACTTATCAGGGATTAATCTTCGGAAATGTATGGCAGGATAACGGCGGAGTAAGAAAGAACCTGCCGGAGTTTCCGGACGAGCGGGAAAAGAAGTACGAGCAGCAGGAAACTCCCGTAATTTTTTCGATCCGAACCCGGGGGGATTAACCCCACGGCCAGATTTTATTCTTTGAGTTTTGTATCGGCACGTTTTTCCGGGGCAAGATCCGGCCCGTCCCAGGGCCGGCGGATCGCTGCTTTTTGTTTTTTGAAGAATGCGAATGTGACCTGTTTGTCGGCGCTCTTCATGTCTGCGGATATGACGGCCTCGTCCGAAAGGTCCGCCCGGCCGCCCATCTTCTCTGCTGGGGGATCCGGATCTTCGGCCGGATGCAGCGGGGGCAGGTCGACCGGTACTGCCGGCTCGTCGAGGTCCGCCATCTCGTACGGGGAGAGCGGGGATGTGTCGTCCGCGACAAAATCCTGCTCTTCGATAAAGAGCCGGTCGACTTTATACACCCGGGGAAACGGATCGTCGTCCGCATCCGGAATCATGGTGGAATGGTGGGCATTGGGCGGGTAAGAGGTTTGTGATGGGGGAAAGGGAGCCGGGAACTTTTTGAGGGAAAAGGATACTGGCGTGATCTAACGTTTCAAAAAAAGGCTGGCACGATTACCGGACCTTCTGGAAAAATGAGGGAACTCCCCACATCTTTTATTTGTCGCCCCCCCTATTGCGCCACCAGTTCCCGGGGGGGACGGGGCGCAGTACGATGCCTCGGTATTACCTGTACTGGGAGCTGCCGGGAATTCCGGTAATACAGAGGCATCGCAACCGGGGGATGCCCACGCGGCGGGGGCGGAGGCTTGCCGGAGCCCCCAAGAGCGTTTGCTGATAAGTAGGGGACTGAAAATCTTCTCCGACGTGAGAAAATAAGCGAATTTCAAGGTTTTTTGGCCGAAATGCCCCCGTAAAATCCTCGGTTTTCGACCCCCCAATAAAACGGCCGCCATGCGTTTCTGTGAGCAGATCAGCACCCGGACTGGCACTAGTAGGCCGAAAATGAAAACTCACCCAGATCTCGGGGGTCATTTTGAGCTATTAAATCGTTTATTTTGACAATAGAGGCGATAAAATGGGTTTTCTGGGAACACCTGAATCCGGGCGTTTTGCGGGGTTTTCCGGGCGGGGGGTAAAGGGAATCCGGGGCTGATACGGGGCCGGATTTGAGCATGTGTTTTTCTAGTCTTTCGAGTGTCCAGCAACGGGTTACACTATATGCACACCAGAGGACTCTCGATTGAACCCTCGTAGTACCATGAAACAAAAAAGGGATCATAGCAGATATTTTTGTCACATTCTTTGAGGGAAAATGATTCTATTATCAGATCACATGCCACCGCATTCTATACGCCAGACAAATCTTGTCTAGCATTTTTTGATATTCACTATCGACATTTATCCCAAGATTATTTTCCCGACAGATATACGGAGGATTCACATTATCAATAAAAACCGGGATGAACAGCAGAGTGTCGTATCCGATGATGTGAGTCTGCCCAATAGGCCGGCTTGGGAGACCCTGAAATTTTTTTATAGTTGCTTCAGGATCGGTTTTCCGGTTTTCACTAACATCCTCAGAAAAATCAGACCACAACTGTTGATCTCCTGCAGAGAGTCGTGGAACGATGAGTTCGTCAAATTCCTGTTTCCTTTTCTTGAAATGAGATTTTACCCCATCCGGAATATTCAAGAATCGTTCTGCCGTCCCCACTATTACGGTTGCGCCCATGATAATTTCGGATTTAATTCTGTGGAGATCCTGCAGCACTTCATATAAATCATCAAAACGGGCATCGCGATTCCGATGAGCGGTCACTACGGATTTATTTTCAATACAGATTCTAACTTTTTCAAGATCCGGATTGCCATCAGGATCAGGTTCTCCAATGAGCAAATCCATTTTTCTGCCACGCCTTGTTGGGGATTCAACATTCAGCCAGAATTTTACAATGTGATTCTCTATATCCTGCCTTAAAGTTGGACATTGTGCCAGCAAATCGCGATAAATACCCGAACTGACAATATCTGAATGGTTCTGCTGGCGATGATTGTGATAGTGCTCTTTAATGATATGATCGATTACTTCATCGAAAGGCGTTTGCATAATCAATTATCCCGTGATCTTACCTGAAGATTCCTTTTGATAAAACAGGATATTGCTTTGCCCCCTGCATAAATCCTGCTCTTTAAAAATGGACAGGGGAATCGGCATTTTTTTCAGAACACTACTCTGGAGTCTTAAAAATCCATTAGCTGCCCTGTGACAATTAGCTTTGAGCCAGTGGCGTGCCTCATCCGAATTGAGGTATTGATTTAAGAGATACAGATGATCATGTTCCTTTGGAACAATGTAATAAACGGAATGGCGAGGTATAAGTTCCCCTGTAGTATCCACACGGAAGAAGGGATTCCCCGTTATATCTTTACAGATAATTTTTGGCTGTAAGACCTGGCGCAGTGGTGGTGTTTCATGAAAGGCATACCAAGGTTTTCTAACAACGCAGGTTCGTTTAAGCAAGCGTGAAATGTTACATGGGGCATGTAAGAAATCCCCCAATGAGCCTAATTCATCTTCTGGGATTAATCGTCCTTCTGAAGTGTAGGGAAGGATCATTGCCTCATCGGTGCGTATACTTGCATCTGCGTCTGATAGTTGTTTGCCGGCTATGGTGGGATGCGCAAATTTTTTCAAATCATACCGGAGTTCATTTCTCTTTTTAACAAAAACTTCATCAGCTCCCGTTGCAATTCCACAGCTCACCCGCAAACAGAGATCGTTTAAGGTACAATATCCGCTTTTTTTACTATGGACACCATAAATAACAGGTAACTGCGATGACCCATCGTGCGCAAGCCGAATTTTTTTACACTCGCCATTTCTCAAAATAATTTTTGTATATTTTTCGGAATTCCCATTAAACACGGTTGTCACAGCAGGATAGGTTGTTAATTTTCCAAATGTCTGTTCAGGAAGGAGATGAACTTCCCTGACGGGATGTTTCCAGAGAAGGATTCTGAGTGCCGTTGCACTTTTTACGTAAAGATATTTTTCCGGAGTAATAAACACCAGTTTCCCATCTTTTTTAAGACAGTTCAACGCCTGCTCGTAAAACAGGAAATAAAGATCAAAACGGCCGGTCGCGGTTGAAAATAATCTTCGGTAATGATCTTTTTCCAGAGCGGTTAATCCCGTTATGGACACATACGGGGGATTACCTATAATGAAATCATATTTTCCCGAAAATGATTGCAAAAAATCCTGCAGTCTGATCTGTACTGTGGGGTATGGACGATATTTTTCGATTGCAGTTGCTATATGTTTTGGATCTGAATCAACACCGATTATCTGTGGAATTTCAATTTTTCTTTGTTCGCACCACCGAATTATTCCATCAATAAAGGCCCCTGTACCACAACCCGGATCTAAAATAATATCCGCAGGCTGCGGTTTTTTATTACTGAATAATTTCTCAACCATCAGATCAACAATGTCTGATGGCGTGGGAACAAATCCTTTCAAAGTAATCCCTGAACATATGTAAAAAATACCGGTTATTAACCATATCGGATAAAGTGTGAAACTAAAATCCCATGCAACCTGCTGATGTTACACTCCCCACAAGCCATATCTCCCCTCCCTCCCAACCTCCCCTTATGCCACACTCCCACGCCCGCGACGTCTTCTCAGCCGAGCACGCCGCTCATTTAGATAATAAATTCCGCCGCTTTCTCTACCGGCCAAATGCACTCGCGGAGCGCTACGTGAAACCCGGCGACCGGGTGCTCGATTTCGGCTGCGGCCCGGGATTTTTCACCCGGGCGTTTGCAAAACGGGTAGGGGAGAATGGCACGGTGATCGCCGCCGACCTTCAGGACGAGATGCTTGCGATAGTCCGCAAGAACCTCACCGCCGAGGGCCTCATCTCCCGGGTAAAGACCCATACGTGCGAGCCGGACTCTCTTGACCTTACCCCGGACATCGACGGTTTGTTCGAGGCGGCGTTTGCGATCTTCGTTGTCCACGAGGTCCCGGACAAGGAAAAACTCTTCCGCGAGATCGCCGCGATGCTCAAACCTGGCGGCACCTTCTTCTATTCCGAACCGCCGTTCCTCGTCCCGCGAAAAGAGTTTTCCGAGAACCTGGCACTCATGGGAAAGCTCGGCCTTGGGGTTGTCGAGACCCGGTGGTACTTCGTGAACCGGGCGGCCCTGCTCAAAAAAAGGTAAGGGGGGGTGGGGGGCACCCCCCCACCCATGTGCCGGGCCGCCAGGGGGGTACCCCTTCCCCCACGAGTCCGGACAGGCTTTTGTTTTTCTTGTCCAAAAAACCGGCACAACCGAATCTTCTCGCCGGAAGTTCCACGCGAACAGACTCCTGGTTCCCGTGCAACAACAGCACGCATCCCGTTTGTGGTGGTGGGGGGGTGGGGATCACCCCCCTCCCCCACTTTCCTTTCAAAGGGGGCCACCCACCCCCCGTGTGTCCGGGCAGGTGGGGGGTACCCTCTCAGGATCACGGAGGGGGAAAAAAGGGAATACATTCCCTGTATCCAATAACCGGAGATCCTGCCGGCCGCAGGGAAATTCGCCATATAGTTTACAATCGACAAAATTCAGCACTTTTAATTACCTTTTTCCCGAATAGTAAACAATGTCAGTTCACCAGCTGTATACCCGGTTTCCAAAACCCGGCCGCCTCCTGATCCTCCTTTCCCTCTGCGTCCTCTTCCTTGTCGCATCAGCATCGGCAGTAGAGATTGTCCTTAATGCAAGTACCATCGGACAGTACGCAGGCGGCATCAGCTACAAAAGTACCGAACCGCTCACGGTCACCATCGGAGACGATGTCGCGATCGCAAGCACAGAATACGCAGGTATCGAATCCGTTGCCCCGGTCACGATCCGATCCCCGGCGGGAAAGACCCTTTCTATTTCGGTGAATAACAACTCAATACTCCTGTACGGGATTACCGCGCCCTCGGTAACGGTCGAGAGCGGCAGCCTCAATATTACCGTGAGGGGTAATAACGACGGAGAGAGAGGCAACGCCTTTGGCATCGCTGCAATCGTCAGCAATGTCACCATCACCGGGGGATCGGTCCGGGCTGATATTGAAACATCCGGCCACAAGAACAAGGGGATCTACGCCTCGCACTACATCATAGTCTCGGGTGGCACAATTGCAACGGACGAACGCGGGGGTTCCAACACGTTCGGCCTCGACGGCGGCGATGTAGAGAAGGGAGACACCAACGGAGGAATCCTGATCTCGGGCGGACAGGTTTTCACCAATTCAAGCGGTGGGAAGAACCGGAACGTCGGGATCGATTCAAAATTCGGAACCGTCAGCATAACCGGTAACCCGGTGGTCTTTGTCGCTGAGGACGGGAGCGGAAAAGCACAAAACTACGCCTGCAATACCAACATCACCACAATTTCCGGGGGAGATGCGGTTGTCTTTACCGCGGATGGCGGGAATTACACACTACGGAGCAATGCAGTCCTTTCACAGAACTCCACGCTTCTTTCGGGAAAAACCTTCGAAATCCCGGCGGGCATGTCACTTGGCATTGCAAGTGGGACGAGCCTGGTAAAACCGGGCACAACAACGCTTCTTTCCGGAGGGAATCTCGGGACGTTTACCTATACCCGTTCTTTTGCGGATGCAAATGGGGCAGAAATCTATGAAGGCAGCGAACCGACACCACAGGCCGCAATGCCGGTAGCAGTCCTGATAATCGGGCTTGTCAGTGCGATTGTGCTGGTGAGATCCAGGGACTGACACTTTTTTTTATGGGTAAACCATTTACGAAAAAAGAGACGGGGCTTGTGCGGCAGGCACAGGTTTACACAGTCCCGATATGGGTAAGGAGACCACCGACCCGGGCGCGAAGCTCCGCGTCCTCACCGGGGTCTGCGGAAAAATCCCGGAGCCCCCGGACCGCGCCGGTGCTCCGGATCGCGGCAAGCGTTTCCGCCGCAAGGTGTCGGATCTCCGCCTCTTCTTTTTTGTCCCGCAGCCGTTCGAGCAGGACTTCTACCGGCCTGCCGCTCTTGAGCTCGGCAAGGGCCGCGATCGCCCCGCGCCGGATTGCCGGGTCGCTGTCGGACACAAGGTCCATGAGCGGGCGGACTGCCCGGGGGTCCCCGGTTTTCCCGAGCCCCGCCACTGCACGGAGCCGGCCAACGGTATCCGGGGCGGAGAGAGCCGCCGCACTCAGATCGTACACTATGCCTTTCCCGGGGACAGCCTCGTACCAGGCCCCCGGCATTTTTGCCGCACGGGAATCCATCCCAATCATCTCATGTAGTATAATATTCAAACACCGATTCTTACCCCTGCCAGAAACAAGAACTACGATTCCTGCCCTAACAGACAAAGAAAAGCATCCGCTTCGTTGTATGAGCGGACCGTACCCGCTTAGCCTTTGCGTCAGACGAACAGACTGCGAGGTACATTGGTCTAGTATACTGCCGCCAAAATATAAATAGTTTGTTTGGCAATCCCCCGAAAACAGGACGCTTCCCTGTCCGCAACAGGGATTTTTCCTGCAAAAATCCGTTTATTTGTGGTACGGTTCGCCGCTGTTGATCCGCGAGGCCCGGTAGATCTGTTCGAGGATGATCATCCGCACCATCTGGTGGGTAAACGTCATGGGCGAGAGTGAGAGCCGGAGATCAGCCCTCGCAAGCACCGCCCGGGAGATCCCGAGATCGCCGCCGATCACAAAAACGACCGGGGAAACGCCGGCCATCTGCCACTCGTGCATTCGGGCGGCGAGCTGCTCGCTCGATAACTCTTTACCCCGCACATCGAGCGCAACGACAACCGCCCCGTCCGGGATCGCGGCAAGGATCCGCTCCCCTTCACGTTCGATGGCCTGCGCTTCCGCGCCGGCGTTTGCATGCACTCCCCGCCGCTCTTCTGCGATCTCGGCAATCGAAAGTTTCAGGTAGGGGATAAGGCGCTTTTCATACTCCGCGATGCCTTCGGTAAGGAACCGTTCCTTGATCTTTCCCACCGCAATAATCCGTACCTGCATGATCTTCACGTACTCCGACGCCCGGGAAAAAGAGGTTTCTGATTGCCCCGACACAACCTGTGTTACGGGTGCGGACGTGTACCGGGTCCGCTGGTTTGCCCGGAGGGGAGGGAAGCAGCAAGTTCCTCGCGGACCTGGCTTTTGATAAATGCCCGGCCTTCCTCCGATGCAAGATACGTGCGAATGCACTCCTGCATATCTTTCCGGTCGTTGCAGCTTTCGACAAACGAGAGGAGCGCCTGGGTGATACAGTCCGAGACGGTCGAGAACTTCTTCTCCTCGTACACGAGGCCCCGGACCTTCTCGTAGATATTGGGGGGCATCTTGTACGAGATTGCAACCCGTTCGCCCCGCGATAACGGCTTTTTTTCCGCCATTTTCCTTATGCTGTTTGCCGGAACGCTATAAATAGCCTGCAGGGATCGGCAGAGTCGTTCAGATCGAAAAAATGCAATTCTGGCTTTTGGATTTTCACGTGTATAAAAAAAGAGAGCGGGGAATTATCGTTTACCCGAAGAGCCGGTATGACTCTTCGAGTGCCTCGACTGCCGGGAGTTTCTTTCCGGTTAAAAATTCGATGCACGCACCGCCACCCGTGGAGATGTGGGTGAACTCTTTTTCAATCCCGAGCTTCTCGATAACCGCTGCGGTATGCCCGCCGCCCACGACCGAGAATTCCACCTTGGATGCTGCACGGAGCATCTCGAACGTGCCGGTCGCAAAGTCCGGGTCCTCGAAGACGCCGGCGGGACCGTTGAAGACCACGGTCCCGGACTTCTTTAAGGTCGCAACGAGCGTAGAAAGGGCGTCCATGCCCATGTCCATCACCGGCACATCCTGCGGGATCTTTTCGACCGGGTATTCCACCCGTTTCCCGTTCTGCCGGACGGCAACGGTGGATGGCATGATCACCCGGTCGCCGAATTTTTTGAGGATCTCCTTTGCCTTTGCTATCTCGCCCTGGTACTTCAGCTGCTCGATGAGCTGCGTGGAGGGTTTGCCGATATCGTAGCCTTTCGCGAGATAGAAGACGTTTGCCACAACGCCGATCACGATCACGGAGTCGGCGATTCCGTTCTCGAGCACGTGTGCCGCGACCTCGATCGAATCGTCAACCTTCGTGCCGCCGAGTACCATGCAGACCGGGCGGGGCGCTCCCGAGAAGACTTTCGAGAGTGTCGAGACCTCTTTTTCCATCAGCAGGCCGGCAGCCGACCGCATCGCAAGCGGCAGGCCGACTACTGTAGGCTGGGAACGATGGGCGGTCCCGAAGGCGTCGTTAACAAAGAAGTCCGCCATGCCCGAGAGCCTTCTCACGAGGTGGGTCTTTTTCGCCTCATCAGGTTTCATGGTCAGGTTCTCTTCGGCCGCAAACCTGACGTTTTCGAGCATCACGATCTCGCCGGGCTTCATGGACCGGACCGCGTCCTTTGCGTGACGGCCGAAGATGCTGTCGATATACGTGACCGGTGTGCCAAGGAGCTCTTCGAGCTTTTCGGCATGGGCCTCAAGCGTGGTAAAATCCTTTTTCCCGGGCCGGCTCTGGTGGGTGACAATGACCACTTTTGCATCGGAGAGAGCCCGGATCGTGGGCAGGTGCTCGCGGAACCTCTTGTCGTCTAAAATAAGGTGGGAGGTGGGGTCAATGGGGGAGTTGAGGTCGAGACGGAGAAGCACCGTCTTTTTGCTGCACCCCAGACCCGAAAGGGTACCGATTGGCATCCGCACCATCCCGGATTTATGCCGTGCTCCGGGCTTTGATCTTCTTCATCCGGAAGAGCTCTTCGCGTTCCATTTCGTCAAGACGCATCTTGATGAAGTCCCGGGCAGCGGTAAGTTCGGGGATGACCTTGAATTCGAGCGCGTTTACCCGGCGCTTGGTCTTCTCGATCTCGTCGAGCAGGCGTTTCATCGTGGTCTCGATCTCGGCGCTCTCGATGATCGCCTCGACCAGATCCTCGAATGCCGACGCCGTTTCGTCGATGACCGGGGACGAGCCAAGAACGCCGTAGCCCCGGTCCGCGAGGCTCTTTTTCACTTTCGATGCTTCGATATCCGGAACAACCACGCCCATGATGTTCTTGCTCTTGAGCGTGATCTCCGGTGTCTCTTTGACGGAGAAGGCGGCGGCTTTTACGCCGATCGCGCCTTCCACCGTGTTTGCCACCGCCATCATTTCGACGGCGTGTTCGTACCTCTTTAAGAGTTCCCCGCGGCTGTCTTTTGCCTCGGAGAGGATCTTAAAGAATTCCATGATGAGCCCGTCGCGCTTCATCTTGAGGATCTTGTAGCCGCGCTGGGAGAGCTGGATCTTCTTTTTTAAGTTGATCAGCTCGGACCGTGTCGGCTTGATATCGCGCAGCGCCATACAGACTCACTTACTCCTTCTTTGCACCGGCCTTGAACTTCGGGTGGTACCTGTTGATCAGGTCGCGGTCGATACGGGTGAGCTGCTCCACCGGCAGCG
>Ga0268360_1002842_pt1 | contig 12272 bp, 10 predicted proteins | sample BioMet11_FD_192465 | JGI IMG/M metagenome (GOLD analysis project Ga0268360, IMG submission 192465) | Sewage microbial communities from Oakland, California, United States - Biofuel 11 (Illumina Assembly) | ecosystem: Engineered > Wastewater > Sewage > Unclassified | place: USA: California... | reverse complement strand
GTGCCCTGGACCGAGGACTTCCGTTTCGACGAGGCGCTTTTCCGCCGGGAGGTGGACGCGCTCTGCGAAAACCGCATGGACACCGTCTATCTCTTCGGCACGGCCGGAGAGGGCTACGCCGTGAGCCGGGAACAGTACGCGGAGATCTGCCGCGCGTTCCGCGGCGCGACGGACGGACGCGACGGCACGACGCCCATGGTGGGCGTCATCGGCACCTCCATGGACGAGGACTGCCGACGGATCGAGGCCGCGGCGGCTCTCGGCTTCCGTTACTTTCAGATCTCCTTCCCCTGCTGGGGCGCCGTCAGCGAGGACGAGGGCATGCGCTTTTTCCGCTTTGTCTGCGGCCGCTTCCCCGAGCTGCGCTTCATGCACTACAACAACGGGCCCCGGGCGCGCACCCGTTTCGGCGCGGCGCAGTACGCCGCCGCCGCGGCGGAATTTCCGAACCTGGTGGCCGTAAAGCACACCGGCGCCTCGATCCCGGACATCCAGGCCGTGATCGGAAGCGGCCTCCCGCTCCAGTTCTTCCTGCTGGAAAACTCCTACGGCTACGGCGCGATGGTGGGAGAATCGTCGCTCCTCATCTCCCTGTGCAACATTAACTTCCGCCTCGCCCGCGAGTACTACGAGGCAGGCGTCCGGCGCGACGCCGGCGCGCTGGTGAGGCTGGAGGGCGAATTTTCCCGGTGTCTGAGCCTCTTCGGGCGGCTCACGCCGGGAAAAATGGACGGCGCCTACGACAAGCTGTTCGTCAGATACTCCGTTCCGGAGTTCCCGCAGAGGCTGCTGCCGCCCTACACCGGCTTTACGGACGAGGAGACCGCCCGCTTCGACCGGGAGCTCCGCACCGAGCTGCCCCGGTGGTTCAAATAGCGCCCGGCGTTCCGGGCGCCGAAAGGAGCTGAATGGAAACAAGAGACGCGATCCGCGCCCGCCGCTCGATCCGGCGCTTCACCGGCGGCCCCGTGCCCGCAGACGCGCTGCGGGAGCTTCTGGATCTCGCCCGCTACTACCCTTCCGCCGGCAACCGCCAGCCGCTGAAATTCGCGGCCTTCGCGTCGGAAAACGCGTGCGCCGCGATCTTCGCCCGCCTGCACTGGGCAGCGTACCTCAAGGACTTCGCCATTGCGGAAAACCAGCGGCCCAGGGCGTACATCCTCATTTTCGGGGACCGTTCCGTGGCCGCGGATTTCGGCTTCAGCTGCGGCGCCGCAGCGGAGGCGATCCTGCTGGGGGCCGTGTCGCTGGGGCTCTGTGCCTGCTGCCTCGGCCTTGCCGAACCCGCCGCGCTCGCCGGGGAGCTGGGCTTTCCCGCGGATAAGTACGAGCTTCTGAACGTCATCGCCCTGGGCTGCGGCGCGCAGAAGAGCCGCGCCGCCGACGGCGGCGGCGTGCGCTATTACGAGGACGCGGACGGCGGGCTCGTGGTTCCCAAGCGGCCGCTCTCCGAGACGGTGCTCCGCTTCGACGCAGACTGAAGCGGCCCGGGACGGGCGGCCTCTCCCCGGGCGGCGCACCCGGAAAAAATCACATATTGTCGGAGGAAAAACATCTATGAAAAGCTGGTCCCTGAAGGGCTTTCAGGCGATTTCGAAGGGTACCTTCGAAAACGGAGGCGAGAATCTCTACGTCTCCGAAAAGGGCGTGCTCCAGCGCATCTGGCGCTTCGACGTGAACTGCGACGGCCACGTGGATCTGCTTGTGGCCAACAGCCACGACTACAACGAGCACCCGCGGCTTTCCGTCGTCTCCGATCCCGCAGGAAAGGCGCAGCTGCAGGAGGTGCTGACCCAGGGCGCGCAGACGGCCGCCGTCGGCGATGTGAACGGCGACGGCTGCGACGACCTGGTCGTCGGCGTCACTCACGACGGGCACCACATCGACCTGGCCTCCTACGTCTATTTCGGCGGTCCGGACGGGATCACCGAGAACCGCAAGATCGACCTCGCCGCGCCGGCCTGCGCCTGCTGCGGCGTCGGCGATTTTGACGGCGACGGGAAAAAAGAGATCTGCTACCTCGTCGCCAGCGGGCCGGACGAGTCGTCTCCCAATCACCTTTTCGACAAGCGGCTGCGCGTCTACCGCCAGGATGAAACCGGCTTTTGCATGAACGCCTTCGCCGATTTCCTCACCGACGTCACGCACTTCACCGTCGCCGACATCGACGGCGACGGCTGCGACGATCTGTACTGCCGCACGGAAAAGGGCGGGTGGCTCATCCTCTGGGGCGGAAAAGAAGGCTTCTCCCGCGGGCGCAGCACGGAGGTCGGTCCCGAAACCGACGACGCGAAACGCTTCGATCTGCTCCCCTCGGGCGGCGGGAACGTCCGCTACGACGAGTACGCCAGGCCCAAGGTGCTCTCCCTGCGCGGCAGGAAATACCTCCTCTGCTGCGGCGCCGAAAGCGCACGGCTGATCCATTTTTCCGGGCGCGGGCCCGACGGGGAAGAGATCGTCTTTCCGGTTCCCAACGTCATCTCCGCCGCCTCCGGGAACATCGGGGGCAGGGGCGAGGAAGACGTCGTCCTTCTCCAGATGGACGGCCTGGAAAACCAGCGCGCGCTGGTCTACCTCGGCTCCGGCGGCTATGCCGAGCCTGCGCGCATCCTCGGCGTGAAAACGCCCAGGGACGTGCTGCTGTGCGATTTCTCCGGCAGCGGGTGCGACGACATTGCGATCGCCCAGGGCCGGAACGAGACGCGCCACACCACGGAATCGCTGCTCTTCGTGACGGAGGCGGGCGGCCGCATTTCGGACGAGCCGCGCCGCTTCACCACCCACAACTGCGTGGACGTGCTTGCCGGCGATTTCAGGGGCGACGGGAAAAAGTCCCTCGTCTTCGTCAACCAGCAGCAGAGCAGCGCCTACGGGCACATCCCCGTCTACGTCTACCTGGGCTCCGACAAGGGGTATTCTCCGGAAAACCGGCTGGAATTCCCGGGCCATTCCGCCGGGACGCTCATGCCCGTCGACCTCAACGACGACGGCTGGCCGGACATCGTGCTCCTGAACAACGGCGAGGACCAGCCCTTCCTCAATCCCTCCGGCAACATCTTCTGGGGCGGGCCCCAGGGCTTCAGCGCCGAGCGGAAGACCGACATCCCGGCGCACCTTTCCTGGGGCGGGCAGTGCGCCGACCTCAACAAGGACGGCTGGCTCGATCTCGTCTCCTGCAGCGGGAACAGCCTGCGCATCCTTTACGGCGGGCCGGACGGGTACAGCGAGGCGCACATGACCGAGATCGACACCGGCGCCGACGAGCCCGCCGGAACGCCTGCCGGTTCCCTCTGGCTTGCGGCCGCGGACCTGAACGGCGACGGCTGGCTCGACCTCATCGTTCCCAATTCCTGGCTGCCGTACAGCCGCATCTACTGGGGCGGGCCGGACGGCTACTCCGCCGAAAACAGCACCAGGCTCCCCGTGGACGACGGGCTCACGGTGCGCGTGGCCGACCTCAACAAGGACGGGTACCCCGACCTCATCTTCGGCTCCCGCGCCAGCTATTACCGCAACGTCTACCACGAGGGCGCGGTCACCATCTTCTGGGGCGGGCCGAAGGGCTACTCCGGCTTCAACTGCTGCGTGCTGCCGTCGTATCAGTCCAACTGCATCACCATCGGCGACCTCAACAACGACGGCTGGCTGGACATCTTCGCCTCCTCCTACTTCAACAAGCGGGAGCGCGACATCGATTCCTTCATCTACTGGAACGACCATGGGCATTTCTCCCTCACGAACCGCAAGCGCATCTTCGCCCATTCCTCCTCCGCGGCCTGGGCCGGGGACTTCAACGAAGACGGATACGTGGATCTGTTCGTGACGAACCACCGGGCCTACGGCAGCCACCGCACCGAGTCCGCGATCTGGTGGAACGGACCGGACGGCTTTAAGGAAGAAAACCGCACCTGGCTCCCCACCATCGGCCCGCACGACATGGTGGCCCGGGACATGGGCAACGCCCTGACCCGCGGCCCGGAGGAGCATTATATTTCCCCCGCCGCCCGCGCCGTCCGCCTGGGCAGCGTCGGCTGGGAGGGAACGATCCCCGCAAAGACCTGGGTCAACTGCCAGATCCGCACCGCCCCGTCGCCGGAGCTGCTGGAAAAGGAGCCCTTCGCCGGGCCGGACGGCACCGACGCCAGCCGCTTCGTGTGCGGCGAGGCGATCCCCGCCTCTCTCGTGAAGGGCGAATGGTTCCAGGTGAAGCTGTTCCTCGGCGCCGTGAACTCCGGCAACAGTCCCCGGATCACGGAGCTCTACGCGGAATAGGGCGGCATCCCGCTTTTGCATTTGGGACGTTTTCACACAGGGCGCGCCCTGCGGCGCGGATTGGATTTCCCGACGGAGAGAGCATCATCCCGCCGGCGATCCTGCGCTCCGCCGCAGCCGGGGCCCCGCCCCCGAAGAAAAAGAGAGGAGCACGATAATGCCGATCGAAGACGGCGTATACAGCGAATCCGACCTTGAGGCGGCGAAGATCCTGAACGATTTTCTCCCGCCCCGGCTTTTCGACGCCCACGCCCATCCCTACGACTGGTCGTTTATCCCCCAAAGCCACGGCAGCGGCTCCTGCAACGCGCTGCGGCCCCGGGCGGAGCTGCGCGATTATCTGGAGGACATGGGCCCGCTTCTGGGCGGGCGGGACGTTGGCATGAACATGATCCCCATGCCGGACATCTCCATGGGCGATCCGAAGACCGGCAATCTGGACACCTCCGTCCGCTTCACGGCGGAGCAGCTGGACAAGTACCCCGGAAATACGGGCGAGGTCCTCGTCCTCCCCGGCGACACGGAGGCGGACATCGAAAAGCGGCTCGTCCATCCCGACATCCGCGGCTTCAAATGCTATCACTCCATGGCGAAAAGAAAGCCCACCTGGAACGCCTCCATCGGGGAATACCTGCCGGAATCGGCCTGGGCCGTGGCCGACCGGAGGGGCTTCGTCATCACGCTGCACATGGTGAAGGACAAGGCGCTGTCCGACCCCGAAAACCTCTCCTACATCACCGCCATGGCCGGGCGCTATCCCAACGCCGTGCTGATCCTCGCCCATGCAGCCAGGAGCTTCGCCGCCTGGACCGGGCTCGAGGCGGTGGAAAAGCTGGCGCCGTTTCCCAACGTCTGGTTCGACTTCGCGGCCGTGTGCGAATCCCCGGCCATGTTCCAGGTCATGAAGACCTGCGGCGTGAAACGCTGCATGTGGGGCAGCGATTACGCCGTTTCGCGCCTGGCCGGGAAGGCCATCTCCCTGGCGGACACCTTCTACTGGATCGGCAAAAACGACCTGGAGCGATTCGCCGGGGCCACCGCTTTCCATTCCTGGCTCATCGCCACGGAAAACCTCATGGCCACGCGGCAGGCCTGCCTCATGCTGGGCGCGTCCCGCGGGGAGGTTGAGGACCTTTTCTGCAACAACGCGCTGGGTCTCTTCGGGCTGAAATGAACGCCTTCTCCGGCGGGGCCGGGCAGAAATGTCCGGCCCCGCTCTTCCGTCATGCGCTTTCGATTTTGGGACATTCGCTTTGAAAAGTCGGCCGTTTCCCCGATTGCCATCCGCCGTCTCCGAGGGTATAGTAATGCCATAAAGCGCGCCGGGGCGGAATCCCGCGGCGTGCAGCGGCAGGAGGGATTATACATGGCGGAGAACAAAACGCAGGCCCTGTACGAAAAAGCGAAAAAGATGATCCCGAACGGAGTCGGGCTGCTCAGCAAGAGCCCCGAGCAGTTCGCGCCCGGGCGCTGGCCCGCCTATTACTCGAAGGCCAGCGGCTGCGAGGTCTGGGATCTGGACGGAAACCACTACTACGACATGACCACGAACGGCATCGGCGCGTGCCTGCTCGGCTTCGCCGATCCGGACGTGACGCGAGCCGTCGTGAAGCGCGTCGAGGACGGCTCCTTCTGCACGCAGAACCCGGCGGAGGAGGCCTATCTGGCCGAACGGCTGCTGGCCATCCACCCCTGGGCCGAACGGGTACGCTTCGCCCGCACCGGCGGAGAGTGCGCCACCGTCGCGGTGCGCATCGCCCGCGCGACGACGGGACGGCAGATGGTGGCCTTCTGCGGCTATCACGGCTGGCACGACTGGTATCTTGCCGCGAACCTGGGCGAGAACGACGCCCTGGCCGGGCACCTGCTGCCCGGGCTCCATCCCAACGGCGTGCCCGCCGCGCTGCGCGGCACCGCGGTGCCCTTCCGCTACAACAGCTTTGAAGAATTCGACGCCGTGATGGACAAATACGGCGACAGGCTCGCCTGCGTCATCATGGAGCCCATCCGCAACGAACAGCCGGCGGCGGGCTTCCTCGCCCACATCCGGGAGCGCACCCGCAAGGCCGGCGTGCTGCTCGTCTTCGACGAGATCACCATCGGCTGGCGCTACTGCTTCGGCGGCTCCCATCTGGTGCTGGGGACGACGCCGGACATCGCCACCTTCGCCAAGGCGCTGGGCAACGGGCACCCCATCGCGGCCATCATCGGCACCGCCGCCGCCATGGAGGGCGCCTACGGCTCCTTCATCAGCAGCACCTACTGGACCGAATCCGTCGGCCCCGCCGCCGCGCTGGCCACGCTGGACAAGATCGAGCGCACCCGCGCGTGGGAGGTCGTCGCCCGCACCGGGCAGGGGCTGCTGGATTACTGGAAATCCTCGGGAGAGAAGTACGGCCTTCCCGTCACGACAACGGGCTGTCTCCCCTGCCTTGCCCATTTTTCCTTTACCCAGCACGCCGCGGAGCTCAAGACGCTTTATACCATCCTGATGCTGCGGCGCGGCTTCCTGGGCAATACCGCCATCTACCCCACGCTGGCCCACACGCCCGAAATCGTCGCCAAGTACGAGGCGGCGGTCGACGAGGTGTTCGCCCAGATCGCCGACGTGCTCAAATCCGGCGACCTGACCGCTGCGCTGGACGGCCCCGTCTGCGACTCGGATTTCCGCCGCGTCATCTGAAAGCCGAAATCATCTCCCGCAGGGCTGTGCGAAGGCGCGCAGCCCTGCGGACTTTCCGCATTTTCTGAAAGGAAGTGCCGCCGTGCAGAGCTTTACCGCGCTGGATTTCCCCATCGGCGAGGCGGTGTGCCGCCTGGCCGCGGTGAACGCCGCCGTCAGCGGGACCGGGCGCTCCTCCTACTACCGCCACAGGCACTCATACTGCGAGCTGCACTATGTGGCGCGCGGCCTCAGCCGGCTGCGGGTGGAGGACGCGGACGTCGCGCTGGAGGCCGGCGGGCTCTGTCTGATCGGGCCGGGGGTCTACCATACGGCGAGCCCGCTTTCGGCGGACACCGAAAAGCTGACGATGAGCTTTTCCCTCACTCTCCCGGAGGGGTGCCGCCCGTCCCCCTCCTGCGCGGCGTTTCTCAGCGCATTCCCGGCGGGCCACGCCGTCCTGAAAGCGGACGGGAAGTCCGCCGCGCTGCTGGAGGAGATCGCCCTGCTGGCGAAAGCCCCCCGGGACGGAGGCCGCTGCCCGGGCTTTGCACGGGGCACGGCGATGTGCGCCCTGACGGCTCTGCTTTTGCTCCGCATCGCCGCGGCGCTCGGGGGCTCGGCCGCCTCCGTCTCCCCCCGGCTCGTTTCAGACAGGGAAAACCGGCGGTGCGTCATCGACGATTTTTTCAACGAGAATTTCGCCGTCCAGAACGGCAGCGCGCTGCTGGCGAAATCGCTGAACGTCAGCCGGCGCCAGCTCGAGCGGATCCTTCGCGAACTTTACGGGAAGAGCTACCGGGAAAAGCTGGCGGAGATCCGGCTCGAGGTCGCCCTGGAAATGCTCCGCTCCACGAACGAAAGCATCTCCGTCATTTCCGATCTGACGGGTTACAGCACGCCGGCAAATTTCTGCGTCTTCATGAAGAACGCGACCGGGCTTTCGCCGTCCCGCATTCGTGCGGACGCAGCTGCGTCCGCAAAGGAGATCCAGCCTTTTTCCCCGTCCGGCCCCGCCGATCCCTCATCTCAAACGTAAATATTTTTACATCTGACTAAAAAACAGGCGAAAACGGGCCCTCCGCCGAAAAGCGGAGGGCCCGTTTAGGCATACATTTGTAATTCTTTATTTGACGGCTTCCTTGGCTCTCTTCGCAATATCGCAGAAATAATCGGAAAGGCCGCAGACGTCGGCGCCCATGCTGACAAAACGGTAGCCCATATCGTACAGGCTCTTCACGTTCTCGGCGCTGCCAACGGTGCCGGCGAACTTGCCGTGCTTCCGGGCGGACTCGGCGACGCGCCTGCGCGCGCTGACGATCTTTTCGTTGCCCATGTCCTCGGCCAGACCCAAAGAGTGGGAGAAGTCGCCGGGGCCGAAGAACAGCATGTCGATGCCGGGGACGGAGGCGATTTCATCCACCTGCTCCAGCGCCTCGTAATCCTCGATCTGGATGATGGTGAGCCGCTGCTCGTTGGCGTAGCGAAGGTAATCGCCGATATCCATCAGGCAGTACGCGCCGTCGGCGTTGCCGCCGTCCAGCGGGCGGCGGCCCACGGGATAGAACTTCGTGTAGTGGGCGATGCTCTCGGCGTCGGCTTTGCTCATGCAGTGGGGCACCATGACGCCGGCGGCGTCCATCTCCAGCGGGCGGATCATGTTGGAATACGCGCCGCGGGGCGTGCGCACGATGGTCTCGGCGCCGCGGGCCCGGGCGGCCATCATCGCGGCCGCGATCTCGCTGTAATCGCTGGGGACATGCTCCATGTCGAGCCAGACGCAGTCGAAGCCGGCGTACGCGGCGATCTCCGCGACGATCGGATGCGTGATGTTGATCTTGGTGCAGGTCACAAGCTCGTCGTTCTTCAGTTTCTCGACGATGCGGCTTTTCTGTTTTTCAAAGGCCATTTCTGATCTCTCCTTCTCGTTATTTGCAGGTGTATCCGCCGTCCACGGGGATACTCAGGCCGGTAAGATACTTGGAGGCGTCCGACGCCAGGAAAAGCACAGGTCCCTTGATGTCGTCGCCGTCGGCCAGGCGGCCGAGCTGGGTGTGCTTCGAATACTGGACCTCGAATACAGGGTTCGTGCGGGGGGACTTGAGTCCGCCGGGGCAAACGGCGTTGATGCGGACGCCGTACTGCCCGTAGTAGCTGGCCGCATGGCGCACCCAGGCCGTGACGCCGGACTTGGCCATGGTATAGGCGTGGCTGTGCGCGCCAGCCGCCATTCCGGGGTTCCCGTCGTAATTGTGCACCTCGATGCCGATGAGGCCCATCATGGAGCCGAACACGACGATGGAGCCGCTGTGCTGCTTCTTCATCTGCTCGCCCACGAGCTCGATGAGATAGAGCGACGCCGCGGAATTGACCCGCACGTCGTCCCAGAGCTGGCCCTCGTCCTCGTCCCAGCCGACGCCGGGCCCGTCGGGAATGATGCGGCTGCAATGGACGAAGACGTCGATCTTGCCGGCCTTGTCCACCACGTCGCGCACCATCCGCTCGATGCTGGCGGTATCGCCCTGATCGAAGGCCACCGCCTCCGCCTTCACGCCCTTTTCGCGGCGAAGCTCGTCCACGAACGTCTGGCAGGACGCGATGGAATGGCTGCCCACGTAGAGATCCGCTCCGGCGTCGGCCAGCGCCAGCGTGGCGCCGTGACCGTACATGGCGCGCCCGCCGGTGATGAGCGCCGTCTTCCCCTTCAGGGACAAAAGCTCAAACGTATCCATCTTCCCGCCTCACTTTGCACAGTAGCCGCCGTCCACCGGCAGCGTGACCCCGGTGACGAACCGGGACGCGTCCGACGAAAGGTACACGGCGGCCAGCGCCACATCCTCCGCGTCCGCAAGACGCTTCAGATGGGAATGGCTCACGTACGCTTCCTCGAAGGCGGCCGGCTGCTTCCCGGCCATCGGCCCGTAGGCGATGCAGTTGCAGCGGCAGCCGTGCTCGCCCAGATACCCGGCGGCCTGGCGCGCGTAGTTCACGCATCCGCCCTTGACATATCCCTTCACCAGGGAAAAATCGGTATCGAAATACTCCGGGCAGTTTACATAATTCTGAGGATCGTACCCGACCAGCGCGCCGTAATCGGAGACGAGGATCACGGAGCCGTCCTCGTGCTCGGCGACGACGCGGCCGACGGCCTGCACCGTCAGCATGACGGCCAGATGCGTCTCCTTCAGCTGGCGGGCGATCTCGTCAAAGCCCTGCTTCCAGCCGGAGACCTGCTCGCTGGAGCTGTTCTCCACCAGAACGTCGATGCGGCCCATGGCCGCCTTCGCCGCGGCTGCCAGCTTCTCGGATTCGGCGCCGGTGCCGGGATGATACTCAAACCCGCCCTCGGACTTCGCGTCCGATTCCGCCATGTACGCTTCCACGCTCTTCAGCGCCGCGGCGTCGGGCCCGGCGAGCCACACCTTTGCGCCGGCCTTTGCAAGGCCGCACGCGATCTCCCGCCCGTAGGAATACTCCGGGCGGACGACAAGCGCGTTTTTCCCCGCCAGGGAGAACGCGCTCAGCAAATCCTGCATATCGGTCTCCCTCAGCGCTCGCTGATTTCGGAGAGCATGACCCGGCGGCCGCCTTCCTCGCGGCTGCGGATGCCGGCGACGATGATCTTCGCCATCTCCACGGTGTCCTCGAAGGGCTGGGGCTCGATGCCCGTGCGCAGGTAGCGGACGAACATGTCGAGCTGCTTCTTGAATTCATAATAGGAATCGCCGCTGTCGACCACGCGGGACCCCTTCTCGCCCAGCATCATGATGCCGCAGCCGCACATGCCGATGCCCATGGGGACGTCGACGTAGCAGCCGCTCTTGTGGTACATATGGACCATGGTGCTCTCGAAGGTGCCGGTGTTCTGGACCCACTCGAAGCCGCGGCCGAGGAGCGGGAACATTCCCTCCACGGCGTGGATGCCGTAGGTCTCCCATTTCTTGGACATGGGGCTGCAGATATAGCGGAGCTTGCCCAGCTCGTAATGGCACTTGAAGTAGGGCTCCATCTCCTTGGCATAGCGCATGGAGGAGGAGGAAACGAAATGCGCGCCCTCGTCATGCCACTTCACCAGGGTCTTCAGGCCCTCCTCGTTGTCGGTGAGGGGCTTGTCGATGAACATGGGCAGGCCGGCCTCGATGAAGGGACGGCAGCGGTCCACGTGCTCCGCGCCGATGTCGCAGGCGCAGATGACGGCGTCGACCTGGCCGATCATCTCCTCGGGCTTCGTGACCACGTTGGGGATGTTCGAGCTGCGGGCGCAGTTTTCAGCCATGGCCCGGTCCTCGTAGCCGGTGAAGCAGACGTGGGTGACGTGCGCGCCGGGAATCCCGAAGGTCTCGGGCGGCTGCTTGCTCAGGTACTGGGGGATGGTGGGATAGAGCTCGTTGGTCCAGCGGTACATCTCGTCCTTATTGTAGCCGTTGAACATCGCGCTCCAGGAGAAGGGATGCGCATCCCCCTCGGTCATGCCGAGCATGCCGATCTTCAATTCACGGTCGCCAAGCGGAAAATCTCTTTTCAGCATTGAAAACACCTTTTTCCTGTCATATTTGGCCGCGGCATACAGCGCGGCCAGAGCCACCAGTATTATACCAATCCGCCCGCCGGGACGCTAGGCCGGGAAAGGACAATCTTCAATGAATCGCGTCCGAATTCCATAACCGCCCGGCTTATTCGTCCTCCAGCTCCAGGGTGCCGAAAAACTCGGACTGGTGATAGTCGATCTTCCCGTTCGTGATGGGGCTCCACATACCGAAATGGGGCAGCGGCGTCTCGTCGCCGCACTTGTAAAAGTTCGCGTGGATCGTCTTCAGCGGCGTGCCGGCGCTCTTCCCGTAGATCTCCCGCAGCATGTCGAAAGGCAGGTGATAGGAGACCGACCAGGAATCCGGCCCTTTCTCCGCCTTCATGCCGATGCGGGGCTTGTACGCCTTCACGATCGATTTCCGGTCGCCGCGTCCGGCGCCGATTCCCAGGATCATGTTGCCCAGGGAATTCGCCTCAAGGTTGAGGTAACGCGGGTCGTCCGGGAAAGGCCGGACGAAGCTCTCGAGGCAGCTGTCGCACCAGATCTTCCCGTCGTCCTCCAGCGCCTTCGCCATGGGCTCCCGCTCTTTCGTCTCCAGCCTGATCCAGAGCGCCTTGCCGTCATGCCAGAGCTTCACCGACGTTTCCGGCCGGTAGTCGTTTTCCACCCAGCGGAAATCGTCGATCCGCAGGATGACGGCTTTTTTCCCGTCCGCGGAGAACGGAACCTTCGCCTGTTTTGCCATTGGGATACCTCCGTTTCGATTATCAGTCGTGGGGGCCCGCGCCGGAACAGGCGGGGGCCCCC
>Ga0268360_1002841_pt1 | contig 12278 bp, 11 predicted proteins | sample BioMet11_FD_192465 | JGI IMG/M metagenome (GOLD analysis project Ga0268360, IMG submission 192465) | Sewage microbial communities from Oakland, California, United States - Biofuel 11 (Illumina Assembly) | ecosystem: Engineered > Wastewater > Sewage > Unclassified | place: USA: California... | reverse complement strand
TATATAGTACACTATGTATTTATTAGCGACAATACCAATATTATGATTAGTATGCTATGTGTTATTAATACCGGACCCCCTCGTTGTACGAGACTCCTCTGGGAGGCTATGATCAGCGGCCGATGGAAAATGGCGGCGATACCCCTATAGACAATGGAAGCTACGGCGTCTTGATGCTCCTCAAGCGCATCAACCGCGCCCTGGAACAACACTCGGCATACCTCAATAAGACCCTGGGCTTAACGGGCCCCCAGCTCGTTCTCCTCAATGCCATAGTCCAGTCGGACGGCATAGGCGTGGGAGTCCTCGCCCGTCGGGTTTCCTTGAGTCAGGCCACGGTCACCAGCATAGCCGACCGCCTCGAGGCGAAGGGGCTCATAGTGCGGGGTGGCGACGAATCCGACCATAGGCGCGTCATCCTGAGGGCGACGCCGAGGGCGTCGGAACTCCTCACCTCGAGCCCCTCCCCATTCCAGGAGAATTTCCTCGACGCCTTCGAATCGGCGGAGCCCTGGGAGCAGACTATGATCCTCTCCTCCCTGCAGCGGATATCGGCGATGATGGACCTGCCGGAAGGAGAGATCCCGGCCGCAGCCTCTCACCACGCCGACGCAGGGCCGTCCAGTTCTCCGCAGCCCCGAGCCCGGCGTCAGGACAGCAAAGCCGAAGCTCCGGGGCCGGAGGTCGGGGGTACCGACGAGAAAGCTTGACCGGGGGAGCGGGAGGATATACAAAGGCCCATGCAGATATCCGCCAACGCGTCGACCGGAGCCGCGACAGTCCTTCTCCTGGGGGATCCCCGGCTGAGGGCGGTCTGCGATCCTGTCGCGGATCCCCGAACCCCGGAGGCCAGGGCCTCCTTCGAGACCCTCGAGGCCGCCCTCGAAAATTTCAGGGCCGAGCACGGCTTCGGGCGAGGCATAGCGGCGCCCCAGATAGGCGTCCTCGAGCGCTACATAGCTATAGACCTGGGGGAGGGCCCCCGCTGCCTCGTCAACCCCCGGATCACCCGGAAGAGCGCCGAGACCTTCACCATGTGGGACGACTGCATGAGCTTCCCCGGGCTCCTCGTGCGCCTCAGGCGCCACGAGTCCGTAGACGTCGCCTACCTCGACGAGGAGGGAGTCGAGCGCTCGTGGCGCTGCGCTGGGAGGGCCGAGTCCGAGCTCCTGCAGCACGAGCTCGACCACCTGGACGGGGTGCTGGCAGTGGACCGGGCCATCGACCGGGAGAGCCTCGTCCTCCGGGGAGCCTTCGACCTCGACCCCGCGAGGTTCCGGTCCCTCGTGGACTACGTCATAGCCTAGAGGTCCCGGCATACCTTCGGTCTTCCGATCGCAAATAAGGAGGAACAAGTATGGAAATCGCCAAGAAGGTCCTTCTCGCCCTCGCTCTGGCCACGGCCCTCCTCGTCGTCCCGGCGTCTCAGGCCCGGGCCGAGGGGGGCGACCAGGCCGCCTACACGAAGAAGGAGCTCAACGAACAGCTCGTGATGGCCCTGCTCTGGATGCAGTCTTCGGCGGAGTACCGGGCCCTCTGCTACCAGGCCTTCAACATGGCCGCCCAGGCGGTGGACTTGGCCCTGGCCGAGGCGGCCCCCGGGGATAAGCCCCTGGCCGTCGTGGCGGACCTCGACGAGACCCTCATAGACAACAGCGCCTACGACGTAGGGCTCATCGGGCGCGACGCGTCCTACTCGGGGAAGACTTGGCTCGAGTGGGAGAACGCCGCCAAGGCAAAGGCAGTCCCCGGGGCCGTGGAGTTCGTCCAGTACGCCGCGTCCAAGGGCGTCGAGGTCTTCTACGTCACCAACCGCGACCAGGCGGGCTACGAAGGCACGGCCGCGAACCTCGCGGCCCTGGACTTCCCCTTCGTCGACTCCAAGCACCTCCTCGTGAGCACCGGCTCCAGCGACAAGGGGCCCCGCTTCGGGTCGGTATCCCAGGACTACAGCGTCGTCGCCTACCTTGGGGACAACGTCAACGACACCCCCATGGGCACCTACCACAAGGGCATGGCGGAGCGCAACGCCATCGTCGACCGGAACAAGGACGAGTTCGGGACCCGGTACATCGTCGTCCCCAACCCGAGCTACGGGGACTGGGAGTCGGCCATCGCGGACGGCTACTTCAAGCTGTCTCCCGAGGGCACCTCGGCCGCGCGGAAATCCGTCCTGGAGGGCTGGGTCCCCGCCCAGCCCTGAGCGTCTCAAACTTCTCTGTCGGGCCCTCCCCAGCGGGGGGGCCTGCGCTCACGGAAGACGCCCTGGCGCGCCTAGGAGATCCCCTGGGGCCTCAAGGCGCGGCAGCGTGGGCTTTCACATGAAGTACGCCACGCCCAGGCAGAGCTGCGCCCGCTTGTAGGAGACGTTGTAGTCGCCCTTGCTCGAATTCTCGATGCCGCTGCTGTCGTAGGCGTAGTTGAGCTCGGCGAAGGGGGTCACGGCCCAGCCGTGGACCCTCACCTCCACTCCGGCCCCGATGGCGAAGTACGCGCCGCCCACGAGGTCCCCCGACATCTTATACTCCCGGTTCCCCGTGGGGATGTTGTAGCCCAGCCTGGCCACGCCGTAGGGATTCACCGTCCCCAGGTCGAAGCGGTAGGAGACTATGCCGTAGACCGGGACGTAGCCGAAGGAAGCCTCGTCGTAGGATTTGTCGTCGATCCCCCGGCCGAAGTTGCCCTGGAGCCCCGCCCCGGCCCGGAGGCCCTCCCACACGTTGGCCACTACCTCGGCGCCTATGCCTCCGCCGAAATTCGTATCGTAGTGGTAGTCCACGTTGGCGAAGCTCGTGGTGAGCCTGCCGGAGAAATCCAGGGGGATGAATCCCCGGAACCACAGGCCCTTCTCCTCAGCGAAGGATGAGGCGAGGGCCGCGAGGAGCAGGGAGCAGAGGCAGATCGCTTTCTTCAAGGCCGCATCTCCTTAAGACCCGACGACGCCTTAGACCGGGTCGTCCGGGGGACCTATTCTAGCACCTGCGGCGGCCCTTGAAAAAGATGCGGGGTAAAAAAAGCGGGCCCCCTTCCGGGAGCCCGCTTTCGCGAACGCGCGGCCAGCGGCCGCCCGAGGCCCGATAGGGAGCGTCGATGGCGCGCCCTATCGGCCCCCGACGCCCGCCTTAGGCGTTGGCCTTCTCTTCGAGCATCTTCTCGGCTTCGATCATCTCGGGGCTCTCCTTCTTGGAGTGCACCACGGCCCAGAGGATGGCCGCCAGAGAGCCGAGGCCGATGATAAGGCCGACGATCCAACCCCCGGAGACGCTCTGATCGGTCGGCGTCACGCCGAACTTCAGGACGATCACCAGGACGAGGAGGCTGACCATGTTCATGACCTTGAGCAGCGGGTTGATGGCCGGGCCGGCGGTATCCTTGAGAGGATCGCCGACGGTGTCGCCGGTGACCGCCGCCTTGTGGGCTTCGGAGCCCTTGCCGCCGTAGAGGCCGTCCTCGATGGACTTCTTCGCGTTGTCCCAGGCGCCGCCGGCGTTGGACTGGAAGACCGCGAGGAGCTGGCCCGCGAGGACGGCGCCCATGAGGAAGCCGCCCAGGGCGTAGGGCCCGAGGAGGAACCCGACGAGGACCGGCGCGAGGATGGACAGGAGGGCGGGGCCGATGAGCTCGCCCTGGGCGGTAGTCGTGCAGATGCCGACGACCCGGGCGTAATCGGGCTTCTTGGTGCCGGCCCAGATCTCCTTATCGAGGAACTGGACGCGGCACTCCTTCACGATGAGGTAGGCCGCGCGGCCGACCGCCCTGAGCAGCATGGAGCTGAAGAGGAAGGGCACCGAGCCGCCGATGAGGATGCCGATGATGACGATCGGCTTGGCGACCGAGAGGAGGCCGGCGATGCTGGCGTACTGGTCCATGTTCATCTGCCCGATCTTGGCCTCGCTGCCCACCGCGAGGACCGCGATGAAGGAGGAGAAGAGGGAGACTGCCGCGATGACGGCGGAGCCGACCGCGATACCCTTGGTCTCGGCCTTGGTGGTGTTGCCCACCGCGTCGAGGTCCGCGAGGATCTGGCGAGCCCGCTTGTAGGAACCGGGCTTCTCCTTCTCCATCTCGTCCTTGTCGTAGCCCATCTCGCCGATGCCGTTGGCGTTGTCGGCCACGGGGCCGAAGACGTCCATGGAGATCGTGTTGCCCGTGAGGGTGAGCATGCCGATGCCGGTCATGGCCACGCCGTAGGCGACGTAGAGGGCGTTGGAGCCCTCGTAGATGAAGACGGAGATGGCGATGGCGATGGCGATGACGATGATGTTCACCACCGAGGACTCGTAGCCGACCGCGATGCCCTGGATGATGTTGGTCGCGTGGCCGGTCTGGCAGGCTTTGGTGAGGCTCTTGACCGGCGCGTGGGTCGTGTGGGTGTAGTAGCTCGTGACCTTGTTGAGGACCACGGCGAGCACGACGCCGACGAAGCAGGTGAGGGCCGGGCGGAGGTCGAGGCCGGAGATGCCGAAGTTGGCCCACCAGTTGGCCTGGCCGGGATCGACGTTGACCGGGCGGAGGTAGAAGAAGCCGAGGATCGAGAAGCCCACGACGGAGATCGCGGAGCCGATCCAGAAGCCGCGGTGCACGTTCTTGAGGGCGACGTCGGAAGTGTCGTCGGCCTTGGCGCGCACGGTGTAGGTGGAGATGATCGACCCGAGGACGCCGATGCCGCGCACGAGGAGCGGGAACATGACGCCGATGTGGCCGAAGGTCGCGAGGCCCAGGATCATGGCCGCGACGATGGTGACCTCGTAGGACTCGAAGATGTCCGCGGCCATTCCGGCGCAGTCGCCGACGTTGTCGCCGACGTTGTCCGCGATGGTGGCGGCGTTGCGGGGATCGTCTTCGGGGATGTCCTTCTCGATCTTGCCGACTAAGTCGGCGCCGACGTCCGCGGCCTTGGTGTAGATGCCGCCGCCCACGCGCATGAAGAGCGCGAGGAGGGTGCCGCCGAAGCCGAAGCCGAGGAGGGCCTCGTAGGCCGACTCGCCGAAGGTCATGAAGATCAGGGTGCCGCCGAGGAGGCCGAGGCCGTCGGTGAGCATGCCCGTGATGGTGCCGGTGCGGTAGCCGAGCTGGAGGGCGTCGCCGTAGCTCGTGCGGGCGGCGGCGGCCACGCGGAGGTTGCCCTGGGTCGCGAGGCGCATGCCGACGAAGCCGACGCACCAGGAGAACCCGGCGCCGATGATGAAGCAGATCGAGCGGCCCCAGTGGAACCAGGGGTCGGGACTCGAGGCGGTGAAGTACAGGATGATCGCGAGGACCACGATGAGGGGGGCGATCTTCTTGAACTGCGCGCCGAGGTAGGCGTTGGCCCCCTCGCGCACGGCCTGGGCGATATCCTGCATCTTCTTCGTGCCCTTGTCGGCGTTGCGGACCTGGCCGACGAGGAGGAGGGCGTAGACGAGGCCGGCCACGGCGATGCCGAGGACGACGAAGAGCGCCACGCGCTCCACGGAAGAGAAGCTGGAGCTGGGATCGAGGAAGGCGAAAGGCTTGAACACGGGTTCTCCCGTCGCTTCCGTGGTCGCAGCGGTCTGGGCGCCCAGGAAGGCGACGAAGATCGTGAGGCCAAGGAGGACGATGAGGGACACCGCGAGGCTGCGGCTATGGCGCCGGCGGCCTACGCTACGGGTTCCGATCATATATAACCTCTTGTACCGTAATTCATGATTCCCGCAAAAGCGGAAATTGGATAAACGATAACCATATACGCCCCACTTTGGCTAGTAGTTTTGAGGGTTTATTTACAATGATAACGTAAAAATTTATATATTCCACCGGCGGATTAACTATTTGCTAAAGCCTGAAATAGTGTATCGGCCAAAGTCGCCGGAGGGCGCTGGGGGCTCACTCGAGATGGAACACCTCTCGCAGGTCCGCGCAGACCGGCGAGTTGTCGGGGTTGCAGTCCATGAGGTCCTTCATGTAGTCCCACCAGCGCCTCATGATCGCCTCCCCTGCCAGATCGTCGGAACGGTGGCCCGGGGTGAGCTTCTGCACGGCGAAGAGCTCGAGGGTCGCCGGGTCGAGGAAGATCGAGTAGTCCGAGATCCCGGAGGCCTTGAGGAGGGCCGAGAGCTCGGGCCAGATCTCGGCGTGCCTCCTCGCGTACTCGGCCTCGAAGCCCCTCTTGAGCTGCATCTTGAAAGCTTTTCTCTCCACAGCGACCCTCCTTGCGCCCCGCGCCCGGGGCTACGCGCCTGAGCTCACCGAGCTGCGGTACTTCTCCACTTCCCAGTTGCGGATGAAGTCGATCTCCTCCTTGGTCATGTGGAGGTAGCCGCCGAAGCTCTCGGCGTAGGCGGCCACCTTGCACGCGTCGGAATAGAGGGCGACTGCGGCGTCGGCGGCTTTGTCCCCCCGGGCGCAGGCGAAGGCGCCGACCCCGGGGGCCACCAGGACCCGCGGCGGGGCGCCGTTGCGCTCGGCGTAGTCCCTCCACGCGGCCTCGACGGCCGAGGCGCAGGCGCCCGGCTCGGCCCTCTCCGCGAGGGCGAACTCGGGCCCCGCGTAGACGATGTGGTCCGGGGTGAAGGCCGAGGAGAGGGGGGCGAAGGCCTCCCGAGACGCCGAGCGGAGGACCGTCTCGGCGTCGCTCCTGAAGCGGACCCGGGCCTCGGCGCCGTAGGCTTCCCGGGCCAGGCCGACCACGGCGGACAGGGACTCGGCCAGGGCCCTCGAGTCGACGCTCGCGGCGGACAGGTCGGGCCGCCGGATGAGCTCGCCCTCGACCTTCGCCATCACCCTCGCGGAAATAGCCTCGACCTCCGCGGGGCTTTCCCCCGCGGCGAGGAAGCCGTGGTTCTGCAGGAAGAGGATGGCCGGCGCCGCGCCGCGGCGGGCGAGGAAAGCCTCGAGCTCGATCCTCACGGTCCGGGCCAGAACGTAGCCCGGGTCCACGAAGGGCACCCAGATGCCCTCCTCGCCGAAGAGCCGCTCGAAGGCCGCCCTACCCTCCCGGCCGCAGGTGATGCCGTTGATCGCCGCCGGGTGGGTGTGGACCACGTAGGCCTGGGGGAAGAGGCCGTGCATGAGGGTCTCTACCGAGGGCCGCTTGGCCTCTCCCGGAGCGCGCGCCGCCATGAGGTCCGCGAGGACCGCCGTCTCCCGGGCCTCGGCCTCCTCGGGGTACCCAGCCCGCCAGATGGCGTCCAGGCGCCCGCGGTCGATGGTGCAGAAGCCCGACTCGTCGATGCTGCCCAGGGAGAACCCCGAGGCCTTCACGTAGAGGCGGCCGGCGTCCTTGAAGGACGTGTTTCCCCCGCCGGCGAGCACCCAGTCGGGGTCCGAGCCGAAGCGCCGAGAGAGGGCCGAGAGAGCCGAGAGGTCCGCCACGGCTAGCTCCTCTCCGCGAGGATCTTGCGCTCGTAGCCCTCCACCGAGGCTATGAGCTCCGGGTCCCCGACGACGCCGGCGCGGCGGCAGTACTCGTCCCAGACCGAGGACCAGGGAAGGGTCTTCGCCTCCTCGAGGAGGGCCAGGCGCGCGAAGCCGTCCCCGACCTCGTCGGCCGCGAGGAGCGCGGCGCGGGGCTCGAGGAAAGCCGCTAGGAGGGCCTTGCGGGCGCTCCTCGCCCCCACGGACCAGGCTCCGATGCGGTTGATGGAGCCGTCGAAGTAGTCGAGGCCCATCCTCACCCGCGCGAGCTCGCCTGAGCGCGCCAGCTCCCTGCAGAGTTCCGAGAGCTCGTCGGAGAGCACGACCACGTGGTCCGAGTCCCAGCGGACCCCCCGGCTCACGTGGAGGAGCACCCCCGGGACGAAGCGGAGCACCGAGCTGATCTTGTCGGCCACCAGCTCCGTCGGGTGGTAGTGCCCCATGTCGATGGTCAGGAAGATCCGCCTCGTCGCGGCGTAGCCCAGGTACAGCTCGTGGGAGCCCACGACGAAGGACTCCGAGCCAATGCCGAAGAGCTTGCCCTCGACCGAGTCCTCCAGGGACTCCGCCGGGAACTTCTCGGCGAAGCAGCGGTCCAGGGACTCGATGAGCCTGTCGCGGTACCCCATGCGGTCCACAGGGCTGTCCTTGGCGCCGTCGGGAACCCAGAGGTTGACGGTGCAGGCGCCGCCCTGGGCCGCGCCCATGCCCGCGCCGATGGCCCGGCAGCGCCTCGCGTGCTCGACCCAGAAGTCCCGGACCGCGGGGTCCCGGTGGGAGAGGGTGTAGCCCTCGGCGGCGAGGGGGTGGGAGAAGAAGGTGCCGTTGAAGTCCAGCCTCAGCCCCCGGGCCGCGGCCCAATCGATCCAGCCCGCGAAGTGGGAGAGCTCGACGGCGTCCCGGTCGACCTTGCGGCCGCCGAACTCGCCGTAGATGGCGTGGAGGTTCACCCGCTTGGCCCCCGGCACGAGGCCGACGGCCTCCTCGAGGTCGGCCCGGAGCTCGTCGACGCAGCGGGCCTTCCCGGGGTGGTCGCCCGTCACCTGGATGCCGCCGCCGTCCAAGGAGGAGCCGGAGCGCTCGAAGCCCCCCACGTCGTCCCCCTGCCAGCAGTGGATCGAGAGGGGCACCGCGTCGGCGGCCGCCACGGCGGCCTCGGTGTCCACTCCCAGCTCGGCGTACCGCTCCGACGCCCGGACGAATGCTTCCTCGACGCGCTTCTCGTTCATCCCTCCGCTCCTTTCGCCTCGCCGCCGCCGGCCCTGGGAGGCTCCCCGGGCGCGCCCCTCCGGGCCCCGGTACGCAACGAGGTCCTCCGCTTGGCCGAGTCCACCGCCTTGGGCAGGAGGATCGCCACGATGAGGAGGACGCCGGTCACTATGTTCATCACCTTGCCGGGGACGTTGAGCACCCCCATCCCGAACTTCATGAACCCGAGGAGGAATATCGCGATTATGACCCCCGGCACGTTCCCCCGGCCCCCCGTGATGGCGACCCCGCCGAGGACGGCGGTGGTGATGACGTCGAGCTCCCAGCCCGAGGCTATGTTGGGCCTGGTGGACCCGATGCGCGAGGTGAGGAGCACGGCGGCCACGCCGGCGCAGAGGCCCGAGGCCGCGAAGGCGAGGAGTCTGACCCGGTTCACGGGGACCCCCGAGAAGCGGGCCGCCGTCTTGCTGTTGCCGATGGCCAGGGAGTAGCGGCCGACCACCGTGGCGTTGCGGAGGACCGCGGCTATGACCGCCACGACCGCGAAGAAGACGAGCTGCCAGGGGACGAGGCCGCCTATCGCGTAGCCCTGCCCGAGGACCCCGAAGTCCTCGGGGTAGGTCGTGAAGGCCTTGTCCCCGAGGACCGCGTTGGATATGCCGCGGTAGAGGGACATGGTGCCCAGGGTGACGGCTATGGCCGGGATGTCGAACCTGGTTATGATGATGCCGTTGAAGACGCCGGCGAGAAGGCCGACCCCGAGCCCGACGGCGACGAGGACGGGGGTCTCGGCGCCGCCGGCCCCGGCCATGCCCATGAAGAGGGAAGAGAGGGCGATGATGGAGGCCACCGAGATGTCTATGTCGCCGAGGATGATGATGAAGATCATCGGCATGGCCATGATGGCCTTCTCGGTGAAGTTGAAGGTCGAGTCGAAGAGGTTGGCCGCGTCCAGGAAGTGCACCGAGAGGACGGAGTTCACCACCACGACGGCGACGAGCATGAGGAAGAGGAGGAACTCCCAGGACAGGAGGGCCCCGGCGAGGGAGGCTCCCGAGCCGCCCCTCCCCCCCGCGAGGCGCGGGCTGGCCGCAGAGCGGCCCGCGTTCTTGTTGGAGCCGCTCATATCTTCCTCCGGGCGACGAGCCTCATCTGGGTCTTTCGGTCTATGAGGGTGTTGGACACGATGGCAGCCAGGATGACCACCCCCTGGATCGCCATCTGGAAGAAGGGCGAGATGTGGACCACCGTCAGGGCGTTGTTGATCACCCCGAAGAACAGCGCCCCGATCACGACCCCCGCCACGGTCCCCGCCCCTCCCACGAAGTTGACGCCCCCGAGCACGCAGGCCGCGACGGTCTGCATGTGGAATTCCGCGGCGGTCTCGCTGTGGGCGTTGCCGTAGCGGGCGACCCAGAGCACGCCGACGAGGCCGGCCAGCATCCCCGAGACGGTCATCACGAGCATCTCGACCTTCCGCTCTCGGACGCCGGCCAGGAGGGCCGCGGTCCGGTTGCCCCCGAAGGCGTAGATCTCCCGCCCCGAGGAGGTGTAGCGCATGAAGACCCAAGCCAGGGCTATCACCCCCAGGGTTATCCACACCATGCTCGTGACGCCCAGGAGGAGGGAGTTGGGCAGGGCGAGGTAGCCGGGGGTCATGTCCCGGGAGAGGACCCAGGCGCCCTTAGAGAAGACGTACACGAAGCCCCGGTAGATGCTCATCGTCGCTATGGTGGCGATCATCGGCGGCAGCCCGCCGAAGGCCACCAGGCCGCCGTTGATCGAGCCGAGGCCGGCGCCGATGGCCGCCCCTATCGGCACGAAGAGCCAGGCGGGGACGCCGGGGACGTGCTGGTTCATGAGCGCGGTCACCATGCCGGTGAAGGCCATCACCGAGGCGACCGAGAGGTCGATACCCCCGATGAGGATCACGAGGAACTGGCCCAGGGACACGATGAGGAGGGCGCAGGTGTCGTTCAGTATCCCGTTCATGTTCTTGAGGCCCATGAAGCTCGGCGACCGCAGGGTCACGAGGAGCACGAGGGCCACGAGGGAGAACAGGAGGGTCGTCTCCCGGCTCTTGAGGATGCGCTTCATCGGTTGGCCCTCCCTTCAGTCTCGGCGGCGTCGGCGTAGCCGGTGGCGGCCCGGATCAGGGCGGCCTCGTCGGCCTCGCTCCGGTCGAACACCGCGGCCACCCGGCCCTCGTGCATGACGAGGACGCGGTCGCTCATGCCCAGGATCTCCGGCAGCTCCGAGGAGATCATGATGATCGACATGCCCTCGGAAGCGAGCTGGGCCATGAAGGCGTGGACCGCGGCCTTGGTGCCCACGTCGATCCCCTTCGTGGGCTCGTCCAAGATGAGGATCGAGGGCTCGGTGGCGAGCCACTTGGCGAGGACCACCTTCTGCTGGTTCCCGCCCGACAGGGTCTTGGCCTCGGAATTCCAGCCGGCGGCCTTTATCTCCATGCGCGCGCCGTAGGCGCTCGCCATCGCCCGCTCCGCCGCCCGGTTCAGGAACGAGGCTTTGGCGAGGGAGGAGACCTGGGGAAGGGTGATGTTGTCCTCGATGCTCATATCGAGGATCACCCCCTGGCTCTGGCGGTCCTCGGGCACGTGGGCTATGCCCAGCCCGAGGGCGTCCCTGGGGCCGCCGATGCGCACTTCGCTCCCCCGCAGGACGACCCGGCCCGAGTCCTTGGGTTCGAGCCCGAGCATCGAGAGGATGACGTCGGTGCGCCCCGAGCCCACGAGGCCGAACATCCCCAGGATCTCGCCGGAGCGCAGGTCGAATGAGACGTCCTTGTAGAACCCCGCCCTGGAGAAGCCCTCCACCGACAGGATACGCTCCCCGGGGCTCGAGCTGCGCTCCGGGAAGAGCTGGGCGAGGTCGCGGCCGACCATCATGTGGACCAGGGAGTCCACCGTGGCGTCCGCGATGGACCCCTCGCCGACGTAGGCGCCGTCCCGCAGCACCGTGTAGCTGTCGGCTATCTCGAAGATCTCGTCGAACTTGTGGGATATGAAGAGGATCGCCACGCCCTCGGAGCGAAGCTGGCGGATGATCTTGAACAAGTCCTGGGTCTCCCGGACCGAGAGGGCGCTGGTCGGCTCGTCCATGATGACGATCGAGGCTTCCTCCGAGAGGGCCCGCGCGATGCCCACGAGGTGGCGCTGGGCCACCGAGAGCTCCCGCACGAGGGTGTCGGGCGAGACGTCCAGCTCGACCCTGGCGAGGAGGGACTTGGCCCGCTCGCGCATGGAGCGCCAGTCCAGGAGCGCTCCCCCGTCGACCAGGGGGAACCGGAGCTTGGGGAAGTGCCCGGAGAAGATGTTCTCCGCGACCGAGAGATCCGGGAACATCGAGGCTTCTTGATGGATGGCGGCGATGCCCGCCTTCCTGGCGTCGACGGGGCTGTGGAATTCCATCCTCTTCCCGCCCAGCGTTATGGTGCCCGAGCTGGGCCTGTGCACCCCCGTGAGGATCTTCACGAGGGTCGACTTGCCCGCGCCGTTCTCCCCGATGAGCGCGTGCACCTCGCCGGCCCTCATCGTGAAGTCGACGCCCTCGAGGGCCTTGATGCCGGGGAACACCTTGCCGATCCCCCGCATCTCGAGAATGGTCTGTCCCACTTATTCGCCCCCTTCTGGATATGGCGGGTTCGGGCGCGCCTTCCGTCCGGCGCGCCC
>Ga0268360_1002839_pt1 | contig 12286 bp, 8 predicted proteins | sample BioMet11_FD_192465 | JGI IMG/M metagenome (GOLD analysis project Ga0268360, IMG submission 192465) | Sewage microbial communities from Oakland, California, United States - Biofuel 11 (Illumina Assembly) | ecosystem: Engineered > Wastewater > Sewage > Unclassified | place: USA: California... | reverse complement strand
AGCCCTGGGAATTGGCCGAAGTCATTTCCGTCACCCCGGCAATGCGGCCGAACTGGCGCTCCAGGGGCGCGGCCACGGCCGTGGCCATGGTGATGGGCTCGGCCCCGGGCAGCTGGGCCTGGACCGAGATGGTGGGAAAATCCACCTGGGGCAACGGCGCCACCGGCAGCAGCCGAAAGGCGATGATCCCGGCCAGGACCAAGGCCAGGGTCAGCAGGATCGTGCCCGCCGGCCGCCGGATACAGATGGCGGGAAGGCTCACGCCCGATCCTCCCCTGAAGCAGCCCCGACCGCGTCGTCCAGGTCATCGGTTCCGCCCCGGCGCCGGGAAAGGCGATCGAAGAAGAGATAGATCACCGGCGTGGTATAAAGGGTCAGCACCTGGCTCACGATCAGGCCGCCGACAATGGTGACGCCAAGCGGCCGGCGCAGTTCCGACCCCACCCCGGAGCCCAAGGCCAGGGGCAAGGCGCCGAGCAAGGCCGCGAAGGTGGTCATCATGATGGGCCGAAAACGCAGCAGACAGGCCTGGTAGATGGCCGTGACCGGATCCTTGCCCTCCTCGCGCTCGGCGGCCAGGGCGAAGTCCACCATCATGATGCCGTTTTTTTTCACGATACCGATCAGCAAAATGATGCCGATCACGGCCATGACCCCGAGGTCCATGTGGAACGCCATCAGGGCCAGCACCGCGCCCACGCCGGCCGAGGGCAAGGTGGACAGGATGGTCACCGGATGGATGAAGCTCTCGTACATGACGCCGAGCACGATATAGACCGTGACCAGGGCGGCCAGGATGAGCAGGGGTTCGTTTCTGAGCGAATCCATGAAGGCCCGGGCCGCGCCCTGGAACGAACCCCGGATGCTCTCGGGCATTTCAAGCGCGTTAGTGACCGCGGCCACGGCATCCACGGCGTTTCCGAGAGCTTTGCCCGGGGCCACGTCAAAGGAGATGGTCGCGGCCGGGAATTGGCCCTGGCGGTTGATGACCAGGGGACCGGTTCCGACCGAGGCCGTGGCCACACTCGAAAGGGGCGTCTGGCCGCCGCCGGCCGTGGGCAGGTGGATGGTGTCGAGGGAGGTCAGGTCCCGGGCCATGTCCGGCAACACCCCGAGCACCACCCGGTACTGGCTGAGTTCCGTGAACATGGTCGATATCTGGCGCTGGCCGTAGGCGTCGTAGAGGATGTCGTCCACGACCTTGGGCGTGATGCCGAACCGCGCGGCCGCCACCCGGTCGATGTCGAGATTGACGCGTAAGCCCCCTTCCTGGAGGTCCGAGGACACGTGGCGCAGCTCGGGGCGCTGGCGCAGGGCCGCGACAAAGCGCGGGGTCCACTCGGACAGGGTGGCGGAACTGGGCGTCTCCAGGGTGTACTGGTACTGGGCCCGGCCGCTTCTGGCATCGACGGTCAGATCCTGGACCGGGGCCATGGCCACGCCGATACCGGGCACGCTGGCGGCCCGGGCGGTAAGCCGGGCGGCCACGGTCGCGGCGTCATCGGGCCGGTCCTTTTTCGGCACCAGAGTCACGATGAGCCGGCCGGAATTCAGGCTGGTGTTGGTGCCGTCGATGCCGACGAACGAGGCCAGTGACGCCACGGCCGGATCGCCGGACAAGGCCGCCACCAACGCTTTCTGGCGTTCGACCATGGCCGGGAAGGAGATGGTCTGGGGCGCCTCGGTGGTACCCATGACGAGCCCGGTGTCCTGGACCGGGAAAAAACCCTTGGGCACGAGCACGTACAGCAGGCAGGTGAGGATGACCGTACCCAGGGCCACGAGCAAGGTGGCGGTCTGGTGACGCAGCACCACGGTCAGGCTGCGGCCGTAGGCATCGACCAGCTTGTCGAACAGGGTCTGGCTGGCCCGGAAAAACCGGCTTTCCCGCCCGGCCGGCACCCGGCCGAGAAGGCGCGCGCACATCATGGGCGTGAGCGTCAGGGACACGGCCGCGGAAATAAGGATCGTGACCCCGAGGGTGACGGCGAATTCCCGAAACAACCGCCCCACCACGTCGCCCATGAAAAGCAGCGGAATGAGCACCGCCACCAGGGACACGGTCAACGACAGGATGGTGAAGCCGATCTGCTTGGACCCGGCCAGGGCCGCTTCCAGGGGCGAGGACCCCGCCTCGACATAGCGGGCCACGTTTTCGATCATGACAATGGCGTCGTCCACCACAAAGCCGGTGGAGATGGTCAGGGCCATGAGCGTCAGGTTGTTGACGCTATAGCCGAGCAGATACATGACCCCAAACGTGCCGACCAGGGACAGGGGCACGGCCACGCTCGGGATGACCGTGGCCGGCAAGTCGCGCAGGAACACGAAAATAACCCCGACCACCAACACCACGGCCAACAGCAGTTCGAGCTGCACGTCCTTGATGGAGGCGCGGATGGTCTCGGTGCGGTCGGACAGGACCGAGACGTCCACGGCCTGGGGCAGCGAGGCCCGCAACTGGGGCAGGATGGCCTTGACCCGGTCGACCACGGCAATGACGTTGGCCCCGGGCTGGCGCTGGATATTGAGGATGATGGCCGGCTTGTCTCCGACCCAGGCGGCCTGGCGCGCGTCCTCGGCCCCGTCCCGGACTGCGGCCACGTCGGACAGATGCACGGGCCGACCCTGGCGGTAGGCCACCACCAGGGACCGGTAGTCCTTGCTTTCGAGCAACTGATCGTTGGCGCCGAGGATGGAGGCCTGGTGGGGGCCGTCGAAACCGCCCTTGGCCTGGTTGACGTTGGCCGCGGCAATGGCGGCGCGCACATCCTCCAGGGTCAGGTTGTAGGCGGCAAGGCTTGCCGGGTTGGCGTCCACGCGCACGGCCGGGCGCTGGCCGCCGGTGACGCTGACCAGCCCCACCCCGGACAGCTGGGAAATCTTCTGGGCCAGGCGCGTATCGGCCAGGTCCTGGACCTCGGTCAGGGGCATGGATTTGGAGGTCAGGGCCAGGGACAGGATGGGCGCATCGGCCGGATTGATCTTGCTGTAGACCGGCGGCGTGGGCAGGTCGGTGGGCAGCAGGGAATAGGCCGTGTTGATGGCGGCCTGGACCTCCTGCTCGGCCACGTCCAGGCTCAGGTCCAGGGCGAACTGCAGGGTGATGCTGGAAAATCCGCTGGAGCTCACCGAAGTCATCTGGGTCAGGCCCGGCATCTGGCCAAACTGGCGCTCCAGGGGCGAGGTGACCGAGGAGGCCATGACATCGGGACTGGCCCCGGGATAGAGGGTGCGCACCTGGATGGTGGGATAATCCACCTCGGGCAGGGCCGAGACGGGCAACTGGAAATAGGCCACGGCGCCGGCCAGGATCACGGCCAGCATGATCAGGCTCGTGGCCACCGGACGCAGGATGAAGAGGCGGGAGAGGTTCATGGGCTTCCCTGGCGACGGTGTAAGCGGCGGTACGAGGCGACCGGTTCGGATGGTTGCGCGTGGGATCAGGGCGCCTGGGCGGCCGGGGCCTCGGCCGTGCGCACCACCACCGTGGCGCCGTCGCGCAACCTGTCGGCGCCTTCCACCACCACCTGTTCGCCGGACGCAAGCCCGGACTCCACCACTTGGTCGGTGCCCGCGGTAAGGCCCACGGTGACGGGCCGGACCTCCACGGTCTTGTCGGCCCTGACCACGAAGACCGAGGCGCCCTTGGGCCCGCGCTGCACGGCCATGGCCGGGATCAGGACCACGCCCGTGCGCTCTTCCAGGGTCAGGACCGCGTTGACGAACTGGTTGGGGAACAGACTATCGTCAGTGTTGTCGAAGGCGGCGCGCAGTCGCACGGTGCCGGTGGCGGTGTCGATCTGGTTGTCGGTGGTCGAGAGCGTGCCCGTGGCCAGCTTGCGGGTGCGGGTGCGGTCGTAGGCCGCGACCGGCAATTTTTGGCCCGTGGCCAGCCGTTCCCGCACCTGGGGCAGATTGTCCTCGGGCAGGGTGAACACCACACTGATGGGCGTGACCTGGGTGATGACGCAAATGCCGGACTGGTCCGAGGAGCGCACGATGTTGCCGGGATCGACCTGACGCAGGCCGATGCGGCCGGAAATCGGCGCCGTGATGTGGCTGTACTCGATTTGCAGCTTGGCCGCGTCCATCTGGGCCTGGTCGGCCTGCACCGCGCCCTCGTACTGGTGCACCAGGGAAGCCTGGGTATCCAGGGTCTGGGCGGCCAGCACGTCTTTTTGCACAAGGCCCTGGTAGCGCTTGAGATCGAGCTTGGCATTGGCGAGCAAGGCCGCGTCCCGGGCATGCTGGCCCTGGTACTGGTCGTACTGGGCCTGGAAGAGGCGGGGATCGATCCGGGCCAGCAAGTCGCCTTCCTTGACGATCTGGCCTTCCCGGAAACGGACTTCCAGCAGTTCGCCGTCCACCCGGCTGCGCACGGTGACGTTGCGCAGGGGGGTGACCGTACCGATACCGCTCAAGGTCACGGGCACATTGCCCAGGCGGGCCGTGGCCACGGTCACGGAAACCGGACGCGAGGCCGAGGGAGACTTGACTTGCGCCTTGCCGGCCGGCTCGCGCAACCACCAGAACACGGCACCGGCCCCGAGCAGCACCAGGACAATCCAGAGGCCCAGGCGAACGGGCCGGCGTGTTCTGTCTTTTCCATTGGTCATGGCCATTCCTCACACGTCTCGACGTGGTCCCAGGACCCAAATTTCCCAACTGTTCGAGGCGTCGTATAAGACCTCTGAAAGGTTACATGCAAACCCGGCCAAGGCGAAGAAAAAACCGCCCGCGGCCCGAACCGGCCCTCACGGCCCGCCATGCCGGTTTTCCAACCGACGGCCTGTCTCACTTGGCGGTAATCCCCCTTCCTGTCACGTGATTTTTTCGCAAACCGTCCGCGCGCCCGGCCCGACAACCCACGGTTTGCAGGGCGGTCATGCCTGCGGGCAACCCGGTCACGCCCGACCACGAACCGCGATCCAGTGTCTTCCCGGACAAACCGACCCGGGCCAGCTCCATGTCCACGCCCTCGTGAACCTCCTGACGTGACGTCAGGAGCTGCGGGGGAAAACAGCCCTGGACCTGGCCACACCAAGCGACATATTTGTCGCTTTTTCCTGCACGCTTGTGGGAGCCACGACAGTTCTGCAGCCCTAGGCTTGCAAAAATCAGGGCGCCGGATTGTCCCGAACGGCTTCAAAGCCGAACAATTTCAATTTACAAGGAATTGCAGATAATTAGAATCAAACGATTTCCAGCGGTTGTCCCACGCCCAACCTTTCGCGGTCGGATTGAGCGAAAAAGAGCCAGGGAAAGGGCCTGGGAGCGTATAAAAAATATTCAGGAGGGAGAAAGTGGAAAGAAAAGATACAGGGGGAGGACGATAGAGCCCACGGTTGCAAAAGTCCGTGCGGGACCCTTGCAACCGGGCTTTACAAGCTGCCGCTGAAGCGGGCGAAGCTCATACATTCGTATTTGCTGGAAAAAGGACAGGGTTGCGCAGCGAACCACTTCCGCTTCGGGCACCAGTAGGCGTTCTTGAAAGGTTCGTTGCACCCGGAGGGGGTCGTGGCCTTGCGGGTGAACGAACCGAACCGCACCTTGCCATTCGCGTGACTGACGTTCCAAAGGGCCATGGTCGTCACCTCCGTTTTCCGATCACCTTGCATATGCCGAGCCAAGGCATTTTGGGCCATGCCGCTAACCGACGGACATCTCTCGTGAATATGGCAACCATCCAAGCCGCCTCCCCGCATCGAGGCGCACCGCTGTGACGCCGCCCCCAAAGATCGGCCGCCCGCTTCTCCCCTGCCCGCGCCGGGGCCGGACCGGTTGCCGCAGCCTGCCACCCATGATAATCTCCATCGGAAACGCTCTGTTACGACCTGTAACCGCCAGTTATATCTTGGACGCGATCACTGCCGCTGCCGCGCGGCACGAAAAGCGCGACAGACCGGCAAAACCATGGAGCCTCGCTATGCCCCTCGTTCGCGACGTGACCTTCAATTTATTGCGCCGCCTGGGCCTGACCACCATCATCGGCAACCCAGGGTCCACCGAAGAGACGTTCCTGCGGGATTTCCCGGACGACTTCACTTATATCCTGGCCTTGCAGGAAACGAGCGTCGTCGCCCTGGCCGACGGCCTTTCCCAGGGGCTCAGACAACCCGTGCTGGTCAACCTGCACACGAGCGCGGGCCTGGGCAACGCCATGGGCGCCCTGCTCTCGGCCGCCTGCAACAAGACGCCGCTCATCATCACCGCCGGCCAGCAGACCCGGCAAATGCTTCTCACCGAGCCGTTCCTGACCAATTTCGACCCGACCAGCCTGCCCCGGCCCCTGGTCAAATGGAGCTATGAGCCGACCCAGGCCCAGGACGTGCCCGCCGCCCTCATGCGCGCCTATGCCATGGCCATGCAGCAGCCGACCGGTCCAGTGTTCGTGTCCCTGCCCCTGGACGACTGGGACCAGGAAATGCCCGACAAGGACGCCTTCCGTACGGTCGCCACCCGGCAAGCCCCGGACCCGGACCGGCTTGCCGCCTTCGCGGACACCATCAACGCCAGCCGCAAGCCGGTGCTGGTCTACGGCGGCGACGTGGCCCGCAGCAACGCCTGGGAGGAAGGCCTCGCCCTGGCCGAACGGCTGCAAGCCCCGGTCTGGCTCGGGCCCTTCCCGGAACGGGTACCCTTTCCCGAGGACCATCCGCTGTTTGCCGGGGCGCTGCCGAGCGCCATCGGCCCGGTGAGCAAGGCCCTGGCCGGCCATGACCTGATCGTGGTCATCGGCGCGCCGGTTTTCCGCTACTATCCCTGGGTGCCGGGCGACTATCTGCCGGCCGGGGCAAAACTGCTCCAGATCACGGACGATCCCTCCGAGGCGGCCCGGGCCGTTGCCGGCGACAGCCTGATCGGCGACAGCCGGCTGGCGCTTCAGGCCTTGGCGCCCCAGGTGACCCAGCGCGCGCCGGCCGGGACCGGCAAGCCGTACTTTGTCCATGAACCGGCCGCGGACATCCTGCGCGAAGTCGGGGAGCCCCTCACCGCCAAGCAGGCCTTTGCCGCCCTGTCCCTGGACCTGCCGAAAGACTATATCCTGGTCAACGAATCGCCCTCCAACATCGGCCAGCTCGCCCAAACCCCGCTTGGCACCATCACCAAGCCCGACAGCTACTACATCATGGCTTCCGGCGCCCTGGGTTGGGGCATGCCGGCGGCGGCCGGCCTGGCCCTGGCCGAGCAACGCTCGGGGCGCAACCGGCCGGTGATCGGCGTCATCGGCGACGGTTCGTTCCAGTATTCGCTCCAGTCCATCTGGACCGCCGTGCAGCTCGGGCTGCATGTGATCTATGTGGTGCTGCGCAACGAGGAGTACGGCATACTCAAGGCCTTTGCGCAGCTGGAGAACACGCCGAACGTGCCGGGCCTCGACCTGCCGGGCATCGATATCGTGTCCCTGGGGAAAGGCTACGGCGCCACCGCCGCCCGGGCCGCAACCGTGGACGCCATCCGGGCGGAGTTCACCCGGGCACTTACGGGGAAAGGCGTCTTTGTCCTGGAGATCCCGATCGACAAGGCCACGGGCAGCCTGCTCAAGGTCTGATGCGCCGCCACGATCTGGCATCACGTCAAGAGAACCCGCCCGGTGCGCCAAGGCCGCAAGCCCGCGGCGTACCGGGCGGATTGAGGGGATTTCCCCAATGCGCGGGGGAAAACTACAGTTCCGGCGCCTTGGGCGGCACCAGACAGAGGATGAGCAGGGGTTCCTTGCCGGTATTTTCGATCTGATGTTCCACGTCGGCCGGGATCAACAGCACGCTGCCCGGTCCGATCGCCACCCACTGCCCATCGCGCAAGATCCGTCCCTGGCCGGCATGGACGAACTGCTCGTGCTCCCAGGGATGCTTGTGCGGCGGAATGAGCCCGCCCGGCGCCACCTCGATCATCCGCATGCAGTAGTTCACGGCACCGTCGGCCTTGCCGAGCAGCACCCGGCCCGTCACGCCGCGCATGGTGGCGGCGGTCAGTTCCTTCGGCTCCACCTCGCGGTAGTCGATGATCTTCATACCCAGCCTCACTCCTCGTTTCCCGCGGACCGGCCAAGGCCCGCCGCAGGGTTTCCCGCCGCCCCTTCCCTCCCCCGAGCCCCAAGCCGGGCCAGGAAGGTGGCGAAGTCGCCGGCATAGGTCCGGCTGCCCACATGGCCGAGCCGGCCGCCCACAAAAGCGTGCACGCTCCCGCCCAGATCGCGCCAGCGTTTGCAGAAGGCGTAATCCTCGGGCAGATAGTCCCCGGTTTCGGGATCGATGGCCGTGTCGAAAAAGGCATAGTGCTCGCCGGGCGCGGCATTGGTGCAGGCCCGGCGGTAACGCAGCTGCGGCATGGCCGCGGCCAGCCGCACCAGGACCTCGCGGCGGATGAGCATGAACCCCGTGGCCGCGTACTCCACTTCCACGAACCCCTGGCCGTCCACCCGGCTGCCGGGCTTGACCTTGACCGCGTAATCGAGGCTGGCCGCCTCGGCCACGTCCTCCGGGATGCCCGGGCCTTGGGCCATGACCCGCGCCAGCGACAAGCCCTTGACCGGATACACGGCGCAGGCCACGTCCTTGCCGGCGGCCAAGAGCCGGGTCACGAGCCCAGGAGGGAAATCGATGTCCGCGTCGATAAAAAGGAGGTGCGAACAGCGCGCGTCGCGCAGGCACTCGCTGGCGATGAGGTTGCGGGCCCGGGTGACGAGGCTGTCATGGGCCGGGGTCACCAGCCGAAACGGCACCCTGGCGGCATTGAGCTCGTCTTTCAAGCGCATCATGGCCAGCATGTACGCGATGGTGACCATGCCGCCATAGCATGGCGTCCCAATCAGCAGCACGCCGCATCGCCTCGTTCGGGGTGGTCCAGGAAGCGCCCTTCCCCGCCTTGGCGCCGGAAGCGTTTCGCCCGCATCTCCCCCTCTCCCCTCGCCTATTCCGCCGCGCCGGGATCGAGGATCAGGTTGCCATAGGCATCGACCGTGGCGGCGGCCTGGGGCGGCACAAAGGTCGTGGCCGAGGGTTCGGCCACCAGGGCCGGGCCGTCGAAGCGGTTGCCGGGCACGAGCCGCTCCCGGTCGTACCACTGGGCGGACAGCTCCCGGCCGTGCCAGGTCAGGGGCCGGGCGCCGAGCCTGGCCGCGGCCGGCACATCGGCCCGCAAATGCTCGCACGGCGTAAACGCCGGCTTGTCCGTGCGCCCCCGGGCGCGCAGGCGCAAGGTCACCACCTCCACCACAGCGTCCTCGTGGCGGAAGCCGTAGACCGATTCGTGGCGCACGTGAAAGGCGGAAAACGGGTCGGCCACGAAGCGCACGGCCAGTTCGTGGGACTGGCCCTTGTAGCGCATGTCGCATTGGCGTTCGAGGACCACCCGGTCCGGCGTGAAGCCCTCGGCCGCCATGTCGGCCTTGGCCCGGGCCTCCAGCGCGGCGAAAAGCATGGCCAGTTCCACCACGTCGGTCCGGTCCGAGGCCAGCATGACCGTGCTGGAATAATCCTTGATCACATCGGCCAGAAGCATGCCCAGGGCTGAAAACAGTCCGGGATTGCCCGGGACGACCACGGTGCCGATGCCCAAGAGCCTGGCCAGGGACACGGCATGGAGTCCGCCGGCCCCGCCGTAGGACAACAAGGCAAAATCCGCCGGATCATGGCCCCGCTCCACGGAAATGACCCGGATGGCCCGTTCCATGGCCACCTCGGCCACGGTGACGATGCCTTCGGCCAGGGCGACCGGCATGAGTCCCGCCTTTTCGGCCAGGGCCGCGAAAAGCGGCGGCAACCGGTCCGGGAAAAGCGGCATGGTCCCGCCCAGGAAATGGTCCGCAGCAAGCCGGCCCAGAAACAGGTTGGCGTCGGTGACGGTGAGGGCCTCGCCCCGGCCGTAGCAGGCCGGCCCCGGGACCGCCCCGGCGCTCTCCGGTCCCACGCGCAGGGCGCCGCCGGCGTCCAGCCAGGCCAGGGAACCGCCGCCCGCCCCCACGGTGTGGATGTCGAGCATGGGCGACTTGACGGTAATGCCGGCCACCACGGCTTCCATGGCCAGGGACGGCACGCCGTCGAGCAGCGAGACATCCGTGGAGGTGCCGCCCATGTCAAAGGTGATGAGCCGGTCGTAGCCGGCGGCCTTGCCCACGGCCAGAGCCGCGACCACGCCGCCGGCCGGGCCGGACAGGATGGTGCGCACGGGCTCGCGCCGGGCCGTGGAGGCCGTGGCCAGGCCACCGCTCGACTGCATGACGGCCAGGGCGGAACGTTTGTCGAGCCCGGTTTCCAGGTCGGCCAGATAGGCATCCATGACCGGGGCCACATAGGCGTTGGCCACGGTGGTGGAGGCACGCTCGAACTCGCGAAATTCGGCCAGGATCTCGTGGGACAGCGAAACGGCCAGCCCGGCCTCGGCCAGGGCCCTGCCCAGGAGCTTTTCGTGTTCGGGGCGTAAAAAGGAAAAAAGCAGGCACACGGCCACACTGGTGGCACCGCTCGCCACCACCCGGACGGCCAGTTCCCGGGCCGCAGCCTCGTCCAGGTCCTCGATCAGGGCGCCTTCGGCCGACACCCGACCGGGCGCACCGAAGCGCAAGGCCTCGGGCACCAGACACGGCGGTTTGCGGCTGGTCAGATCGTAGAGTTCGGGCCGGTTCTGGCGACCGATGGCAATGGTGTCCTCGAACCCGGCCGTGGCCACGAAGGCGGTCACCGCGCCCTTGCGTTCCAGAATGGCATTGGTAGCCACGGTGGAGCCGTGCACTACCTTGTCCGCGATGTTTCCCAGCCGGGCCAGGCCTTCGAGCACGGCCCGGGCCGGGTTATCCGGCGTAGACGGGAGCTTGACGAGGAGAAAGCCGCCGTCCGGGCCCTGGCAGATGCAATCCGTAAAGGTTCCGCCGGTATCCACGCCCACCACAGCCATTTGGCCCCCTTCCCCTCCGCCAGAGCGGAGAGCGGCGCTTGCGCGCGACTCGGTTTCCGGCCCAAGGATTGCGTCGGCGCAGCCCGTACCGCCTGCCCTTCACCGCGCAACCGGTGCGACTGTCCCCCCAGGCTGGATGACCAGGAGGGGGACAGTCCCCCTCCTGGCCGCCTGAAGGCTCAAAACAGGCTCTGCCTACAGATTGCTTTCCAACAACTCGCCGAAAGCGGCGCAGCCGATGGTGGTGGCGCCGGGGATCTGTTCGGCCAGGTCCACGGTCACCTTCTTGCCCGAGATGGTCTTGTCCATGGAGGCATAGATCAAATTGGCCGCCTCCTGCCATCCGATATGGGACAGCAGCATGGCGCCGCTCAAAATGAGGCTGCCCGGGTTGGCCAGATCCTTGCCGGCCAGGGCCGGAGCGATGCCATGGGTGGGCTCGAAAAAGGCCAGCTTCTCGCTCATGTTGACGCCCGGCGCCAGGCCGAGGCCTCCGACCTGGGCGGCCAGGGCATCGGAGATGTAATCGCCGTTCAAATTGGTCGTGGCGATGACCGAGTAGTCCTGGGGCTTCATGAGCGCGACCTGGAACATGTTGTCCGCGATGCGGTCCTTGATGACCACGGGCTTGGTGCCGCCGGCCGCGGCCTCGTCCTCGGTCATGGTCAGGTCGGCGAATTCCGTGGCCGCCACTTCGTAACCGCAGGCCCGAAACGCGCCCTCGGTGTACTTCATGATGTTGCCCTTGTGGACCAGGGTGACGCTCGGGCGCTTGCGGTCCACGGCGTGCTGGATGGCCTTGCGCACAAGGCGCTTGGACCCGGCCGGGGTGATGGGCTTGATGCCGATGCCGGCGGTGTCGTCCACCTTGGCCCCGAGTTCGTCACGCAAAAAGGCGATCAGCCGCTTGGCCTCGGGGGTGCCCGAGGCGTATTCGATGCCGGCGTAGACGTCCTCGGTGTTCTCGCGGAAAATGATCATGTTCACGAGATCCGGGCGCTTGACCGGGGATTCGATGCCCTTGAAATACTTGATGGGCCGGATGCAGGCGTAGAGGTCCAGCACCTGGCGCAGGGTGACGTTGAGGCTGCGGAACCCGCCGCCGACCGGCGTGGCCAGGGGCCCCTTGAAGGCCAGTTCGGCGCCGGACAGGGCGTCGAGGGTAGCCTGGGGCAGGTAGTCGCCGGTTTCCTTGAAGGCCTTGCCGCCGGCGAGCAGCTCCTTCCAGACAAGTTTGCGCTCGTCGCCGTAGGCCTTTTGCACGGCGGCGTCCAACACCGGCCGCCCAGCCTTCCACACATCCGGGCCGATGCCGTCGCCCTCGATCCAATATACCGTCTTTTCCATGCGCCTGTGTTCCTCCACTGAAAGTTCCATCAAAACGGAA
>Ga0268360_1002838_pt1 | contig 12288 bp, 7 predicted proteins | sample BioMet11_FD_192465 | JGI IMG/M metagenome (GOLD analysis project Ga0268360, IMG submission 192465) | Sewage microbial communities from Oakland, California, United States - Biofuel 11 (Illumina Assembly) | ecosystem: Engineered > Wastewater > Sewage > Unclassified | place: USA: California... | reverse complement strand
GGTAGATCACTACAGAATCTATGATGAATCAGGTCAGCCTCAGAACGGCCTCTTTGCTACAATGTTTGAAGAGGAATACAACGACATCATAAATAATCTTCAGCGGGAAATTGGCGATGAAGAATATGTGAAATATCTTGAGGCGATTCCGGCAGAAAAGACGCATGCCGGGTATTTCTCCATTGATAAAAAGGGCCGAATGGTTGATGAATATGCAGGAAAAAAGAAGGTTGAAAATTCTGAAGATGTTTCTGCTTATGACTTGATTATGAAAAATAAGGAGCTGCTTCTGGACAGAGACCCAAAGCGCTCTCCAGTACGCTTTATCTTCTCACATTCCGCATTGCGTGAAGGCTGGGATAACCCGAATGTCTTTCAGATTTGTACGCTTAAATCCAGCGGAAGCGAAGTGAGAAAGCGCCAGGAGGTTGGTCGTGGCATGCGGCTTTGCGTCAATCAGGATGGTGACCGCATGGACGTTAATGCACTTGGCAATGATGTCCAGAACGTCAATGTTCTGACGGTAATTGCAAGTGAAAGCTATGATAGTTTTGCAAGAAGTTTGCAGTCTGAGATTGCCGAGGCAGTTGAGGACAGGCCGCGTGCAATTACAAGCGATCTGTTCCTGAATCGTATGATTATTGATACTCAAGGGAACGAAACCGTCATTGATTCTGATACTGCTTCTGCCATTATGTATGAGATGACTGTAAACCGTTATGTGGATCGTAAGGGAGCCCTCACGGATAAATATTATCAGGATAAAGCAAACGGAGAACTGAAATTGCCTGCTGAAGTTGCCGGCTGTGAAAGCTCTGTTGTGGAGATTATTGATTCCATCTATGATGCTAATGCGATGAAACCTGAAAATGCTCGCAGCAATAATGTAGAGCTTCAGGTGGATGAGGAAAAGCTGAACAGTAAAGAGTTCAAAGCCCTCTGGTCGAGGATTAATGCAAAATCTGTCTATGTGGTGGATTTCGATACAGATGAGTTGATCCAGAAATCTATCGCTGCGTTGGACAGTAAACTTCGAGTAGCAAAGATTTATTTCAAAGTCGAAACCGGCACTATGGAAGAGATTAAGTCAAAGGAGCAACTGAAGTCCGGCGACGCGTTTGTTAAGGAAGAGTCCGGAACTTATGGTACACAGAAAGCTATTGTGGCTAATCGAGGCGTGAAATATGATCTGGTAGGAAAGCTGGTCGAAGAGACTGGGCTAACCCGTAAGGCAGTTATTCAGATTCTTACGGGAATCCAGAAAGCTACGTTTGACCAGTTCAAGTACAATCCAGAAGAGTTCATTATCAAAGCTGGCGGTCTTATAAACGATGAGAAGGCCACTGCGATTATCGAGCATATTACCTACAGCGTGATGGATGATCATTATGGAACTGATGTATTTACTGAACCGACAATCAGAGGAAAACTTGGAACAAATGCAATGAAGGCAAACAAGCATCTGTACGATCATATCGTTTACGATTCAACAAATGAGCGTGATTTTGCCAAAGATCTTGATACAAATAACAGCGTTGCCGTTTATGTAAAACTTCCTGATGGTTTCTATATTTCGACCCCGGTTGGCCATTATAATCCGGACTGGGCGATAGCATTTCATGAAGGCGCTGTCAAACACATTTATTTTGTAGCAGAAACAAAAGGCTCTATGTCATCCATGCAACTGCGCCTGATTGAAGAGTCTAAAATTCATTGTGCCAGAGAACACTTCAGAGCAATCAGCGGAGATAATGTTGTCTATGATGTAGTTGATAGCTATACTTCACTGCTGGAAAAAGTAATGAGATAACAGTCTGGCAAGCAGGGCAAAGCGGGCCCCACTTTGCTTTTTGCTTGTTGAGGGTGATGCCCCCAATCCCCTCTGATCGCATGATTTCATCATGCGGCTGCGCATCCTTCGGACGCTAAAATGCTGAGCTTACTGAGCTGAGAAAAACAAAAAAAGAGCGTGGATACCTGTATCATTTCTGATGCAGACATCCACGTTTTTTTCAATGGCTTATTGCCTTCCGTGCTCTGGTTCCTTTTCATCGACCCGTTCCGTTTTCCCCAGGATTCGATCAATATTTGCTTTGGCCATTGTCAGCTCTTTCATTTCTTTTCTGGTAGCTTGGTATTCCGGGTATGCCGTTTTCTTTGCGGACAGCAGTTCCGCATACTCGGCGCGAAGGCTTTTTATGGTCGGCAATTTCTTCAGGCCCAGCTCATCAAATGCTTTCTTTGCCGCCTTATGCAGAAGAATATCCGCCTCATGCTCAGTAAGGTATTTTTTCGAGTACCCCGACTTCTTGTAGCCGTCATAGACCGCGCGTGTGCGCGCATAATTGGCGATATGCGTTTCCAGGACAGCAATCTCCGCCATACGTTTTTCTGCCGACTTGATCTGCGCCGCCAAGGCATTGTAGCGATCAACCGCTTCAGCGGTTTTTGCGGCAAGGTCATCATATTGCAACAGCTTTTTTTCGGTGAGGTAGTTGACCGTTTTGGCCATTTCCTTGAGATTGTACTTGCCAGCATAACGCTTGAAACCTGCGCCTTTTCCTGCTCGCATCTGCGCTTCAATATCAATCAGCAAATTGAACGAACGCGCCGGCTGCTCATAAGATTTCTTCTGTTTGGGTGTGTGCTGCCGTTCACCTGCGATGACAGCCTTGATCTCGGCTTCCGAGTATCCGTCGCCCAGCGAGCGGAGCCGGATGCTCTGCTTCTGGTCATGGCCGGTAAATGAAATATTTGCGCCTCGTTTCACTTCATAGCCGTCAGTCTGCATAAGCGAAAGAAAAGCTTCAAAGGATTCCGGCTTTCGGGCCAGTGCCGCATCAACGGCGCTGCGCAGCTGTTCACGGTGAGAAGGTTTTGCCTGTTCACCGAGCCATTTATTGTAGCTGTTTCGCGTATGACGTTTCGGCTTTTCGATGACAGAATACCCATGTTCAAAGCAAATAATGTCACTGAGCTTTGCCACGGCTCGGCCGGAACCGAGAAAATCCCGGAATTTATGCCGGCAGTCAATCGTCGTGGAATTCCAAATGATGTGATTGTGGATGTGGTGTTTATCAACGTGGGTGCAGACCAGGAACGCGTGCTTCCCCTTCAGGAAACGCGAGGCAAATTCATAGCCGAGTTTGTTTGCATCTTCCGGCGTAATCTCTCCCGGACGGAAAGACTGGCGCACCTGATATGCGATCACGTCGCTTTTCTGCTCTCGCCCGGTAATGGATTTATACTGCCTTTTGGCAAAAAGAAATTCGGCGTCGGCAGTATGAGGATCACACCCGTATGAAGATATAAAGGCTCCGTCGTCGGTCTTTTCCGGATTTTTGGCATAATCCGTCCGGTCGCTGAGGCACTGAGCGACAGAGGCTCCTTTGTTCACGTGCATGGAGATAATTCGAGTGGTCGCCACTTTTTTCTTTCCCTTCTTTCAAAAATAATTGTCCAGAAACAGCCTCCAAAAGACATATAGATATTGGAGGCGATTTCGATGAAATACGATTTTCGTGTTATGCAGAGCGATGAGATTCGCAGATTGCTGCGTCAGGACATTGACGGCCCCGATATTTTTTCAGTCGAAGAAATCATGGAGGCTATGACGGTTCTCATAGAACGGGACCCAACGCAAATTTCAGAAATCGACACGCAGAAAAGCTGGCAGGAATTCCTTATGTATTACAAAACGGATATGTAAAAAAGACGGGAGGCTCACACCTCTCGTCTTTTGCTGACAGCCTGATTATTGATAAACCCTGTCCTGTATCGCAAACCTGATATGCTGGATGATGCCCAGCAGCCACGCGGCTACCATTGGAATGCCAACCGGACTTACCAGGAAAGCGATTACCAGAAGAATGATGCCATTCTTTGGAGAGTAAGTTGCCAGAACCGCTATGCCCAGGATACCGATCAGGGCGGAGATAATTCCGAAGACCCAGGCGGTACAATAGAGCAGGCCGGAACAGAGCCAGACAAAAATGCACAGCAGTGCAATCACCGGCGCGCAAAGAATTTTCAGCAGTAACTTCATCATCAAGACCTCCTGTTCTTTCTCTTGAACTGAGCATATCGAAATCCCGGAGCGATTGCAAGGATGTCAAAAAAAGATACGGGGACGATCTGCAATTCCGCAAACCGTCCCCGCAGGATGGAGCATAGAACCCATTATCGGATGTTCGCAAGCCGGGTAAGGATGTCATTCGCCGCCCGCCAGATACGCTCCTGATTCTGGAGTATATCATCCATGTCCGTCTCGTAGGCGCGGCCGGAAGCGTTCATCCTTCGCGCCAGCTGATTGATGTTGTTGCCGGTATGGCGAAGCAGCGAAATCATGGTTGCCAGTTCCGGCAGGTCAAGCTTCACGACATATCCGTCCAGTGCCATTTTTCGCAGATAGGCTCCCATGTTGGCAGTTCCAAATTGCTGCATTTTTTGCTCGATCATGGCACGTTCCTCCGGCGTCACGCGGAATTTGACCTCGACGCTGCGTTTGCGATTTGCCATAACTTAACGCTCCTGCTCTTTGCTTTTTCCCGAAACAGGCAGCTTTGCGGCTGTCGGATTCTTTTGCAGCTTCTCCCGGACGGAAGACTTGGGCTGCCGCAGCGGCTGAAATCTGTCCTCGTCGGCGCTGATGACGGCAAACAGTCCTTTTCTGTCTTTCAAGTTTGTAAAGCAGGCGCTCCGAAACGGCATCCTGTCGAGCAGGCTATCCATGTCTTTTGAGGACGCGCGCTGAAGAAAATCCTGCGAGATCTGCGCCATGTAGTGTGTGCCGCTGGGACTGTTGGGCCGGTCTTCAGACTGAAAACGGCTCAGCAGTTTTTCCGCTTCCTTCTGCACGTCCTCCTTTGCCAGCGGCTGGGTCAGTAGATAGGATTTCCGCGCCTGGGTCACAAAGAGATCGGTCAGGCCGGGATGCGACCTGTCCACCACAAAATAGACGTTCCGGTCGCCGCCAAAACCGTCAGGGTTTTCGCAGACGGGTATGGTTTTCGCCCAATCTTTGTTTTCACGCGATATGCGCCCATCCCAGTCTTTGTGCCGGACGGTATTCGCAAGAACATAGAGCATACGGTCATATCCGAAGTCCCGCACGACCTGCTTTACACAGGCGGGATCAAGGCAGTTGTTTCTGTAATTGTCCGAGATGGCTGCCTCAATAGCTTCCTTGCAGGCCACATTTGCTTTGTACGACGCCCGGTACTGCTCCAGCTCGCCGTATTTGCTTGCGTGGGAACCCGTATTCTGATAGAGGGGAATGTTCCGCTGGGCGCTTTCATAAAAAGCAAGATCATGCGGATTCTTTTCACCGGCCTCGTTATAAACGAGATCATCGACTGCCTTTCTGGTTTTGGGATCGGTCGTCAAAACCTCATAGGCAAAACCGGAGGAACTGCGGTCAGGCAGTTCCTCCCGGATCGTTTTGAGAAACTCGGCGGGGTCGGTGAATATCTGGCGCTCGCCGTTTGCGTATGTCGCTCTTCCAATAATATCAGACATGTTATCGTACCTCCTCGTATGATTTTGGCTTTGCTGTGTTTCCGGGCACACCGGGCGTCCTGAGCCGGTCAAGAACGGACATGCGCTCGGACTTCGCCGGTTCGGAATCAGCCAGCTGCTCCACCGGCGTGCGTTCGTCGATATTCAGTTCCGCGTTCAGCTCGGCAAGCCGGGCCGACTTCGTTTTCAGTTCTTCCTCCTGCGGGAACGGTTTGCCTTTCTCGGCTTTGGCCGTCTCGACCTGCCGGTACACGTTTTCAAGATTGGATTGTACCGTTTTCAGCCGTTCGGGCATTGCCGCCAGCGCATTGTCGATACGGGTCAGATTGCCCCGGGCGTCTGTCCCGAGCGTTACGCGGTGGGACATTCGGCCTTTCAGCGTGAGCGTATAATCCTTTCCGAAGTTCTCCACGGACAGGGACATGGCAAAGCCCCGGTAGCTTCCGATGGGAACCGATTCAAGGGACTTGACTTCCTTGCAGGCTTCCAGGATGGCCGCGCCGGCGTTGTCCTTGTCGATCAGCTTGTCTCCGCGGACTTCCATGCCGGCAAAACCGTCCTCCGGATGCGGGTGCTCGGCCAGCGTTTTCATGTCGGCTTCAAAACCCTCGATATATCCTTTGTACTGTTCAATCTGTTCCGGGAATGTTTTAAGCAGGCTGTCCTCCAGCCGGTACTGCTGGCTCTGGTGGTTGGCTTTCATCAGCTTCAGCCGCGCCACTTCAATGTCCAGATCCATCTTTTCCTTGATGCGCGGGTCGCCGGCACAGAGCGCTTTGATCTCGGCGAAGGACAGCGCCGTTTCGTCGATGTCCTCGCAGCTTCTGACCGGGCTTTTGCTGGTCATAATCTGCGAGATAAATTTCTGCTTATTTTCGAGTGTCTGCCAGAGGTAGCTGTCAAATGTGCCCTCTGTGACATAGCGGTAAATATGCACCTCCTTGTTTTGATTTCCCTGACGAATGATTCTGCCGCTGCGCTGTTCGAGATCGCCGGGTCGCCACGGAGCATCCAGGTCATGAAGCGCGACGAGCCTGTCCTGGACGTTCATGCCGGCCCCCATCTTGAAGGTGGAGCCCATGAGAACACGCACCTGGCCGCTGCGGACTTTGGCAAAAAGCTCCTTCTTCCGCACCTCTGTGTTGGCTTCATGGATGAAGGCGATCTGTTCCCGCGGGATGCCGCGCGCCACAAGCTTTTCCCGGATGTCGTCGTACACGGAAAACGCCGGTTCATCCGGCCCCGCCTCTTTGTCCACCGCGTCCAGAACGGCTTTTACCTCGGCTCCGTTGATGCCGCCCTCCGCCGCCTTGGCCGCAATCTGATCTGACTGTCCGTGCGCTTTGGGGGTTGAAAGATCGCAGAAAACAAGCTGCGTCAGCTTCTCCGGCTGGCCCTGATCCCAGATGTGATAGATATTGTCCACGCACTGATTGACCTTGCTGTCCGGATTGTCCGGCAGGTTCGGGTTGATGATGCGCTGGTCAAGGCCGAGCTTCCGCCCGTCTGATGTGATTTTGAGCATGTTGTCCTTGGTCGGGTCGATAGTGCCGGAATGGACGACCGCGGCGCGCTCGGAAAGTTCCTGCACCATCTGCTTTTGGATTTCGGTCGGCTGCGCGACCACGTTGTGATACACGGCGGCGGGGGTCGGCAGGTGCAGCTGATCTGATGTTTTGATGTCCGCAACTTCTTTGAACAGGGTCATGAGTTCCGGCAGGTTGAAAAACTTGGCGAAACGGGTTCGCGCCCGGTAACCGGTTCCTTCCGGGGCCAGTTCAATGGCGGTCGTTGTCTCGCCGAAGGTGGAGGCCCAGCTGTCAAAGTGGGCGAGGCCCTTGTGCTGGATGGTTTCGTGCTGAAGATAACGCTGCATGACGTAGAGTTCTGTCATACTGTTGGAAACAGGCGTGCCGGTAGCAAAGATGACGCCCTTGTTCTGGCTGATCTCGTCGATATACCGGCACTTCAGGAGCATGTCCGAAGACTTCTGCGCATCGCTGGTCGAAAGGCCGGCGACGTTCCGCATTTTTGTGTAGAGGAAACAGTTCTTGTAATTGTGCGCCTCATCGACATAGAGCCGGTCTACGCCCAGCTGCTCGAAAGTGACCACGTCGTCCTTGCGGGTGCTGTCCTGGAGCTTTTTCAGCTTTGCTTCGAGGCTTTTCCGGGTATGCTCCATCTGCTTGATCGTGAAGTTCTCCGCGCGGCTGTTTTTCAGCTCCTCGATGCCTTCTTCAATTTCCTCGATCTGATCCTGAAGCAGCCGTTCCTGACGCTCCTGGGACACGGGAATTTTTTCAAACTGGCTGTGGCCGATAATGACGGCGTCATAGTCGCCGGTGGCGATCCGGGCGCAGAACTTCTTGCGGTTTCGTGTTTCAAAGTCTTTCCGGGTGGCGACAAGGATATTGGCAGACGGATAGAGCCGGAGAAATTCCGATGCCCACTGTTCCGTCAGATGGTTCGGCACGGCAAAAAGGGCTTTGTGGCTGAGTCCGAGACGCTTGGATTCCATGCACGCGGCGACCATCTCAAAGGTTTTGCCCGCGCCCACTTCGTGCGCGAGAAGCGTGTTTCCGCCGTAGAGGATATGCGCCACGGCGTTTTTCTGGTGCTCCCGCAGCGTGATCTCCGGGTTCATGCCGGAAAAGCGGATGTGGCTGCCGTCATATTCGCGCGGCCGGGTGCTGTTGAAAATTTCATTGTAGCGCTTTACAAGGTCCTGCCGCCTCTGCGGGTCCTTCCATACCCAATCCTGAAAAGCTTCCCGGATTGCCTGCTGCTTCTGCTGCGCGAGCGTTGTTTCCTTGCTGTTCAGCACCCGGCGCTCCTTGCCGTCCGGGTCTGTTACGGTGTCATAGATACGGATGTCGCGCAGATTCAGTGAATCCTCAAAAATCCGGTAGGCGTTGGCGCGCTCCGTGCCATAGGTGACATAAGCGTTGATGTTGTTGTAGCCCACGCTGCTTTTCCCCGTGATGTTCCATTCCGCCGTAAACTCTGAAAAGTTCACCTGGATGCTCCGACGGAGGTAAAACGGCGGTTCCAGAAGTTCCTCCATGAACTGCTGGATATATTCCTTGCTGATCCACGTCGCCCCGAGGCGCACTTCAATTTCGGAAGCGTCCAGGTCTTTGGGCTGGGCGTTTCTCAGGGCTTCTACGTTGGTATCAAACTGTTCCGCCTGGCCTGCCGGAAGCCGGTCATGGAGAAATTCCGCGAGCGCGAGCTTCTGACGGACATTGCCGGAAAGGTATTCATCCACGGTGACGAACGGGAGCCTGCCGGCATCATAAAAGGCCAGCGGGATATTCTCCGGTGCCGTATCGCCTGGATCGCGGAAGATCACGCCTTTCAGTTCGGACGCAAGCGTTTCCTCATCTTTGCCGGTAAGAGATGACATATATTTCATGTCCACGCCGGCTTTCTCCGAGATGGAGAGGGCCAGCGCTTCCATCGCCGTATCCACCGAGGTGATAACACTGTTCTGCTTGATCGTCCGCCTGGTAAACATGTCCGCCTTGCGTGCAAGCTCGCCCTGCTCATCCAGAACTTCCAGCGAACAGAGCAGGTAATAGGAAGAATCGTCCGCGAAGGCGAGGCTGTTCGCGCGGGAATTGATCAGCCCGTATTTTCCCGTAAAGCTGTCATAGAGCCTGTTCAGACGCTGCTGTTCGCCGCGGATGGCAAGCGGGTCGCTCTCCCAGAGCTGGAGGTTAATGAGATTCTGCACGCAGTCCCGCAGCTCGACCATGCCCTTGACGCGCTCGGCCGCGGTGGCGTTCAGATCCGGGCGAACCATGCGGGAGTTTTCGCGGTAATAGACGCTGCCGTCCACCACTGTGTAGGAATAGTTTTTGACGTTGGGGTCTGCCGGGATGGAAGTGTCGATGGGTTCATCTTCGCCCAGCTCCGGCAGCTCCGCTTCGGTGTATCTGCCGCCTATATTCTGCAGAGCGTCATGGAGCTGATCCGCGAAGTTCAGTCCTTCAATCGGCTCCACGGTGAAATCCTGTTTGCCGTATTGGGTGCTTTCGGAGGTCTGCCGTCCGAGAATCATTTCCGGATGGTCGATGAAATAGCTGTTGATGCCGAAGCCGTCCTCATTCTGCCCCAGATGCACCCAGTCCGGCTCAATGTCGATGGGGCGGTCACGCTTTTGGAGAAAGAGGATGTCGGAGACAACATCCGTTCCGGCGTTGGCGCGGAAAGCGTTGTTGGGCAGCCGGATGGCACCCAGCAGGTCTGCCCGCTGGGCGATATATTTGCGGACTTCTGGGGACTGCTTATCCATCGTGTATCGGGAAGTGACGAAAGCCACCACGCCGCCCGGACGAACCTGATCCAGCGTTTTGGCAAAGAAATAGTCGTGGATGCTGAAACCGAGCCGGTCATAGGCTTTGTCCGGAACTTTATAGCTGCCGAACGGCACGTTGCCAACCGCGAGGTCGTAAAAATCCCGCCTGTCCGTCGTTTCAAAACCGGCCACGGTAATGTCTGCTTTCGGGTAAAGCTGCTTTGCGATACGCCCGGTGATGCTGTCCAGTTCCACGCCGTAAAGCCGGCTGTTCTGCATTTCATCCGGCAGAAGGCCGAAGAAGTTGCCGACGCCCATGGCCGGTTCGAGGATATTTCCGGCCTTGAAGCCCATGTTTCCGACCGCTTCATAGATGGCCTTGATGACTGTCGGGCTGGTGAAATGCGCGTTGAGCGTCGATGCCCGCGCGGAGGCGTATTCCTCCGGCGTCAGCAGCGATTGCAGTTCTTTGTATTCCGCGGCCCATGCCGGTTTGCTCTCGTCAAAGGCGTCCTGAACGCCGCCCCAGCCGACATAGCGGGAGAGGACTGCCTGTTCCTCTGGTGTGGCCTGCCGGTTCTCTTTTTCCACGGCCAGCAAGGTACGGATCGCCGCCACATTCATGGCGTATTTCGCTTTGGGGCCGCCAGCGCCGAGGTTGTCGTCGGTGATATGAAAGTTCTGCGGTTCCGGCGGGGTATGCTCTGGTTCTGTGTGCAGGCGTTCCACCACAATGTCATAGGGAAGCTGGTTCTGCTCCGCCGGATAAACTGCAACCGTTTCCGAAGTCATTTCCGGCTGAACCGGTTTTTGCTCCTCCGGCGCTGCTTTTTCGGGCTGGGGATAACGCTCCATTAGTCTTGCGAAGCTTTCCATGCTTTCCGCGCGGAAGATGGGATAGATCATCGTCGGGTCACGAAGCTGGATGGAAGAATCTCGGACTTCCGTTACAATAAAAGGCTTGCCATTCTCCAGATATACAGTGTCGCCGACAGAGTACGGAAAACGGGCTTCAGCAGGTTCCGTTATTGCACCTTCGGCAGCCTCGCTGTGCTCCTGCGGGATCTCCGCTTGAGGTTCGGAATAAAAGATTCCGTCTTTCACCATGCCGGCAAGCAGCCGCTGAACCTTCGCCCAGGGAATTTCCGCGGCCTGATCGGTGCCTGTACGGGTAACGAGAAGCGCTTTTGTTCCGGGTGCGCCGTATTCACCGGCAAGCCAGGCCGCAGTCTGCTTGTCGCGGGCATGTTCCGCCATATAAGCCTGAACGCGCTGCCTGCTGTCATCGTCACCGTTCCAGCGCTGGATGGCTGCTTCGATGTCTGACTGCGTGATTGCTTCATCAGGAGACGATTCCACTTTTTCGGGCATGGCATGAGCCTGCGGCTGTGGAAACGCGGTTTGCGGCTGCGGCATGGGAATACTGCCGAGCCCGGCATAGCTGCTTTCCAGTTCCTGATACTGAGCTTTTTCATCTTCGGTGAGATAGGAACCTTCGCGGATGATTTCGCGGAGCCGCTTTTCAACAGCCGGCCACTTGAGCGTGACTTTCCCGCCGTCACCGTAGGGATTGAAAATTATGCCGGAAGAAGGACGATAATCTACAAAACCGTGCGTACCATTCAGAAAATCAAAGCTGCGGCCTCCGGTTCCGTATTCATTTCTGATAAACGCGGCGGCTTCCTTTTCGTCTGTCCCACGCTGATACATGGCGTAAATCCGCAGTTTTCCGTCTTCAAAGCCGGAACCGTTTCGGAGGGCATTGTCAATATCCGCCTGCGAGACAGAAAAAGCGGAGGGCGCTTTCACGCTCTCCGCTTCGTCTATGCTATTAATCTGTTCGTCTTCCGAAGGAAATAAACTCAGCTGAAAATCAGTTCGTTCTGGATGATCTCCTCCGCCTGCGCCTTGCAGCTGTTCATCAGGCCGGTCCATTTCATCGGGTCGGACGCCTTCAGCTGCTCCGTCGCTCCCGCTTCCTTCGCCAGTTCCGGAATCATCTGCGAGAGGCGGCTCTGGGCCGTCTGCTCGATCTCCAGCAGGTGCGGGTACAGCTTCTCCGAGAGAAGCATCTGGCTGTATATCACGGGATGGTGCTCCTTCAGGTAGTTCCTGCGCATCCTCCCGTACTTGCCCAGCGGCGTTTCCGGCTGGCTGCTCAGCTTCAGGTCGGGAATCAGATAATCCCCGTTCTTCGTGTATGTCAGGCTGTTGCTCATGGTTCTGGCTCCTTTCCGCGATTTTCTCGCGTTCCGCGTTTTGAATGGTAATTCCGATCTGCCGAAGCACCTCCTGGCAGGATTGGCTGACAGCTGTGCCGAGGGATGCTATGGTTTCCGGGGTATTAAAGTCGAAAATCGACATGAAGTCCTCATAGCCAAAATACTGTTCCGGCTCCAGTCCGCAGCGGGACATAATCGCGTAGGTGATGCTGATTGCGGCGGCTGAACGGAACTGCATCGCTATGTTGA
>Ga0268360_1002830_pt1 | contig 12311 bp, 10 predicted proteins | sample BioMet11_FD_192465 | JGI IMG/M metagenome (GOLD analysis project Ga0268360, IMG submission 192465) | Sewage microbial communities from Oakland, California, United States - Biofuel 11 (Illumina Assembly) | ecosystem: Engineered > Wastewater > Sewage > Unclassified | place: USA: California... | reverse complement strand
CTCTGTGCAGCGCATCCTTACATCTTGCAAGTGGCTAACAGCGCCCACCGACTCGTCCCGCAAACCCTCCGGCCGGGACGTTCCTTGGCATGAGCTGAACCCCACCCTCCGCAAAACTCTCCTTTAGAACTTATCCATAAATAAATTGCAGTTGCATCCAGATGTTGCTATGCTTTTCTCCAACGGAGACAGGCATGTCTACCAGCATGGAATGTTGACCCCCTTGAGGACAAAATCAGCGTCGAAAATTGACCCCTTCGGCAGCCCCCTTAGATGTCTCGGATCACCAGAGGCACAAGGGGTACCGCGAGGAGATGCTGATAGTGGAGACGATCAAAAAGGTCAGGCTGGCGGCGCGACGCGATGGAAAACCCATTAAGCAGATTGCACGAGAACTGAGACTATCCAAGAATACTGTGAGGAAGATCCTCATTGGCAAAGATCGGGACTTCAACGAGCGCTTTGAACAGCTCTGTTCCCACTATCTATTCGAGCCGGTGGTAAACTGAATGGCCACTCAGCCATCAAAGCAAACAACATGATGATGAAACAAAAAAATACAAAATCTATTTTTTCTTTGGCTAGACAAATCTAACAATATCCCATCACTACAGATAAGTTATACAGGATATCTCCGTGTACCATTATTGGGGAAAAGCGTCGAAAACTGATGCAACGGCCTATCATCTGCTCGTCTACCACTGTCTGGATGTGGGGGCCGTGCTCACATGTCTGCTGGATGCCGATCCATTTCTGAAAAAACGGCTCCGTATGTTGTCCCCGACCATGGACTGGCCGCACCAGAAAGCGCTTCTCGTCTATTTCGCGGTGCTGCACGACCTTGGGAAATTCGCTCCGACATTTCAACTTCTGCGCCCCGATCTGGCGCAACTGCTCGGCGTACCATCCGCTCGTTTGGCGACCAACGCCCACCACACCAGCATCGGGTTCGCCATCTTTGAAAATCTGCGCTCGGAAGCCTCCTTCCCCCCGTTCGATTGCCCCCACGCCGGGGAACGCCTCAAACCGCTGGCCGAGGCCGCCTTCGGGCATCACGGCAGACCGCCGCTCCCCTTGCCCGGCAGACTGCGCCTGCCCAACGTCACCCAGGAAGCGGTGATGGCCTTTGCCCGGGAAACAGCAGACCTCCTCGTGCCTCCCGATTGCATCCTGCCGCCGGAGGACACCGGAATTTGGGAATTGCGGCAGATTTCCTGGCTCTATGCCGGCCTGCTCGTCCTGGCCGACTGGATTGCCTCGGGTATAGGGTTTCCGTATGTGGCGACGCCGTATCCGTTAACAACCTACTGGAACGACCATGCCCTGCCCCAAGCGCGGATAGCCGTGGCCGGATGTGGCGTCCTTCCCCCCCGATGCAGCCCCTCGAACGACTTTCATGCACTGCTGCCGCATATGAAGGAGGAATATGCGCCCACCCCCCTGCAACGCTACGCCATGGCCACCGCCGGCACGGGCAACGGACCGCGGCTGTTCCTTTTCGAGGACGTGACCGGAGCCGGCAAGACTGAAGCCGCCCTGCTGGCGGCGCACGCGATTATGGAGCAAGGCGAAGCCGAAAGCTTCTATATCGGTCTCCCCACCATGGCCACGGCCAACGGCATGTACGCGCGGCTTTGCCAGAGTTATCGGGCGCTTTTCGAAAAAACGGACGACGCCAGCCCCTCGCTTATGCTCGCGCACAGCGCCCGGGGGATTCATGATGCCTTCCTCTCCAGCATCGGCCTGGAGCAGACCATCCCAAGCGACAGCGACGAGAGCGAGGAGGAGGGTCGGGAATCCGGCGCGTTTTGCGCCGCCTGGCTGGCGGACAACAGGAAGAAGGCTCTCCTGGCCCCGTGCGGCGTGGGCACACTCGACCAGGCGCTGCTGGCCGTACTCCCGGCCAAGCACCAGTGCCTGCGTTTGCTCGGACTCGGCCGCTCGGTCCTGATAGCGGACGAGGTTCATGCGTATGACGACTATAGCCTCAAGATATTGGAGGCGCTGCTTACCTTTCAGGCCGGGCTCGGCGGCAGCGCGATTCTTCTCTCGGCCACCCTCCCCCAGCGTTTCAAGCAAAGTCTTGCCGCCGCATTTTGCCACGGCGCCGGCTATGCGCAGCCCGAGCTGACCGCGGCCGCTCTTCCCGTGGCCACACGCATCGCCGCCGACGGCTGCCAGGAAACCTGCCTTCCCCAAACGCGCCATATCGACATGGCGGTGACGCTGACCCATGACGCCGACCAGGCGTTCGACCAGCTTCTGGCCGTCCATGCCGCCGGCGGTTGCGCCATTCTCATCTGCAATACGGTGGACCGGGCCGTGGACGCCCACTCACGGCTTGCCGAACACATCCCGAAGGCAGACCTCATCCTGTTCCACGCCCGGTTCGCCCTCTGCGACAGGCTGGCCATTGAAGAGCATGTGCTTTCCATCTTCGGGAAGGAAAGTACCCGCGAAAATCGGCAGGGAAAGATTCTAGTGGCTAGCCAGGTCGTGGAGCAATCACTTGATATCGATGGTGATTTTCTTGTCACCGAGCTTGCTCCCATGGAACTGATGCTCCAGCGACTCGGACGCTGCCAGCGACATGCCCGGCAGTGGCGGCCGGCAGGATTCACGTCGCCGCGGCTGTGTATCATCGCGCCGGAGGCCGTGGACGTCCCGACGCGGGACTGGGGCAAGGCGGAACTCGGCAAGGGGCTGTTCGTCTATCCGGCCCGGGGCATTTTGTGGCGCACGGCCAGACTGCTTGCAGCCCGGGAACGTATCGAGCTGCCGGCCGACGCCCGGGCACTTGTGGAAGGGGCCTACGACGAGGAAGCCCTGCCGACGCCCGAGGCCTTGGTCGCTTCGGACCAGGAGAAGGAAGGCGCGGACCGGGCCAAGGCCAGTCTGGCCCAATCCAATGTGCTGCTTTTCGAGCAGGGCTACGGCTCGGAGGCGGCCGCAGGCGGCGGCTGGTACGACGACCGCATCGTGCCCACGCGCCTTGGCATGGAGACGGTGCGCTTACGCCTTGTTCGGATCGTTGACGAAGGCTTGGAACTCTGGGCCGGGCCCGGGCTGGATGCCGCGACATGCGCCCGCTCGGAAGTGTCCGTACCGGTCTGGCGGGTAAAGGACTTGGCGCCGGACGAAGCCTGGCAGGAGCGTCTCGACGCCTTTGCCGCCAGCCTACCGGATAAATGCCGCTGGACGACGCTCGTCCCCTTTGCCGCCACGAACACACCGGGGTATTGGCGTTGCGTTCTGCCGGGGGCTCATCTGGCCTACAGCCAGGAGCAGGGGCTTCAATTTTCTGAGGATAAGGGAAGAGAATAGCAAATTGACAAGTATCCCAACAGGATGCTAATAACTAAACGCTCCTTTCGGAAAGTGTTTTTTCCAAAAGGATAGCTCCTATTCCCCGCGCGTGCGGGGATGACCCAGCAAAATGGGGAAAAGGAGCGCAGACGAGTTCCCCGCATATGCGGGGCTAGGAACAGGCGCAGGCAAGTCTGCGCCTGTTTGTTTTTTTCTGTCAATTTTATGAAGGCAAAATGGGGAAATGGGGTTTATAATTTTTATTGACAACTTGGGGCCATCCTCCTAAAGATCTCTCCAAGAGAATGCCCCCCTCAACGGATTGCTCCATCAAGTGTTGTGGTGACTCTTGGTAGCAATTTTTTCGATGAGGGGCAACCACAATCCTTTTACCGCATTTACGCGCAAGGGATGGATGCTCCTATGGCATGCTACAGGAAAAATCGTGTCCTCTATCTCGTAATCCTCGTCTTGGCCGACCTCATCCTCATACTTATCGTATTACCCGTCTAAAAAATTTTCCCAGCCAGGGCGTTATCTCTTAACGCCCTGGCTAGCCATTTTTTTCGTTCCCCCGTAGTGAGTTAATAGATCTTTAAATATGGAGCAATTTCCTTATGATCCCATTCAATCTCCTGACGGAACACTGGATCCCCGTACGCCGCGCCGATGGGACGCGACTGCGGATTCCGCCGTGGCGCATCGGCGATGCGGGCGACGGGACGCCAGGCCAGGCCATCGAGGACATCGACACGCCGCGTCCGGACTTCAAGGGCGCTCTGCTCGAATTCCTCGTCGGTTTGGTGCAGACGGCCTCTCCGCCCCCAAACGAACAGGCCTGGGTCGACGGCTTTGCCGCCCCGCCCACGCCGGCAACACTACAACACGCCTTCAGCCCCCTGCTTCCCTTCTTCAATCTTTTTGGCCAGCGCCCGCGTTTCTTGCAGGACTTGAATCTTTCCGAGGCCGAAACCAAGGAACCCTGGAACGTCGCGGCCCTGCTTCTCGACTCGCCGGGCGAAAACGCGACGCGATTCAATAGCGACATCTTCCTCAAGCGCGACCAGCCGCCGGAAAAACTCTGCCCGGCCTGCGCCGCGACGGCGCTCATGGCCATGCAGGCCTATGCCCCCTCCGGCGGGGCAGGCCACCGCACGTCCATGCGTGGCGGGGGCCCGCTGACGACCCTGGTCGTACGCGACACCCTCTGGGAAACCGTCTGGGCCAACGTCCTGCCGCTTGACGCGCCAAAGGTCGAAGCCGGACCGGAGAGTCCCGACGGCCTCCCCGACGCGGTTTTCCCCTGGCCCGCGCCAACCCACGAAAGCAACGCCAAGGGAACGGAACTCCACCGGGAGGGCATGCACTTCCTCCATCACTATTGGGGCATGCCGCGCCGCATCGTCCTTCTCCCGACCGAAGAGGCAACGCCTGCGGTCTGCCCCGTCTGCGGCAGCACGGGCACGGTCTTCGTGTATTCCTATCTTACCAAAAACTATGGGAATAATTACGGCATGGGCTGGCGACATCCGCTGACGCCCTATCGTGACCAGGGGCCAGGCAAGGACGCGCTGAGCCTCAAGGGCATCAGCGAGGGGCGCGGCTACAACCAATGGCTCGGCCTCGTCTACGGCGAGGGCGATACGGAGAAATTTCCTGTCCTCCCTGCCGCTTGCGTGCGCCACTACGGGAAATCCTCCCGGAAAAAGGACGGAACGGTCGTCGGCCGCGTCCGCGCCTTCGGCTACGACATGGACAACATGAAGCCCCGCAACTGGTGCGAGGGGGAATATCCCGTCTACGCCCTGGGCGAGCACGAGGCCAAAGACTTCCAGGCCGAAATCACGCCCGTGGTCAAAGCGGCCGATTTGGCCCGCCGCAATCTGCAATCCGCCGTCAAGGAAGCCCTTTTCGGAGAAAAAGGGGCCAAGGACATCAAGCCCGACGCCAGTCTGATCAAACAGCTCGAAGCCCGCTTCTGGGCCGAGACCGAGGAAGCGTTTTACCGACTGGTCCCCGGCGTGATCCGACACATGGATGACGAAGAAGCCCTCTTTCCTGACCTCGTGGGTTGGCGAAACGTCATCACCAAGACCGCCGAAACGCTTTTCACCCAGTTCGTCCTGGACGGCGGACTGCTCCCGCGAAAAGCAAAACGAATCTATACGGTTTACAATCGGATGTTGGCCTTTAATTTCGCCGGCTGCTCGAAACTTCTGGGCATTCCCCTCAAAAAGGAGGCGAACAAATGATCGCGCTTCGCTCTCTGCTCTACGACAAATCGGAAGAGAGTTTCGCCTTCTGGTTCGTCATCAAAACATGGTGGACGGGACTCGATGAAAATCGCGGCGCCCGCGCCCGACTGCGCCGAGCCAAAACGCCGGACGAAGTTTTCATCTCGCCCGACTACCAACGCGGCGTGATCGCCCTCCTGGCGGAAAAGGGCATCGATCTGTCGGCTGCCGACAAAGCCAAGCTCGCTCTCGGCATCGGCGTGCTGGTGCATGCCAAGCCCCAATCGGCCGAAATCCCCGCCCCGACCATGCACTTCGCCCGACAGCTCGCGCCGGAAGATCCGGGCCAGGAGTCCGTACGCGACCCCAGGTTCCGCAAACTGCTTTCCATCACCGAGCCCGAGCCGCTTTTTCTCATGTTGCGCCGCCTCGTGGCCTATCTGGGCAAACAGGTCGACTATAAAAGCCTCATCCGGGGGGCGGCCGACTGGACCGAAGAAACCCGCCGCGACTGGGCCAAGCAATATTACGTTTCCCGTTCGGAAAAATAAGGAGCCATCGCCATGTCCCGATTCATCCAATTGCATATCTTGACCAGCTACCCCGCCGCCAATCTCAACCGCGACGATCTGGGCGCGCCCAAGTCCATGCGCTTCGGCGACACCAACCGGCTGCGCGTCTCCTCCCAAAGCCTCAAACGCGCCTGGCGCACCTCCGAAACCTTCAAGGCCGCCCTGGGGGGACCCCACCTCGGCACGCGCACCAAGGAACTCGGCCGCAAGGTGTTTAGCGCCCTGACCCAGGGCGCGCCCTTCGAGGCCGCCTGGACCGACGAAGGCGCCACGGGCTCCCTGGCCACCCTCAAGGAAAAGCCGGCCGTCGCCATCGCCCGAGCCATCGGCGGCGTCTTCGGCAAGATCAAGGCCGAGCCCAAAACCAAGGCCGATGCCAGCCCGGCCCAAAAGCGGAAGGAATTGCTCGAATCCCTGGAAATCGAACAGCTCGCCCATGTCAGCGACGAGGAACGCCAGGCCGTGGCCGCCTTGACCGAAGCCTGCCGCGCCTCGGGCAAGGTCCCGGAAGGGGACGCCCTTTCCCTGCTGCGCCAAGACGCCAAAGCGGCCGATATCGCCATGTTCGGCCGCATGTTGGCCGCCAGCGCCCGATTTAACGTCGAGGCCGCCGTCCAGGTGGCCCACGCCGTGACCGTGCACAAGGCCGTGGCCGAGGATGACTTTTTCACGGCCGTGGACGACCTCAACCGCGACGACGCCGGCGCCGGGCACATGGGCGTGCTCGAATTCGGGGCCGGCCTCTATTACCTCTATATCTGCATCGACCGGGCCCTGCTGGCCGAAAACCTCGACGGCGACCAGGCCCTCGTCGCAAAATCCCTGACCGCGCTGGCAACCGCCGCCTGCACCGTCGCCCCGACCGGCAAGCAGGCGAGCTTCGCCTCCCGGGCCTACGCCTGCTTCGCCCTGGCCGAGAAAGGCGACGACACCCCGCGCAACCTGTCCCTGGCCTTTTTGCAGCCCGTCAGCGAATGCCAAGAGGAAAACATCGCCGCAACCGCCATCGAACACCTCAAAAAGACGAAAGAAAACATGGATACGGTCTACGGCCAAAAGCCCGAGACCCAATCCTTCAACGTTCTGACCGGCCAGGGCTCCCTGGCGGAACTGGCCGCCTTCGTGACGCAGGAATAGGCCATGGCACGGTATCTGACCTTTCAACTCTACGGCATGTTGGCCGCCTACGGGCTGGTGGCCGTGGGTGAGGTGCGCCTCACCGCCGACCACCCCACGCGCTCGGCCGTCTTCGGGCTGCTGGCCGCCTGTCTGGGCATTCGACGCGACGAGGAAGAACGGCTCGCTGCCCTCTCCAGCGCGTACGCCCTGGCCCTGCGCGTGGACGCGCCCGGAACGCCACTGCTCGATTACCACACCATTCAAACGCCGCCGGAAAGGAGCAAACGCGTCTATCGCACCCGGGCCGACGAACTCGGCGGTCTGCTCGGCATCGACGAAGAGCCGTATACCGTCCTTTCCCGGCGCGGCTACCTGTGCGATGCCTCGTTTACGGCCTGCCTGACACCAACCGGCGAGGCTCCGCCCTACTCCCCGGACGTCCTGGCCGAGGCGTTGCGCACGCCGCGCTTCACGCCCTACCTCGGCCGCAAATGCTGTCCCCCCTCGCTGCCGTTCAACCCCCGCGTCGGGGAGCATGCCTCCGTGGAGGCGGCTCTGGCCGCCTATCCGCTCGACGCCATCCGCTTCGGCGAGGACGCGAACCGGCCAAAGACGTGCCGCGTCTTCGGAGACGCGGCCGCCAAGCTGGAAGGCATCATCCAACGGACCGTGGTGCGGGATCGGACCATCGAACACGGGCACCGGCAGTTTGCCGAGCGACGCCAGGACATGGCCGAAATTCCCGCCGGGCGCATCGCCGACAAGGAGGCCGGGCATGTACCTCAGTAAGCTGACCTTGCGGCTCAAGGAGGCCATCTTCCACGATATCTACGACGCCCACGAGGCCTTGTGGCAGCTTTTCAGCGATGGGCCGGAGCGAAAACGGGATTTTCTTTTCCGGGAAATCGATCCGACCACCTACCTGGCGGTCTCCGCCCGGGAGCCCGTGGACAGGCATGGCATCTGGAGGATGGCCGTCAAACCCTATGACCCGAAGCTGGCCGTCGGCGACAGGCTCTACGTGTCGCTTCGGGCCAATGCCGTGGTCAAACGCCGCGGCGAGGACGGCAAGCAAGACCGTTTCGACGTGGTCCAGGATGCGCGCAAGGCGTTGCAGCGCCAGGGGATCCCCCTGCCCGCCCGGGCGCAACTGGCCCAGGAATGCGGCAGCAAATGGCTTCTGGCCCGGCAGCAGGATATGGGACTTTCTTTCGAGGAACCCTCGCTCGTCGTGGAAAGCTCCATGGTGCGCCAATATCAGCGAAAGGGGCGTACGGTACGCTTCGGAACGCTCGACTTCGCCGGCTTCGCCGAGGTGGCCGATCCCGAACGCGCCCTAGCCGCCCTTTACCATGGGGTGGGACCGGCCAAAGGCTTTGGCTGCGGGCTTCTTTTGGTCCGGAGGGCCTGACCATGCTGCCCAGACTGACACCGTTGGCGCTTAAGGAACGGGCATCCATGGTGTTTCTGGAAAAGGGCAACCTGGATGTCCTGGACGGTTCCTTTGTTCTGGTGGACGCGGCCGGGGTACGCACGCACATACCGGTCGGCGGCGTGGCCTGCATCATGTTGGAACCGGGCATACGCATCTCGCATGCAGCCGTATCTCTGGCAGCTCGTGCCGGTACGCTTTTGACCTGGGTAGGCGAGGCCGGAGTGCGCTTATACGCCTCCGGCCAGCCCGGCGGCGCGCGCAGTGACAAGCTGCTCTATCAGGCTGCGTTGGCGCTCGACGAAGAGGCGCGAGGCAAGGTGGTCCGCCGTATGTTTGCCGTACGTTTTGGTGAAGAGCCGCCATCACGACGCAGCATCGACCAGCTTCGGGGCATCGAAGGCGCCCGTGTGCGCGAGATGTACAAGCTCTTGGCCAAACAGTACCGGGTGCCCTGGACCGGCCGAAAATATGATCCCCGGGAATGGGGCAGCGGTGATACGCCTAATCGGTGCATGAGTGCGGCCACGGCCTGTCTGCACGGGCTGTGCGAAGCGGCGATTCTGGCGGCCGGTTATGCTCCGGCCATTGGCTTCCTGCATACGGGCAAACCGCGCAGTTTCGTTTACGATATCGCTGACCTGTACAAATTCGACACGGTGGTCCCAGTAGCCTTCCGCGTGGCCGGACAAAATGTGGCCGAACCGGAGCGAGCGGTACGTCTAGCCTGCCGGGATCGTTTTCGGGAGACGAAGATGCTTGCCCGCATCATCCCCGAAATTGAGGAGGTCTTGGCGGCGGGGGGGATTCCTCTACCGCAGGCTCCGTCGGATGCGGTTGGACCAGCATTCGAGGACGAGGAGGGCCTTGGTGATGATGGTCATCGTCGTTGAGAATGCGCCGCCCCGTCTGCGTGGTCGTCTGGCAGTGTGGCTTCTGGAGATACGGGCCGGGGTGTATGTGGGGAACTACTCGGTGAAAGTCCGGGAGATGATCTGGAACACGGTCGAAAACGGGATTGAAGAGGGCAATGCGGTAATGGCCTGGAGCGCACGCAGCGAGACTGGATTCGAATTCCGCACTCTGGGAAGAAATCGTCGCATGCCCGTGGATTTAGACGGATTGGGCTTAGTTTCGTTTTTGCCTTTGGAGGCGGAAGAGACCTCAAGCTAATCTACTGTGATCTTTGACAATTGAGAACGTGTTTTTTGGTGATTTTCCCCTGGGTTAAAAAATTGTGTTACAACTATAGGTTGCAGCAAGAGTGTTCCCCGCATGCGCGGGGATGATCCGCCTATTTTGCTGCGCGTCGAGGATGGTGCCGCGTGTTCCCCGCATGCGCGGGGATGATCCGCCGAAACGCGCCTCAAATTTGACCCTGAACTAGTGTTCCCCGCATGCGCGGGGATGATCCGTCCCGAGCGGCCGCCATTTGAGATGGGGACCCGTGTTCCCCGCATGCGCGGGGATGATCCGTGCCGCTCCTGGGTTGTCGTGGATTCTAGCGGGTGTTCCCCGCATGCGCGGGGATGATCCGCTCCATGATTTTCTCTTGGGCTTCGATTGTCAGTGTTCCCCGCATGCGCGGGGATGATCCGGTGAGGATGTCGGCCGCATCGTGCTCGATGGCGTGTTCCCCGCATGCGCGGGGATGATCCGATCAACGCTTCCCGCTCCACCCATCGGGCGGCGTGTTCCCCGCATGCGCGGGGATGATCCGCCCCTTGGCGCCCAAACTGCGCAGTCGCGTGGGTGTTCCCCGCATGCGCGGGGATGATCCGTTGCATGAGCTTGTCGAGGGCATCATGCTGCCGTGTTCCCCGCATGCGCGGGGATGATCCGTGCCCGCCTCATCTATTCGGCGGCCGCCGCGTGTGTTCCCCGCATGCGCGGGGATGATCCGACGATGTACGGCGTCGTCGGCATGGTGGCCCTGTGTTCCCCGCATGCGCGGGGATGATCCGTGGACGGCCATTCCGAAATTCATTGCCCCCTTGTGTTCCCCGCATGCGCGGGGATGATCCGGACTATGGCCGCAGCTATATCCTAGCCCCCGAGTGTTCCCCGCATGCGCGGGGATGATCCGCGGGCGTTCGGGGCCGAGCTGAAACGCCTCAAGTGTTCCCCGCATGCGCGGGGATGATCCAGGTGCAGAACGGATGCAGGGTGACGCGGGGCTGTGTTCCCCGCATGCGCGGGGATGATCCGTGGTTGGACGCTCCCTCTTTATGCCCGGGAATGTGTTCCCCGCATGCGCGGGGATGATCCGAATCAGATACAGATTCTCAATCTGCATATTTCGTGTTCCCCGCATGCGCGGGGATGATCCGATAAATTTCGGGATGTCAGGTGGGTTTGGGCGGTGTTCCCCGCATGCGCGGGGATGATCCGAGCACGCCAGAATTTGATATATAATCAGATGAGTGTTCCCCGCATGCGCGGGGATGATCCGGCACCTGTCCGCAATGACCGTGAATTCCCTCAGTGTTCCCCGCATGCGCGGGGATGATCCGGCAGATAGTAGTCCAGGGCGGCCGCGCAAAAGGTGTTCCCCGCATGCGCGGGGATGAGCCGAAACTGGAACGGTTCAACATGTTTTCGACGAGGTGTTCCCCGCATGCGCGGGGATGATCCGCGGACGTCGTCGATAATGGCCGCCGGCGTTTTGTGTTCCCCGCATGCGCGGGGATGATCCGAGTCAACGGCGGATTAACCCAATTCGAACCGCGTGTTCCCCGCATGCGCGGGGATGATCCGTTTCATAATGCCTACTCTTGTTTAGTTTGTTTGTGTTCCCCGCATGCGCGGGGATGATCCGAATGGGGACGTCAGCTTGAATCTTTTGCAAAAGTGTTCCCCGCATGCGCGGGGATGATCCGATTATACCAAGGCCTCGGTTCATGGGGGCCTAGTGTTCCCCGCATGCGCGGGGATGATCCGAGCTGGCACTTCTTAGCGCTGCTGTTATGTCAGTGTTCCCCGCATGCGCGGGGATGATCCGGGCAACGGGCGTAACAAAACGGCGATCAGGTGGTGTTCCCCGCATGCGCGGGGATGATCCGATCGGGCTTCACACTGCGGGTATCTATCCATAGTGTTCCCCGCATGCGCGGGGATGATCCGGGTGTTTGGCCCTTGTGCTCTGCTGTAACGGGGTGTTCCCCGCATGCGCGGGGATGATCCGAGGAACGTGTCTGTGTCGGGGAAAAGCCTACTGTGTTCCCCGCATGCGCGGGGATGATCCGGGACAATCTATTGGGCGTACCCTGAAATAAAAGTGTTCCCCGCATGCGCGGGGATGATCCGCCAGGTAAGAGGGAAAGACGATGGAAAAGAAAGTGTTCCCCACCTGCGTGGGGATGATCCGCCCGCTTGCTCGGGGACTTCCCGTTCAGCGTAGTGTTCCCCACCTGCGTGGGGATGATCCGGGAGCATCAATCCTTGCCCCCAACAAGAGTGGAACTTTTATTTTGGGGGACAGACGGGGGACAAAACCATCCCTCAACGCAAAAGGGGTTGGGCTTACCCAGTCCAACCCCTTGAAATTTCTGGTGCTCCCGATGCGATTCGAACGCATGGCCTATCGCTTAGGAGGCGATCGCTCTATCCATCTGAGCTACGGGAGCACGGGCAGGCGCATGAAACGAT